>Ga0070717_10000853_pt1 | contig 20209 bp, 16 predicted proteins | sample LARL113metaG_FD_71366 | JGI IMG/M metagenome (GOLD analysis project Ga0070717, IMG submission 71366) | Corn, switchgrass and miscanthus rhizosphere microbial communities from Kellogg Biological Station, Michigan, USA - LAR L11-3 metaG | ecosystem: Host-associated > Plants > Roots > Rhizosphere ... | reverse complement strand
ACCGCCCTCATGTTCGCGAGTTCCGTGCTGGCCTCATTGCTAGCGGGCTATCACCTTAGCCCGCACGATCTCAGCCTTCTGCTTGTGCCGATGACGTTGATTTCAACCTATATCCTGGCCTCTCATCAGATTTCAAAGCGGCTGCGCACAATTCTGCTGGTTAGCCTCGTGATTTTATATCTGCCCCCGCTGCACCTGTTTCTTTTGGCCACGCATTCCTATGCGTATGCGGCGATTCCGATCTTGGTCTTGTTCTTGAGCTGCTACGCCGAGCTCAAGAGAATTTCTCCTCCGATTCGAACAAATCTCTGACCAAGAAACACAGTAATCCCAGAATTCCAAGGGGAATGCCGAGACTGGTATACAGCGGCACCGCCCAAGCGCGCTCCAGCGAGGTCGCTGACAGGGCAATTGACGCCAGGGCTAAAGAGACTGTCGCTACCCACGGCCACAACACTAAAAGCGCCGCCGCTAAGCAACTGAACCGGGCCAAGCGATTTTTACTCCATATCCGCGCGCCTTCACGCACGAGGAGAAAGATTCCCGGCAGCAGCAGCGCCTGATTGTATGGCGCCACCATGGGGACGATCACGACAGTTGCCGCGAGCACCAGTGACGAAATCAATCGGAACGCAAACGAATTCGCTTCCTCACGGCGCAAACGCCAGCAGATGCACGCCAAGGCAACCACGATCATGAGGCTCAACACTTTGCCCCAACCTGGCGTTATCAGCGTATCGAGGAGAGATCCTGCACCCGCAGTGTATTTGCGATAAGCCACTACTGCCTTGTAGAAGTCTGAGATCCATCCCGGCAAAACGAACTGGGCGGCTCCAATCAGAGTCATCAATGTGAGGGCGAATCCCCAGATCAGCCCCTTGCGTTGCTGCCAATCGCCCAGCCCCCATAGAACCAGCCAGCCGGCCAGGGGAGCAGCGAGTTGCGGCTTAATTGTTGCCAAGGCGAGCAAAACTCCCGCTGCCACCAGATGCCCAGTTGCAATGGAAGCCATACATGCTGCGACTAGCGCAGCCACCAGCAGGCTTAATTGCTGAAGCTTGATCCCCTGCACGGCAGGGAAGCTGCCCATGGTCAGGACAACTAACGCCGTAGTGATTATGGGTGAAGTGCGCCAGCGCAGAGCAGCCAACCAGAGCGGCACTGACGCGATGGTTAGAACAACCAACAACCAGCGGAAGCCTTCCTGCACCACCGGAAACGGAAAGTGCCCGGTAGGAGCAAGAAGAAAAACGACGTATACAGGATACGCAAACCCTTGCTGATCGTGTGGATCCTCCGCTCGGCCTGGATCAAGCGGGCGGCCGTAATAGCCGGCCTCGATTTCGTGTGTGACTTCTGGACTGTAGGGATTGCGATGGTTCAGCAGCAACTCGCGTGCGCCTAACCATCGCGGGTATAGGTCTGAGAGATTACCACGTGGACGCCCATGGGCTGCAGCGTCGGCACGCTGATAAGGGATCAACACATTCTGTACGTACCACCACATGCTTGCGGCCAGAGACAGCGCAATCAGTAGACCGAGTATGGAATTTCTGGACAATGATCCGAGAGAAGTAAATCGCACCCATGTTACAACTTATGCGGACCACGCCTGTGCGATTGCGAATCCTAATCTCCGCCGTAATTGGAGTTGCGAGTGCCGTGTTCTGCTGGTTCGTCCTCACGCGACTGCATCAGGGAGCGGCAGATTTCACTTGGGCAATCCGTGCCGCGCAGCATCTCCTGGCGGGGAAGAATCCATACGATACGCCTCTTGAGCAATATCCGCTCACGGCTGCGTTGTTTGGATTGCCTTTGGTTTGGTTGCGTCCTGAGGTCGCAGCGGCTCTGTTTTATGGAATCAGTTCCGCGCTGCTGGCACTCGGACTAACGCGACAGGGTTATGTCCGCCTGCTGATTTTTCTGGCTTACCCCTATTGGGCTGGAATGCTCACAGCGCAGTGGGCGCCGTTCATTGCTGCCAGCGCTTTCTTCCCCATTCTTCTTCCCGCTACGCTGGCCAAGCCGCAAATCGGGCTGCCGGTCGCGCTCACGCACCTGAGCCGACGAGGTGTGCTGGCGTGCTTAGTCTTCTTGCTGTTAACTCTGATCGCCTTGCCGCGCTGGCCACTGCTTTGGATTCATCAACTCGGCTATTACGAGCACTTCACCCCGCTGCTGGTCTTACCAGGCCCTCTCCTGATACTCGGGCTATGGCGCTATCGGGACCGCGATGTATGGTTACTGCTCTTGGCTGCCATCATGCCTCAGCGCTGGTTTTTCGACGCATTCATTCTCTGGCTCATCCCGAAAACTCGGCGCGAGATCCTGTTCCCGGCGGTCTTCAGTTGGGGTGCCGGCATCTGGCGCTGGTATCAATTCCCGCACAGTTTCAGCCAAGTGGGAAGGTGGGCGGTGCTGCTCATCTATCTTCCGATGCTTGTCGTTGTACTGGCGCGGACACCCGCGAAACGCACCACACGCGGTTCAAGCGGCTGACTTCTCCATAGCGCGCAGCTCTTGGCGGGAAATCTCGCGACTGATCGCCCAAATCCAGAACAGCATTACAATCGCCATTAAGTTATAGTGCCCATTTCGCATCAATAGAAAAGCCTGCAGCGGAGTAAAGAACAGCAGCAACATCGGCGCGAACAGAATGACGCGGCTCTGCTTGACCTCCTCGGCATGCCGCAGGAGATGGTTTGCGGTTAACGTAAGAGGCAGGAGAAGCAAGCTTAACTCGTACGGCAGGGTGTGATACCCGACGAGAACAGTGACTACCACGCACAAGGAAAATCCGAGATCGAATTCGGCCGAACTTGAACCCTTCCATCGCCGGGAGCCCCAGACAATCAATGCCAGCGATACGGCGGCGATGACCACGTCACTCGCAAGCTTCGATGTGTGCGGCAAGGGCGCGCTGTCCAGCAGACCTCGCACATTTGCCATGCGGATCGGGACTATCGTTCCACGCCGCTCCATTGATTGCTCCAGGCGCCAGACATGAGCCGGATACTGCACTGCTTGCCGCCAGCCCACGATCCCAACTGAGAGCAACGCGAGAAGCAATGCGGAACCCACGAATCCCACGATGGCCTTATAGCGCTTTTGAAGAAGCAGGATAAACACGAATGCCACAACGAGATGGAAGCGGAAGAGACCAAGACTCAGAAGGCAGCCCGCAGCTAGATCGCGCTTTTGTTTCAGCGCCACGAACGCCAATCCAAATAACAATAAAAGGACAAAGATGTCCTGGCCTTGCAGCAATCCGAAAAACACGGGGAAAAATGCCAACCAGATAAATGTCCACGCGGGCGCAGAGATGGCATTCAGGCTGGGTATGTGCGGCCGCAGCACCCACATCGTCGCGATCAGGAGGAGAACGCTGATGCAGTCCCAGACCAGAAATGCCGCCGGATAAGAGAGCCAAGTAAAGGGAACAAAGAGCAGTGCCTCGAACGGAGGGTGAATATAAGGCAGAGGGCCGTGCCGGATGATGACGTCTGGAGCAAATTCCTGTTGCAAGCGATATTGTGTCTGCTCGTCATAGAGTTGTGCCCCTAAGTGGTCGCGGAGGATGATCCCGCCGGTGTAAAAGATCGTGAAGTCAGGGTAGCCCAGATACACGAACCGCCGCGCGTTCCAGGCAATTAGCAGATGCATGGACATCATTCCGGCCAGGAAAAGAAGCGGGGCTTTCTTGAACTTCGGTTTGGTCATAACATCGCGAGCGTTGGGTGCCACGATATCATCTGTTGTCACAGTGAAGCGACTCTTCGAAACCTCGCGTGTGTTCGCCATCACATTTTCTCTTGGGCTGTTCACGATGAGCGCCCGTGGGGTGGCAGACCCTGACTTCTGGTGGCACCTGCGCAGCGGAGAATTGATTGTTCGTTCACACACATTTCTTCGCGCCGACCCTTTTTCTTTCACCCGATTCGGCCATCCGTGGGTCAATCACGAATGGTTGTCCGACGTTCTGATTTTCTCCGTGTATCGGGTGACTGGTTTTGCGGGCTTGATCGTGAGCTTTGCCGCGATCAGCGCGGCCACGCTACTGCTCGTCTACCTGCGCTGTCCGGGCCGACCTTATGTCGCAGCAGTTTTTACAGTGTGTGGCGCCGTCGCCTCAACCGCGACCTGGGGCGTCCGCCCTCAAATGTTCACGCTGCTGCTTGCAGCGATTTTTCTCGTGATTCTCGATAGAGCCCGCGGTGAACCCAAACTTCTCTGGTGGACCGTCCTTTTAACCTTGCTGTGGGCAAATCTGCACGCCGGATATGCGCTCGGCATAGCCCTGTTGGCATTATCGATGCTTGGGACTGCTCTGGACATTGCCTTGGGCGTCGAAAGCTGGGAAAGCCGAGCCGCCGGGCTGCGAAACCTTGGTCTTGCGCTGTTTGCTTGTGTGGCGGTGGTTGCGGTGAATCCGCATGGCGTGCGGCTCTACACGTATCCGTTTGAGACCCTCGGCTCCAAGGCAATGCAGAGCTATATCCACGAGTGGTTCTCTCCGAATTTCCATAATCCAGAGTACGTGCCGCTGCTTCTGATTATTCTGGGTATTCTGGTTGGTTTCGCGATCTCCCCAAAAAGAGTGTCTCCCCGCGACTTGGTTTTATTGTGCCCCGCCACTCTCGCCGGACTGCGTTCGGTGCGGCACATACCAGTGTTCGTGCTGGTCGCCGTACCGATTCTGACACAACTTTGGGAGGCATTGCTTCAGAGCGTAGGAGCGACGATCCGGACGAACCGGGGTTCTGTGCACCGCCTATCTGAGAAACGGCTGGTGAACGCGGTCATCCTGGGGACATTTGCAGCTTTCAGCATTGTGCGTGTGGCGCTTGTCATTCGTCGCCAGCCGCAGACAGAAGCTCAGCATTTCCCGGCGGGGGCAACGGCATTCATTTCTACCCAGCGCCCTCCGGCCCAGATGCTGAATCACTACAACTGGGGTGGTTATTTCATCTGGAAGTTGTATCCCGATTACCCGGTATTCATTGACGGTCGTGCAGACCTCTACGGCGATTCCTTCATGAACGAGTTCGCCGCCAGCTACTACCTTGCTGGCGACTGGCGCAAATCGCTGCGAAAATGGGGAATCCGGACCATCATTCTTCCCCCGGACGCACCGTTGGTTACAGCTCTGCAGTCTCAAGCGGGCTGGAGGCGAGCTTACGCTGATTCTCAGGCTGTGGTGCTGATCCAAGCTAGCAGCTCAAGCCGAAGTGATTGAAAATTCAATCGGTTACATGATGCAGAACGGGTCAGTTTGTAAGGCATTTAATTTCAAACACTTAAAGTTGATAACTAGCAGCTTTCGAAGGACGAGTGGCACCTTCAAACCCGGGCATCCGATCGATGACACAATGGTTCGGACGGTAAGCCTTTCTATTGCCGGCCAGTACAGTTTTTGTCGATCATAAGATTGCTATGACACGTGTTCTCAGGCATTTGCAGGCTAGCGATGCCGGGGATATTGCAGAGTATGCAATCATGCTCGCGTGATTGGCGGTAGTGGTGGGTGACGATCCGACTGATCGGTTCCAATGCAACAACGTGTACTCACAGGTCGGGAGCTCAGTTCAGTAAGACGGCTTTATTGAGCCCCAGTTTGCAAGAAAATTCACCCGTTTCACCATATCGCGGGGTATTATTGGGCGAGGGATTCGAGACACTCTCCTTTCCCCTCGCAACTCGTTGCTTTGGAAAACACAACAATTGTTGCTCCGGGCTGAATTGCGCAGACAATTGCACAAGGTCAGGCATGGGTATGTGTGCCTGATCCATGGGAGGGCCAGAAAATGAAGAACATTCTTTGTCAGTTGTGGAGGGAACAGAAGGGACAAGACATTGCTGAGTACGCGGTCATGCTGGCAGTGATACTGGTGATCGTGGTGGGCACGATTCGGCTGATTGGCTCTAACGCCAACAATGTTTTCTCCTCGGTTGCCAGTTCCGTTCAATAATTTCACTGTGGCAAGGAGCGCGCGGGTGCCAAGCGGGACTTTGCGCGAAATGTATCGGGGAAAATGATGCCGTCGTTGGGACCGGTACGCAGTTGACCAACTGCTGCCAAGCGCCAGCCTAACATTGTTGAAAGCGATGAAGTCTGGAAGTCAGCCGGCTGTCAGGATTCGATTTTAGCCGGAACCAGCGGCCCGCACGACTTCGAGGCCCTGAGGAGTACGCATGAACCGCACCCGTCTTCTGATGATCGGATTTGTTGCTCTGGCACTAGCCGCCTTTGTCAGCTTTACCGTTTATCGCCGGCTGAATGCTCCAGGCGCAGCCAATGTTCCCCCCGGCGACAATATTATTATCGCAGCCACTAATATCTCCTTGGGGGCAAAAATCGAGGACAAGGACGTTAAAGTTGTCCAGCTCCCCGCCGCCGATCTGCCCCCGCGCCACTTCCGGCAGAAATCGCAGGTGCTGGGACGCGGGGTAATCGTGCCCATTGCCCAGGGGGAGTTTGTGCTTCCTGAAAAGCTGGCCGGTGAGAATGCCGGCTCCGGTCTGCCGGCACTGATTCCCACGGGAATGCGAGCCGTATCGGTGCGCGTAAATGAAGTGATTGGAGTAGCCGGATTCGTAGTGCCGGGCACCAGAGTGGACGTGCTGCTGACCGGCAGTCCGTCGGGCAGCGGTGGGGAACGCACAACTACCGTGCTTGAGAACGTTGCTGTCATTGCCTCAGGTCAAAGGCTGGAGCGAAGCGTAGCTGGCGAGGCGCAGACGGCTCCGGTGATTACGTTGCTCGTCTCCCCCGATGATGCGCAGAAGCTTGCGCTTGCCCAAAGCGAAGGCAAGATTCAATTATCCTTACGCAATCCGCTCGATACGAAACAGCAAGAATTGGCGTCAGTGCAGGAAAACGCCTTGTATAGGGGAGCGTCTGCGCCCGCAAAGCCCATGCAGCACTCGAAAGCTCCCAAGCAAATTGTACTCACCGCTCCTGCACCCGCCCCTGGGTATCAAGTGGAAGTCTACCGGGGCGAGAAGAAGGATGTGACCAAGTTTGATTCGCAATGATTGCCTGCGGCTCTGAGGTTTCACACATGCCCATTTGCTCCCAGTGGTGGGAACAAGAAAGCAAAGTTGGTAAACGGCAGAGAGTGGTACTGGCCATTACGTGTCTGCTTTGCTCCGCCGTGGCCTCTGCGCAGCAGCAGACGCTTCCGGCGGCTCCGGTCCACGCGGCTCCAACTGCGACGACACCAGTTCAGGCCCCGGAACCGGCGCAGACCCAGATCCCTCCTGCCAGTTCGCAGGCACCGCAGGCTGAAGGGCAGGGGGCCGCGCCGCTTCGCGTAATGGTTGGTAAATCTTTGCTCATCAATACTACAGAACGGCTGAAGCGGGTCTCGGTGACCGATCCCAGCGTGGCCGACGCGCTGGTTGTCACGCCAACACAAATTCTTGTGCACGGCCGCTCACCTGGAGAAGTGTCGTTGCTGATCTGGGATGAGTTGGAGCGTTCCCGCAGCTTCGATTTACGGGTGGATGTTGATGTGAGCGCGGCCGCTGAAGAAGAAAGACGGATTTTTCCCGACGAGCAGATTGCTGTCAGCCCATCCCGTTCTGCCATTGTGCTCTCCGGACACGTTTCTACCGAGGATGTTGCTAAGCGCGCCGGAATGATTGCCGAAGCGTACTCCAAGAATGTGGTGAACGTCCTGACGTTCGGTCCAGTGGGAGCTCAGGAAGTCCTGCTCGAAGTAAAGTTCGCGGAAGTTGACCGCTCCGCAGTGACGCAGCTAGGCATCAACATCCTTAATACAGGCGCAGGAAACTTTGTCGGTAACACCACCACCGGACAATTTGGCGGCACCAAGATAGGAGACCTCAGGGACACGTTCCCACGGCCTCCCATAACACCGCCATTCACCAGCACGGAAACCATAAATGACCTGTTGAACGTATTTCTGTTCCGGCCGGACATTCACCTAGGCGCCGTGATCCGCGCCTTGCAACAGAGGAATCTTTTGCAGATTCTCGCCGAGCCAAACCTTATCGCTGTAAATGGTAAAGAGTCGAGCTTCCTCGCTGGGGGCGAGTTTCCCTTTCCCATCGTCCAGCCCGGGCAAGGTTTTACCGCGGTCACTATTTCGTTCAAAGAGTTCGGCGTGAAACTGAAGTTCACGCCGGTAATCATGCCGAATGGCAACATTCATTTGCGGGTAGTGCCGGAAGTGAGCACACTGGATTTCGCCAATTCCCTGACCATCTCAGGTTTCACTGTACCTGCGCTGAGTACGCGCCGGGCAGATACGGAATTCGAACTTCAAGACGGTCAAAGCTTTGTGATCGCGGGCTTGATGGATAATCGCGTCACCAATCTCAACAACAAGATTCCCGGGTTGGGTGATATTCCGATTCTGGGTAATTTTTTTAAGAGCAAGAGTGCACAAAAGAGCAATTCGGAGCTGATGGTTCTTTGCACCGCCCGCCGGGTTGCGGCCAGCAATCAGCCGCCTCCGGGGCCGAAGTACCCGAAGCCATTTCTGGATAACAACCAATTTGATGGGAAGAAACCGTCAGGTGGGTCAAAGTAGATGATGTTTTGTAAAGGGGGTAGCACAGCAGCACATGCCCGAACTGTCTGTAGTCATAGTCGCGCAAGATAGCGAACAGCGCGCGATCTTGCAGGTTCTGGTAGATGGAACCAGCGTGGCGCGCACGGTACACAGTTGCGCCAGCTTCCCGGTAGTGGCCACTGATCCCGTCGTGCGACGTATCCAGAGCGCCAGCCCGGACGTGGTATTGGTCGACGTTCCCGGCGATAATCCGACGCTGGCTTTGCGGGCGATCGAAATCGTCCACCAGGAGTTGCCGGAAACCCCTTTGTTCGCCATCGGCAGCATGGCCCAGCCGCAAGCAATCGTGAATGCGATGCGCTCGGGCGCGCGCGAGTACATTGAACGCCCAACTACGACGACAGATCTACTCGAGGCTTTCGTTCGGCTCACTACGGCCCAAAGAAAAGTGAGCCGCGAAGGTTCACGCGGTAAGGTCTTTACTATTGTGAACGCAAAAGGTGGAAGCGGGGCAACAACGGTCGCCGTCAATCTTGCGCTCGCTTTGCAGTCGGCTCACGGCAACGTGGCCCTGGTGGATATTGCTACACTCGGCCACACTGCCCTGCATATGAACCTGAAGCCGCTCTTCACAGTAGCCGACGCCATCCGCAACCTCCACCGACTGGATAGCTCTCTGCTGGAAAGCTTTATGACCCGCCACAACGGCGGTTTACAGCTACTCGCAGGACCCAATGCGCCAGCTACTGTAGAGCCTTCGACCGCCGAGTTCGCGCGTCTTTTTGATCTGCTAGTGAGCCACTTTCGCTATGTGGTTGTGGACGCTTCCACGCGCATGGACGCTACCGTTCGCCTGGTATGCAACCTCTCTGAACGCGTTCTGCTGGTCGCGCACGCAGATGTCGCCTCGCTATGGAGTGCTGCGCGCCTGCAACAATATCTCGGCGAAACCGGAGGCCGCGAGCGTGTCCAACTCGTGCTCAATAGGTTCCGAAAAATCCCGGGTTTTAGCGAGTCCGACGCCGAAGCGGCGGCAGGAATCAAGCTGCTCTGGAAGATTCCTAATCAGTATTTCGCAGTCTCCGCTGCGATCGACAGGGGCATTCCGCTGATGCATCAGAATCATACGGAGATTGCGCGTTCTTTTACTGGACTTGCCGGACGCTTGACAGAAAACGATGTTGACGTGAAACGGCGTGCGTGGTCGCTGTTCAAGACGGTTTAGGAACTTGGCGCGGGCGTCCTCGCTCGTGCGGGTAAGCAGGGACACTGGGTTGATCGATGCCGAATTTGCAGACCTTTGAACGGGCCGAGTACCAGCAGGTTAAAGCGGATCTTCACCGCAAAATCCTTGACCGGCTCGATCTCGAAAAGCTGGGCCGCACGCCGAATGATGCCGCACGCGAAGAGGTGTTGCTGCTCATCCGCAATACTGTTAACAGTGAAGCTGTACCCCTCAGCTTCGCCGAGCGTGAGCGGCTTTCGCGGGAAATTCTGGATGAAATCTTTGGCCTGGGCCCGCTCGAGCCGCTTTTGAAAGATCCCAGCATCTCCGACATCCTGGTCAATCGCTTCGACAAGGTCTACGTAGAACGTGGCGGGAAACTCGAGCGCACCGGGCTGAGCTTCAAGGATAACGCCCACCTGATGCAGATCATTGACCGTATCGTCTCGCGCGTTGGACGGCGGGTGGATGAGTCTTCGCCGATGGTGGACGCGCGCCTTGCCGACGGCTCGCGTGTGAATGCGATTATCCCGCCCTTAGCAATCGATGGTGCATGCCTTTCAATTCGCCGTTTCGGCCGGGATCCTGTCACCGCGCGTAACATGATCGAGAACAAGACCATGACCGAGTCCATGCTGGAATTGCTCTCGTCTATGGTGAAAGGCCGGTTGAATCTTTTGATCTCCGGTGGTACCGGCGCCGGCAAAACCACGCTGCTCAATGTGCTCTCGGGCTATATCCCAAATTCTGAGCGAATCGTTACGATCGAAGATGCGGCTGAACTTCTGATGAAACAGGAACACGTCGTACGCCTCGAAACCCGGCCGCCGAATATTGAGGGCAAAGGTGCGGTGCGCCAGCGGCAGCTCGTTATCAACAGTCTGCGTATGCGCCCTGACCGCATTGTGGTTGGCGAGGTCCGCGGCGAAGAAGCGTTTGACATGCTCCAGGCCATGAATACGGGTCACGACGGGTCATTGACAACCGTCCACGCTAATTCCCAACGCGATGCGCTGGCTCGCGTGGAAAGCATGTTCTCCATGGCTAATCTCAACATTCCCGAGCGTGCCGTGCGCCAGCAAATTGCATCCGCGATTCATGCCGTTGTGCAAATCGCGCGCCTCTCGGACGGTTCGCGCAAGGTAATCGCAGTTTCAGAAGTCACCGGCGTGGAAGGGGAGATTATCTGCATGCAGGATATTTTCATCTTCGACCGGCACGGGCTCGATGAAACGGGCAAAGTGCGCGGCGCATTTCGCGCCACCGGTATCAGGCCCAAGTTCGCCGACAGGCTGGCGACAGCGGGCTGCCGGCTGCGCCCTGCAATATTCGATTCGAGCATGGAGGTTTGAGAAAGAAGCTCTTAAGCTTTTAGCCCTTGGCTTCAACGCGTGAGAATCTTCCGCCAAGAGCCAATAGCTAAAAGCTGATAGCTCCTGGCACATAGCTTGTAAACACATGCCAATCTTAATTGCCATTGCGGTTTTCTTCCTGGTTGCGCTGCTGGTCTTTATGTTCGGCTGGGCGCTCGATCAGCGCAGTGCCAAGGCTCGCCTGCTGCGTGAGCGTTTGGAAACAGTAGAGAAGACGGCGGAGCGCAAGCCCGGCGAGGAACTCGCGCTGGTACGAGACGAGATGTTGAGCAGATTCCCGGCGCTCGACAACCTGCTGCGCCGTTCCGAGCGGATTTCTGATTTGCAGACATTGCTTTCTCAAGCGGATATGGGGATGCGTGCCGGCAATGTTTTGGGGCTGTGTGCGGTCAGCGCGCTAGCCCTCGGATTCGCGGCCTTTCTCGTAAGCAGCCCGCTCTCAGCAAATGAGTCTTTGCTGTTTACAGTTGTCGGTGTGATGCTTGGCGCAATCATGCCTTATTCGTTCGCTTCCTATCGTCGCAGCAAGCGCTTCCAAAAATTCGAGGAACTGTTTCCCGAAGCGATCGATACCTTGGCGCGCGCAGTACGTGCCGGCCACGCATTCACCACTGCGCTGGAGCTGATCGCCAACGAAGTTGGCGAGCCAGTCTCGTCCGAATTCCGTAAGCTTTTCGAAGAACAGAAATTTGGCCTGCCTGTGCGCGATGCGCTGCTGAACCTCACCGAACGCGTTCCGCTGGTAGACGTGAAGTTCTTTGTCACTGCGGTGATGTTGCAGCGCGAAACCGGCGGCAATCTGGCGGAAATTCTTGATAACCTCTCTTACATGATTCGTGAGCGCTTCAAGATTATGCGCCAGGTGCGCGTGCATACAGCACAGGGACGCCTCACAATGATGTTGTTGATGGGTTTGCCCCCCATTATCGTGATCAGCATGCAGGTCTTGAATCCCAGCTTCATTCATCCCTTATTCTCAGACCCGATCGGACATATCCTGATAGTGGCGGGCATCACCTTGCAGACGATTGGATATTTCGTTATCCGAAAGGTGATTCAGATTCAGGTTTAAGTTATGGCGCTGGCGCTGACAATCATTCTGTTCCTCACCGTCGCACTCGGGGTGTTTTCCTTTGGCGCAGCGGCGTATGCTCCGTCATCAGTGCTGGGCGCCCGCTTGCGTGCGCTGGGCTGGCAGAAGTCTCAGCCGCGTGAAAAGCCTGCGTTCAGGGAGAGGTTGGAGCATGCGCTCGATCCCCTCAGCAAGGCTCTGCCTCTCTCGCCAAGCGAAGTTTCGCGCACGCGTAAATGGCTCATTCAGGCGGGCTACCGCGAGCAGCGTCACCTCACCATTTACGTTGGCAGCCGCATGCTGCTTGCCCTAGTGGGGATGCTGGGCGTGGTCGCAGTGGAGCAAGGCTTCGACCTTCTGCTGATGATCGGCGTCGGTGGCTTTGGCTTCTTTGTTCCCCGTTTCGTGCTGAAGCGCATGATCAAAGACCGCCAGCGTCGCATCACGATCGCATTACCCGATGCGCTTGATCTAACGGTCATCTGCGTGGAGGTCGGTCTCGCCCTCGATCAAGCGCTTATGCGTGTCGGGGAAGATCTCAAGCACTCGCATCCCGACTTGAGCGATGAATTTTATCTTGTGAATCTCGAGATGCGGGCCGGCAAGCCGCGCGCGGAGGCGCTGCGCAACCTCAGCGATCGCACCGGCGTTGACGATGTTCGCGCTCTGGTGACTACGCTCATCCAGACTGACCGCTTCGGTACAAGCATTGCTACGGCGCTGCGCATGCACTCGGAAACACTACGAACAGAACGCCGTCAGCGCGCGGAGGAGCAGGCGGCCAAAACTACGATTAAAATGGTAGTCCCCCTGGCAGTATTTATTCTGCCATCCATCATTTTTGTGACCCTCGGGCCGGCGATGATCCAGCTCTTTCGCCAGCTGAGCCAGGGCCGCTGAACTTAGGTTTGGCAGAGGAATCTTTATCTGTATGTCAATCCCGGGCCCCACCGCGTACGCTTTCAACCGCACGCGCGAAGCTTATCTGGCCACTCAGTTGCGCATCGCGGGAACACACTGGTCGCGCTTTCGCGGTCTTATGTGCGCTGATGCCGCTAGCTTTCCTGCTGGCCGAGGGCTGTGGCTCGTCCCATCGCGCGGCGTGCATACCTTCGCCATGCGCTTTCCTATTGATGTGCTCTATCTCGATCGCGACAAGACCGTGGTTCATCTCGAGCAAAATCTCAAACCCTGGCGAGTGGCGCCGGTTCGCATGAACGCGATTTCGGTTCTGGAGCTACCGGGAAACACACTACATTCAACGCGCACTGCTGTTGGCGACCAGATTGAGATCGCTTCGGGATCGGAGGCGCATCCGCTGTGAGCGACGCTCCCAAGCTTCTTGTCGAGTGGTCATCGCCCTGGGAGGAGTTCCGGACTGCGATCCGCCCCGCTTTCAGACGCTCGCCCGAACGCCTCGCCGGCGAAGCTCGCACCGGACTATTTCCTTATCGTGGCATGCTGGCCTCGTGGATCTTCGAAACCGCGCTCCTGGTCGCAGTCATTGTGCTGCCGGAGAGATTCGCGGCCATGCAGCCGTATCAGCCGCCGCCGATGCCGAAATACGATGTGATCTACTATTCGGGCGACGAACTTCCGCGCACCGAAGATGCTGGCGGCGCGGAGACCGGCCGCTCGGGTCGCGCTGGAGGCCAGGAAGCATACCACCGGACCCAGGCGATTCGCGTAGCGCGCGGTATTTCTCTCCGCGACAAAGTTGTGGACGCCCCCAAGCTCGACTTGCCTCGCTCCGATTCGGCTGTGGCAAACCTGCTGGCTTACAGAGGCGTCCCAGGCCCTCCTCCGGCCGAAGGTTTGCAATCTTCCCTGCGAACTCCGGCCATGCTGTTTGCGCCTATTGCCCCCGCGTCCAATGTGCAACGTGACAGATTGCAGGCGGCGCCGTCACTGAATTCTTCGGTTGTGCCACCGAGTTCGAATGTGCAACGCGACAGATTTCAGAATGCCCCAAGCCTACTCGCAAACGTAATTGCACCAAGTCCAGATGTTCAGCGCGACAAAATAATATCCGCGCCGGCGCTCAACACTGGAGTGATTGCGCCGCCTCCCACGGGCCCTCAGCGGGATGCGACTATGCTCCGCTTGCCCGGCTCGCAAAGTATTCAGGTCATCGCGCCGCCGGTTTCAGCGCCGGTTCAGGCCACGAATTCCAACCCGCGGCTCGCACTGCCGGCAAGCGTGGCCGCTCCGCCACAAACTCAGATTACTCGCGATATAGCTTCTACCGGCCCAGGTTTCGGCTCCGGTGAACTGCACAAGCAAGTGGTTCCTCCGCCGGCGCAGTTGGGCGGAGGCTCGGACGAACATCGCGCGATCGGCGGATTGGGAGATGGCACAGTTGTGCCTCCTCCTGGCCAGTTGAGCAGCGGTGGAGGAGTGCAGCGCCAATCCGGTAGCGGCTTTGGCAATGGACTCAGTGGCAGCGTCGTGCCGCCTCCAGCGCAACTGAGCGGCGGCATGGGCGGTCATCAAGAAGGGAGTGGAGGCCTCGGCGGTACATTTGTGGGGGTGGTGCCGCCCCCTCCTGGTTCAATTGGCGGCTCCCTCTCGGGCCATGGACGGGGAAACCGAGGCGCCGGCTTTGGCGGGTCTCTGGATGTCGGAGACATCGCCGCGCCGCCCAAGAGCGGTGGCGTCGGCTCTGAAACCGGCGTCGTTGTCTCGAACCAACCCGGCTCTAAGGTGGGAGTTCCAGGCAATGGCGGTGCCGGATCTTTGGCGTTGTCGCCCTCCGGCGGCCCCAACAGCGGGTTGGGCGGATCGGGAGGTGGCACAGGCATCGGTCGCGGCAATGGGCCTGGCAGCGGCTTTTCCGGCGAAGGTTCCGGCGCAGGAAAGGAAGGTAGTGGTCGCGGTTCAGACAAAATGGGGCGCGGTGGAATTTCACCTTATCCGGGGCCAGGCGGCGCAGGCAGCGGCGCAAGTGGTAATCCGCCCATGCCTGGAGTTGCTGTGAAAGGCGGCAGCGGCAACATCGTTACGTTACCCAGCTTCAGTACAGATGCGAATGACCCCTCGATCGCCGGACGTTCCGCCAAGGGTGCGGATCGCAAGGGCCCAGGAATCACGGTTGTGGCAAGTGCCCGGGCGGGTGGCGCCTTCAACTTCTACGGCGCATTGAAAGGCGACAAGGGATATACGATCTATTTCGAAACCGGCCTTGGGCCAACAGTCTTGTGGTATACCGATCCCGCCTCCGCCTCCCATCCCTACGCGGAGGACTTGATCGCGCCCCAGATTATACGCTCTGATCTCCCCACCAACCTGCAGCGGTCGCGCCTGATTCTTGCATGCATTCTTGACCGCTCAGGATTGCTTCGTGATACGAAGGTCATCGAGCAAACTACAACGGATACAACTACGAAGGTTCTAGCCTCTCTTCCGAACTGGAAATTCAGTCCCGCCCTACGTGGAGATCAGCCCGTCGAAGTTACCGTATACCTTGGATTCAATATCGATACCAAAGATCGGTTTTAGCACGAAAATATGGATGTAAGCGCGGGCCTACACGCCTACATCGGACCTGCTCCGCCCTGTTCCCGCTCCAGTAAAACCGCCACGTCATCGGCGTAGATAATTCTCCATCGGTGAGTTTCTTTCAGCATATTCCCCAGTGAGGAATTCCCAGGCATCAGCACCCAATTCACACGCTTCTCATCCAAAACTTTGTCCCATCCCGGCGCTAGCCGAACGGCGGTCAGATACTCTCGCAAAAATTGCTCGCCGTAAAGGTCATGGCGGTCATCCACGAACACCTTCATCTCCGGATAAAGACGATAAACGAAATACCCGCCCCAGGAGTCCAGGCTGAAGATTGGCTCCTGGATGCCGCGTTCTGCGATCACCTGGACCGCCGCTGTTGGAAATTTTTTTACATCAAAATGTGCGTTCATGAGTTGATGTGAGCCGACCCGGCCGTGCTGAATGCAGACGAAAAGTCCGAATATCACGGCCGCAATCGGCCATAGATGTCCGCGCAAGCTTTGCTCTAGGTTCCCCATCCGCAACGCAAACGAGCTGCATCGCGATAGAAAATTGCGCGTGCGGTCCGGCAACTCTGCACTGTTTCCCGCATCGCGCACCGCAGCAGAAAGCAGCGGAACGGCAACGAGAATCAGCAAGATCGAGGCGACCGGCAGATTACGCGAAGCGTAAAGCCCGCTGTAGGAAGCAAATAAAATCACCAGCAGTTGCGAAGGTCGAATCTTTGCTCGCGCCGCGGCCAAAGCAACGATCGTAATTACCAGCAAGACTGCAAAGCACTCTTGCGCGACACCATGAAAATCTGGCGAACGGAACTCGTCGATGTGATTCATCAAAAACCGATTGGAGAGATAGCGATAAATATGCGCATGCAGCTTGTAGCCATAGGGGTTTGCGAAGGTTGCTAAAAATGACAGCGCGCCCACGGCTGACAATTGCTTCACCCACGCCGCCGCTTGCCGGCCCTCAGTGCCTGCCTGCAAGTACCGCATCACTCCTGCGAGCCAATACAAACCAAGCAGCGCCAATCCGAACAAAAATCCTCCGTGCAGATTCACCCAAAGCAGCATGAGCAAAGGCAACCCGATCAGCCTTCTCCTGTTTTCCGGCGCGACCTCCGCTGAATCCAGCAACTGAAACCAAATCACAGTAAACAGCCAACTGAGAACGTGCGGTCGCGCCAGGAAATGAATCATCGCGGCTCCCATCGCAAGCAGCAGGAGCACCAAGGAAATCTGCAAGAGGCTTCCGCGCGTAAGCAGAATACGGAAGGCAGACGCAAACGTGAGTGCGATCACAATCGCAGTGAAAAAGACAACGCCATTCAACCCCAGCCACCGGTGAACTGCGCCGATAATCATATCGTAGAGCCACTCCCAGGCCAGCCATGGCCGTCCGCTCATGGTGTAGGAGAAAGGATCGGTCCGCGTGATCATGTGCGTGCGCAACATGAGTTCACCATTGCGAATGTGCCATCCGATTCCAGCATCTCCCAGCAAACGCGCGGAAAGCACACTGTAGGTCAACAAAACAAGCACAAGTATGAAGATGAGATCGGTAACCGATGGCAGGGCAAGGCGAATCCAACCGGGCGATAAAGAGCTTGCGCTCGAATTACGATCCTGCAGCGTATTTTGGCTCAAAGCGGACGCCATAAATCCGCAGCCATGTTAATCGAATTTTAAGGCTTGGGAACGATCATCGAGGCGTTCTGCAAACAGGGGTTGGCTAGAGTGCGAGGAGAAATCTACTTTTTCTCCGCGATCTTAGCGTTTCTCAAGCGTTCTCTGCGGTTAAAGCTCTTAACCGCAAAGAGCGCTAAGAAGTCCACAGAGTTCGCAGAGAGAAGCTTTAGTCATGCATTCGCTGTGCGTTTTGGCTAGTATTTAATGGAATTGCACGAATCCGATCCCCACTCGCATGTGATGCAGAAGTGCATCGGAAACGCTGGCGGCCATCGTCAAGCCAAGAATCACGTGGACTACGCCCAACGGAAAGATATTCCGATAGCGCCGAAACATTTCGCAAAAAAAGAATCCAGCGAACAAAGAGCCAATCGTCAGGATGGGATTCGGAATATGAGCCGCAGCGAACAAAATTGTGGTAGCCAGCACTGCGCGCCGGCTGCCCAGCCGCGATTCCAGCCGCACAAAGAAGAACGACTGCAGCATGAATTGTTGCAGGAAGGCCCAAATGGCGTATTGCCAGGCTGTCCGCAAAGGCATCGCGTGAGTTGGCGCAGCCTTGGCTCCCGTCAAAGCTGCACATGACCAAAGCGTCGCCGCTAAGATCAAGCCCGCGCCTACAATCCACACAGTCGCTTTGGCCGAAGGCAACGTCACGCCCATTTCCCGAGCCGAGTAGGGCCCCCGGAACGCCATCACGAGAATGAACCCAGCGGTCAGACTCATCCAGGCAAGATCCAGGCGCCCTGGCGGCGTCCACAAAGCTGCTTCGAGCAGACCGTATGCGAAAGCAATCTGTAACCAGATGCCGAGCGCTGATCGGCCAATGAGATCCTGCTCCGAAAGAGAGATCGAAGGAGCAAGCACGCTTTCTTGAGGAAAACTTTTCGAGACCGTGGACACCAGTTGGAATCATATAAAGTACGGCCAATGCACGGCAAGCCCAGTCCGCATGTGGTTGTAATTGGCGCGGGTTTCGGAGGCCTGCTCGCCACGCGTACGCTCGCGCGCTATCCGGTTCGCGTCACTCTCATCGATCGCAAAAATTTCCATACTTTTCAGCCGCTGCTCTATCAGGTGGCAACCGCGGGTTTGTCTCCGGGCGAAATCGCCGCCCCCATCCGTTGGATTCTCCGTGGCGATCGCAACGTGCAGGTGCTTCTGGGCGAGGTGCAGGATTTCGATCTCGCGCGGAAAATAGTGAAGCTTCGCGATGGCGATATTTCTTACGACTATCTGGTCGTTGCCGCCGGAGCCAGCCATGCTTATTTCGGACACGATGAATGGGAACCGCTGGCACCGGGGCTGAAAACCGTCGAGGACGCCATCGAAATTCGCCGCCGCGTATTGTTGGCGTTTGAACTGGCTGAACGCGAAGCCGCGGAAACTGGCCGGCACTCGCCTCTCAATTTTGTGGTCGTGGGCGGAGGCCCGACTGGCGTAGAGCTCGCCGGCACCCTGGCCGAAATCGCGCGCCACGTTCTAAAAAACGAATTCCATTCTATCGATCCCCAGCGCACCCGCATCGTGTTGCTCGAAGGCGGTCCGCGCATTCTCCCGGCTTATCCCGAGGACCTTTCGCGCAGTGCCGAAGAGCAACTCCGTCATCTAGGGGTGGAAGTGCAAACCAGCGCAATGGTCACCGGCATGGAACCCGCCGCCGTGCTGATCGGCAAAACTCGCCTGCCGGCTGCGGTGGTCTTATGGGCCGCCGGCGTTGCGGCATCGCCCTTAGGCAATAAGCTCGGAACGCCCATTGATCGCGCCGGACGTGTGTTGGTTAATCCGGACCTGAGCATTCCAAATCGCCCAGACGTTTTTGTGATCGGCGATCTGGCATCACTAAAAGATGAAAACGAAAAGCTGCTGCCGGGAGTAGCTCCGGTGGCTATGCAGGAAGGGAAGGCAGCCGCTCACAACATCGGGCGCGAACTGCGCGGCGAACCACGCCAGAATTTTCACTATCTTGATAAAGGAAATCTGGCGACCATCGGCCGCGCCGCTGCTGTCGCGCAGTTTGGCAAGCTTCACATCAGCGGCTTCGTCGCGTGGCTTGCATGGTTATTCATCCACATCTTCTTCCTGATTGGATTCCGCAACCGGCTGATTGTCATGATCCAATGGGCCTGGTCGTACCTCACCTACGAACGTGGCGCGCGTCTAATTACTGGCGACACTTCGCTGCCCAGCTGGGATCAACTGAAAGCTGAGCAGGCGCGTGCAGAACGAGAGAAAGTTAGCGCCTGAGAATTTTGAGGCGGTCAAAGACTTTTAACCGGAAACCTTGCAGAGACCGCGAATTCATCGCCCGTTGCTCCCGAAATTTACTGCCGTCGTATTCCCGCCGCAAACGACTATCCCAACTCGCTCGCCGGGTTTTGGCTGATATCTCCCGGAAAGCAAGGCCGCGAATGCCGCCGCGCCACCCGGTTCTGCGGCAACACGCAAAATATTCCACAACGAATTCTGCGCTGCCTCAATCGCCTCATCGGGGACCAGAACAACCTGATCGATATATTTCTGGGCGATCGGAAATATCAGCTCCCCCACACGCTTCGGCGCCAGGGAATCGGCGGCAATTCCGCCGGCGGGAGCGTCGACCGGACGCCCAGCTTCAAGCGCCATCGCCAGCGTTGGCGCGGCCTCCGGCTCGACGCCGATGATCCTCACTCGCCCGGCATACCAAGCCGCAATTCCTCCGATTAATCCGCCGCCCCCGACCGCAACCAAAAGCGAGTCCACCCCCGGGTCTTGCTCCTCGAGTTCCAGGCCCACGGTTCCCTGTCCAAGCAGCGTCTCGAGCTGATCGT
>Ga0070717_10000850_pt1 | contig 20235 bp, 22 predicted proteins | sample LARL113metaG_FD_71366 | JGI IMG/M metagenome (GOLD analysis project Ga0070717, IMG submission 71366) | Corn, switchgrass and miscanthus rhizosphere microbial communities from Kellogg Biological Station, Michigan, USA - LAR L11-3 metaG | ecosystem: Host-associated > Plants > Roots > Rhizosphere ... | reverse complement strand
AACCTGACGCTGGCGAGCGCACACAATGCTCAGAACACGAATGCGATCGACTATGTCGCAGCCCAGCTCAGCGCGTTCCATATCTCACGGGCGCTGGCCGAATTCTTTCAGAGCTGCGACGTGTTGCTGTGTCCGACGCTTTGCGCGCCGCCGTTACGCCTCGGCGAGCTCGATACGATGTCGGAGGACCTGTCGCATATCGCGCCGATCCTGCGGCGCTACATGCCAGGGACCAGCATGTTCAATATGTCGGGACAGCCGTCGATGTCGGTGCCGCTGGCTTGGAATAGCGCGGGATTGCCGCTCGGCATGATGTTTTCCGCGCACTTTGGCGATGAGGCGACACTATTTCGCCTGGCGGGACAGCTCGAGCAGGAACGGCCCTGGCGCGGCAAACTGCCCCCAGTTTGCGCATAAATAGCCAAAACTCAGCCGTATTCGCGATAAGGAATAGCCCTGCGTGGAGAGCGGATTTCGTGCCCCGTTTTCCGCGCAACAGAGGAGAATAACATCTTGAGTCAGAGCGACCCAACCGATCACGCGCTTGCGGCGATCGCGAGCATCCTTGATCACCCGGAATCCCGTCGTGAGGCGGAAAGGTCCGCTGTCGAGGACAGGCCCGTCTCGCTCGTGCCTGAGGAGGCGGATGGCTATTCGAAGGTTGGCCCCGGCCCGATGGCCGCCATTCGCTTCAAATGGACGGTACGCCGCGCCGATGACGAGACGTATTACGTCGATGAGACGATCGGAGAAAACTCGGTGCCGGCGGTCTCTGGCCCGATGTCCAAGGATGCCGCGGTCAGGCTGGTGGACGATCGCGAGTACGAGGCGCGCCGGCGGTTCGAAGAGCTCAAGAGCGAGATGGCCGGGCGCAGCGCGGCCGCCCTTGTCCTTCACAAAGGCGGCAGCGAGTTCTAGCTGCTCAGCATAAAGCTGTTTGCGAAGCCCTCGCCTGCCCTATATCGACGGTCGGCATTTGCATCGCCGTTCGAAAACCGGGCCTATGCGTCGAATTCTGTCCTGCCTCGCTGTCGGATGTCTGCTGCTATCTACTTCCGCGCATGCGCAGCAGCCGTCGCGGCTCGATGAGATCGTCAAGCGCGGCACATTGCGGGTAGGCACCACCGGCGACTATCTGCCCTTTACCTACTTCGACAAGACAAGCCATAAATTCCGCGGCTTCGACGTCGATATGGCGGAGGCGCTGGGCAAGGCGCTCGGCGTCAAGGTCGAATTCGTGCAGACGGCCTGGCCGCAATTGATGCGGGATTTCGAGGCCGACAATTTCGATATTGCGATGGGCGGCGTGTCGATCACGCTGGACCGGCAAAAGAAGGGCCTGTTCTCTGCGCCCATCATGCGCGAGGGCAAGACGCCGATCGCACGCTGCGCCGACAAGAGCAAATATCAAACGATCGCCGATATCGACAAGCCCGGGACGCGCGTGATCGTCAATTCAGGCGGCACCAACGAGCGATTTGCCCGCGCCAATGTCAGGAATGCCGAGATCAAGATCTACAACGACAACGTCACGATTTTCGACGAGATCGCCGAGGGCAATGCCGACCTGATGATCACGGACGCCTCGGAGACGCGCTACCAGCAAAAGCTTCACCCCGGCGTGTTATGCGCAGTGCATCCGGATCGGCCGTTCGACTTTGCGGAAAAGGCCTATTGGCTGCAACGCGACGGCGCGCTGAAGGATTTCGTCGATCAGTGGCTGCACTTCGTGATCGCTGACGGCAGCTTCAAGAAGCTCTACGCCGCCTGGTTTGAGTAGAGGCGATTCACATTCATGCCGCGGTACAGCGATCAATACCTCGATGGCCTGTTGAACGGCTCAAGCTACGACGATTTGGTGGCGTTGCAAGGGATCCTGGTGACCCCGCTTCATTACGATTCCAGTCAACCTGATTATGGACTACCGCCATGCTTCTTCGTGGTTGTCGAAGGATTGGTATGGTTCGCGCAAGCCTGGCGTTCGGGCGTATGGACCTACTTTGAGGCAACTCCGCTGCCGCGTCAGCAGGCCATGCACGAAGCGCTACTACAGTTGGGGCCGGAAGATTTTGCGCGACGCTATGCGTTCGGAATGCGTCATTGGCGAGACGCCGAGGCAATCGCGCCGCTGGACTCCTGGATGCAGAACATCGACGCAACCGCGAATGAGTGGATGTGGACGGTTCTTCGCACACACCGCGCTGAATACAAAGCCCTGTGCGCTCAGTGAAGCGGTACTAACTCCTCGATCAGGCACGGAAGTTTCCAGGCTCGATCCCTCGAAGCTCCAAGATCGGGCGATCCTTCGCGCCCTAGTCTAGAGCGCGAATCGTGCCTTCACCTCGAATAAGCGCTTTGCCGCAGAAAGCCCCCAATTCCGCAAATTGACCACGGCGGAGGTCCGCCGTTAAGCTCACCGGCAAAACCGCGTTGAACCAATCCGGCTAGCTTGCCGACTTAACTATTGAAAGTGATCTAGATCACGTTGTGGAAGACTGCCGAAGCCTAGGGTCCGACGTTCCACGGGGATCTGCGCTCAGGAGGTTCAAGATGAAGAAGCTGTTGGCTATCGCCGCGTTTCTGCTGGCGAGCTCCGCCGCACAGGCTCAGTACTCCTTCGAATATGGCGGCCGCACCATTCGCATCGATCCCGACCGTGGGACTGTTTCCATCCCCGGTGTCTATGACAACAGCGGACGGCGATCGAAGCGCGCCCGTGGCGATCAGGACAGCGACAAGTCGCGCAAGCAGCAGACCCCGCAAGATGCGAAGGTCGAGCCGCAGACGCCGGCCCCTGCGCCCGCAACGGCCGATCAGACGCCACCGCCACCTACACCAGCAAATCCGGCACCGCCGGAACCTGCAACCACGACTGCCAATAATGCGCCGGCGGAAACCGCCGTGGTGCCGCCGCCCCTGCCTCCGGTTCCCACCCCCGCGCCGCCGCTTCAGCAGGATGCCGCACCGGTGGCAAGGCCTGCGCCGCCGCCGACCGTTGCCGCCGTTCCTCCACCGCTGCCGCCAGCGCCACCTGCACCGGCCCCGGCCGTCCGCGACCCGAATTCACCGCTCGGCATCTGGCTGACGGAAGAGAAGGAAGGCAAGGTCCGGATCGAGCAATGCGGCGCCAATCTCTGCGGCTATTCCGTGGACGCGAAATCGAACAGGAACGGCGAGCAGGTTCTGATCAATATGAAGCCCGGCAAGGATCAGAAATGGAGCGGCCGGATCCTCGATCCGAACACCGGCTCTACCTATGATTCGACGATTGCGATGAAGGGCACCGACACCCTGCGTGTCCAGGGCTGCGCCTTTGGCGGCATGTTCTGCGGCGGCCAGACCTGGACCCGCGTGAACTAGCAAGCCGTGCGATAACTCCTCCCACCAAAAGCCCCGCTCTCCGGCGGGGCTTTTTTGTGCCGCGGGGCCTGGGATGTGTGCGCGGGGTCACGTCGACGTCGCTTCGAGAGCGCAATCCGTTCACGGCGAAGTGCGTACGTGACGCAGAAGTGACTCCCATCACATCATCAGGCGAAGCGCCGTGAGAGATTGCCGCTGTCCAAACAACAGGGGTAGGTCATGGGCTATTTCAAAAAGGTATTGATCGCCAGCAGCATCTTAAGTCTTCTGGTTGTCCCGGTTATCACGCCGGCCGCGGCCGCGGGCTCGACATTCGACGGTACGTGGAATGTCCACATCGCGTCGTCGAACTCTGCGTGCAACGGCGGCACCAGCGTCTCGATCGGGATCAGCAACGGTCAGGTCGCTTCCAACAGCGCCGCCGTCACCGCGTCCGGCCGGGTTGCCGACGCCGGCAACATCAACGTCACCCTGGTCAGCGGGATCAAGCGCGCGGTTGGCTTCGGTCACCTCTCCGGCGCGTCCGGATCGGGCACCTGGCATGCGGCGCTGTGCTCGGGCACCTGGGTAGCGGAGCGGAATTGATACACGGAGTTCATCATCGGGCGCGCATTCGCGCGACGCGGTGGCTATCCGACGCCTGCTGAATATTCCGCGTCGGTGACGTGCTCCATCCAGGTCGCGTGAGTGCCGTCCAGCGATTCCTGCATGGCGATGTGGACCATGCCGGTGGTCGGGGCGCCGCCATGCCAATGCTTTTCGCCCGGCGGGATCCAGACGACATCGCCGGCCTTGATCTCACGGACCGGCCCGCCCTTGGTCTGCACCCGGCCGACCCCGGAAATGACGTAGAGCGTCTGGCCAAGGGGGTGCGTATGCCAGGCGGTGCGGGCGCCCGGCTCGAACGCCACGCGGTTGGCGACCATCCGTGCCGGAGCCTGCGGTGTGATGATCGGGTCTTGCAGTACCGTACCGGTAAAATTCTCCTTCGGTGCGCGCCGCGTCGGCCGCGAGCCGGCGAGATGGATTTCCATGGGCTTACCTCCCGTTTTCGATGTTATTTCTTGCTTGCCACATAACGCGCCTTGGTCTCGGCATTCATGGGATAGAGGCCGGGCAACACAGCGCCATTGTTCACTTCGTTGACGATCCAGGCCTCCATTCGTTCCTGCTCCGGCCCCTCGGCCAGGATATGATCGAGCTGCGCCTGCGGGATCAGCACCGCGCCGTCCTGGTCGGCGACAATGATGTCGTTCGGGAACACCGCGACGCCACCGCAGCCGATCGGCTCGCCCCAGCCGACAAACGTAAGCCCCGCAACCGATGGCGGCGCCGCAAAACCGTCGCACCAGACCGGAAGTCCGGTGCCGAGCACGCCCTCGACGTCGCGGACCACGCCGTCGGTGATCAGCGCCGCAACCCCGCGCTTGACCATGCGTGCGCACAGGATATCGCCGAAAATGCCGGCGTCGGTGATGCCCATGGCGTCAACCACCGCGATGCAGCCCGCCGGCATCGCCTCGATCGCGGTGCGGGTGGAAATCGGCGACGACCATGATTCCGGCGTCGCCAGATCCTCGCGTGCGGGCACGAAGCGTAACGTGAAGGCCGGTCCGACCAGCCGCGGCTGTCCGGGCCGCAGCGGCTTGGTGCCGCGCATCCAGACGTTTCGCAAACCCTTCTTGAGCAGAACCGTGGTGATGGTGGCGGTCGATACGTGCGAAAGCGTCTTGATGGCTTCGGGGGTCAAGGACATCTGGAAAGCTAGGCTCCGGGAGGGATGAATGCGATGGGCGCATCTTGCGGGGCGGGATGATCGCGTCAAGGGCGGCCACGCTTCTTCGCGATCATCAGCGCATCTTATCAGCGATACGCCGATTAATTTATTGAAGTTGCTGCATCATTTTGCACCGGGCGAATTCCACTGAAGAGCAAAACACGCTAGTTTGAGGCTTGCGAAGAGCAATGAGGACATGGCCGTTACCCTTTTCCCGCCCCGCTTATTGCCGAGTGGCGACGCCGCCATCACGGTGGAATTTTCCCGCAACATCGATGATACCGCCAACCAGCGCGTGCTGGCGCTCGATCGCGCGCTGACCGAGGCGCCGGTCTTGGGCGTGACCGAGACCGTGCCGACCTATCGCTCGCTGCTTGTGCATTATGATCCCACCCAGATCGGCTTCGATGCCTTGGGCGAGAAGCTGCTCTCGCTGGCGCAACGTCCCGTTCCGCCAACAACGAAAGCGCGGCACTGGCGCATCCCGGTGGCCTATGGCGGCGAGCATGGCATCGATCTCGAGGATGTCGCCAAAGCGCTCAACACCACACCAGACAAGATCGTGGCGCGGCATGCCGCCGGCGACTATCGCGTTGCCATGATCGGCTTCTCGCCCGGATGGTCTTATCTCAGTGGGCTGGACAAGTTCCTGCACCTGTCACGGCGGCAAAGTCCGCGGCTGCTCACGCCGGCCGGCGCGATTTCAATCGGCGGCGTGCAGACCGGCATCCAATGCATCGCCGCCCCGAGCGGATGGCATCTGCTTGGGCGAACGCCGGTCAGGACCTACCAGTTGCACCGCGAGCCGATTTTCCTCACAGAGCCTGGCGATCGCATCACGTTCTTTCCGATCGACGCCAAGACTTTTGCCGAGCAGGATCGCGCCGCGGCAGCCGGCGAGATCGTCGCCGAATTGATCGCCGCATGAGCAAGCTCGTCGTTTCCTCCATCGGGCCTGCGAGTTCCGTCCAGGACGGCGGCCGCCATGGCGTCCAGCGCTACGGGCTGACGCCGAGCGGCGCGATGGATCGGCTGGCGCTGGCGGTCGCGAATGCGCTAGTCGGCAATGTGCCGTTCGCGGCGGCCGTCGAAATCGGCCCGTTCGGTGCGGCGTTCACCGCGCGCGGCGGGGCGGTGCGGATCGGGCTCGCGGGTACCTCGCGCAATGGCGATATCGACGGGCGCACGGTCGCCTTCGATACGTCGACAACGCTTGCCGATGGCGAGACACTGACGCTCGGATTCGCCCGCGGCGGCTCGTTCAGCTATCTCGCGATCGAGGGCGGCATCGAGGGCGAGCCGATGTTCGGCAGCCTCGCTGTGAACGCACGCACAGGCCTTGGCAGCCCCTATCCGCGACCTCTACAGGCCGGCGACGTATTGCAGACCAAAGTCGCCAGCGACACGGCCGAAAGTCGGATCGAGCTTCCTGCCATCGCGACGGGACCGATCCGGGTCGTGCTGGGGCCGCAGGATGACGAGTTCTCTGACGAAGCCAAGGCGCTGTTCCTTGACAGCGAGTGGAAGATTTCCGCGATCAGCGATCGCATGGGTTATCGGCTGGAAGGTCCCGTCATCACGCATTTGCACGGCCACAACATCGTCTCCGACGGCACCGTCAACGGCAGCATCCAGGTGCCCGGCAACGGCGCGCCGATCGTGCTAATGACGGACCGCGGCACCAGTGGCGGCTATCCCAAGATCGCGACGGTGATTTCGGCCGATTTCGGCCGCTTCGCGCAGATCCCGGCCGGCACCGGCTTCCGGTTCAAGGCTGTCGGCATGGCCGAAGCGCAGGATGCGGCGCGGCAGTTCGCAAAGTTGCTGCACACCCTTCCCGACCGCCTGCGCCCGGTCGAAGGCTTTGATCTCAACATCGAGGCGCTCCAGCATGCTAATGTCGCAGGTAGCGCGGTCAGCGCGGTCGATGCCGGGACCTGGCAACAACTCAAAGATCCCCTCAGCAAAAGCGGACCATCATCATGACGACAATCGATCTCAACTGCGATCTCGGCGAAAGTTTTGGTCCATGGGAAATGGGCAATGACGCCGCCATGATCGAGCTTGCGACCTCGGTCAACATTGCTTGCGGCTTTCATGCCGGCGATGCCGATATCATGCGCCACACAGTGGAACTTGCCAAAGCGCGTGGCGTGAGTATCGGCGCGCATCCCGGCTATCGCGACCTGCATGGCTTCGGCCGCCGGCCGTTTCCGGGCATGAAGGCGTCGGAAATCGAAAACCTCGTCGCCTACCAGATCGGTGCCTTGCAGGCGATTGCGACCGCGGCCGGTCACAAGGTCACCCATGTCAAGGCCCATGGCGCGCTCGCCAACGTGGCTTTCGAGGACGACACGACGGCGCAAGCGATCGCCGAAGGCGTCAAGGCGGTCGATCCGAACCTCGTCTTTGTGGTGCTCCCGCATTCACGCCTGGTGAAGGCGGGCGAACGGGCCAACTTGCCGATGGTGCATGAGGTATTTGCAGATCGCGCCTATGAAGACGACGGCTTGCTGGTCTCCCGTCGCAAGCCCGGCGCAGTGTTGCACGATGGGAAAGTGATCGCCGAGCGCGTAGTGCGGATGGTGCAGGACGGCGCGATCGCCTCGGTAAACGGCAAGGTGATCAAAACGCGGATGGATACGATCTGCATCCATGGCGATACGCCGGGCGCTGTCGAGATCGGTCGTAGCGTGCGTCAGGCGTTGAAGGAAGCGGGGATCGACGTCGCGCCGTTCAAGCGCGCGGCGTAGGTCAGAACGGATGCACTGAGAGCGTGCCGAACACGACGGCAGCGATGATGGCGAACGCGCTGTAGAGCGCGACCAGATGCAATCTTGCCCCGGTTCGCCCGGACAACGAACGCGCGTAATGGTGCAGGCGCGCTTCCGCCGACAATTCGCGCATGGTGGTTCTCCAACGCCCCATCGTGCGCAAAAATCAAATAACGCGGGCCGCCCGATGCAAGGTGACGCCGGAAATAGTGATGTGAACGCTCCCACCACCTCACATTGCAGTGGAAAATTCTCCGCGCTGGATTCGTGCGAGAATTTTATTCGGCCGGATTTGAAGCGGATTGGATCCGCCTCAATACACGTCCTGCTGGAACCGGCCTTTCTTCTTGAGTTCCCCAACGAAGATCACGGCCTCGTCAGTCGAGCGCGCACCGAACTGGGCGACGATATCGACCAGCGCCCGCTCGACATCCTTTGCCATCCGCTTGGCGTCGCCGCAGATGTAGATGTTCGCGCCCTCGGCAAGCCACGTCCATAATTCGCGGCCGACCTCGCGCATGCGGTCCTGCACGTAGAATTTCTTGGCGCCGTCGCGCGACCACGCCAGCGACAGCCGCGTCAACAGGCCCGATGTCTTCATGGCGTTGAGTTCGTCGGCATAGAAGAAATCGCAATCGCTGCGCTGGTGACCGAAGAACAGCCAGTTCTTGCCCGGTGCGCCGGTCGCCTTGCGGTCGAGCAGGAAGGCGCGGAACGGCGCGACACCGGTGCCCGGCCCGATCATGATGATCGGCGTCTTCGGGTCCTGCGGCAGCGCAAAGCCATGGGCCTTCTGGACATAGACCTTGACCTCGTCGCCGGGCTTGATGCGCTCGGCCAAGAACGTCGAGGCTAGTCCAAGCCGCTTGCGTTTTCCCACGACATAGCGAACGCAATCGACCGTCAGCGACAGTTTTCCCGGCGTCGCGTTGTGCGAAGAAGAAATCGAGTAGAGCCGGGGCTGCAGCACCTCCAGCGCCTCGACGAAGGCTTCGGGGTGCGGACGCACTTTGGAAAATTTCTGTAGCACCGCCATCACGTCAAGCGTGGCCGCATCGCCATCGGGATCCTCGCCTTGCGCCAGCGACCGCGCCTTCTCGCGCTGGGCGCCGCCGGTGAGGTAGGAGAACAGCTCAAAAAGGGAGTCCGGCGCGGGCGACAACGAGACATCCTCGGTCAGGACCTCGCGCAGCGTCTTGCCCCTCACCTCGGTGGTGTGGGAAGCCCCTAACAGAGCAATGATCTGATCGACCAGGCCGAGATCGTTCTTGGCGAAGATGCCAAAACTGTCGCCGACGACATAATCGAGCCCGGAGCCTGAGAGATCGAAGTCGATGTGCCAGGTTTCCTTTTCCGAGCCTTGCTTGTTGAGCAGGCGGCGCGACACGAAGGTCGCTGGTGCCGGATTGTCGCGGGAGCGGCCAGGCTCGGCTGTGACGGGCGGAGCCGTTGGCGGCGCCGTTGCCGCGCCAGCCGCAGGTTTCGACGCAGGCGGCCCCTTGTCCAGCTCTTCATAGAGCGATTTGAGCATCCGCGCGGTTTCCTTGCCGCCGGGCACGCACAGATTGAGCCGCGCCTCGCTCTTGCGGGCGATCGCTTCGGAATAATCGGCGCAATTGTAGCCGCACTGGCCGCAATCCTGCTGCGCCATCGCCGCCATCATCCGCCGCCGCAACGGGCGGCCCTCGGCAAGCTTCATGCGGTCGGCAATCGGCATGGTCTGGTCATGCCACGGCGCTTCGCCATCATCGCCGTCGCCGGCCGGGCCCAGCATCGCGCTGGCCTGCTCTGGTGAAAGTGGCGTGGTGCCGTCGAGGCCGAGCATTCCGACCAAAAAGCCGTTCAGCCACAGACGCTGGGTTTCGGAGAACGGCGCGTTGGCTGGAATAATCTCGATCCGCGGCGGCGGGTCAATGATCTGGTTCATGGTCATGCCTCCGCTTCGGCCAATTTGCGCAAAGTCTCGCCGTCGTGGCGGCGAGCGAAGGTAAGGAAAGTTTCTTCAGCTGAAGTGCGATGAGTGAGGTAGGCCTTGAGCAGGCGCTCAACCGTCTTCGGCGCGTCCTCCGCCTTGACGTCGCGATAGACCTCCTGGCCGATATCGGCCTCGGGTCCGAACCCGCCGCCGGCATAGAGGTGATAGCCCTCCACCTGATCGTCTTCGGTCGCACCCGGTACTTTGGCCGCGAGCAGGCCGATGTCGCTGATGTAGTGTTGCGCGCAGGAATGGTGACAGCCGGTGAGATGGATGTTGAGCGGCGTGTCGACATTGACGCGCGGCTCACACCAGTCGCCGATCTCGGCGGCGTGGCGCTTGGTGTCGGAGGCTGCGAATTTGCAGCCGGCATTGCCGGTGCAGGCGATCAGCCCGGCGCGGATCTGCGAGGCCTTGACCGCGAGGCCAAGCTTCTCGATCGCGGCGCTTGCCAGTGCGACGTTCTCGTCACGCACGCCGGGGATCAGAAGATTCTGCCAGACCGTCAGCCTGATTTCGCCGTCGCCGAGATCCTGGGCGATTTTGGCGAGCCCGCGCATCTGCCCGCCGGTCAGCTTGCCGAGCGGCAGCACGACGCCGATCCAGTTCAGGCCTTCCTGCTTCTGCTTGTGGACGCCGATATGCGCCATGCGGTCGAAGGCCGGGCGTGGCGCGATCGCCTCCGCCGGCGCGCGGACGAGTTTTCGGCCGAGCCTCTCCTCGACCATGGTCATGAACTTGTCGACGCCCATGCCGTCGAGCACGTATTTGAGACGCGCTTTCAGCCGGTTGGTGCGGTCGCCGGTGTCGATGAACACCCGCACGATCGCGTCCGCCACCATGGTCGCCTCTTCCGGCTTGACGATGATGCCGGTCTCCTTGGCGAAATCCCTGTGGCCGGTGATGCCGCCGACGCCAAGGCGGAACCAGATGCCGGGCTCGACGCCAAAGCCGTCCTTCACCTCGACCGCCGAGAAGGCGATGTCGTTGGTGTCCTCCAGCACCGCGATCTTGCCGGCGCCGTCGAAGGCGACGTTGAACTTGCGCGGCAGTCCCGTCAGCGAGCGATCGTTGAGGATGTGATAGTGCCACTCGCGGGCATAGGGCCTGGTGTCGATCAGTTCCTGAGGATCGATGCCCGCGGTCGGCGTGCCCGTGACGTTACGGATATTGTCCGCGCCGGAGCCACGCGAGCACAGGCCGATGTCCTGGATGCCCTCGATCAAGGCGACACTGTGCTTGGGCAGGATCTCCCTGATCTGGATATTGGCGCGGGTCGTGACATGGGTGTAGCCGCCGCCATAGCTTTCGGCGAGATCGGCAAGGCTTGAGAATTGCCAATGCTTCAGGATGCTGTTCGGCATCCGCAGGCGGCACATGAAGGAATCCTGCGCCGGCGCGACATAGAACAGACCGTAGTAGCGCCAGCGGAAATTGTCCGCCGGCGACGGCGGTGCGTTGTTTCTGGCCTGGTCCTTCAAGCGCTCATAGGCTTCGAACGGATGCTGTTCGCGCTTGAATTTTTCTTGGTCCACAAGCTTCTTGCCGGACGCTGTGACCTTGTCCTGCGCCTTGATATGCGCGGCATCCGGTCCCGTCGGCTCGGCGCTGGCAACCGATGCGCCTGCCGCGCCAAGGTTGCGGCCGACGCGGGCGACCTGAAGGCCCGACATGAAGCCTTCCAGGTAGCGCTTCTGCTCGTCCGTGAAGTCGGTGGGAGCTGGGGTTTCGAGTTTCATGACGATAACGACTATTCCGCTGCGGCTTGCAGGGCGACCGACGGTGCCGGGGCAGGCTGCTCTGCCGGCTTGAAGGTCGTGTAAAGGGCAAGCCCGGTGAAGACGAAGCCGCCGACGAGATTGCCGAGCGTGACCGGAATCTGGTTCCACACCCACCAGTCATAAACGCTGACCTTGGCGCCAAGCATCATGCCGGTCGGGATAATGAACATGTTGACGACCGTATGTTCGAAGCCGAGCGCGAAGAAAGTGAAGATCGGCAGCCAGGTCGCGGCGATTTTTCCGACCGTCGAGGTCGACGTCATCGCCATGACGACGCCGAGACACACCAGCCAGTTGCACAGGATGCCCTTGACGAAGACGCTGACCATGCCGGCGGTGCCCAGCGCGGCGTTGGCAACCGTCTTTGCTTCGGCAACCGCAACGATGCGCGCGGCGACGCCGGCGACATCAGACTTGCCCATATTGGTCAGCGAGATCGCGATCAGCGCACCGAACGCGATGCTGCCGAGCAGGTTAGCGACAAACACCCACGACCAGTTGGCGACGACGGCGCCCCAGCTCGCCTTGCCCTCGAAACGTGCCAGCGGCACCAGGGCAAAACTTCCGGTGACGAGCTCAAGGCCGAGCAGAACGATCATGACGAGGCTGACGGGAAATATCAGCGCGCCAACCAGCGGCTGACCGGTCGTCACCGCCCCGGTGAAAGCAAGCACGGTTGCAGCGCCAAGCAGCGCGCCGGAAAGCGCGCCGCGGATCAGGAGGTCCCGAGGCCCCAGCGCGAGCTTTTTCACGCCGGCATCTACCATCGAGGCGACGACGTCTGAGGGTTTTGCGTAATCCATTTTTGAAGCTCCAGCTGCCACGCGCCTGCGTGGTCACAACGAGGGGAAAAAGAAGAGCGTGCGGTCACCCGTCATCGCGAGCGATCCGATCAGCCTCGTTGCTGCGGAAATCCATCTTGGATATGGGCCAGCGGTCATCACCGGCGGCTGGCCTGCAATCCTCTATTCAAATTATGTGCCAGCGCAGCAATCTCCAGAAAATCGTTTTAGAACAATAAGATACGAATATTGCATTGCATCAAATGGATATGAGTTCATGCCATTTGAGAAGGCAAAAGTTCAAAAAATAAGCTTCGAATCGGAATGCCTAATATTTGGACGGAGGCGGTTGGCCGGCCTAGCGGGCGCGTCGCGAAACGTCAAATGAGGCCAGGTACCCCGCGACATCGTCGGGGTCGAAGGTGGGACCTGCGAAGGCACCGATCGCACCGGCTGAGCCGCGATCCGCGGCTCCGCTTGTGCCGAGTGCCGCGTCGTAGAGGTCCGGCCGGAACACCGCCTTTGCCGTGTTGAGCGCCTGCGGGCTGACCGAAGTCTGACCCCAGCGGGCCATCTGCGCGTAGAGCCAGGCGGCCTGAACCGGATCGGGCCGCGAGGCCCCTTCCCTTGCGACCAGCAGATAGCGGCCGCTCTCGCGGATCATGCCATCAGGTGAAACCTTCAGGCGGCCGTCGAGCGTGCGCTGGATGACTTCCGCGTCGACCCCGATGCGCTCCGGGTGCGCCAGTAACCGCGCCACCTCGGCGCGGTTCTCGGGCTGTTCGATGAATGCAGCGGCGCGAAACGCCGCCCGGGTTAAGCCCGCGACGATATCAGGATTTTTTTCCGCCCAACTCTGCCGGATCGCGAGCACCTTCTCGGCCGCGCGCACCAGAATATCCGAGACGAAATGCAGGATGTGGCCGATCCCGCGATCGACCGCAATCGAGTTCCAGGGCGCGCCGACGCAGAACGCATCGACCTGGCCGTTGGCGAGGCTGTCGACCATGTAGGGCGGCGGCAGCACGACCAGACGCACGTCCTCATCGGGATCGACGCCACCAGCGGCCATCCAAAACCGCAACTGGTAATTATGGGTCGAGAACGGGAAGGTCATGCCGAAGGTGAGCGGCTCGGCGCCGACCTTGCGCCGCTTGGCGACGACGCGCGACAGCGCAAGCGCGGTTGCCATCGGATCGTAACGGTCGCCCTCGATCTCCGCCATGATCTCGGCGAGCAGTGGCGGGGACACCGTGATGGCGTTGCCGTTGATGCCGAGGTTGAAGGGCGCCACGATCGGCACTTTGACGTGGCCCAGGCCCAGGCTGGAGGCGATGGCAACCGGCGCCAGCAGATGCGCGGCATCGAACAGGCCGATGTTGAGCTTGTCGCGGACATTGGACCAGGAAACTTCCCGCACCAGGGTGACGTCGAGCCCTTCGGCCGCGGTAAACCCCTTGTCGACGGCAATAATGAGCGCGGAAGCGTCGACCAGCGGAATGAAGCCAATGTAGAGCGGTGCAGTCATTTCAGCATCTCCGACGCGGTGATGATCGATTGCGCGATCTCGCCGATCTTCTTTTTCTCGCGCATCGCGGTGGAGCGCAGCAGCACGTAAGCTTCGTCTTCGGTAAGGCCTTTCAGCTTCATCAGGATGCCCTTGGCGCGGTCGATCACCTTGCGGTCCTCAAGCGCGGATTTGGTGCGTTCTAGTTCCTCCTGCAGTTTCGCAAAGGCGTTGAAACGGGAGACGCAGAGGTCGAGGATCGGCTTGATCCGCTCCTTCTTCAGCCCATCGACGATATAGGCGGAGACGCCGGCATCGACCGAGGCCTGGATCGAGGCCGCATCGCTCTGATCGACGAACATCGCGATCGGCCGGCGCACGGCGCGGCTGACCTGGAACATTTGTTCCAGCACGTCGCGGCTGGGGTTTTCCAGGTCAATCAGGATGATATCGGGATCGAGCGCGTAGATCCGCGACAAGAGGCTCTGCATCTCGCGGATGTGGACGACGCCGGTAAAGCCCGCCTCTCGCAGCCCCTCTTCGAGGATCGCGGCACGGATCGGGCTTTCGTCGACAATGACGATTTTGGGCGACTGCTCGGCGCTCATCGATCACTCACAACCCGGGCACCGCATCCATAGCATGCCAGGCGGCCTCGCAAAGCCTTGTAATTATGAGCAATTGGGACTAGCTCGTGCGGACTTATCAGGCAGATCAGATATGCAACAGGCCTTGGCGCCCAAAGTCAGCTTTGTTTCGCTCGGATGTCCGAAGGCGCTGGTGGATTCCGAGCGGATCATCACGCGGCTGCGCGCGGAAGGCTACGAGCTTGCGCGCAAGCACGACGGCGCCGACCTCGTCATCGTCAATACTTGCGGCTTCCTCGACAGCGCGAAACAGGAATCGCTCGGTGCAATCGGTCAGGCCATGGCGGAAAACGGCAAGGTCATCGTCACCGGCTGCATGGGCGCGGAACCCGAAGCGATCGAACAGGCCTATCCGGGCGTGTTGTCGATCACCGGGCCGCAGCAATATGAGAGCGTCCTCGATGCCGTGCATCGCGCCCTGCCCCCCGCTCACAATCCGCATCTCGATCTGGTGCCGCCGCAGGGGATCAAGCTGACGCCGCGTCACTACGCTTACCTGAAGATTTCCGAAGGCTGCAACAACCGCTGCAGCTTCTGCATCATCCCGAAACTGCGTGGCGATCTGGTATCGCGCCCGGCAGGTGACGTGTTGCGCGAGGCCGAGCGGCTGGTCAACGCCGGCGTCAAGGAACTGCTGGTGATCTCGCAGGACACTTCCGCCTATGGCGTCGACTTGAAATACGCGGAAAGTCCGTGGAAAGATCGCGAGGTCCGCGCCAGGTTTTTTGATCTGGCACGCGAGCTTGGCGAACTCGGCGCCTGGGTGCGGCTGCAATATGTCTACCCCTACCCGCACGTCGATGACGTCATCGGGCTGATGACCGAAGGCAAGGTCTTGCCTTACCTCGATATCCCCTTCCAGCATGCAAGCCCGGACATCCTCAAAGCCATGAAGCGCCCGGCCGCGCAGGACAAGACGCTGGCGCGCATCGCCAACTGGCGCGAGCAATGCCCTGACCTCACCTTGCGTTCGACCTTCATCGTCGGCTTTCCCGGCGAGACCGATTCCGATTTCGCTTATCTCCTGGACTGGCTCGATGAGGCCGAGATCGACCGGGTCGGCTGCTTCAAATATGAACCGGTTAAGGGCGCGGCGTCGAACGCGCTCGGACATGCCGTGCCTGATGACGTCAGGCGGGAGCGTTACAACGCCCTGATGGCGCGGCAACAGAAGATTTCGGCGCGACGGCTGAAACGCAAGGTCGGCTCAAGGCAGCAGGTGATCATCGACGAGGTCGGCCCGACGGTTGCCAAAGGACGTTCGAAAGCGGACGCGCCCGAGATCGACGGTGCGGTGTATCTCTCCAGCCGCCGTCCGCTGAAGGTCGGCGAGATCGTCACCGCGAAAATCGAGCGCGCCGATGAATACGACCTGCACGGCAGCGTCGCGGGGTTTTGAGGTGCTCCAATTCGTTTGAGGCCGCAACCGATAGGCTAGGATCGCCTCAATCCTATCAGAGCGAGTGAGCAGCAAATGCCAAAACCGCTGAAGGTCAAAATCTTTATGGATGCCAAGGCGAGCGTGATTGAAGAACAGATCAATGCTTGGCTGCACGGTCTCGTTTCGGCGAACATCATCAAAATGGAGACAGTGGTCACCGCGGTAGCTGAGAAGCCGAATGACGGGACCCATCCTTGCATCGTTGTGACGGTTTGGTATGAGCCGGCGACAAATTAGGACGCTTTCCGTTTTTGATTTCCTTGACATCCCCCGCCATTCGGCTGTATGGGCCTCCGCCATGTTCCTGAATCGGACCAACCGCCGCGCCGCCTGCCGTCGTCACGCCCGTGACGATGATGGGTCGCGCCATGTTCGACGACAACGCTGAACAGATAGATCAGCCAAGTTTTCGAGAAGGCCGCACCCTAAAAAGTGCGGCCTTCTTGCATTTCGGCCCCTCTTCATCCCAACGCCTTAAGGAGCTCGACATGACCATTGCGACCCATCCGTTCGACGCGCTGATGGAGATTACCGCGCGCCCGCCCACCGTCTTCGTGAAAGGCGAAGGTTCTTATTTGTGGGACGACGCGGGAAAGCGCTATCTCGATTTCATCCAGGGCTGGGCGGTGAATTGCCTTGGTCATTCACCGCCGGCGGTTGCGGAAGCCCTCGCCGCGCAGGCAAAACTGCTGCTGACGCCAAGCCCCGCCTACTACAACGCAGTCAGCTTGAAATTGGCAAAGGCGCTGGTCGGTCACTCCTGTTTCGATCAGGTATTCTTTGCCAATTCCGGTGCCGAAGCTAACGAAGGCGCCATCAAACTGGCGCGCAAATACGGCGCGCTGCACAGGGGCGGCGCGCACGAGATCATCACCTTCGACGGCGGTTTTCACGGCCGCACGCTTGCGACCATGTCGGCATCCGGCAAGAAAGCGTTCGAGCCGTTGTTCGAACCGAAGGTGCCGGGCTTTCCAAAGGCAAAGCTGAACGATCTCGCTTCCGTCAGGCGGCTGATCTCGGACAAGACGATTGCGGTGATGCTGGAGCCGATCCAGGGCGAGGCCGGCGTTTGGCCGGCGACCGATCAGTTCTTGCAAGAATTGCGGGCGCTCACCGAAGCGCATGGCCTGCTCCTGATCTTCGACGAGATTCAGACCGGCATGGGCCGCACCGGAAAGCTGTTCCACTACGAGCATGCCGGAATTACCCCCGACATCATGACACTCGGTAAGGGCATCGGCGGCGGCGTGCCGCTGGCAGCGCTCCTTGCCACGGAAAAGGCTTCCTGCTTCGAGCATGGCGACCAGGGCGGCACCTTCAACGGCAATCCCTTGATGTGCGCGGCAGGGCTAGCGGTGCTCGAACAGGTCAGCGAGGGCGAATTCCTTAAATCGGTCGTCGATGCCGGCCTGTATCTCGAGAGCGAACTGCAAAAGCTGTCCGCACGCCATGGCCTTGGCGATGTCAGGGGCCGCGGACTGTTGCTGGCGCTCGATCTGAAATTGCCGATCGGTGCTGCGATCGTCGGTCAAGCGCTCGAGGCCGGCGTGCTGCTCAACTCGCCGCAACCGGACGCGCTGCGCTTCATGCCGGCGCTCAACGTCACGCGGGAAGAGATCGCGCAGATGATCGATTGCCTTGACGTGATCCTGACCAAGGCCGGCGCCGCGCGGCGGGTTGCCTGACCTTTCGGGAGATGATCGCACGCCGGGTAAATTCACGCGGCCGGCCCCGCCCGTGAATGGGTGGGGCTATGGTGCAAACAAATGACGCGCCGTGATATGGTGCGGGCGTAGTATCGACAAGATGGAGTCCCAACGTGAGCGATGCCGAGGAAGGCAATCCTGTCGTTCAGCTCGTTACCACCAGATCGGACGCCGAAATAGCCGCCGATCTCAAGCAGCGACTATTGGAAGCGTTCAAGCCCGTGCTGGAGATCTTCGACGAAGCCTCCAGCTCAGGCCTCGCCATTCAATGGGACAACATCAAGCCGGTCTCGCCGCGCTACAAGCACGAGGTGAATGGCTTGCGAATCGTGAAATACCTGTAAGCGCCGAATACCTAAAGTCATCAAGGCTTGAGGATCGAGGCACCGGTGGTATTGCGGCTTTCCAGGTCGATATGGGCCTTGGCCGCGTCCTTCAGCGCATAGGCATGATTGATCGGCACGTGCAGCTTGCCGTTGATGACGGCGGCAAACAGCGTATCGGCGCCTTCCAGCAATTCGGAGCGCTTGCCGATATAGTCGTTGAGTTTTGGCCGGGTCGCAAACAGCGAGCCGTGATTGTTGAGTTCGGAAATCGCAAACGGCGGCACCGGGCCCGAGGCATTGCCGAAGCTCACAAACATGCCGCGCGGCTTGAGGCAGGACAGCGAACCCGGAAAGGTCGTCTTGCCGACGCCGTCATAGACGACGTCGCAGAGCTCGTTGCGGCTGATCTGTTTGACGCGTGCGACGAAATCTTCCTCATTGTAGAGAATGACGTGATCGCAGCCATTAGCGAGCGCAAGCTCCGCCTTGGCCTTCGAGCCGACCGTGCCGATGACGTGGGCGCCAAGCGCCCTCGCCCATTGGCAGGCGAGTAGCCCGATGCCGCCGGCCGCTGCGTGCACCAGCACCCGGTGGTGCGGCTCGACTTTGAAGGTCTTGTGCAGGAGATACCAGACCGTCAGCCCCTTCAACATCAGCACCGCACCCTGCTCATAGGTGATGTGGTCGGGCAATTTGACGAGCTTCTCCCAGGGGATATTGCGCTCGCCGGCATAGGCGCCGAGATTGTGATAATAGGCGACGCGATCGCCGGGGTGGAAATTGGTCACCCCGGGCCCGACCGCGACGACCTCGCCGGCCGCCTCATTGCCGGCAATGAAGGGCAGCCCCGGAGCCTTGTACAGACCGGAGCGGTAATAGACGTCGATGAAATTGAGGCCGACGGCGTGCTGGCGGATTCGAATCTCGCCCGGCCCCGGCGCCGGCAGATCGATCGCCTCGTAAACCAGGGCTTCCGGACCTCCCACCTTGTGCACGCGCACGGCCTTGGTCATCTGGTGTCTCCGTTCGGCATTCGCCTTAATGTGAAGCGAAAGCGATTTGGGGCCGGCTTGTCAACTCGGCAGACCGCGCAAAGCTAGCTCTTAACCTTTTTCCGGTTGCGTCTGGCGAGCACGTTGAAGAACTCGACCGCCACTGAGAACGCGATGGCAAAATAGATATAGCCGCGCGGGATGTGGAATTGGAATCCGTCGGCGACAAGCGCCACGCCGATCAGCACCAGAAACGCCAGCGCCAGCATTTTGGTGGTCGGATGTTCCGCGATAAATCTCGCGACCGGGCCCGACGACAAATACATGATGAGGCAGGCGATCACCACGGCCGCGATCATGATCGCAAGATCCTGGGCCATGCCGATCGCGGTAATGATGGAGTCGAGCGAAAACACCATGTCGATGACGATGATCTGGAGGATCACCCAGAGGAAGGCGCTGGCGGGCGAGGCGCGATCGCCCTCTTCCTCGCGCGCCTCCACCTCGCCGTGAATTTCGTGGGTCGTCTTCGCGATCAGAAACAGCCCGCCGCCGATCAGGATGATATCGCGCCAGGAAAACGGCGAGCCGGCAATCTCAAAGACGGCCTGGGTGAGCCCGATCAGCCATACCAGCAGACTGAGCAGCAGGATCCGAAATGCCAGCGCCAGCGCCAGGCCGATTTGCCGTGCCCGCTTTGCCTTCGCAGGCGGGATGCCGGAAACCACCACGGACAGAAAGATGACGTTGTCGATGCCCAGAACGATTTCGAGCGCCGTCAAGGTCAACAGCGCCGCCCAAGCCTCGGGACTCGTCAAAAGGGCGGTCATGCGTTGAGCGATCTGACTAACCGGATCGCGGAATCGCAGCCCACGATGTAGAGCGCGATCAGGCAAAGCACGGCTTTGACAACCACGCCGACTTCGAAATCGTTGATCAGCGCGACCATGACCAGCGCGGTCCAGACCCCGATCAGCGACAATGTCAGCCAGCGCAGGCGCACGACGCGGACCGGATGAAGGACATGGAAGGGCACGAATGTCAGGACGACCAGAACCGCCATCGCAAAGGTGGATAAAACCGCGGACAGGTGGAGCAGGAACAGATAAAGTGCGGCGATGTTCCACAATCCGGGAAATCCCCGAAAATGATTGTCTGCGGATTTCA
>Ga0070717_10000848_pt1 | contig 20252 bp, 22 predicted proteins | sample LARL113metaG_FD_71366 | JGI IMG/M metagenome (GOLD analysis project Ga0070717, IMG submission 71366) | Corn, switchgrass and miscanthus rhizosphere microbial communities from Kellogg Biological Station, Michigan, USA - LAR L11-3 metaG | ecosystem: Host-associated > Plants > Roots > Rhizosphere ... | reverse complement strand
CCATCAGGAGCGGATGGGGTCTAAGCGGCGGCTCCGCTCGAATGGACGTGGGGAATGAGTGATGACCGTCGGAGGCAGGATTGAAATCGCCGACAGACGATCAGCAACGACGAGCAGCTTCTTGCTTCTGCTTGTTAAATCGATCAGATGGTAAGCAGAAGCGTCTAATGGAATATCGCGGGATGTCTTGCGCACTCGCAGTAGAGGTGAGGGCGCACATCAAAGCATCGCGATTACACTCATTGACTGCAACAGACGAGGAGCTAGTTCTCGGCTTCGAGCGTGTCCACATCTTCAAACCGCGTCCAAAACACCTGTGGGTCCGCACTGTCAATGCCACGGTGAAGGAAGCCGGCCTTGTCTATCGTGCCAATGACGACCGTCTGCACTACTCCATCGGAAAACGTGACACGCATTGGCCTGCCCGAGCTTGCGCGAAGCGAATTGATGATTTCCTCGGTGGCCATAGCCATAGGACAGCTGTTGAAAACAGGCGTGCGCGCATATTGGCAATCGGGCGATTCTCGGAAAAGCCCTACACGAGATTCGTGTGTTTTTTCGGTGGCTGAATCCCCACGAGGTCGAGTTGCAATTCTCATTGCGGGAACTGGATTTCGCAGATCAGCGATGCACTGCTCAAATCTGAGCAAAGCGAGTTCACGAGCTTCGGTGAAGACTTCGTGGTCCTGCTTACTTAATTTTTGGATCCTCTTGGCCGATAAAAAATGAGGGAGTTGCATGGCGTCATTTCGCCGGGAATGATGCCACACATCCGTGTGAAAAATCACGCAAAACCATTTGTTCCAAAACCAAAGTAACCCAGGACGGCGAATTGAAAACGCCAGGCAGACACAGGCGATTACACTCAAAACCCCTGCTTCAGGGGTCAATGAGTGCTATGGGGATGTTTCACCAGTTGACTTCTGTGCTCATCAACGGTAAAGTCTCGCGAGCTCGAATCCCGCGCCACGCTCGTTCAACTTGCTTCGTGCCCCCAAAGGGGCTACCGTGGGAAGTAGTCTCTTACACATCCTTCCGCCGTGCCCGAAACGGGCGTCGGTCTCTTGTGCAATCTGATGACTCGCATCGGAGGCCAGTATGCTGCTCAACAGCACGGGTGTTATCCCCAGGTCGCGATATACAGAAGAAGCTGGCTTGTTGCGATCCAAGATCGACGAACTAAACAAGAATACTGTCATTTTGATCGCTCAGGCTGAGAAATTAATTCAAGAATCGGAACGGCTATCAGCACGCGTCAACACTCTCGAAAACCCCCGCACGGAACCAAAGCACTCTTAGGATGTTTTGATCGCCCGACAAGGGGTGTGGACGAATTTCTCGAGGAGTGTACTGCCCCTGCCAGGTCACATGTCCAAAGTGACTAGGGTAAATTGCAGTTAGACGTCCTTTCGCCTATGCTTCAGCGACATTCTGCTCCGTCTGTTGACTCCATCCCAAAAGGGGGGACTATGGACAAAATCACGCTGATTCGCCTTGGGTGGGGTGTTTTAGCGGGCGTTGTGCTAGTAATTCTATTCTTCAGGACGAAAAAGAAAGCTCCTCGCTAAGGTGCGGAACGCTGGCACAGCAACCCCGTTCATCCGCCGACAGCACGCGGATGCTGTCCCGCTCGGGTTACGCTGAGGCTGCCCTCGGTTTCTTTTTTGTCCGCACTTATTCCAGCCGCTGCTCTTTCTCGGTTAACATTCGCAGAATCGCGCGCGTTAGTTCTAGAAAGCGATGAGAATCTTGCTCTCCTGCTGCTTCTTTGCAGGCTCTCTGCCAGCGTTCTAGCGTCTCGCCTTGCATCGGGGAATTCTGGGGACTCCGGCGGCGTTCGATGATCGTGCGACCAAGCGCGGAAACAAAAGTTCCCCCGTTCTATTCAGAACGTTTCGTGATGGGTTTTGCAGAAGTTGCACGCGAACCCAAGCGTCAAGAAACGCCAAATCAAAATAGAGCAGGCTTAAAGTTCGACTAACATATGGCACTCCGCGACATCTGCATGCCCTCGCAAAAGTCCTTCTGCGGATACCGAATACGGCCTCAGCATGGTTCGGTGGAAATAGCTGACCGCCGGGCAGGGCGGAATGCAGGAAAGCCTGAACTCTCCACGTGTACGGTCGTAGTGAATGTTAGCGGACTTGCCTGAACGAGAAATGAAATACACAGTTCTGCATGTCTCGCACAAAACGCCCATACTGATTGGCATAATCAAATTATCGCATCGGACTTTCCTTGCCGACTCCAGGGTTAGGAACGTCCCCGGAAAAGGCCAAGCATTCATGCTCCAAGTTCAACTGTCGCCGTGATCTCCTGCAGAACCCAATTGGCACCCTTGTTGGGACAAGTGCGATTGCTGCAAAGTGCGAGGATATTTCCCTTAGCGAAAATCTCGGTATGGGTACACGCGGAGTGCTGATATCGCCCAGGATCCGGTGCAGGGCTTCCCACTGCACGATAAATGCCAACGTTTGCCATGAGGTTCTCCTCTTGGGCTGCGCGGGAGCGACCCGCGAACCTCGGGCAGCAGTAGTTTAGAGCCAAGAAGGGAGGAGAACCGTTCAAAAGTGCTCACATGGACAGCCCAACTCCGGTCAATGAGTTTTCTATCGCGATTTAACGCCGTTCGTCCGGGTTGTGGACTACGCTTGCTGCTCGTGGACTGCCGGGAAATAGTAATCGCAAATGCGGATCACACGATTACACAAGGTTTCGCAAGCCTGATCGAAGATGAACTCCATGAATGGAAGTTCCAGTTGAAAATGCCGGGCGCCGTCCTTCAGTTCATTCTGTTTGGCAAACATTTTTCACCTCGGGGGAGCTTTACTTCAACTTGGATTGTGCAACAGCGGCCCGCATCGCTTCAATACGGCCGGTTGCTGATTACGAGAGTACGTTGCACTCCGGATATGGGCGGTCAATGAGAGATATCGCGATGTATCACCAAACGGCGACAGTCATCTTTGATGTGGCTTGCTTTGAAAAAAGTAGGTGCCCGCTATGCGGCTTCAGGCCCATAGTAAAGCTCGACCTGCAAATTCCATTCCTTGAGCAGCCATTCAGGTACATAGCAACGATTGCGGTTGGACTCGCACCAACGTTTCAATTCGCGGGAGGATGCGTACATCTGCGGCGTGAGGCTTAGACGTTTGGCTGTGATTTCAAATTCGGTAGGAAGCGCGAGCGCGAACGGCATTGCGCGACCCCAGTTGGGATTTCCGCGTCGGTGGCGCATAAAAGTTCCAGAGATGCTGACGCAGGGGAATGATACTCCATTTTCCGGCGGGAGCGCTGGTCATTCTACGGGGTCAATGAGCGATATCGGGATATTTCGCCAACAAGAACGGGATCGAGCGTTGCTGCAAGCGGTACTTCCAAACTGGACACGCGTGAGGATTCAGCGTAACGTTGAGAGTGAGGGAGTAGTTCCTCTCCTCTTTCAGGTTCCCTGAACTAAGTCAGCCCATCTGAAGTTTTCTTTCTTAGCCACCCCAACCTTAAGGAGGTTGCTATGTTTGCACGCACTGTCTCGATTCATCTGAAATCCAATACTAAGCTTTCCGATTACACGCGAACATTTGAGAACGACGTCCTTCCTTTGCTTCGTAAACAGAATGGTTTTAAGGACGAAATCACATTCGCTGGTGCGAGTGGAGTTGATGTGACTGCCATTAGTCTGTGGGAAAATAAAGCCGATGCCGAAGCCTACAACACCAACACCTATCCGGAAGTGTTGAAGACGATGGCAAGATTTATCGACGGAACGCCCAAGGTTCAGACCTCTGACGTTCTCACCTCGACCTTCCATAAGATCGCCATTCCCCTAGCAGCATAGAACTGTGAGCTTTTCGTCCGAGAAGGCGGTTAACCCCGCCTTCCCGGCTTAAGGGAGGTTCTCTCCATGAAAACGCTTTTATCGGCCATTCTTTCTCTGTGCTTTGTCGTGAGCGTCTTCGGTCTCACGCAGGACGTTCCCAATGAGGCGGCACGTAAGACTCCGGCGGCCCGCGCGGGGACTCGGCTCACAACCATCATGGGTACGATTCAGGAAGATAGGGACCAATTGAGGTTCGTAACCGACCAAAGAGCCTGGAATGTGGACAATCCGGAAACCCTTAAAGGGCACGAAGGACACTACGTTCGAGTGAAGGCTCACCTCTACCCGGACAAGGATTCAATCCACATCACAGAGGTGAATATGCCCACCGCAAGCGAGACCAAGAAAGATGACATGAGGTAAGCGCGAGAAGAAATCCCGCAAATGGGTGGCCGGGAAGATGACTGATGTAATTAGGCCGATAGCGCAAGTGTGCGCTTTTTATTCGCCAAAAACAGGGATTTTGAGTGATATCGGGATTTTCCGACAGTAATCACACGAAGAATTCGGCCGCCTCTAGAAACTGACGAGATATTCGTGACCAATCCGAGTTTCCCCGCAGATCACCAAGCGAAACGCGCTGGCTACCGCTGACATGAGCTTTCGGGCTGAGGACCGCTGGCCGCGCGGCTCGCGTGCTGACGTGTGGGCACGCGTTTTACTCGTCGAAGAGCTGAAGCGTCTTGACAAACTCTAATCCCTGAACCAAGATTGCCAGGTTCGCCGACTTTCCTGCTCATGGAGAACTTCTTTGGGAAACGATAGTGAACTGAGTGAAGAGCCAGTGTTGAACCGCAGGTCAAGAACTTCCGAGGCACTCAAATGTGCTGTTCGCGCTTTGCAGAGGGAGATCTTCGAATTCAGTTTCGACTATCCTCTATACACCGTTCCCGAAAGTTTGGCGCGAGATTCCTTGCACTACTACCTATATAGTGACGCTCTAGCTTGGGAAGCCATGAGGCTGGATCCCACTGGCATTCCAAAGGCGTGGTATCGAGTGACAGGGGCCGTTTACTGGCCGGCCTACATTGCATGGTACGGACTGGTTCAGCTAGGGCACTATCTCCGACGCAGAAATGAAGCGAATCTGAATTCCTTTCTTAGGCAGGTTTTCTGGCTGGAGAAAAATGCGGTCTTACGCAGCGACAGCGCAGTTGTTTGGCCCATGAACTTCGATTACCCCAATGGCGCGGTTGTGCTGAAGGCACCCTGGATCTCGGCATACACTCAGGGCCTAGTGATCAGCGCCTTAGTTCGCGCTTGGCGCCTAACAAAGCGGCCCGAGTTGTTGGAGCTCCTGAAAAGTTCAGCCAGAGTATTTGAACTCGACGTCAAAGAAGGCGGAGTACGGACCTTATTGGAAGGTCACACTTTGTACACTGAGACTCCAGGTGGCCCGCTTCCGGGTATTCTAGACGGTTTCCTGACTTCTCTAGTCGGTCTTTATGATTTGTATGCCGAGACCGAAGACCCAGTGGTGGGTCGCCTGTTCCAAGAGGGAATTGCCGGGCTTATGTATGCACTTCCACGCTGGGACTACAGAGGCAAGTGGAGTTGGTACGATTGCGCGTATCTGAGCCCCCCTGCTTATCAAAACCAGAATTGCCTTCTTCTGAATGTCCTAGCAGATTTGTCAAAGCAGCGACTTTTGGCTGAATATGCCCAACGGTGGAGCCCTAAGCGACTTTCGGCTCTGGATCGAACAGAAATCTACCTTGGTTTCGTGCTTACGAAAAATGTGAACCGCTTGCGACATCGAACCTGGCGCCACAAAGTTCACGGCAATTCCAATGACTCCGTGCGCGTAGCTGCCAATGTTCGTTCCTCAAGCGCATAAAATCGAACCCAATTCCAAATATAGGCTCCCGCATTAGCGGCCATGATCCTCTGTGCCGCGAGCCACCTGCCCGCGCGCAAGCGTCATTCCGTCGGGCCGTTCTTAGCTGCTAGCTGATTTTCTGCAGATTCATCACTCGGTTGGTGGAGTAATGCTCAAGAACGGTGAACTTTCCTAGCAGCCAACGGTCGAAGGCCCATATGCTACAGATCGCTTTCTCGCGAGAGAACAACGGCACGAAAGATAATCGAAATGCCCGTTCTCCACTAACCTGCCAACCAGACGGGTGGTGTCCCGTGCTGAAGCGTCATGAACAGCCGCCGAACGGCCCGACAACGGCCAGTAACAGTCAAGCTAAGGTCTGCCCTGCTTGTTCGGATTTCGTACAAATTCAGATTGTTGTGCGCCGGAGTGTTGCTTCGTGGCAGAGTGCTTACATGTCAGAAACTCCACGCAAGCCCTATCACCCGCCAATAATCAAAAATTTCACGCCGGACTCGGCCCGTCTTTTGATTATTCGTCATGGCAGCGCAGGCGACCAGAACACAAAGGAATTGCTGGAACTGCTGGAATTGAAAAAGACGGAGCCGACAATTAAGAGCTGACGAAGTTTTTCGAGGGGCGGAGCCGTTCTCGACGGAAACGCCATGACCCCGGCGAGAGAACGGCTCCGGTTTTAGCGTGAAATTACGAAACAGGCGTTTTAATGAAGCTGCCGCTGACTGGATTCGCGCACCCTAGTGCAACCACTTCAGAACTCCGCCATGATGAGAGCATGTTCCACGCCTGCTCCTGCTGAAACTGTATGTCTTATCGCGACATTGAGCCGTGGCTCCCTGTGGCGTTGCGGAACAGTTCTCAGGACGCTTCACGGTAGCGCCCTTGCGGTTCTGATAGTTTCCATTGTCCGTACACTTTGGTTGCTGTGTCGCTTGGGTCTGTGTTGACCCGTTTTGCGGGTGTGCTTGCGATAGAGCGGTAAGAGGTCGCGAGCAGAGTGCAGTTAAAAGGAACACGACTGCGAAACGTTTTCTCATCGTTTTACGGCGTGCCGCTCCCCCGTTTGAGGGGGCAGACGAGAGAGCGGCTCTTACCCCCTACATCAGACGCTAAGGCCACTGTGCCACTAATCTCAAGCAGACTGCGAAAAATCTGCAACTTGTTACGAAATCAGAACAGGCATTTCGCTAACCAAGCAGATTCTTCGCATTATCGAGATCAGATTCCATGAGCCGTTACTGATTCCAATAAATCGGTAATCTTCTCCAGCAGCACTCCTGATTTTAGCCAGTCGCTTTCGGGCCTCACTCGAATATGCTGTCCGCCGTGTATCAGCCTTGGAAGCACTCGGAGCGATTCAATTCCGTTGTTCTGCACGTTCAGCAGGGCAAGAACGGTGGTGTGTTTGCGCTCGCCTTTGGGAGATTCGACAAGCCAGCTGACGCCAATCTCAGTCTGACAGCATCTCGCAAGGACAACTGAAATCAGCAGCCCCGTCTTTCGACACCGCAGCATTGGTCTGAATCGCTTATTCTTTTGCACCTCCTCAATTTGATCGGGCAACGCTTCGACAAAGCTTTTGATGAGAGAGTTGCGGAGGAGAAGTAGCCTTTGCCTGATCGAGATGTGAGTACACCGTTCTGGCACGTCATACCCGAGCCGTCTATATACGTCCAACAGTCCGCCGAACCGTTTGTAATACGTGCTCAGTCCGGGGCAGAGCCGAGACTTGTCGATAATTTCACCGCTCAGTCTTCCCTCGGTTTTGTGTATTTGACTTAATCTCTCAAGCAGCTGCTCGTCACTAAGACGGTATGTAAAATTCGCAAATACCTGTTGAGCGCGGCCGAAAAGCTCCCGTGGCACGATGGCCTGGAATGCATTCGCACGGATGGCCCACTCAGGAAAGGGGAGTCGTTTTACCGGACTGGACAGGAAAGCCGTTGTTCTGCCCCAGACCTGCATACCTATATAGTGAGGGTCCTGCAAAAGAATCCTAATGGTTCCCGCCTTCCATTTTGCGTTACGAAGATACGCGATGCCGTCCCGATTCAGTCGAGCAGCAATCGAATTTGGGCTCCGGCGCTCATCAGCAAACTCACGGAAGATGCGCTCTAGCGTGGCAATCTCTTCTTGAGAGCCTGGGATAAAGGTCACGTGCTCATTAGCAAGATTCTTACGCTCACCATAAGCAAGAAGCTGTTTCGGTTTTCCTTGCACATCGAGAAGCTGCCTACGCAATCCATAAGGGGCGCTACCGCCCAATTTGTAACCCAGTTTCGCTAGTCGGCAGAGTCCGGTTCTGACCTTCACGGAGAGTTCCCGGCTGTACTCCCCGGCCATCGTTCGCTTCAGCGCCTTCAGTATCAGTCCGGAAACGCTGTTGTCGTTGCTGAACATCTCCGCGCAATAGTGGATTGGAACTCCTGATGACTTGCAAAGATATTCGTAATGCGCTGCTTCGTCCGTGTCCTGAAAACGGCCCCAGCGGCTCACGTCGTAGACCAGTACCACGCGAAATTCCAACTGGCCATCGACTACATCTTTCAACAACTGCTTTAGTCCGGCTCGATTCTTGAGCCGCAGCCCACTTCTTGCCGGGTCGGAGTAAGTCTTCACGATCTGAAATCCCTTTTCTGCCGCATACCGGGCAATGGCGTCCGCCTGGTTGTCTAGGGAATACTGCTGGTGATCACTCGACATTCGGAGATATTGAGCTGCAGGCATTGGAAGTTTGTCCATAAACTCCTCCTGCTGGCCCTATCGACCGGTCGGCGGGAAAGCTTTAATGAATCTTTATCGTCAATGCTGACAGCGACCCACGACCTGCAAACCTCCTGGACTCTAGCGAGGGCTGTGGACGCGCTCCCATCGCTGAACTAAGCTTCTCGGAGCATCCATGAGGCAACAAAATGAACACAAGGGTTGCAAAGCCTCTGTCGAACCTCGTTCCGGCGGCTCAGTATGTGCGCATGTCCGATGAGGGCCAACCATACTCAATCGAAAATCAAAGAGCTGCTAATGAAGAGTACGCGGCTCGCAATGGCTTCGTCATAGTGAAGACCTATGCGGACGCCGGAAGGAGTGGCGTCATAGCCAAGAATCGTATTGCGCTTCGTCAATTGCTGACGGATGTTATCAGCGGAGAAGCCAGCTACAGAGCCATTTTGGTCTACGATGTCAGTCGTTGGGGGCGCTTCCCCAATAACGACGAAGCTGCCCACTACGAATTCCTGTGTTCCAGTTCCGGTATTCCGCTGCACTACTGCGCCGAGCAATTTACCAATGATGGCACAGCAACCAGTTCCATCATCAAGGCCTTGAAGCGGACTATGGCGGCGGAGTTCAGCCGCGAGCTAGGCGAAAAAGTCTTTAGAGGCAAGAGCCGTCTGGTTCAGAAGGGATTCTGGGTGGGAGCGATGGCAGGCTGTGGTTATCGCCGGATGATGATTTCTGCTGAAGGCAAGCAAAAGCAAATCCTGAAACACGGAGAACAGAAAAGCCTCACGACCGATCGCGTCATATTGGTGTTAGGCCCGCGCCACGAAGTGGATCTTGTTCGGAAAATCTTCTCAATGGCTGTGGATCGGGTTGGCTGCACAGATATCGCCAGAGAGCTTAACGCGCGAGGCTTGATTCGGCCTAATGGGAGAGAGTGGAAACCCTGTGATGTGAGGAACATTGTGACGAATCCAAAATATGCCGGCTGCAATGTATGGGGCAGAGGCTCGCAGCGCCTTCGCACAAACCGAGTGCCAGTAGAGTCAAAACGCTGGATCACTAAGCCGGAAGCGTTCGTGGCAATCATTGATCAAAGCACGTTTGATCGCGCTCAAGCTGCACTTCCGCGAAGAGCTGATCGCATGTGGTCGGACGAGGAAATAATTAGAGCGATTCGTCGTTTGCTTGCCAGAAAAGGTCGTCTCAGTATATCTCTAGTCGAAAAGGCTCGTGGAATGCCATCAAGTAAGTTGATACGTAACCGATTTGGCTGCTATCGAGAGCTCTACAAGAGGATTGGATACTACGTGCCGGAGGAGGACCTGCGAGGGGACCCGGATGCCGATCCCTATATGCGCTTACGACGCAACCTGGTCGCCCGGCTGAAAGAGATGTTTCCCAAAAACGTGACGGTTACACACCTGCCGGGCCGATACCGCTCGATTTTGCAAGTGGATGGCATTTTCATGGTATCGGTGCTGCTTTGCCCTTTTGATAGGCCACCTAAATGTGCGCCGTATTGGATGGTGCAGCCGAATCCTGCCGAGCGTGATTACGTCACATTGGTGTGTAAACTGAACCCTAACAGAACAGGCATCTACAGCTATTATCTGTTTCCCCTAACGGGCATAGCGACCAAGACGTACAGTGCCTATAGGAACGACGCATGGTTTAAGACCGGCAAAAAGCTAGAAAGTCTTTCTGAGTTTTACGCAGCTGCGACTGCGGCTTGGAGGGCACAGCTGTCGCAGCGGAACTTAAACAGTAGCATCGACGATTGCGCTTCTAACGTTGGGCCCTGATAGCGAACTACCGCAATTCTGCTTTCCCGCGAACCCTGCTTTGTTGATGGAGCTTCAGGCTAGCGACAATATTGAGGCGCGAGGCTGCTTTTGCAACCATTCAGATACCCGAAAACCCCCGGAAGCAGCCTCAGAACGCTCGCGCGATGGTTCAGCACGTATACCGCAAAGCTATCACGACGAAAGCACTAGGTTTGATATCGAGGTCGAAACGCGAGACTCTATACGCCGATAATTTGTCTTGATGCTACAGCTCTTGCGGTCGAGCAGAAATGTGATAAATCGTTAAGTCGAAGCCCCCGACTGAACCAAGAATCATCCTGCTGAATATGGAACCTTCTTTCCCGATCGATGTTTGGTAAAAGATGAAATGCCTTGAACGAACGGTTTGCTTCGTCCATCAGCGCCAGTAGTGTGACATTCCGGCACTCGTGTCGCACCGGGTCGATGATCCAGCGAACAGAGCTGTTCCAAACCCGCACCGATCTGGATATGAGAACTGACACTGGGAAAGCGTCCCGAAGAAGCAGCTTTGCGCGCCGTCTTCCTCCCTGGCTGACAACGGTTACCTCGTCGGGAAATATTGCCGTGATTCTTGTCATGAGCTCTTCGCGGAGAGTTTGCGTCCGGCGCCTTAAGTCGATGAAGTCAAATTCATTGCTCCGACCATAACCGATGAGCTCATAGGCGCGTCGCAGGCTACCGAAGCGATTGCGAAAGACAGACGGAGACACCACATCAGCAGATTTCTTGATTAGCTTCAATGACAGTCGTCCCTCACGCGCGAGTAACATCCTCAGGCTTTCTAGTATTTCCTCATTAGATTTGTTGACAGTGCGGCTATGTAGAACTTCTTGCGCCCTGACGAACGTATCGTGACTTATTATTGGTGTGAACGCACCGGGAGTGACCACGCATTCTTTAGATCGGACGCAAGCGCCCGCCAGTCTCTTGGAAGTTCTCGCGAAGACGTGCATCCCAGCATACTTTGGATGTGTAAGAATGCGGTGCACCGCTTCGTAATTCCAGTTTGAGTTTCCCTGGTACTGAGCATCTCTGCGGTTTAATTCACGAGCAATGGCATGCACCGGTAGGTGTTCGTCGATGAGCATCCGATAAATGTTCTGAACGAGCTCGACCTCGCGGGATGGACCGGGAGCCAGAATTACACGGTCGGTCGCGATACTCTTCCGTTGCCCTGGAGATAATTCTTGCTTCGCTTGACGATCAGGCGACACCAACATTCGCCGCAAGCCATATCCTGCTACACCGCCTTGCTTGAAACCTAAGCGTGCCAAACGCTTTTGCCCGGCAAGGACCTTAACTCCGAGTTCACGACTGTACTCCGCCGCCATGGTGCGCTTCATCACCTTCATAATCATGTTCGCGAAATCACCATCATTGGTGAACGTTTCAGTGCAGTAATGAACTGGAACACCAGCGGATTTACAAAGGAACTCATAATGTGCGGCTTCGTCTATATCTTGAAACCGGCCCCAGCGGCTGATGTCATAAACAAGAATTGCCTTGTATCCTGAGCTGCCCGACATCACGTCTTGCAAAAGGCGTTTTAAACCTTCTCTGCGTCTAAGAGTTATGCCGCTTTTTGCGAAATCGGAATACGTCCGGACGATTGTGAACCGTTGAGAGTTTGCGTACTGGTGGATTGCTGAGGACTGGTTTTCGTACGAATAACGCTGGTGTTCAGTTGACATTCGAAGATACTCTGCGGCGGGAGCATGTTCATGAGGAACCATAGGTGGTCTCCTCATACGCTTTCTTGCATTGGAATGCAATCGAATCTGCCTTACGAAAAGCGGCACCTTCATGGATTTGTTTTCCGGATATTAGGAACGACCTGCTGCGGCAGACGATGGATCGCGAACGGTCGAATAGACAATCTAGGAGCACTTCTGTGCAAACCCTTAGCCCAATCGCTGCTGCTCAGTACCTTCGCATGTCGACAGAACACCAGCAGTATTCGCGGGAAAATCAGGTCGCAGTGATTAAGCGCTTCGCGGATGCACGCGATTTTTCGCTCGTAGCAACGTACGCTGATGCCGGAAGAAGCGGACTGCTCCTAAGAAATAGGGCTGGCCTAAGGCGGCTACTCCAAGATGTCAGTGGATCTTCTCGGCTATTCGAAGCGATCCTCGTTTACGATGTCAGCCGCTGGGGCCGGTTTCAAGATATAGACGAAGCCGCCCATTACGAATTTATCTGCCGTTCAGCTGGTATTGCAGTACATTACTGCGCCGAGCCGTTCACAAATGACGGTAATGTTGCAAATATGGTCATGAAGTCACTAAAACGGATGATGGCAGCCGAGTACAGCCGCGAGCTCTCCGCTAGAGTTTATGAAGGGGCAAAGAACCTTGCATCGCTTGGATTCAGGCAAGGTGGAACAGCAGGTTATGGGTATCGTCGCCTACTGGTCTCGCCAGACGGACGACCGAAGGAGCAGTTGCAGCCAGGACAACGCAAGAGTATCCAAGAAGATCGAGTTGTGCTAATCCCCGGTCCCGCAAGTGAAACTCACTGGATTCGGGAAATGTTCCGGATGTTCACCGAGGAATGCCAGACCCCAACGGAGATTGCGAAACAGCTGAACGCTAAAGGAGTCGAATACAAGGGCGTCACGCGCCAGTACTGGTACCGGCAGGCGGTAAATCGCATTTTGAAGAACCACAAATATATGGGCTGGAATGTGTATGGGCAATCTTCTCAAAAACTAGGTTCTCGGAGGGTTAAATTACCCCGCTCAAGCTGGACCGTTGCGCCGGGACGTTGGCCGGCATTAGTGTCATCGACCACCTTCGAGTCCGCACAGCGCATATTTGCTGACCAAACAGTTTCAAAAACTAACGAGCAGTTGATTGCGGAATTGACTGCCCTGTTGGCACGAAAAGGTAAGCTCTCGGAGCGAATAGTAATGGAGCAAGCTGGTCTACCATCCCAAGCAACATATCGCGCCAGGTTCGGCAGCATGTCGCATGCTTTTGCCTTAGCTGGCTACGACAATGCCCGGCTACGTGCCATAAAGATTCGTCGACAACACCGAACATTGCGTGATCGACTCTTGGCAGAGCTAGTCTCTTCTAACGAGAAATTATCAATACTTCAGGCCAACCACCACTGGAAGCCTCGATTACGGTTTCCGAATGGGCTACTCGTATCGGTGTACATTTTACACTGTTTCAAGACTAAAGCTGGCGAGATCCGGTGGTTGCTTAACGCCGTTCCTCGCGAACGGGTGTGCGTTACATTTGTCGCGAGAGTGAATATGGATGATGACGGGTTCCAAGATTATTTCGTGTTGCCAAACCTGCAAGGGCGGACGCGATGGACGCTTACTCGCGATGACAGCGGCCTTAAAGCAGGACGACGATTGTCGACCTTATCTGAGTTCACGAGTGTTGTGAACGACGTGTCGTCGCGTCATAAGTCATGAAATTGAGTTGCCCGCCAAAACCGTTGAGACCGGCGATACGCCATCGTGAGCAGCAAACCTCCCACTAGGACGACTGCTCAAAAGGTATTCCTTTCAAGCGGCCCAGAATCCCCAATTCCCGCCATTAGGGATCAGCAACTTAGGACCTCGCCAGAAGACACCCTTTCGTGCACCGCCGAGGACAGCCCACTATCGAATATGGATGGTGATTGAGTTTAGGGAGTGGAGAATTCGAGGTCAAATGTTGGGGGGTAGAATTATGCGCGCGGCAAAATGCTCCCTCCCTCGGCGCCCGCGGGCGCTCGGTTGAGCAGGGCTTACCGGTTGGACTCCGGAGTGCAGTTGCGCCTGAAAAAGGCGAAGCAAAAGCGCAAAGTTGTGATAACGCCTGATTACAGGAATTGACCTACGAGCGCATAATGCTTGCATGCGTCGAGACGTCAGCTGGCAGCGAATCGCGTTTGCCTTGTTGATCGGGATTGCTGTCTTTGTAGGTGCGAAGTTTGCGTACGGTTTCCAGATTTCTCTCCAAGACGTGATCGGGATCGTCATAGCCTTAGCTGTAGTGTTCGGGCTGGCCGCTTTAATACTCGCTTTCAGTGACAAGATGACCCTAAAAGGGAATATGTCAGCAGAAGAGCGGAAAACAGTTGTGGGGAAAAGATCGAAACGGCTTCACCGTGGCTGGGCCATCGCTTTTCTCATCGTGGCGATTATCGCCTTGCCAATTCATGCGTTCGGACTTGAACGTGAACCGTTATGGCAACGTCTCGTCTACGTGGGGGTGGCTGCATTTATTGTCATCAAACTCTATTGAGTTGGCGGGATTCCCGCAATCAGCAAGATCCTACGAAAGGACGAATCGACCAGTAAAAGCCAGTAAAAGTGGGGAAACATAGCTGCGTAACATCTCTATATCACTCATTGAGGCCGAAAGGCGAAGCAAAGACGCAAGCTTGTGCTGTCGCCTGATTTCGTCAACAATCGAATGCGGGAGGGCCGAGTCGTTTCTTAAGCCGCTTCCCGGTGAAAGTGAGAGTTCTTGTGGCTGTAAAACTTCTCCATTGCTTTAGCCCTTACGTCCTGCCATTTGTGTAGCTGCAGTAATTTCTCGTTAAAGCTTTTGAATCTCGTGGCGACGACGAGGGAAATATTTGCGGCCGCAATCTGACAATCGCGCTCCAACCTTTCGCATTCGGAACACGGATCTTGAGTGTTTAATGCTGTCTTTAGCAACGAACGAATCGCATTCAAGTCTACCCCGGATGACGGCTTTTTCTCATAGCTCATCTGAGAAGCCATTGCTGGGCATTCCGCTTTCGATCACTCAAGGGTTGGCTGCGGAACAAGCTGAAGTGCCCAAAACTGTTGCCGGGGTGCGGAAGTGTTCGACGGGGCGCACCGCAAAAGCCAGGCTCTCGCGACGTGGGAATTCTTATTCCGCAAGAGCCATTATGTCAAGCGAAATCACGCGCGAGATTTCGCCGTGGGACTAAAACCTCGCAAGGGCGTACGAGGCCGAAATAGCTGACGATAAATCTCGATTACACTCATTGACCTTCACGCGGCTTTTTGCAGCGCTCCCAGTGCAAACCGCTGACAAGTGCCCACTTCAACCACAATTTTCAGCCGTTGTTGAAAACGAGGAGGAGGTCAGGCAAGCAAAAAAATTGAAAGGGTCGCGACTGTGGTTATGCTCTAGCCACCGGCTCCTGCGAGGAATCAACAGCGTGGATGCATGTACCGTCACGACCCTTGATGTGATCACGGCTTTGGCGGTTCAACAGGGTTAATTGAATCTACTTGGCCGGGATCAGATCGAACTTGCCAGAGGTTTCGGTATAAAACAGGGCGCCTTCCTTCTTGTCGCCGCCGCTCCAGTGTTTATGCCCGCCGGGAACGCGGAGAAAGTCGCCTGGTCCTACGCGCTTCTCGCCGGCTTCGTCCTTGTAGAGATAGGCACCTTTGATGCCTACGATCCATACATCGGCGGTATGGGTATGCCAGCCAGCATCCCATCCGGGCACGAATTTCGTGTACGTGCCGGCCGCGCCGACATTTGGGTCTCCCCAAAGCGTCGCAGCGGAGACACCTGCTCTGCCGGCATTCGGCATTTCAGTGAAAGTCGCGTGATTCGGATCAGCGAAGGTAGCTTTATCCCCTTGCGCCTGAAGGCGTCCGACGGACCATGCCGCAATGAGGGCCAAAGCGATTACCAACATCCACAGTGATCGACGCATACGTCCTCCTTGTTATTTTATTGATTGTTAGTGAGGCGGACGCATTGTACACCTCGGCGGCTGCGAGGCGAGTGCGAAGGATGGAGTTCTCCACCCTCAATGGCGTGGTTGGCGATAAATCCCCATATCGCTCAAAATGGTTTGAAAAGGCGAACAGAAAGCGCAAAGTTGCGAGGCGCATGCACAAGCATGGTACCACTTATACTTCATCAAGTGCATAATCGTCTGATAACGCCTGATTACGTCAACAATCAAAGGCCGACGCAGTGGATAAGACAATCAGACGTTATCTTCAACGTGCAACAGATATGATTGGTCCTTCCGGGCTATCCTCAAAATCACGAATCTGCCTTCCAGGCAGAGTCTCCAGAAAGTACACGGGCCTGGCGTTTGCAGATGCCTTCGACGCTTTGGTTGCGCTGGCCTTGCGCTGTTCTGGCGTCAGGCGCTTTGCGTGTGCTTTTCCGCCCTTTCTGCCAGGTAAGATCTTTTCACCCGTTTGCTCGGCACGAGGAGTGATTACGTTCTCGCATTGCCTTTGCGTGCCTCTGATTATCTCGACGCAACTGGGAAATATCACTTTCTTTTGCTCTGCAGTCTGGGCGAGAACAGTAGGAGTGAATAGGCCAAGGCCAAAGACCAGAAGAGCAACTGTCAGTCTTTTCACGATAGAACCTCAACCAGCAGTTTCCGTAAGTCTGTACGCGCAGGAGGCCACGGCCAAGTCCAAACAATCGAGGAGTTTGAGCGCCCAATACCTTGCGGGGTAAGCGGTAAGTTGGCGAAATATCCCCATAGCACTCATTGCCCCAGCGAAAGGGATTTTGAGTGCTATCGCCTGATCTCGGTACTGCAATCATACTGCGTTTCTTCAAACTGCAGTTCGTCGTCCGCTCAGTAAGTTAATGAGCAGAACCACCAACCCTACTACCAGGAGCAAGTGGATCAAGGCTCCGCCGATATGCAGACTGAACCCCAGAAGCCACATAATAAGAAGAACAACCAGAATCGTCCAAAGCATATAAACCTCCTGGGCTCATGCCTCAATGTGAATCTCATCCAACGTCCGCGAGAGGATACTTCGCGTGAACAGGAAACAGCAGTAGATCAAGTTCGGAAGCCCTGCTCTCAGTCTTTCTCTTGGACTTCGGACTTGGCTTCCGCCTTCGCTTCAGCTTTCTCTTCGGCTACGGCTTGAGCTTTTGCTCCACGAACTTCCGCAAGGAATGGCTGGGCTACGGCTGGAGCCGGTACTTTGCCCGACAGCAAAGCCCGAGTTGTGACCTTGCGTCCATAAATCGCGTGCCGGGAGTCATTGTCTTGGCGAACTGATGCGCCTTCCAACGTGAGCCCCGCGAACGCACCCTTGGCACGGGAGTAGGTCAGAATCTCCGTATTCATTTTCCAATCGGTACCGGCCGAGGCATGCCGTCCCACCGGACCTGCTGCTGCTGAAGCGTCCGCTCCGAGTTGAAAATTACTCTCAAGCAGCTTTTGCATCCCTTTTTCATTCTGAATGATCATTACCAGGTCCACAGCCTGTATGCCGATCTGCAGCCCCCAGTTTCCGCCCGAAATCGTGATGAATGCCGGCGCACTCCAGCCATTCTCGGTACGGCAGGTGGCTACGCCTTTGCCCCCCTTACCTCCGAATATAAAGCCGCCTTTGACCATGTGCGGTATAACAGCTACGCACTTTGCGTGCTCCAACACTTCTTCCGGGATTCCCTTGTCAGGCATCCCCATAATTTCGTGCAGCACTGTGGTGGCATTGTTCAGTCGGTCGGTGGCATCTTCCCGTGCCGACCCTGCCCAGCACAGCGTGCCGAGACTGAACATCGCCAGTAAGAACATTAATTTTTTCATGAGAGAACCTCGTTTCGGTACCAGCGCGCCAGCCCCTCTGGTTTCATGTTGGGGGTATCCTTGCAGGCTAATCCGCATGGATATGCCGTGCGCACCAGGACAATTTCGACGTTAGCAAATCAGGCTCCGGAGGTCTGAGCAAAAATGCTCAGATTGCCACAGGGTCGGTGGACGTACCGTACTCTCATCAATCGCACAGGGTCAAAGGCATACCTGCTACAGCATGACGGCAGGTACATCCGGCGGCCACCCGTCGCGCAAGCCCCGACTGACCATGCCAGAGTCATTGGCATACACAACTGAAACTTTCTGGTTAGCGGATAGTCGAAATTCATTTGGCTGCACTAAAGAGTGCCACTCCGGGTTGAGGGAAAGTAGATGAAAGCGTAGGCTTCAGCGAGTTGGCCCCCGCGGTCGCAGGCGTACCCAACAAAGGAGTGTTGATGAAGGACGCATATCAGGTTCTGCAACAAAAGGAAGTAGACCTATCCCGTGTCCGCAAGGAAATGGAGAGCTTATCTATCGTCGCCCGTTTGCTTGCCGATGGCGAGGAGCCTTCCGATGATCCGGGCCGCACTTCCCTGGATTCAACAAAGAAACCATCGACTTCTGCGAGCGAAAATTCGCCCCACTCCGACACAGAAGTAGGTTCACAATTTTTGAGCGCGCTGAAACGCGCAAGGTAGGATCGATCTGAGTGATAGGCAAAGGGTAGCAATCCTTTGTTCGCCGCAATCGGGCCGAGATCGCAGTCCACGCTTGAAGGTGGTTCGACCGCGAAATCACCGAACAGGCGGAAATTTCACTTCAACCCGTAGCTCATGGCTTTTTCCACTCAGTCAGCGACATCAATTCGTCCAGGATTTCCTGCAATCTCTGTAATCGGCGTTCTTGATCCGGTGCGGCACCGGGTCTCTTATTACCACCTTGCACATACAGGCGGTTTGCTTCCCTGATTTGCGCTATTTCTTCGCGCAATTTTGCGATGCGCTCTTTGACGGGCCGCCGCATGATCGCAGGTTAACAGAACGAGCCATGGGGAGGGGGCTGCGAAGAGCGTTGCTCAGTGGTTCTCCCATATCTCCGGCAAAGAGGAGCAGCGCCCACTTACAGTCACTTGTGGTCAATCGAATGACTACGCTGGGGGTGGTTACTCCAGCTTGGCGCTTTAAAAACCAACTCAATCAACAGAAGGCGCGCAAGTAGCTCGGGGCCGGGGCTCATGACGGCACTCGATTCGCTTCGGCCGTCAAAGAACACGTGTAACACCCCGCCGTCGACTTCGTATTCTCCGGCGTAGTTCTTGCGTTTGATGTCAACGGATATTGGTAGCCGTGCCGACATAAACCTCACTTCGCTCTACAAGAGCCCCAATATTGTCGCTATCCTTGCTCGCGCTGGTCGGATTGGCAATCCCTCGAAAGGTGTACTCATGTACTTCTGTGCAGGTGATCTTTAGTGAATTGAGTATGGGAGTTCCGCGCCCGATCGTGTCAGAAGAGCCTGTAATCTAGTGGAGAGCACGCTCAAGATCGGAGTAGCCCTTGGCCGCTGAAGTTGAGACAAAAAAGTTGATACATAAGGTAGTTGATCAAAAGCCTGTTGATGCAAAGCCGGTGGAACCCAAGAAGAAGAAATCGGCCGCGGCGCAGCTGAAGTCGGCGTGGCCGATGATTTGGGAGCTGATCCGCCCCCGGCGCTCACTCCTGGGCTTTAGTTTCCTGCTATTGCTGATCGGCAGGCTTTGTGGCCTGGTGTTGCCAGCTGCGCCAAAATATCTGTTGGATGACGTGATCGGCAAGCACCAAGCCGATCTGCTCTTGCCGCTGGTCTTGGCGGTGTTGGGCGCGACATTGATTCAGGGACTGACATCTTTTGCGCTCACGCAGCTTCTTTCGAAAGAAGGACAGCGTTTGATTTCTGAACTCCGGAAACGGGTGCAGACACACGTGGGGCGTCTCTCCTTGAATTATTACGACGCGAATAAGACGGGCGCGCTGGTATCGCGCATCATGAGCGACGTGGAAGGCATACGCAACCTGATCGGCACCGGCTTGGTTGAGTTCTGCGGCGGCATTCTGACTGCTGTTCTATCGCTGGGGTTCCTGCTGAAATACAACGCCCAAATGACCGGGATCGCCATTGGCTTCCTGGTGGTTCTTATGGTGGCGCTCAGCCGGGCGTTCAAAACAATTCGTCCGATATTCCGCGAGCGAGCAAAGATTAACGCCGAGGTTACGGGCAGGCTTACTGAGTCGCTGGGCGGAGTGCGCGTGGTGAAGGGCTATCACGCGGAAGAGCGTGAATCGAATGTCTTCAGCCGCGGCGTGCAGCGCCTGCTGGAAAATGTCTTGAAGTCGCTAACCGCTACCTCGCTCATGGGGCTGACCTCTACGGTGGTGCTGGGAGTGGTGAGCGCCATCATCATGTTTATAGGCGCGCGGCAGATTTTGGC
>Ga0070717_10000847_pt1 | contig 20263 bp, 19 predicted proteins | sample LARL113metaG_FD_71366 | JGI IMG/M metagenome (GOLD analysis project Ga0070717, IMG submission 71366) | Corn, switchgrass and miscanthus rhizosphere microbial communities from Kellogg Biological Station, Michigan, USA - LAR L11-3 metaG | ecosystem: Host-associated > Plants > Roots > Rhizosphere ... | reverse complement strand
CGCGCCGGCGTCGTCGCCAACGACATGGAGTCGTCCACGCTGCTGGTCGTCAGCGCGCTGCGCGGCTGGCGGGCCGGCGTCATCCTGCTCTGCGTGGACGAGCTGGGCGCGGGCGAGATCCACCACCTGGACCCGTCGGCCATGGACTGCCTCATCGGCGTGGCCGTGGACGCCGTCCGGCGCATGATCGAGCGAGACCGTGGCACTGCACGTTAGCCGGCACCCGGTCGTCCAGCACTGCCTGGCGGGCCTCCGCGACGAGCGCACCTCGCCAGAGGAGTTCCGGTCGCTGGCGCGCCAGGCGATCACGCTGCTCCTCTACGAGGCCACGCGCGACCTGCCCATCATCGAGGGCACCGTCCGCACGCCGCTGGCGGAGGCGGCGGCGACGCGGGTCGCGGGCGAGGTCGTCGCGATCCCGGTGCTGCGGGCCGGCCTGGGGCTGCTCGGCCCGGTGCTGGAGCTGCTCCCGAAGGTCAGCGTCGGCTACATCGGGCTCGAGCGCGACGAACAGACCGCCGTCGCCCGCATCTACTACCGCAAGCTGCCGCCGCTCGCCGGCAAGGTGCCGCTGCTGCTCGACCCGATGCTGGCCACCGGCGGGTCTGCCGTGCAGGCGGTGAACCTCATCGAGGAGGCCGGCGGGACGGGGACGCGGATGATCTGCGTCGTGGCGGCGCCCGAGGGCGTGCGGGCGCTGGAGGAGCGGCACCCGCAGGTGGATGTCTTCACCGCCGCCCTGGACAGCGGCCTCGACGAGCGGGCCTTCATCATGCCGGGGCTGGGCGACTTCGGCGACCGGCTGTTCGGCACCGTCTGAGGAGAACGGGACATGGGCGAGATCGAGGACTTCCAGGGGCGCGTCGTGGCGGTCCGGCACGGGTACGTGTCGCTGCCGCACGAGGGCTGGGGCCAGCCGGGGCCGGCCGACGAGCGGACCGGCGAGCGCTGGGACCGCGGCAACGTCCTGGGCCACGTCGCCGAGATGCTTCCGTTCTGGATCGTCCAGCTCCGCGCGGTGGTCGACGGCGGCACCGAGATGGGCCGAGACGCCATCGGGCTGGCCCAGCGGCGCATGGGCATCGACTCGGGCCGCGAGGCCGGCGAGGACGGGCTGCTGGCCCGGATCGACCAGGGCGCGGCGCACCTGGAGGCGCTGCTGGCCGACATGCGCGACGCCGACCTGGACCGGCAGGTGCGGTTCCGCGGCGCGGAGGGGCCGGCGCGGGACGTGGACGTCCGCTGGGTGATGGAGAACATCCTGGTCGGCCACCTGGAGGAGCACCTCGAGCAGGTCCGGGCCGTCGAAGGCTAGCCTGTCGGCGGCCGAGGCCCGGCTCATTGCCAGGGGATGCGGTCGGTCAGCTCCGGCTCGGGGAAGGTCAGGCCGTGGACGCCGGCGTACGCGCGCAGGACCTCGTCCAGGACGTGCGCGCTGGCCCCGTACATCGAGCCCGCGTCGAAGTCGAAGATGGGGGAGAGCCGGCCCTCGCCGAGCCTGACCGCCCGGTAGGGGACCCGGCCGCCGAAGAAGTCCGCCAGCGGCATCCGGATCAGGACCGCCACCTCGCCCGCGTGCGGCGCGGCCACCGCGTCGCCCGCCACCAGCACGACGAAGGGGTTCAGCGTGAACCGGCTGGTCGCCGTCGGGACCCGGGCCATCGCGGCCAGCACCCGCACCTGGTGGCGGGGGATGCCCAGCTCCTCTTCCATCTCGCGCAGCGCCGTGTCGCACAGGTCCTCGTCGCCGTCGTCGCGCTTGCCGCCCGGGAACGCGAGCTCGCGGGCGTGGTGGCGCATGCCCTCCGTGCGCTTGATCGCCCACACCTCCAGGCCGCGGGCGCCGCGGTGGAGCGGCACGCAGACCGCGGCCTGGATCCGGCCCGCCTGCGAGCGCTCCCACCGGGCCGGGCGGCCGGAGATCGCCGCGGCGAGCGCGTCGATCTCCCGCGTGCCGTCCGACATCGGCTCAGCCCGTCGCCAGCAGGTCGTCCACCTTCCTGGCCGCGTCGTCGAGGCCCTGCTTGGCCGACTTCCTGCCGTCCACGATGTTGCCCAGCTCCGTCAGGATCGCGGTCTGGCACTGGTCCCAGACCGACACCGACGGCGCGAACATCGCGTGGGGCAGCTGGTCCACCGCCACCTTCAGGTTCGGGTTCTGCGGGTAGAAGGAGGTCTGCAGCGACTTGAACGCGGACTGGCGGACCGGCATGTAGCCCGTCTGCTGGGACCACTGCGCGGTGTTCCCGGCGTTCGTGAAGTACTTGATGAACTGGAACGCGCCCTGCTGCACGTCCCTGGACGCCTTGGAGAACACGCAGGCGTTCGTGCCGTACATCTCGACCGCGGACCCCTTGGGGCCGGCCGGCACCGGCGCCGTCTTGAGCCCGAACTTGCCGCCCACCGCCGTCGAGACGAACGAGTAGCCGGCGATCGTGTTGACCATCATCCCGATGTGCTGGGAACCGAGGTCGTTCTCGTCCTCGAAGCCCTGCACCCGGTGCGCGTACCCGCCCTTGACCAGGTCGGCGAACACCTGGATGGCCTGCTGGCCCGGCGCAGCGTTGAACGTGGACTTCGTCTGGTCCTTGTTCAGCAGCGAGCCGCCGAACTCCGTGTTCATCGCCTCCCAGACGTTCTCGTAGCCGCCCGCCAGGCTGAAGTCCGTGCCCCAGCGCTGGCCGGGGATTGTCAGCCTCCTGGCGTCGGCCGCGAACTCGTCCCACGTGGCCGGCGGGTGGTCGATGCCGGCCGCCCGGAACATGTCGGCGTTGTAGAACAGGACCGCGTCCGACTTGTTGAAGGGCCACATGTAGTACGTGCCGCTCAGCTTGCCGTCGTTGAGCATGATCGGCCAGTAGTCCTTGAGGTCGGTGGCCGTCATCCCGTCCTTCGCGTTCACGTACGGCGTCAGGTCGGCCAGCGCCTTGCTCTGGTTGAACTTGGCGGCCCAGTTCTCGTAGCACTGGGCCATGTCCGGCGGGGTGCCGGCGGCCAGGGCGGCCAGCGTCTTCTGGAGGAGCGTCGCGTAGTCCGGGTAGACCTGCAGGTTCACCGTGACGTTGGGCTGGCTCTCGTTGAACGCCTTCGTGATCGCCTCCAGCGTCGGCTTCTGCGTGCCGCCCGCCATCGCGTGCCAGAAGCTCACCGTCACGTGGTGGTTCAGCGCCGGCAGCTGCCCGGCCGTCTCCGTCGCCGTCCCGCCGCCGCCGCTCCCACCGCACGCGGCCGCGCCCAGCAGCAGGGCCAGCGCCGCCGTCAGCATCCGTCTCCTACGCATCGGCAGACCTCCTCGTGTGGTGGGCGTCAGCCCCGGATCCCCGTGGAGGCGATGCCTCCGACGAGCTGACGTTGGGCGATCAGGAACACGATCAGGATCGGCAGGGTCGTCATGAACGCGCCGGCCGCCAGCAGCTCGGGCCGGGTCGAATCGGTGAAGCTGAACGCGGCGAGTCCGACCTGGAGCGGCCGCACGCGGTCGGTGGACGTGACGATGAGCGGCCACAGGAACGCGTTCCAGCCCTCGATGAACTGGAGGAGCGCGATCGTGACCAGGGCCGGGCGGGCCAGCGGCGCGGCGATCGACCAGAGGTAGCGGAGGTGGCCGCAGCCGTCGAGCTGGGCCGCCTCCCACAGGTCCTTCGGCAGCGTCAGGAAGTACTGGCGCATGAGGAAGATGCCGAACACGCTGGCCGCCAGGGGCACGAACTGCGCCTGGTACGAGTCCAGCCAGCCCAGGTGCGACAGCGTGATGTAGTTGGGCACCAGCGTGACCTCGGTCGGCACCATGTAGACGGCCAGCACGAGCCCGAACGCGGCGGCCTTGCCCACGAACCGCATCGACGCGAACGCGTAGCCGGCCAGCGTGGACGTGACCAGCACGAGCAGCACCCGGCCGGCGGTCGTCAGCACGGTGTTGGCGAACAGGCCCGGCCAGTTCACGAACCGCCACACCTCGACGTAGTTCTGGATCTGCCACTGCGGCCACAGCCGGGGCGGGAACTCCAGGATCGCGTCGGGCCGGTTCAGGGACAGCACCAGCATCCAGTAGAAGGGGAACAGGAACGCCGCGGCCAGCGGCACCGCCAGCAGGTAGCGGAGGGCGAGGCCCGCCCGCCGCCGGCTCACGTGTAGAACACCCGGCGCGAGGCGAAGCGCATCTGGATGCCGGTGATCGCCAGGATCAGCAGGAAGAACGCGACCGAGATGGCGCCGGCGTAGCCGGCGTGGAAGAACGCGAACGCCTGCTGGTACAGGTAGAAGCCGATCGTCTCGGCGGCCTGGTCGGGGCCGCCCGTGTTGTCTGTGAAGACGTACACCGGCACCGTGACCTTGAACGAGCCGATCAGGTTGATGAACAGCAGGAAGTACGTGGTGGGGGAGAGGAGCGGCCACGTGATGCGCCAGAAGACGCGCCAGGGTCCGGCGCCGTCCACGCGGGCCGCCTCCTGCAGGTCGGCCGGGATGTTGGCCAGGCCGGCCAGGTAGATGACCAGGTTGAGGCCCGTGTGCTGCCAGATCCCGTAGATGATGATCGCCGGCATGATCCAGTCCGGGCTGTGCGTCCAGCCGGGCCGGGGCAGGTGGAGGGCGCCGAGCAGCGCGTTCAGCACGCCGTAGTCGGGGTTGAAGATCCAGATCCAGATGACGATCGTGGCCACGAATGGCGTGACGTACGGCGCGAACACCGCGCCCCGGAGCAGGTGGCGGCCGGGCAGCTTCGCGTCCAGCAGCACCGCCAGGAGCAGGCCCAGCGCCATGCCGGCAGGCACGGCGACCGCCGTGTAGTAGACGGTCTGGCGGACCGACTGCCACCACAGGTCGTCGCGGAGCAGCAGGCGCTCGAAGTTGGCCAGGCCGACGAACGTCGGGTTGTTGGCGATCAGGTCCCAGCGGAACAGCGACAGCCCGAAGACCCACACCGCCGGGACCAGCAGGAACGCGAGCAGGACCAGGAACGCCGGCGCGATGAACGCGTAGCCGCCGAAGGACGCGCGAACGGCGGGCCGTCCCCCGCCGCGGGCGGCGACGGCGGGGCTGGTGGCGATCGGGGCCGATGGATCCACTGGGTAGCGGCTTAGTATCCGACGGCGAGGCGGGCGGCGGGTTAGGGGGAGGTTAACGGGTTGGGGCTCGAACCCCGGCCCCCGAGCGGTTACGCTAGGCCGGCTCGATGCACGATGCGACCGGATTGACGTTCCTCCACCTCGGCAACCCCACCGGCCTCAAGTTCGTCATCGATCGCGGCGGCGTGCGTGCGATGTTCGAGATGGGGATCGAGCACGCGCCGGGGGCGATGCCGTTCAGCCTGGGCCTGCAGCCGCGACCCGGCCGCGAGCTGCTCGACCTGCAGGCGGTCGGCATGGCCCCGCGCGGCACCGGCGTGCTGGGCGCGTGGGACCGGCGCACCAGCCTCTTCGTCAGCCACATGCACCTGGACCACTCGGCGCTCGTGCCCTCGGTCCACCCTGACGTCCCGCTCTACTACCCGCAGCGGATGGAGCCGCTCCGCGAGGCGTGCGCCCGGGCCGGCTACCTGGAGTGGCGCAACCCGCCGGGCACCCCGGTGCCGGACCGGGGCCGGGTGCGGGTCGGAGACATCGAGGTGGAGTTCGTGGCGGTGGACCACGACCTGCCGGGCGCCACGGGCTTCCTCGTGCGCACGCCCGACCTCAGCCTGGCGTACAGCGGCGACCACCGCTGGCACGGGTTCCATCCGGAGGTCACCGAGCGGTTCGCGGAGGTGGCGCGCGGCGTGCGCGTGCTCCTCCAGGAGGCCGTGTCGCTGAGCTGGGAGCCGCCGCCCGCCGAGGCGGCGGTCGAGGAGGACGGCCGGCTCGGACCCGACGCGGCCGAGGAGGACGTGGCCGGGGCGTTCGGCGACGTGCTGGACGGCGCCCGCGGCCTGGTCGTGGTGAACCTGTACCCGATGAACCGGCTGCGGGTGCACGCGTTCGGCGCCGCCTGCGCGGCCCGCGGGCGCGTGCTGGTGCTGGAGCGGCAGGCGGCGGCGATGGCCGACTGGCCCCTGGTGCTGGAGGACGTGGGCGCGGTGCTCCACGACCCCCGGCGCTACTGCGTCCAGCTCGAGTTCGCGTCGCTGCCCACCCTGATCGATCTGCGGCCGCCGGCCGGCTCGATCTACGTGCACAGCAACGGCGCCCCGCTGGGCCCGTACGACCCGGCGTACCGGGTGATGGAGGCGTGGGTCCGGGCCCTCGGCCTGGAGTTCGTCACGCTGGGCTCCGGCGGCCACTCCCGGCCGGCCGACGTCAGGCGGATGGTGGAGCTGGTCGCGCCGGCGGTCGTCCTGCCCGTCCACACCCGCCGGCCGGAGGCGCTGCTGGTGCCCGGCGTGCCGACCCTGCTCCCCGAGGTGGGCCGGCGCTACACGCCCGCGGACCTGGTGCCGCCGCCCTGAGGCGTGGGCGTTGAGCGGAAGGGTTGAAATGTCGACACCTCAACGTCTCGACGGCCGCCCTAACCCTTGTCAACGTCTTAACGGGGCAGGCTGACGCCGGCCCCCGGGCTGGCCATACTGGACGCCAAGGAGCACATCGAGCTTTGTCCAGCAACCCCCCCTCGCAGAACGGCACGCGCCGGCCCAACGGGCAGAGGCAGCCGCCGAGCATGTGGCAGACCATCTTCAACTGGCGCTTCCTGATCACGTTCGCGCTCGTGCTGGCGGTCAACTACTTCGTCGTCAACGTGCTGTTCGCGCCCCAGCAGCCCAAGCAGGTCACGATCGCGTTCAGCACGTTCAAGCAGCAGGTCACGGCCGGCAACGTCGTCGGCATCACGAGCCAGGGCGACGCGATCACCGGCACGACCCGCAAGGCCGTCGCCGACATGTCCGACTCGAGCAGCACCTCGACGCACTTCGCGACCCAGCGGCCCTCGTTCGCGAGCCCCGGCATCGACACGCTGCTCGATGAGCACAACGTGACGTACACGGCCAGGCCGGACACCGGGCCGCCGCTCTGGCAGACGCTGCTGTTCTCGTTCGGCCCGACGCTGCTGATCGTCATCGGCCTGCTCTGGCTGACGCGGCGGGCCACCGCATCGGCCGGCGGCGGCGTGTTCGGGCTGGGCCAGAGCCGCGCCCGCCTGTACGACGCCGAGCAGCCGTCCACCACGTTCGCGGACGTCGCCGGGATCGACGAGTCCAAGGAGGAGCTGCAGGAGGTCGTGGACTTCCTGCGCAATCCCCAGCGGTACCAGCGGCTGGGCGGCACCGTGCCCAAGGGCGTCCTGCTGATCGGCCCGCCCGGCACCGGCAAGACGCTGCTGGCGCGGGCCGTCGCCGGCGAGGCCAAGGTGCCGTTCTTCAGCGTGGCCGCGTCCGAGTTCGTCGAGATGATCGTGGGCGTGGGCGCCTCGCGGGTGCGCGACCTGTTCAACAAGGCGCGCCAGGCGGCGCCGGCGATCATCTTCATCGACGAGCTCGACGCCATCGGCCGGAGCCGGGGCGCCGCCATCCGCGTTGGCAACGACGAGCAGGAGCAGACGCTCAACCAGATCCTGACGGAGATGGACGGCTTCGACTCCCGCGAGGGCGTGATCGTGATCGCGGCCACCAACCGGGCCGACGTGCTCGACCAGGCGCTGCTGCGGCCGGGCCGGTTCGACCGCCGGGTCCAGGTGCAGCCGCCGGACCGCGCCGGGCGGCTGGCGATCCTCAGGATCCACACGCGGAACGTGCCGCTGGCAGCGGACGTGGACCTGGACTCGCTCGCGCAGCAGACGGCGGGCATGGTCGGCGCCGACCTCCGCAACCTGGTCAACGAGGCGGCCCTCCTGGCCGCCAAGCGGGAGCGGGACTCGGTGATGATGGAGGACTTCACGGACGCGATCGAGAAGGTCCTGCTCGGCGCCGAGCGGAAGATCCTGATGACCCCGAAGGACCGCGAGCGCGTCGCCTACCACGAGGGCGGCCACGCGCTGCTGGGCCTGCTCGTGCCCGGCGCCGACCCGGTGCGCAAGGTCACGATCGTGCCCCGGGGCCGGGCGCTCGGCGTGACCGTGCAGAGCCCGGTGGACGACCGGTTCAACTATCCCGAGGACTACCTGCGAGCGCGGATCGTCGGCGCCCTGGGTGGGCGCGCCGCGGAGCAGCTGATCTACGGCGTGGTCACGACGGGTGCCGAGAACGACCTCCAGCAGGTCACGATGATCGCCCGGGAGATGGTCACGCGGTGGGGCATGAGCCCGCGCATCGGGCCGCTCAGCCTCGACGGCGACGACAGCAACGCCAGCCCGGTCATCGGGGCCCAGCGGCAGTACAGCGACACGACGGCCGCGCTGGTGGACGCCGAGATCAAGCGCATCGTGGACGAGTGCTTCGCGGAGGCGCACCGGCTCCTGGGCGAGAACCGGAGCCGTCTGGACGCGCTGGCGGAGGCGCTGCTGAAAGAGGAATCGCTCGACGAGCCGGAGATCCACCAGGTGACCGGCCTGGCGCCGAGGGAAGAGGAGAGCGCGGCGGCGATCAGATAGGGGCACCCGTTCGTCAGGTTCAACATGGTGATGACGTACCCCCTCATCCAGATCGGATCGCGCGTGCGCGTGCAGGACCAGCACGGCGACGCCGTGTTCACGATCGTCGGGCCCGAGGAGAGCGACGGCGCCGCGGGCCGCATCTCCGATCTGAGCCCGCTCGGCGAGGCCCTCCTCGGCCACGTCCCGGGCGACCGGGTGGACGTCCGGGCGCCCGGCGGCGTCTGGACGCTGACGGTCGTGGACGTCGACTGAGGCGGGTCGCCCGAGCTGTGGAGGCCGCCGGGCTCGCTGTCGGCGGCCTCGATCAGTCCGGGCTGATCAGTCCCTGCAGGTCCCAGCCGTCCGCCGGCTGGAGCCACCGGTACGCCGTGAGGTCGAAGCTGACCGGCGAGACGGAGACGAAGCCGTTGGCGAGCGCCCACGTATCCGTGTCGTCGCCGTCGTCCCCCACCGCGCGCGTGCCGGTCAGCCAGTAGTACGGCTGGCCGCGCGGGTCCTGCCGGACCTCGTACGCGCTCTCGTACGCGGAGTCGCCCTGGCGCGTGAGCCGGATCCCCTTGACCTGCTCGCCGGGGAGGTTGGGGACGTTGACGTTCAGCAGCACCTTCGGGGGCAGCCCGCGCTCGAGCACCCGGGCGCCGATCCGCCGGCCCACGACCGCCGCGTACGACCAGTCCGGGTTGGTGAACGTGGCCAGCGAGACCGCGATCGACGGGATGCCCAGGATGCGCGCCTCCGTGGCGGCCGAGACCGTGCCCGAGTAGATCACGTTCGTGGCGGTGTTGGCGCCCAGGTTGATGCCCGACACGACCAGGTCCGGCGGCCGGGGCAGGATCGAGCTCACGCCCAGCTTCACGCAGTCCGCCGGCGTGCCGTTGCTGGCGTAGCCCATCACCGCGTCGCCCCGCCGGAACTCCTTGACCCGGAGCGGCGTCAGCGTCGTGATGGCGTGCCCGATGGCCGACCGCTCCGCGTCCGGCGCCACCACCGTCACCTCGCCGATCGCGATCAGCTCGTCGTACAGGGCGTGCAGGCCGGGTGACGTGATGCCGTCGTCGTTCGTCAGCAGGATGCGGGGCGCCGCTGGCGAGCTCAGCTGGAGACCCGCAGCGTGACCTTGCCGAACTGCTCCGCGCCGTCCAGGCGCTCGAGCGCGGCGACGACCTCGTCCAGCGCGTAGGTCGAGTCCACCGCGGGCCTGAGCCCGGCGTCCACCGCGCCCAGCACCGCCTCGAACTCGCTGGCGTTGCCCATCGTGGACCCGAGCAGGTCGGCCTGGGCGAAGAACAGCCGGGGCATGTTGACCTCGGCCTTCACGCCCGTCGTGGACCCGCAGAAGACGATCCGGCCCCCGGGGCGGATCGACCGGATGGAGTCGTCCAGCGTGGCCGGGCCGACGTGCTCGAACACGACGTCCACGCCGCCGTCGCTCGCCGCCCGCACCGGCTTCGAGAAGCCCGCCGAGTCGAACGCCGCCTCGGCGCCGAGCTCGATGGCGTGCTGCCGCTTGGCCTCGCTCCGGCTGGTGGCCAGGACGCGGGCGCCGAGGTGGCGGCCGATCGCGATCGCCGCCGCGGCCACGCCGGCCCCGGCGCCCACGACCAGCATCGTCTCGCCCGCCCGCAGCCGGGCGCGGGTGGTGATCATGCGCCAGGCGGTGAGGAACGTCAGCGGGAACGCCGCCGTCTCCTCCCAGGACAGGCCGGCCGGCCGCGGGTACAGGTTCCGCGCCGGCACGTGCAGCAGCTCGCAGGCAGCGCCGTCGGTGTGCTCGCCGAGGATGCCGAACTGCCGGCACAGCACCTGCTGCCCGGCCCGGCAGGCGTCGCACTCCCAGCAGCAGGCGACGGGGTACACGACGACCTCGTCGCCCGGCTTCCAGCGAGGGTCGCCGGACTCGGCGACCACGCCCGCACCGTCCGCGCAGATCACGCGCGGCGGCTGGATGCGCTGGGCGCCGGAGACCAGCCACAGGTCGAGGTGGTTCAGCGCGGCGGTGCGCACCGCCACGGCGACCTCGCCCTCGCGGACGGCCGTCCGCGGCCGCTCCTCGACTCGTACGCCCTTCGGCCCGACCGGCTCGCGGAACACCGCCGCCCGGCCCTCGCTCAGCACCTCCACCGTTGCACATGGTAGTCGGGACGAATCTCCCAGCGTGGTTGGGCACGGCCCCGACCCAGAATGCAGCCGATGTCACCGCGCAGCGCCGCCCTCATCGCCGTCCTCGGGGTCCTGCTCGCGGCCCTGCTGGTGGTGGTGGCGCTGCTGGCCGGCCGCGCCGCGACCGGCAGCACGGCGCCCACCTCGGCCGCGACGTCGGTCGGCCAGGCCAGCCCGACGCCCCTCGCGACGCCCGCGGCCACGTCCACCCCCACGGCGACCCCGACGTCCGGGCCCCCGACGCCCACCGGGCAGACGATCCTGACATTCAGCGTCCCGCAGACCGTGAAGTGCGGGGCCGCCAACCAGGGCACGCCGCTGATCCACCTGAGCTGGACGACCGCCAGCGCGACCGGCGTCACGATCTCGATCGACGGCACCGGCAAGTACGCCGACTACCCGGCCGCCGGCTCCGCCGACGTGCCGTTCGCCTGCGGCGCGGCGCAGCACACCTACCTGATCACCACGCACGGCACCGGGTCGCCCGCGACGAAGACGGTGGTCGTCAGGCGGACCACCTGAGACCGGCCGCCGGGCCGGATAGAATCTCGGGGCAATGGAGACCGGCCTCGTCATCATCGCCCTGCTCTACATCGCCCTGAGCATCTCGGCGATCGTCAACCTGTTCCTGAACTCCGGTCAGCGCGCCCGCCGCCGGAGCTGAACCGGCCCGAACGGACCGCTCCCTACAATCGGGGGGCGTTGATCGAAGAGGGCCTCAGCGGCAAGACCGTACTCGTCACTGGCTCGACCGGCTTCCTGGGCAAGTCCATCGTCGAGAAGTGCCTGCGGACCCTGCCGGACATCCGTCGCATCCACCTGGCCATCCGCTCCAGCGCCCGCCGGCCGGCCGCCGAGCGGCTGCAGCGCGAGGTGCTGACCAGCCCCGCCTTCCGCCGGCTGAAGCAGGAGCTCGGGGACGAGCGGTTCGCGGCGCTGGTCGCCGAGAAGCTCGACGTCGTGGAGCTGGACCTCGGCCGCGAGGACCTGGGCCTGACCGACGAGGGCCGGGCGCTGGTGCGGGACTGCGACGTGATCATCCACTCGGCCGCCGCCGTCGAGTTCGACAACCCGGTCGACCTGTCGGCCCAGACCAACCTGCTGGGGGCGTCGCGCCTGATCCGCACGCTGCGCGACCTGGGCGCCACGCCCCACCTGGTGCACATCTCGACCGCGTACGTGGGCGGCATGCTGCGCGGGCTCGTGCGCGAGGAGCTGCCGCTGGACCCGGGCCTCAACTGGCGCCACGAGGCCGCCGTTCTGAGCGGCCTGCGCGGGCCGGTGGAGGAGGAGAGCCGGCGATCCGAGGTGCTCGACCAGCTCCGGCGCCAGGTCCGCAGCCGGATCGGCCCGGCCGGCACCCCGGCGCAGGCGCGGGCCGTCGAGCGGCTGCGCCAGCGCTGGGTCAAGGACCGGCTCGTCGAGCGGGGCCGCGCCCACGCCCGGGCGATGGGCTTCACCGACATCTACTCGTTCACGAAGGCGATGGCCGAGCACGCGGTGGTCGAGCTGCACGGGGACATCCCGCTCTCGATCGTGCGCCCGAGCATCATCGAGAGCGCCCTCGCCGAGCCGTTTCCCGGCTGGCTGGAGGGGTTCCGGATGGCGGAGCCGCTCATCCTCGCGTTCGGGCGCGCCGCGCTCCAGGACTTCTCCGGCCTGCCGGACTCGATCCTGGACGTCATCCCGGCCGACCTGGTGGTCAACGCCGTGCTGGCGGTGGCCAGCGCCCCGCCCCCGGCCGGCGAGCACCGCATCTACCACGCCGCCTCGGGCAGCCGGAACCCGCTCCGCCTGCGCGGCATCCACGACCACTGCGCCGAGTACTTCGGCGAGCACCCGCTGCGCGATCGGTGGGGCCAGGCGATCGGGACGCCCCGATGGACGTTCCCCAGCCGCGGCGAGCTCGTGGCGAAGGGCAAGCTGGCGCTGTGGGCGGTCGAGGCGGCGCAGCAGGTGGTCGAGCGGCTGCCCCTGGGCGGCACGTCCACCCGGTGGTCCGACCAGCTCAACGACGAGAAGGGGCGGCTCGAGCGCCAGCTCAACCTGGCCGAGCTGTACGGCGTGTACGTCGAGGTGGACTGCGTGTTCGACACGCGCAACCTGCTCGCCCTCTGGGAGCGCGTGCCCGAGGCGGAGCGGGAGCGGTTCGGGTTCGACCCGGCCGGCTACGACTGGCACCACTACTTCCAGGACGTCCACCTGCCCACCGTGGTCCGCATGGCCAGGGTGGACACCGGCCCCCGCCGTGGTCCCGGTCCGACCGGCAGCACGGCGCCCAGGCCGGAGTCGAACACGGCGCTGTCCGCGCTGAAGCGGCGGTCCGGGCGGTCCGACGTGCTGGCCGTGTTCGACGTGGACGGCACGCTGGTCCAGACCAACGTGGTCGAGTACTTCTTCTGGATGCGGCTCCAGGACCAGCCGCTGGAGGAGTGGCCGCGCTTCCTGGCCCAGATGGCCACGAAGGCGCCGCGCTGGCTGTACCTGGAGCGCCGCTCGCGGGCGGAGTTCCAGCGCTCGTTCTACCGGGAGTACGACGGGCTCGACGTGGAGCGCATGCGGGCCCTGGGCGAGGAGGCGCTGCACACCGTCACGCTGCGCCGCATGTTCCCCGAGGGCGTGCGCCGGATCCGGGCCCACAAGCAGGCCGGCCACCGGATCCTGCTGCTGACCGGCGCGCTGGACGTGGTCGTCGAGCCGCTGGCCGAGCTGCTGGAGGTGGACGTGGACTGCGCGCACCTGCGCGTGGACGACGGCCGCCTGACCGGCGACCTCCTGGACCCGCCGCCGGCCGGGGAGGCCAGGGCGACGGCCGTCGAGGAGTACGCGGCCCGCCACGGCCTGGAGCTGACGGAGAGCTTCGCGTACGCGGACGCGATCTCGGACCTCCCGATGCTGGAGCGCGTGGGCACCGCCGTCGTCGTCAACCCCGACGCCCGTCTGTCGCAGGTGGGCGCGCAGCGCGGCTGGCGGGTCGAGCAGTGGGGCATGGCGCGCGGCAACTGGCGGCTGCCGATCCCGGACCCGCGCTCGCCGCAGTACCTGGAAGGGGTCCGCCGCTAGCCATGCTGGCATTGCAGTACGTCCGTTCCGTGCCCGCCTACGCGTTCGTAAAGGCGACCGGCGGCCGCGCCGACGTCGCGACGAGCGAGCTGTCGATGCTGCACCTCGGCGATGTCGAGGAGCCCGAGCTGCCCGGCCGGGCCTGGGTCCGCGTGCGGCCCAACCTGAGCGGCATCTGCGGCTCGGACACCTCCGCGATCACCGGCCACGCCTCGCTGTACCTGGACCCGCTGACCAGCTACCCGTTCGTGCCCGGGCACGAGGTGGTGGGCGAGCTGGAGGACGGCACGCGCGTCGTCGTCGAGCCCGCGCTGGGCTGCCACGTCCGCGGCGTCGAGCCCGAGTGCCCGCGCTGCGCCGAGGGCCGGCCCGGGCTCTGCGAGAACGTCACCGAGGGCTCGATCGGCGTCGGCCTCCAGACCGGCTACTGCGCGAGCACCGGCGGCGGCTGGGGCGAGGTGCTGGTGGCGCACGAGAGCCAGCTCCACGCCGTGCCCGCGGGGCTGTCCGACGAGGCCGCCGTGCTGGTGGAGCCGTTCGCCTGCTGCATCCACGCGGCGCTGCGGGGGGCGGCCGGCCCCGACGACGTCGTCGTGGTGCTGGGCGCGGGCACGATCGGCCTGCTGACCGTGGCGGCCGTCCGGCGGTTCACCCCGCCGAAGCGCCTGATCGCCGTGGCCAAGCACCCCGCCCAGCGCGAGCACGCGCGGCGCCTGGGCGCTGACGCGGTGATCGGCCCCGACGAGGTGTTCCAGCGGATCCGCTTCGCCACGCAGGCGCGCCGGCTGGACGGGCCGGACCGGCCGCTCCTGCTCGGGGGCGCCGACATGACGTTCGAGTGCACGGGCACGGCGCGCGGCCTGAACGAGGCGGCCCGGTTCACCCGGGCCGGCGGCCGGGTCGTCGCGGTCGGCATGCCGGGCGAGGAGAAGGTGGACTGGGGCCCGATCTGGCAGCGCGAGCTGACGGTGATGGGCGCGTACGCGTACGGGGTCGAGCCGGGCGGCCGGCGCACGTTCGACCTGGCCCTGGAGGCTGCTCCCGGGCTGGAGCTGGAGCGGCTGACCGGGCCGTGCTTCGGTCTGTCCGAGTATCGTGACGCGATCGCGTACGCGCTGGAGGCGGGCCGCCTCAGCGCGGTGAAGGTCGCCTTCGACCTGCGAGACCTGCGAGTTTGAGACGCTGACAGAGGAATCTGCACGAATGGGCCGTCCCGGAGCCGTCATCGAGATCGACCGCAACACTCCGCCCGTCCTCTTCCACTACGGGGAGGGCGTCCGGCTGGAGCGGCTGCCGCTCGGCTCCCGCGTGGTGTACGCGCCGGACCCGATCGAGCCGGTGGCCCACCCCGAGCGGGCGATCCGGCGGGCGCTGGCCCACCCGGTCGAGGACGACCCGCTCAAGGCGCTGCTGCGGCCGGACATGCGGCTGACGATCGCGTTCGACGACCTGTCGCTGCCGCTGCCGCCGATGGCGCAGCCGGACGTGCGCCAGCTCGTCCTGGAGGAGGTGATCGAGATGGCGGCGGAGGCGGGCGTCGAGGACGTCCACCTGGTCGCCGCCAACTCTCTGCACCGGCGGATGACGGAGGACGAGATCCGGCACATCGTCGGCGACCGGATCTTCAGCACGTTCTACCCGGACCACCTCTACAACCACGACGCGGAGGACCCGGAGGGCAACGTCCTGATCGGGACGACGTCGAGGGGTGAGGAGGTCACGCTGAGCAAGCGCGCGGCGGAGTCGGACCTGCTGGTCTACGTCAACCTGACGTTCGTGCCGATGGACGGCGGGCACAAGTCGCTGGCGACCGGCCTGGGCAGCTACCGCAGCGTCCGCGCGCACCATACGGTGGACACGCTGCTCCACTCCCGCTCCTACTTCCACCCGCCGGACTCGGCGCTGCACCACTCCTGCATCCGCCAGGGGCAGCTGATCGAGGACACGGTGCGCTGCTTCCACATCGAGACCAGCGTCAACAACCACAGCTTCCCGGCGATCGCGAACTTCATGCAGAAGCGCGAGACGGACTGGACGCCCGCGGACCAGGCGGCGTTCCTGGCGGTCAAGCAGCTGACCGACCTGGCCCCGGCGGACGTCAAGCGGGCGGTCTTCCACTCGATGCGGGCGCCGTACGGCCTGACCGCCGTGCACGCCGGGCAGGTCGACGCCGTGCACGACCGGATCCTGGAGACGGTCAACCGCCAGATGCTGGTCGAGGTCGAGGGCCAGACGGACATCGTGACCATCGGCATCCCGTACCTCGGCCCCTACAACGTGAACGCGATCATGAACCCGGTGCTGGTGGTCTGCATGGGCCTCGGCTACCTGTTCAACACGTACCGGGGCCGGCCGGTCGTGCGCGAGGGCGGGGTGGTGATCCTGTCCCACCCCTGCCGCAACGAGTTCGACTCCGTGCAGCACCCGAGCTACGTGGACTTCTACGACGAGGTGCTCTCGGACACGCTGAACCCGGCCGAGATCGAGACCAGGTACGAGAAGTGCTTCGCCGAGGATCCCTGGTACCGGCAGCTGTACCGGCGGTCGCACGCGTACCACGGCGTCCACCCGTTCTACGCCTGGTACTGGGCGGCCCACGCGATGCAGCACGTCGGCGACGTGATCGTGGTCGGCGGCGAGCGCGAGACGGTCCACCACCTGGGCTTCAAGTGCGCCACCACGCTGGAGGACGCGCTGGAGATGGCGGAGCAGACCGTCGGCCGCTACCCGAGCGTGACCCACCTGCGCCTCCCGCCGCTGTTCGTCGCGGACGTCAAATGAGCCTGCTCCGCGACGTCCGGGCCGTCCGCGCCGGCTGGCGGTGGGGGGGCGTCCGGCCGGCCACCTGGGCCGCCGCCGCCCCCGGCCTCCCCGAGCCCTCGACGAACCTGGACTGGGCCCGGCAGGAGCCGATCCGCAGCCTCCGCTGGGCGCTCCAGCGCGGGCTGGCGGTGCCGTTCGCGAGGGCGGTGACCGGCCTCCACGTCGAGGGCGCCGACTGGCTGCGCGACCAGGAGCGGCCCGTCCTGCTGGTCTCCAACCACGTCAGCCACGCGGACACGGTCGTGCTGCTGGCCGCCCTGCCGGACCGCGCCCGCGAGCGCACGGTCGTCGGGGCCGCCGCCGACTACTTCTACGGGCGGCCCTGGCTGGGCCGGGTCGTCAGCCTGTGGCTCAACACGTTCCCGTTCGCCCGCCACGGCGGCGCCCAGGCGGTGCTGCACAGCTCCAGCCAGCTCCTCAAGTCGGGCTGGAACCTGCTGATCTACCCGGAGGGCACGCGGTCGCTGGACGGCCGCATGGGGGAGTTCCTGCCCGGCGTCGGGCACCTGGCCAACGAGACCCGGAGCCCGGTCGTCCCGATGCACGTGCGCGGCACGCACCGGGTCATGCCCAAGGGCCGCCGCTTCTTCATGCCGGCGCCGGTGGACGTGCGCATCGGGCGGCCGCTGGAGCGGCGCCAGGGCGAGGGTTCGCGCGCGTTCACCCGGCGCGTCGAGGACGCCGTGCGCGACCTGGGCCGCGGGTCGGACGAGCCGCGCGTCGTGGGCGACTGGATCGAACGCTGGCGTGCCTCAGCGCACCCGCGACGGGCCTCCGCGCGGTAGCGTTACGAGCGTCGCAGACTCCAGGCCGGAACTGATCCCCCTGTTCCCGCTGCACGCGGTGCTCTTCCCCGGCGCCGCGATGCCCCTCCACGTGTTCGAGGAGCGGTATCGGCTGCTCGTGCGCGAGCGGCTGGACTTCGGCGTGGTCCTGATCCGGCAGGGCAGCGAGGTGGGGGCGGGGCGCGTCGAGGACCTGCACGAGATCGGCACGCTGGCCACGCTGGAGCGCGTCGAGGCGCATCCGGACGGCCGCTACTCGGTGCTCGCCAGGGGCGTGGAGCGGTTCCGGCTGCGGTCGATCGAGCACGACCGTCCGTACCTGACAGGCCGGGTCGAGTGGATGAGCGACCCGCCGGCCCGGGCGCGGCCGCGGCTCGTCGTCCTGCTGGAGCGGTACCTCAGCGCGCACGGCGTCGAGGTGACGCCCCAGCTCGCGCCCGACCTGGGCCGGCGGGCGGCGTGGCTGGTCGGCGCGGTGCTGCAGATCGAGCCGGCGCGACGGCAGGAGCTGCTGGAGACCGGCGATCCCGACCTGGCCGAGCGCGTGCTGGTGGACGAGCTCGCCAAGCTGGACGGCATCGGCCGCCTGGGCTCGTTCAGCCCCCGGCAGCCGCCGGCGAACTGACGATCCGGCCAGCCTGAAGTCTGCCCTTTCGGGCCGAAACGATCTTCCCCGCGACCGCGTAAGTACAGCGGACGCATGGTCACGGCACCTTCGAATGCGGAACTGCTGGAGCGCTCGGTGGCGGGCGACCGGATCGCGTTCGAGCGGCTGTTCCGGCCGCTCTACGACGACGGGTTCCGGCTGGCGGTGGCGATGCTGGCCGACGCGTCGCTGGCCGAGGACGCCGTCCAGGAGGCGCTCCTGAACGCCTGGCGCAAGCTGCACACGTTTCGCACCGGCGAGGACGTGCGGCCCTGGTTCCTGACGATCGTGGCCAACCAGTGCCGGTCCCTGCGCCGCGGGCGGTGGTGGTCGGTGCAGCGGGTGGCCGAGGTTGAGGCGCCGAGCCCCTCGCGCCACGAACCCGGCACCGCCGACCGGCTGGACCTGGAGGCCGCGCTGGGCCGGCTGCCGCGCCGGGCGCGCCTCCTCCTCGTCCTGCGCTACTACCTCGACATGTCGTTCGAGGACATCGGCGCGGTCGTCGGCGCCTCGCCGTCGGCGGTGAAGTCCAGCACGCACCGGGCGCTGGTCAAGCTGCGGGCCGAGTGGGACCCGGCGGAGGGGGCGTACTGACGTGGACGAACACGAGCTGCGTCAGGCGTTCCGGGCGACGTTCGACGACGAGCACCCCAGCGCGGGCGCGGTGGACCGCGCGTTCGCGTCGGTGGCCGACCAGGGGGGCACGTATGCCATGGGCCGGTACCTGGCCGGGGCGGCGGACCGCGCCTTCGCCGCCGTCGGAGCCGAGTCGGCGAGCTACACGCTGGGCCGGCGGCTGGCCGGAGTGGCGGCCGTCGCGCTGGCGCTGCTGGTGGTCGCCACCCTGCTGATCGCGCGGGGGGCGTTCGCGCCCCACGCGACCGTGCCGGCCTCCCGGACGGTCCCCACCCCGATCGACACGGTGGCCACGCTGCCGTCGGCGTCGCCGGCGATGCCGACGCCGACACCCACGGAGCCCCCGATCGGCCCGCCCGGCGTGGCCGCGGATGCCGTGAACCAGCCGCCCCCGGGCCTCGTCGCCGCCCTGAGCGACCTCGTGGTGCTGGCCGGCTGGTCCGGCAGCGGCCAGCTGGAGCTCACCGGCGACGGCGGCACCACCTGGTCGGCGCTGCGGGTCCCCGAGGGCACCGTGTTCGACCTCCAGTGGGTGGACAGCGACCGGGTGCTGGCGTCCACGAACGCCGGCCTGTACAGCTACGAGCGCTCGACGGCGGCCTGGACCTGGCTGTCGAAGCGCAGCGACCTCGTCCGCCTCGATTTCCGGACCAGCGTGGTCGGCTACGCGGTGACGGCCGCGGGCGAGGTCGTGCAGACGCTGGACGGCGGCGCCACGCTGAGCACGCTCGACGTCGGCATCCACCCGGTGACGTGGCTCCAGTGGGTGTCGTCGTCCCACGCCTGGGCCGCCGGTCCGGGCGGCGTCGTCGCCACGATCGACGGCGGCGCCACGTGGGTGCAGCAGCTGCGGTTCCCGGTCGCCAGCGGCCAGCCGGGGTCGGTCATGCGCGGCCAGGTCGGCTTCCGCGACGAGACGAACGGGTTCGCGCTCGCCGAGTACCAGACGACCGCCGCACCCGGGTACGTCGTGTTCCACACGGCCGACGGCGGCGCCACCTGGACGCCGGAGAGCTGCACGTGCGGCCAGGGGACGACGCCGGCCTGGCTCGGCCCCGGGCGGCCGGCGCAGCTGCCCATGCCATACAGCGACCTGGTCGTGACGGGCGGCTCGTCCGCCATGCTGGTCGGCGGCGGGCCGAAGGACGGCACCACGTCGCTCTGCGCGTCGTCCGACTCGGGCACCACCTGGTCGTGCGACCCGGTGCCGGACGAGGGCGGCACGGCGACGGCGCTGGCCGTGAAGGGCAAGGCGCAGTGGCTGGTCGCGAAGGTCGGCGCGTCGGGCCGCCTGCTGGCGTCCAGCCCGGACGCCGGCGCGACGTGGACGGTGCGCCGCCCCTGACCCGCTGACCCGGCCCCGGCGGGCGCTGGGAAGGTTGAAGTGCCGTTACTTCAACGCCTCCCGGCCGATCGAGATGTTGAAGTGTCGACATTTCAACATCTCGGCCGTGGGCCCGTCCATCCTCTGGGCCCGCCCCCTGGCAGGGCGGGGCGTCCCGGTGGGGGCGGGCGGGCGTCAGAATCCGGGCATGACGTACTCGATCGTGGCGCGTGATCCGGAGACCGGCGAGCTGGGGGTGGCGGTCCAGTCCTGCTACTACCAGGTGGGGCCAGTGGTGCCCTGGGGTCAGGCCGGGGTCGGCGTCGT
>Ga0070717_10000846_pt1 | contig 20278 bp, 10 predicted proteins | sample LARL113metaG_FD_71366 | JGI IMG/M metagenome (GOLD analysis project Ga0070717, IMG submission 71366) | Corn, switchgrass and miscanthus rhizosphere microbial communities from Kellogg Biological Station, Michigan, USA - LAR L11-3 metaG | ecosystem: Host-associated > Plants > Roots > Rhizosphere ... | reverse complement strand
GCCTCTTCCAACGTAGTGACAACTTCTTTGACTGAATCGCCTACGACGGTTGTGGTGTCGAAGGCAATCACGTACTTGATTCCCGGGGGGAAGGATTTGGAGAGTTCCTCCAGAGCGGCTTTAGCTTTTTTGTCCACGTCAAGTGCGTTTGCATTGGAAAGTTGCTGGACGCCAACTCCAATGGCCTCGTGCCCGCTATAGAGAAGATTGGTATCGTAGCTTTCGGCGCCGATCTCGGCTCTGCCGACATCTTTAAGCTGCACGATGCCATTCCGCGTGTTTTTGATGATGATGCCTTCGAACTCTCTTGGATCGGAGAGGCGTCCTACCACGCGCAAAGTTACCTGGAAGGTTTGTTTCGGATCCGCGGGAGGGCGTCCAAGCTGGCCAGCTGGAATTTCGACGTTTTGTTCCTGTAAGGCCGAAACTACATCGGCTGCTGTCAATTGCCGCGAAGCCAATTTTGTCGGGTCGAGCCAGATGCGCATGGCGTATTTGCGCTCGCCGAAAATCAGGACATCGCCGACGCCTGGGATACGCTTCAAGGCGTCCTTTACATAAACGTCCAAATAATTAGAGATGTACTGGTTAGTTAGGCTGTTGTCGGGCGAGTAAAATCCGGCGGCAAAGACGAAGTTTGGATTCGCCTTAGTGATTGTCACGCCGGTGTTCTTGATTTCCTGCGGAAGACGGCCCTGCGCAGTGGCTACGCGGTTCTGAACGTCCACCGCCGCGATGTTCAAGTCGTAACCGGTGCGGAAGGTCACGTTGATGTTGCTGGTGCCGTCGTTGGAGCTGGTCGAGGTAATGTAGTGCATGCCCTCGACACCGTTGATCTGCTGCTCGAGAGGCGTCGTAACCGCTGACTCCACCACACTGGCGTTTGCGCCCACGTAGTTGCTGCTGACGGTGACCTGCGGCGGAGCCAGTGCGGGATACAGCGAGATCGGCAGCGTGGGAATAGAAACCGCACCTGCCAGGATGATCAGCAACGCGCAGACCGTCGCGAAAATGGGCCGTCGAATGAAAAAATCTACCAAAGAAGACCCTCCTCTGTTAGTCGCGTCTCAACGCGGGGGAGTCGGAAATCCGCGAGTTAACTGATTGGCTTTATGGGCACGCCATCGATCAAGAATTGAATACCAGAGATGATGACTTTGTCACCGGCCTTCAACCCCTCCATCACCGCATAATCGTTGCCAATGGTGTCTCCCAGAGTGACGGCCCGTTGCTTGGCTATCGTTCCTTTGTCTGAATCGGCTGCGACATAGACGAACGACTGTCCGCCGATACGAGTGACTGCCAGCACTGGTACCGTAGGCGTGGGCGCGGAGCTCCAAACGACTCGCGCTTTTACCAATTGTTCATTGCGGAATGTGTCCAAGGATTTGTGGACCGGAGCTTTGACCAGAATGCCCTGGAGCCCGTTATCTACCTGCGGCGATATGAAATTGATTTCTGTCTTTTCGATGGTTTCGCCTCGGCTGGTAACGATCTGCACCGGAAGGCCTGGACGAATGTCCCGCGACCGCTCAGTTGGAATATATATATAGGCTTCGAGGTCGGCGTTTTCGTCCACTGTGGTCAGCAACGTCTGCTGAGAAACGTAGTCACCGATGTGGACAGGAATGTCGCCGACGATCCCGGTGAAGGGCGCGACCAAGTTGTAATACGCAAGCTGGCGCTCCTGCGTAACCCGCGCAGCCTGGGCGGACTCCCAATCTGCCTTGGAGTTCTCATATGCCTGGATGGCGAGATCGTAATTCTGCTTGCTGGTCACACCACCTTCATACAAACCCTTCTGTCGTTCCACTTCAGCTTTGTTGTAATCGAAAGTTGCCTTTTTTTGTGCTTCGGTGCTGCGTTGCTGGTCTACGGTGGCCTGCTGCTTCAGCGGATCGATGGTCATCAAGATCTGCCCGGCACGCACGTGATCGCCGGATTTCACCAGAATTCTGGTCAGAGAGCCATCCACTTGCGGCTGGATACTCGCCGATCGGCGAGACTTGATGGTGGCAACATACTCGTCGGCACGTGGCACCGCGGCCAGCCTAACGGTCTGGGTATTTACAGGCATTGCCTGTGGAGCCGGTTGCTTTGCCTCTGTATTACTGCACCCAGTGCTCAGAAAAGAGAGGAATAGAATCACCGGACCCACAAGAATAAAAGTGAACCGCTTCATCTTCGCACCTCAAGATTCTTCCGTCGAACTACAGATGCTCGCGAGCTGTGTAGGGATTCAGATTAGCGGCAATTCGAGAACTGGCCGTGCCCGTTCCCTGATAGAAGTAGCCAGGCAACTTCACCAAGCCATCGCGGAGTCCTGAATTGTGAATGTGCCCGAGGGTGCACTCAGGATGGAGCTAGGTCCCATCCTGTGGCGAATATGTGCAGGCTCACTTGATCTGATCTTAAGGCGTCAGATCAGCGAGCTGTACACGATAAGCATCGAGCAGATGTCCGATAGAGTGGTCAAGAGTCGCGACCGCGATCCGGTAGTTGATTTGGGCTTGCAGCAGGCTCGCTTCCGCAGTGGCAACTCTGGTCTGGGCATCCAGCAGAAAGAAGACAGATTGAGCCCCTAGCTGGGCCTTCCGTTGCTCGGCTGCCAAAGTTTTCTGCGCGAGATCCAGCGCGATTGTGCCAGCCGCCAAGGTCAGTTTAGCTACTTCCAAACGATGCACAGCGTTGCTGACATCGAGAGTGACTTGCTCCCGGACCTGCTGACGGGAATAGAGATCGCGATGCCGGTTCACCAAAGCCGCCCCGAGATCAGCCTGAGCTGCGCGATTCCTGATTGGAAGATTCAAGGTCAGGCTCGCTCCATAGCCGGGATAACCGAAACCGAAGAGCTGATGGAATGATGTCCCAACCCCGCCAGTCGCGGCGAGTTGGCCAGTCGTGAGGCTGAATTCATTTCCGCCCACGCCGGTGCTTTGGTAGAAGCCAGTCAGAGAAAGATCGGGTTGCAGATGATTTTGCGCTAGCCGGACATTCGTCTCATCGTACTGCAGCGCTAGCTGGGCAGCCTCGACTTCCGTCCGATGCGCAAGCGCCTCGCGTAAAGCTGCAGCCTCGTCGGTGTTTCGCAATTCGCCTTCGAGTTCAGGTCTTTCGGTCAAATCCAGATCGAGCGCCTGGATATACGCGTCCTGTTCGGCTCCGATCGTAAAGCGAAGGTCGTCTTCCGCTTGCTTCAATGCGTATTCTGCTTGGATCACTTGCACGCGTCGCGAAGCAACGTCTGCTTCTGAGCGATAGATGTCGAGAGGAGGAAGGGCGCCCAACTCTAGCGCTCGTTTATCGTGCTGGTAAGTAGCTTCAGCGGCTTCAAGGGACTTCTGGAAAACCTCAAGATTTCCCCGCGCGCCGATCACAGTCCAATAGCGAATGACAGCCAAGAGGACTGCATCGTTTACCTCAGCCTCGAACGTGGAACGCGATTGTTGCAGGTTGTTGCGCGCCAGGATCAGAGGAGCGCGATTTTCAAACCGCCAGCGGTTCCGCAGAAGCGGTTGGCTGAACTGCAGGTTTAAAGCCGAGTAATAGTAGGGGTTAATGAACGTGAATCCGCTGTTGCTTGAGTTCCGAGAGCTGCCGAGTTGGACTTGAATATTCGTGCCAGTCTGAAACATTTGCGAGTAGGTTGCCTGTACGGACTGCGTTAACTGGCTGAACGTTCCCTGGGTTTGGGTCAGGTTGAAGCCGAGGTATGAGTACCTATTTCCATTAAGTATGGTTTGGAGCGTCGGGTCAAAAGGTTTATAGGCACCCAGCAGCGAGAACTTTGCATTTTCGACCGTGCTTTCCCGGATCCGTATATCACTGTTGTTTTGTAACGTAAGGAGGATGGCATCGTTGAGACCAAGGCGCAGCTTGCCGGCAGACACATAATCACGAAGATGCTCCGGGACAGGTAGTTTGGGAGAAGCCACCTGCTTACTGAGTAGCGCGCGGTAGCTCTCGTGAGTTTGTCCCCACATGGACGGCACGAAGGCGCACAACAAGATCGAACAAATCACGATCACGATTTGCTTTTTCATCATCGCTCCCAGTTATCACGTTCAAACGACAACGACTCCGAACCTTTCATAGTGGTTCATTGCGCACGGACAAAGAATTACTCGTAGCGGATCGCTTCTACTGGATCGAGCCGTGCCGCTTTGACTGCCGGATAGATACCGAACACCAAGCCAACCGTTATAGAAACCACGAATGCCAACACAACTGACGTGGCCGTCACAATCGTTGACCATCCTGCGAGCCAGGCGATCAAGCGTGAGATTGCAAAGCCGAACACGATCCCGAAGGTCCCACCCACGAACGAGATCAAGGTCGCTTCAATTACAAACTGGCGCACAATATCGACCTGCCGCGCCCCGACTGCACGCCGCACGCCAATCTCGCGCGTACGCTCCAGGATGCTGGCCAGCATGATGTTCATGATTCCGATGCCGCCGACCAGAAGAGAGATGGACGCGATCGCGACCATCACAGCGTTGAAGAGGCGCTCGGTCCGCCGTTGCTCCGCCAAAAGTTCGGCGGGAACAATCACACTGAAGTCGCCGGCCCCGTGGTGTGTTGAGTCAAGGATTGCACGTACTATTTGCGAAAGACGAGGAATATTCGCGTGATCGGGAAATCGCAGGTAGATGCCATCAATCTCATCGCGGACGTCACTGTAGCTGTCTTCCAAGCGAAAAATCGCGGCGTTCAGGGGAACATAGATGATGTTGTTAAGGTCCTGCGAGGGCAAGCCCGCCACTTCGGTTTGTGAGCTCAGCTGTGGACCCGCGACGCCAATCACGCGAAACCACTGCTCGTTGATCTTTACAGGCTGATCTATGGGATTGGCTGCACCAAAGAGATTCGATTTTGCACCTGCTCCCAGCACGCAGACGGCATCTGCGGGGGTGGCCTCGCCGCTATCGAAAAATCGCCCTTGAATCAGGTGCAGGCCCGAGATTTCGACATAGCTCTGGTCGATCCCGTAAACCACGGGCGGATCTTGTTGTGATTTCGGAATTGTTTTCGAAGGAATGAACCGCTTGCGTGGCGTAGCGGTGACAATGTCTGCAATGTCGTCGCGAATTATCCGATAGTCCTGGAAAGTCAGCCCGGGCGAGATTCTGCGAATCTTTTGATGGGCTTGCCACTCGGTCGTCTCCTTCGCCTCCACAATCAGATTGTGAACTCCCATTTGTTCAATCAACGCCATCACCTTTTGCCGGGCGCCCGCGCCGATCGAGAGCATAGAAACGACCGCAGCCACGCCAAAAATCATGCCCAGCATCGTCAAGAGAGTACGCAGCCTATGCGCCAGCAGGTTCTGAATTCCGAGCCGCAGGTCGGGCACCCACTGCTTGTAGTCTCTGAGAACGCGAGCAGGCGCAGTTGAGGCAAGGACCGGCATTAAGGCGTTGTTCCTCCAATTTCAGTTAGCGAAGACGACGTACTGGTCTTTCTGGGCCCGGTGGGATCAATCAGCGCAACCTCGCTGCCTTCTTTAATTCCGTTGACCGCAATACGGCTTTCATTGCTCGTAAGAATGCTGATTGAGCGCTGCTCAAAACCGCTATTTGTCTTCAGAAATACAACCTGCTTGCCGTCTTTCTGAAATAGCGCCTGACGAGGTATGTAGATGAGGTTGCTCTTTTTGCCTCCAATGATGATGACTTGCGCTGTAAGCCCGGGCCGCAGACGAGAGTCCGCCCCAGCGAGTTGAATAGAAACGTCATAGCTGCTTGCTGCACTACCCATGTCCCAAATCTGCCGCTGAACCATGCCGCTCGCCGACTTCACCGTCCCGTGAAAGATCTTGCCTGGCATGGCATCAAACTGAACTTCGACCGGCTGCCCGTTATCAACATTTCCTCGCTGCAGTTCACCCACTTTTGCCGTGATCTCCATGCCAACAAGATCAATCACTTGCGCAATTGCAGCGCCGGACTGCACCTGATCGCCAATCCGATAATCCGGCAAATTCTGCCCAAAGAACATGACGTCACCGGACTCATTCTTTTGAATGGCTACAAGGCCGTTCATAGGAGAGACGACGCGCATTTTGGTGATGTTCTGCTGCGCTTGGTCCATTGAAATCTTGGCCTTGTTCCATTTCTCCCGCGCCAAGTCGATGCCGGTCTGGCCGGTGGTGCCGTGGGATTTGATGTTCTGTTCTAGCTCTGCCAGCGAGCGCTTTGCTTGCTCTAGCGCAAGCTGGTTCTTCTCGGCGTCAATCGTGCTGACCAGCTCTTTTTTTTGCACGTCGAGTTCGGCGCGGCGGACAGCGTAACGTGCTTTAAGAAGATCAACTTTGTCTTTCGCGGCCTGCACGGCCGCGTCCGCTTTCGCCTTGATGATGTCTTGTTGGGCTTCCTGCAGCTCCGAATGGCTTTGCTCTAGTTTGTAGCGCTGCTCAGTAGGATCGAACTCGATGACCACATCACCCTTCTTTATCGATGCTCCCGTATGTATGAGGGAGGTAATCCGCAACGAGTCGCCGCCAAGAGGAGGCGCACTTAGGGTCATAGAATGGCTGGCACGCAACTCGCCGTTGGCATGAACCTTGAGCTCGATATCGCCGCGCTTGGCCAATGCCGTGGGAATTTCGTCGTCCACAGGGCGAGAGGTGCTTTGTCGCGCGGCCGTGGTAGATAGGATCGCCACTAGTAGGAGAATGGCCGCAATACCGAGCGATAGAAGCGGCCGCCGGGTCATCGTCCCTTGCCCACCGGCTCTTCGAGTGCAATGCGATCGCCAGGGCGCAGGCCTTGTGCGATCAGCACCCGGTCGCCGCTTCTTCGGCCGACTTCGATTGTTTGCTCAATGAACTTCGACCCGGTCCAAACATACACGAGCGTTCGTTCTTGCTTTTGAAATGAAGCTTGAACCGGAATGACCACTGCGTTGGCGACGCGTTCCACAATTACCGAAAGCTGAGCTGTCATTCCTGGCTTGAGACGAGAATCGGACTCGTTCATGTCGACACGAACATGGAAATTTCTGGGGATCGGCCAACCCGCGCTAAAGTCCTCAGTAGCAATAGTGCTGATTTCTTCAATGACGCCGCCAAACTGGCGGTCGGGAATAGCGTCGAGGTGGATGGTCACCGGCTGCTTCAGTGCCAAACGTCCACGTTCGGTTTCGTCCACACGCATCGCCACACGCAACGACGACGACTCCGGAATCTCAGCCAGTGGTGCGCCAGACCACGCATGGTCGCCGGGCTTGAACGGGGACATGCCATCCGGATGCCAGACCGGAATGAGACTGATCATTCCCGCGACAGGCGCCCTGAGGACCATTTTTGAAAGAGCTTTTTTCGCCTGCTGCACGTCGAATTCCGCCTTTCCTCTGGCCTCGATCTTTCCCTGAATACTCGCTTGGCTGGCCTCGCGGTCCGACTTCAACTTCTGCTCGGCTTCACGCAGCGCCTGCTCGCCGTCTTTCACTTTCAACTGCGCTTCAGCACCTTCGATTTTCGAAACGATCTCCTGTTTGCCGGCATCGAGCTTGTTCGACTGAAGGTCATAACCAGCTTTCAAGACTGTGGTCAGGTCCTGTTCTTCTGTCAGCCGTGCTTTGGCGCGCTCCTGCTCAATGTCGGCGGTGGCATATTTCAACGAGGAGCGATATTGGGCCAACTGCTGCTCCGTCTTTGTCTTGTCGAATTCGACGACCGGATCTCCCGGCTTCACTTGCGTACCATCAGCAGCAATTTTCAGGATTTGCAAATCCCCAACCTTGGCAGGGGCACTAATAGTGACAGATCGGATTGCAGTGATTTCGCCCCGAAGTTGCACCGTATCAAGAAATTCGCCGGACTTGACTTCTAGAGTTGGGATCGGAGGCGTGCGATGACGATAATGCACCGCGCCGAACAGGAGTCCGCTGCCAGCGACTAAGATGAGCACGACCGTCGTGGACTTCTGGCGAATCCAGTATTTTTCAATTTGGGCGGCCATGATTCGCTGTCTCTAATGGAATGCTGCGGTGGAGTCCGCTTGCACGGTTCGATCCACGTCAATAGCAGCCGAGAGGTCGGGCATGAGACGCGGATCGCTTCCGGCAACGGAAAAAATTGCTGCGAAGGTGCGCAGCTTGGAGGAGAACATGCCGGGCGTGGCTATCGGCGCCATTTCCTCCAATTTTCCGGAAAATTCAAGTTCGGGATAGGCATCAAGATGTACCCGGGCCGTCTGACCGACTTGCAGTTTGAAAAAATCTTCCTGATTTACGGATGCGCGCACCTGCATGAGCGAAGGATCTACAACTTGCATGAAGCTGACTCCAGAGCGCAGCTGGTCTCCTTTCTGGACTTCCGCCATTTTTTCCTGCTTCCAGGTATTGTTCAAAACAACCACGCCGTCGATGGGTGACTCTATTTTCATAAGCTCGGCATTCGCTTGGGCGTGTTGCATGACCTGACGCGCGCGATCGGCTTGTATTTCTATCAGGCGGATGCCGGCATTGGCCGCCTGACGTTTCAGTTCAAAGGTTTCGCGCAGTTGCTGCAAGGTGGCCTTGGCCTCGTCGAGTGCCTGTTGCGCCTTTTCGGCATCGATGCGCGACATCAGTTCATTTTTTTGCAGCTCAAGTTCGGCCTTGCTGAGAGCGCTTTCCGCCTGGCGGACTTCAGTCTCATCCTTGACGCGGGCGGCGTCTTCCTTCGCCTTTTCCTCAACCAGTTGGTTGGCGAGCTTTTGGTATTCGGCCTGCTTATCCAAAGCAAGACGCAGTTGCGCCTGGCGATCAAACTCCGCCAGAACGTCTCCGGGTTTTACTCGGATTCCATTGGCGGCAAGCGTAATTAGAGTTAGTGTCCCGGAGCGCTCGCCTTCGAGCAGCGGAACCGCAATGGCCCGCATACGAACTGCTTCGGTCGTGCCCTTCAGTCGAATTCTTCCGGGGTCTGTGTTAGGAGCGGACGTTGCTGCGGTACTGTGTGATTTTGATTTGCTGAAAAGCGCGAAGATCAAGCCACTCACAACGGAGACAATTGCAATGAAAACCAGCGCGATAAACGCGGCGCGCCACTTCTTGTCACGCGAGAACCGCTGGATCGTCGAGGACCGGGAGGGGTTCCGCTCAACGTCAGTGTTCAACTCAGCGGGTGACTGCATGCCGAAGCTCCGCGCGGGACTGCTCCGCTTGGAATCTTACCTGCAGATCACCGCAATTGCCAAAAAACATAATCGCGCCAAGACGAACGAACGGCAACTCAGAAATGACAGACCAGCCAACTTTCGCCCGCCCTATCCTGTTTAGTTAAGGCCATGCGGCGCAAGAAGGTGGTGTGGCGGCCGGCAGGTCGCACGGAACTGGAGTCGTTCGTACTGGGGCGATGGAGGCCAGCAGGGCACCATCACAGCTTTTTGATTGCTCCTGCAAACACGCCGGAGCCGTTGTCGTTGCCAATTGCAAGGCCTTGACGCTTACGATCGCGCGGTGGAACATTCTACACATCGCAGCTGGAGTCAGCGGACACCACAGATGACGAGAACGAATTCATGCCTGAGATGACGAGAATGAATTTATGCCTTGTGCACAAGATCGTCGTGCTGCTCGTTGCTCTCACAACTTCGTCTCTTCTTCTGCGAGCAGCGGAAAGAACGACGATTTCTCTCGATGGCACTTGGGATATCGAGGATTCAAAAGAGCCGGAAATGATTCCTGCAGCCTGGAATCACCAGGTCCTGGTGCCGGGCCTCGCGCACTCCGCCCAGCCAGCTTTTCCCCACGTTGACGAGTTCGACAGCAGAATGTTGATCCAAAATCGCGTTGCGGCCGGAAAGCTACCCAGGAGCGCCGTCGTTTTTAATGCCGGCGTCCCCCACCAGGCTCGCAATTGGTTCTGGTACCGCCGGACGTTTGAGGTGCCCACAGTACGGCAAGTGGTCATCCTTCGCATCAACAAGGCGCAGTTTGGGTCGGCCGTTTGGCTGAACGGCATAAAGATTGGCGATCACCTGCCATGCTTCACAGCTGCCGCCTTTGACGTCAGCCGGGCAATCCGGCAAGGGAAAAATGAGTTGATCGTGCGGGTCGGCGCTCACCCTGGAGTTCTGCCGCCTACAGTTTCCGCCGGAACCGACTTCGAGAAGATCCGCTGGACACCTGGGATTTACGACAGTGTTTCTATCGCTCTGAGTGATAACCCCGTCATTCAGAACGTTCAAGTGGCGCCAAAGATCACGGACAGTTCCATCGTGGTGCAGACAAGCGTGCAGAATTTTGGAAAGAATCCGGTTTCATTCGATCTTAGGCAACGAGTCCATGCATGGAAGTCCCTCGCTCTATTAACAACTGCGAAACCGTACCGTCTGACGCTCGCTCCGGGTCAACAGAAACTCGTTCTTCAGACTGTCGCCGTCCCCGGAGCACGTTTGTGGTCGCCAGAATCCCCTAACCTGTACGTGCTCGAAACTGGCACCGGGGGCGATACAGCCTCTACCCGCTTCGGCATGCGGGAGTTCCGCTTTGATGCCGCGACCAAACGGGCCTACCTCAACGGTCGCGTTTACTTTATGCGTGGCTCGAACATCACGCTTCACCGGTTTTTTGAAGACCCGCTCTCAGGCACATTACCCTGGGACGAGGCTTGGGTGCGAAAGCTGCTCGTCCAGATTCCGCATGAGATGCATTGGAACAGTTTCCGTTTTTGTATTGGTCCGGTGCCCGATCGGTGGCTAGACATCGCTGACGAAGCCGGCCTGCTCATTCAGAATGAATATTTCGTTTGGACAGGGAACGCCTGGCATGGGCCGGAAGAGCAGGTGCACTTCGACTCTGACGAGATGGTCCAGGAATATAAGGAGTGGCTCGGGGACAACTGGAATCATCCGAGCGTTGCTATTTGGGACGCAAACAACGAGACCTGGGATCCCGCCTTTGGCGAGAAAATCATTCCTGCGGTGCGTGAACTCGACTTGTCGAATCGCCCGTGGGAAAACAGCTACAATCCGCCCGTAGGCCCAGATGATCCTGTGGAGGATCATCCCTACGAGTTTCAGGCCATGGCCGACGGCGGAGCGCCCTTCAGCATGACCACCTTGGAAAATCCCGGCGGAATGTCACCTGGCGCTCCGACCGGACACGCGCTCATTCTTAATGAGTACGGATGGCTTTGGCTCAACCGGGATGGCACGCCGACGGAGCTGACCAAGAACCTTTACCCAGCCCTTCTCAATAAGGATGCGACTCCTCAACAAAGGCTGGCGCTTAACGCTTACCTGCTCGCGGGCATCACGGAATATTGGCGCGCCTATCGACATTACGCGGGCGTGCTGCACTTTGTTTATCTCACCAGCAGTGATCCTGCAGGTTACACTTCGGATCATTTTCGCGACGTGCAAAAGCTGGAACTCCACCCTGACTTTCGCGATTACATGAGCAACGCATTTGCTCCAGTAGGGATTTACCTGAGTTTTTGGCAGCCCACGATAGAATCCGGCGCCGCTCGATCCCTGCCAGTCATGCTGGTAAACGACCAATATCGAGGGGTCCAAGGCACACTTACGCTGGCGCTCGAAAATACCCAAGGCCAGGCGACAGCCACTCAAACGGCAAAGTTCAGTATTGCGCCACTTGGGCAGACGACGCTTTATAACGACTTCAAATTCCCTGATATTACCGGCGATTTTCTGCTGCGGGCGATCATCCATTATCCCGAGAACGGCAAAGACTTCTCCACACAGAGCCGCCGCCATGTCAAGCTGGTTGGGCGCGATCAGAAAACGACGAAGTAAAGGAATTGGAGTGCCCTTAGAATAAGGCTTTCGGACTTGAAGTCAGGCCAGGAGGCGCTCGTGCCGCGGCAAACCATAACCCGTCGAAAGTTCTTGGAGGCTTCAACCGTCTCCGTCGCCGGTGCAGCCATCATTCCCCGCCGCTTGCGTTTCTCGGGCATCGGTTCGCCCGTGCTGCCACCTCTCGAAGAGTTTGCCTACAACGAAGTCGAATTGCACAGTGAACCGCACGAAAAACAGCTGCAGCACTGCACTTCAATTCTGATGGGACTGAATGAAGACAGCCTGCTCAAGCCTATGCGACAGATGGGCGGGCTAGCTGCGCCCGGAGAGGACTTGGGCGGCTGGTATATTTACGATCCCAATTATGATTGGCACACCTTCGATGCGGGGTTCGCGCCCGCAGCAACCTTTGGACAATGGGTTTCTGCTCTGTCTCGCGCATATGCGATCAATGGATCGGCCGAAATACGCACAAAAATTCTGCGATTGAACCGGTTGTACGCCGAATCTATCAGCGACGGCTTTTATGAGAAGAACCGCTTCCCTGCGTACTGCTACGACAAACTGGTGTGCGGGCTGATCGACTCCCATCATTGGGCTGGGGATCCGAACGCACTGGCGATCCTACAGCGCACAACCGATACCGCATTGCGGCACCTGCCCCCGCATGCTGTCGAACAAGGAGAGACTTGGCGTCCTGGCACAGACGAATCCTATACGTGGGATGAGTCTTACACCATTCCAGAGAACCAATTCGTCGCATACCAACGTGGAGCGGGTGAGCGGTACAAGGAAATTGGGACTGGATACCTGCACGATTCGTTTTTTGGACCTCTCGCCTCGGGCGAGAATACATTGTCGACCAGACATGCATACAGCCATGTAAATTCTCTGTGCTCCGCGATGCAGGCTTACTTGACGCTCGGAAGTGAAAAACATCTGCGAGCGGCAAGAAATGGATTTGACACCTTGAGTGCCCAGAGCTTCGTTACCGGAGGCTGGGGTCCCGATGAGCGGCTTCGTGCTACAGACAGCCCCGAAGTGGCGGACAGCCTGACCAGTACTCACTCCAGCTTTGAGACGCCCTGCGGTTCCTACGCACATTTCAAGCTGACACGTTATCTATTGCGGGTTTTTCGCGACTCGCGTTATGGCGACAGCATGGAGAGGGTCATGTATAACACCGTGCTCGGAGCCAAGCCGCTCCAGTCGGACGGAAGGAGTTTCTATTACTCCGACTACAACTTCGAAGCGAAAAAGGTCTACTCAAACCATCGTTGGCCTTGCTGCTCAGGTACACTCCCCCAGGTCGCCGCAGATTACAGAATCAACACTTATCTTCGAGACCAGGAAGGCGTGTGGGTGAACCTTTATATTCCATCGACCTTGCACTGGACGCACCCATCGGGTGAGGTCAGGCTGGTGCAGAAGAGTTCGTATCCCTATGACGGCACCATAGAATTTGAACTGTCGCTTTCTAAGCCTGCAAATCTGGCCGTGAACTTTCGTATCCCTGCCTGGGCAGAAGACGCCTCGATTTCAGTGAACGGCAAACGTTGGGGGGACCCCGTCCTCCCCGGCACCTTCGCATCGCTTCGTCGTGAGTGGAAGAACGGCGACCGTGTTGAAGTCGAACTCCCCATGAGAATGCGGCTGGAGGCGCTCGATTTCCGAAATCCAGATACTGTGGCCCTGGTTCGCGGACCCCTGGTTCTGTTTGCCATCACGTCATCGCAGCAGCAAATCACGCGCCACCAATTGCTGAATGCAACAAATCCGGTCCGCGGCAAATGGCAGGTTTCCACCGCGCGTGGCGCAATGACTATGCTGCCATTCACCGCGATCGAAGATGAACAATATTCGACTTATCTGAAGGTCATTGCATAAAAGCGCTCACCTTCGAAGCAACACAAGAATGGAAACTAAATTTATGCGCAGGATACTCTTCCTGTGGTTGGCAATTCTGGCGTTCTGCTCGACAACGGCGTCCGCAAATACGGAATACTACCGTCACATCATTTTCGACAACAGCCTGACGCCCGATGCATATTTCTATAGCGCGGCGAATGCCAATGGTGCAAGTTTTATTGAGCAATCAAACTCGCACCTTCCGGTCGAAACCAAGACTTTCATAACGCCGCCAAACGCGCTCCGTTTGCATTGGCGGTCGGTGAAAGACGGTGGATGGGAGGCCGAGGTGCGAGTGATGAACTTCCGCAATCGCCCCCCGGAGTTCTCGGGACATAACCTCTATTTCTGGTGTTTCGCTCCTCAGGCGATTGCGGCCGCCGACCTGCCGGCGCTCGTGCTTTCTACCTCGCGCGAGGGCTTGCAGGTGGCCGAGTTCCCTGCATCGTTCACTGAACCTTTACCGCTGGGCAAGTTTATCGGTGATCTGCCCGCCGGACGCTGGATCCAAGTCCGCATTCCCCTGAGTGACTTCCGCACTGCTTCCATTTATGAATTTCGCCCTCAGTATTTGCAGAACGTTATCTTTCATCAGGGACGCGCCGACGGCGTGCAGCACACCCTCATCGTTGACGAATTTCGAGTTGATGGTGACGACTCTCAGGCTGCGCCGTTGCCCACGATACAGAATCTCCATGCAATCGGCTACGAACGTCATGTGGATTTGCATTGGGACCCGGTCACCAACTCCGCGCTGGACCGGTTTTTGATTTATCGGTCGTTGGATTCAAAGAACTTCGAACCGATTGGCGTTCAAATACCCGGCAACAATCGCTATACCGATTTTCTCGGCAAGCCGGGGATCACTGCCTCGTACAAAGTCGCAGTAGCGGACAAGCAGAATCGTCAGTCCGCAGTTTCGAACGCAGCCACTGCTTCGACACGCGCGTTCAGCGATGACGAACTCCTTACCATGCTGCAGGAGGCCTGCTTCCACTATTACTGGGAGGGCGCTGACCCTTATTCCGGGATGACGCGTGAGAACATTCCCGGCGACGACCGCATCGTTGCAACCGGGGCTAGCGGCTTTGGCATTGCCTCGCTGATAGTGGGCGTCGATCGCGGTTTCATCACGCGAACTGAGGGAATTCAGCGACTCGCCAAGATTGTGGGCTTTCTTGAACACGCGCAACGGTATCACGGGGCCTGGTCGCACTACATGAACGGCGGCACCGGCCAGACCATGCCCGTATTCGGCATGTTCGACAACGGTGGCGACCTGGTTGAGACTTCGTTTCTGATGCAGGGACTTCTTGCTGCTCGCCAATATTTTAAGGGAAGCAGCGCTGCAGAACAGAACCTCTATGAGCGTATTACACAGCTCTGGAACACAGTCGAGTGGGATTGGTATCGCAGCGATCCGAAAAGTAATTTCATTTACTGGCATTGGTCGAAGGAATGGGGCGACCAGATCCACCATCCGCTCATCGGTTTCAACGAAGTGATGATTACTTATCTCTTAGCCATGTCCTCTCCAACCCACGGTGTTCCTGTTGATATGTACTACTCCGGATGGGCGGGACAATCGCAGACGGCAATCAATTATCGTGGGGGCTGGTCCGGTTCGATCGACGGGGATCACTACGGCAATGGCCACACGTATTACGGGATCAAGCTCGATGTCGGAGTCGGCACCGGTGGCCCGCTGTTTTTCACCCATTACTCCTATTTAGGTTTCGATCCGCATAGCTTGCACGACCGCTTTACATCCTCTTACTTCGAGGACAATCGCAATATCGCACTTATCAATCGAGCGTATTGCGTCGCCAATCCGAAACACTTTCAAGGTTATGGCCCAGACGCATGGGGTCTCACCGCCAGCGATGGCCCTGAGGGATACGTACCACACGCTCCCGATGCCAACTATGATCGCGGAACTCTTACGCTTACCGGTGCGCTCGCATCGTTCCCGTATACGCCTGAGGCGTCAATGGCGGCACTCAAGCACTACTACCGCGACCTGGGCGCCGAGCTTTGGGATATTTATGGCCCGCGCGATGCCTTTGATCCTGGGCACAATTGGGTTTCGCCGATTTACATGGGATTAAATCAAGCGCCGATCACGGTGATGGTTGAGAATTACCGGACCGGGCTTGTGTGGAAGAATTTCATGTCGAATCCCGAAATCACCGACATGCTGCGCAGGCTGAACGCGTTAACGGCCAAATAGCGGACAGCGTGCATGCCATTCCTCGGCGCAGCCCGCGCCGAAATATTAACGACCGTGGGTCCGCCAAATCACTCTAGAACGAAACACGGCCCGATACTTGAAGATTCCTCGGCGAGCTCACGCCTCCATTCCAGTACCCGAAACCTCCAACGCCCGGACTTGCGACATCGGTGTTGAAAGCACTTCCACCATTTCCGCTGGACTGAATGAAAGCTCCAACACTATTAAAGTGGTGCGCGTTAAGAACGTTAAACGCGTCTCCGCGCAGTTGGAAGCTAAAACGCTCGGTTATACGAATGACCTTTTGCAGGCCAATATCAAAATCACTGTAAGCCGGCTGACGGAAGTTCTGAACACGCGGTCCCAGCCCGGTATAGAAATTGTTAAAGCTAGACGCAGGTTCGAAGGCTGCCGCGTTCAGCACAGGTTTGCTCGGGTCAAAATGTGTGGGCGATTGGAGAAATGGCGATGCCCCAGGCAACAATGCTGGAACGCAGAACTTAATAAACTGCGACGGTATGTTGCAGGTCGATGACGTAATCTGGAAAGGAATTCCTGACTGTACCCGGTACACTCCGTTGAATGCCCAGTTGCCGAGCACCGCGTTCAATGGGCCGCCTTGGCTCAGCCAGGGCTTGCCCCGCCCGAACGGCAGTTCGTAGTTATAGGCAAAATTGAACGCCTGCGGAACATCTTCCAGCGCCAGCGATCGATTGCGCCGCTGCTCATAAGGTGAGAAGTATGACGCAAGGAAGCTCTCCGCGACATCGGCGTTGGTGATCAACTTTGAGTTGGTGTAAGACAGCAAGGCCCACAAGCCCTTCGAGAAACGATGCTCTGCCTTCACCTCGAAAGCGTGATAGCTTGAGCTGCCTTTGTTTTCGTTGAGTCCCAGGATATTGTTGCAATACTGGGGAAAAGGCAGAAGCGCTTGTGCTACGGATGGGGCGCACCCCGTCATGACCGTTGCGAAGTTCGGAAACGGCTCGGGAACACCGTCAACCACGGTATCGCCCGGCTGAAAGGTGTCATTCAATTGCGAGCCTAACGCCAGAAACTTCGGGTTGTCCACATTTATGGGATTGATCTGCGACAGTAGACGGCTACCCTTGGTCCCGACATAGGACGCAGAGACGTAGTCCCGGCCGGTGAATTGATGCTCAACGGTTAGGTTCCACTGTTGTCCATAGGGAAGCCGGTTGGCGGTTCGAGGCCGATAAACCGGAGCGTTTCCTCCGTTATCAAAGGTTGAAACCAAGTTCGGAGGTACAGGGTGATTTGCTGGCAGACCGTTACTCAGAATAAACGCCGCTTGGGTTCCGCCGTTTGAACTGCCGAACACGGCAGCGGCATTGTAACCGTCCTGTGAAATTCCCCCAGCCCAGCCGGGCATGTTGGCGTTGTCATAAAACAATCCATATCCGGAACGAACGACGGTTTTGGGAGTAACTGCGTATGCCAGCCCAATCCTAGGTGCGATGCCTTTGTACCAGGTGTCTTCCGGGAACCTCCTGCCGGAGCGTCCCGAACCGTCTCCTGCGAAAGCAACGGCGCCCGGTAGATTGCCAGCCCCTGGATTGGGAAGGGTCGGATCGAAATAAGAGAAATGGTTGTGTGCTTCAAGCGGCGGCGGATCTACCTCCCAATGAATGCCCGGCGAAATAGTTAGTTTAGGCGTTATCCGCCAGGTATCGCCCACAAACAGGCTGAAGCTCTTGGTGCGGGCATCAATGTTGGTTGAGGTATAGAAGTTTGTTTCAGAATTATCCACCTGCTCCAGCAGGAAGCTCGCGATCGGACTGCCACCGACCTGGTTAAGACTAGTTTCTTCACGCCTGAAGTCGAAATTCCCTGACTGTCCTCCAAGAAAGATTGCAGAGTTCTGCGCAAACCGTATTTCTCCGCCGAAGGAAATCGTGTGCTTCCCTCTGGTCATGGAGACCGCGTCGTTGATGATGTATGCAGGCGCCAACCATGGCTGAATATTGGGGTCACCAGCTCCAGTCCCAAATTGCGCGAACCCTTCGCCGCCGTTGAACGAAATCACCGGAGGATACTTGTGGCTCGCCACTCCAGGAATTTGCGGCAGCTTGTCAGCAGAGTCACCATCAATTCCACCGCCATAGAATTTGTCGTCCTGAAAGCCAAACGCCACGTGATTCACCAGGGTTGGGCTGAAAGTGTGGTCCCAATTTACCCGTACCACCGAGGTGCGTTTGAACGATGTACCACTATTGCTGATGGTTTCGGGAAGAGTTGTGAAGGTCGTTCTCGGCAAGTACTTGTAATAGAACATTTCCGAAAAGTGGTTCTTGGTTCCAAGGTATTCGTCAATTTTTTCGGTAATCGTATAAGCATCGGTGCCCAGGAAGTTCGGCTGGGCTGGAGCGAGATAATTGTTCAACGGACCAGGCGAAGTCGGGGTTGGAAGGAACTGAAACCATTGGTTGGCGAGTGAGTTTTGCAAGCGCGGATCGGTTGAGCAAATTACGTTGGGAGTGGTGCCATTGCAGCCCATGAACTGCTGGTGCGTCGCAGGATCGTAAATCGGATCGCCCCAATCGCTAAAATCCCCCTGCCGTTCCGCAAGCGAAGGTATCGAAAGTGTGGGTCGGACCAGAGCGCCCCTGATCCTGAAAGCTTCGAAGTTCGCAAAGAAGAAAGTACGATGGTCCCTGTCTTTCCAGAAAGGCAGTTTTAACGGACCGCCGAAATTGCCTCCAAAATCGTTCTCGATGTCCTGTGCCTTGTCTTTGGCGGCGACGCCCCATTGCACGGCATTGAGCGAAGAATTTCGATTGAATTCGTAGGCGGTGCCGTGAAACGTACTCGTCCCGGATTTCACATTTTCTACCGTGACGCCTCCCGCGCTTCCATATTGCGCGTCGTAATTCGACGTGAGCACCTGAAATTCGCTGATGAGGTCTGGAGATTGAGGGAAGTCAAGGACCGCTCCCGTCAAACCCTGTGTACCGGAGGAGTTGTACAACGCAATCCCGTCAAGAACGACGATGCCCGTCTGTGACTGGCCGCCGTTCACGTGCGCGCCCGCAACATCGCCGGTGCCACGCACCACCCCGGGCAGAAGAGAAGCAAAATTTGCAGCCGAACGGATGGATCCGGAGACGAGCAGGGGAACATCCAGAATCACCTGTGGGTCGATGCTGTCACGCAGTTCCGCGTTCTCATAGTTGAGTGGTGAGGCGTCGGCGGTGACTTCTATGTGCTGAGTGGTCGTCTCGAGTTTCAACTCGACATTCTGCCGAATGGGATAGCCAACGCGCACGAGCATGCCATCTTGCACGTATTCGCCAAAACCTGGCGCAGTTACCCGCAACTGATAGGTTCCTGGAACGACGTTTCGGAAGGAGTACAGACCGTTGTTGTCCGAGACGAAGGTAGACGATTCCTTTGTGTCCTGAGACGTAAGCACTACCTTCGCGCCGGCAACCACAGCCCCTTTAGGATCGTGGACAACCCCGTCAACAGAGGCATTGTTGCTTTGGGCCATTATGTACGGCGCAACTCCTAAAACCACCAGCGTCGTAAGGCGAATTGCAATTCTCCGCGCGATGCCCGTCATATTTGACTCCTGTCACTCCGAATTTTTCTTGCGCGAAAAGCCCTCATCTCTCGGCAACCGCTGTGCTAACTCTTCTCAGTCTCATGCGCGCTTGTGAACGCCTTTCTTGAAGTTTTCGACAAGGTGATCGCAGGTTCTCATGGTAAAGGCGACGATTGGCATGGTCGTCGTTTTATCCGTGATCGTCGGGAAAATGCTCGCATCGCAAATGTAAAGATTCGATACGTCGTGAGCCTGTGCCCACTTGTTGGTGACGGAGGTCTTTGGATCACTCCCCATTTTGCAAACTCCAACTTCGTGCAGGCTGGTTCCCGGGCGGTTAGGTTCGGCGTCAGCACCCCACATCTCTCCGCCCATTGCCTTGAAAAGATCGATCATCACTTGCTTTGAGTGCTCCCACATTTGAAGCTCGTTCGGACCCCATTCATAGTGAAATCGCAGTTGAGGAATTCCGAAGATGTCTTTCTTTTCGGGATCTATGTCCACATAGTTGTTGGGACTCGGAAGTGCGGGCGCCTGTATGAGAGCGCCTACCGGGGTGGGATAGTAACGCTTAATCTCCCGCTTATATTTGGAGCCGAAGCCTTCGATCTGCCCATAGTGGCCGGGAAACTCTCCACAACCGCCGCCCATGTATATCGAATAACCTCGAATAAATTTCTCTTCGCGCGGATTCTTCAGGTTCTGCCAGCGCGGCATCCAGGTAACGGTTGAATCGGCAATGTTGTCGGGAGTAGCGGGCTGACCCAAAAGCTGGGGCAAATAGCCGTATCCCGGACCGCCATACAGGTGATCGCAAAGGTTGCG
>Ga0070717_10000845_pt1 | contig 20283 bp, 20 predicted proteins | sample LARL113metaG_FD_71366 | JGI IMG/M metagenome (GOLD analysis project Ga0070717, IMG submission 71366) | Corn, switchgrass and miscanthus rhizosphere microbial communities from Kellogg Biological Station, Michigan, USA - LAR L11-3 metaG | ecosystem: Host-associated > Plants > Roots > Rhizosphere ... | reverse complement strand
GGAACTCGTGTTCACGGTGACCTCGGCCCTGCTGCTGGCCAACTCCCTGCTGCCCTCGCCGCAGCTGTGGGCCATCTACCTCGTCGGCGCGCTCCAGGGGGGTCTGTTCGCGCTCCAGCGGCCCTCGCTCGACGCGCTGCTGCCCCGGCTGGTCCCGCCCGAGGAGATCGTCGCGGCGGGCGCGCTCACCGGCCTGCGGGGCACGGTCGGCCTGCTGGTCGGGCCCGCCCTGGCCGGCGTGCTGATCGCCCTCGCCGGCCTGCCGGTGACGTACGGGCTGGACGTGGTCAGCTTCGCCGCGTCGCTGGCCGCCCTGGCCCTGATGCGCGCCGTGCCGCCCCCGCTCGACGCCGAGCGCCCGAGCCTGCGCCGGGTGGCCGAGGGCGTGCGCTTCGCCATCCGCCGGCCCGACCTGCTGGGCACGTACATCGTGGACCTGAACGCGATGTTCTTCGGCATGCCCAACGCCCTGTTCCCGGCGATCGCGGCCGGGTTCGGCGGCCCCGCCGTGCTCGGCCTGCTCTACGCGGCGCCGGCCGCCGGCTCGCTGGTCGCGTTCGGCACCAGCGGCTGGACGGGCCGGGTCCACCGCCAGGGCTGGGGCGTGATCCTGGGCGCGACCGTCTGGGGCCTCGCCATCGTCGTGCTCGGGCTGTCGCGCTCCCTGCCGCTCGCGCTCCTGGCCCTGGCGGTCGCGGGCGGCGCGGACGCCATCAGCGGCGTCTTCCGCATGTCGATCTGGAACCGGACGATCCCGGACTCGCTGCGCGGGCGGCTCGCCTCGATCGAGCTGGTCAGCTACTCGACCGGCCCGCTGCTGGGCAACGCCGAGGCCGGCGCGGTGGCGGCCCTGTTCAGCGTGCCGGCCTCGATCGTCTCCGGCGGCCTGCTCTGCGTGGCCGGCTGTGTGGCATCTGCGCTGCTGCTGCCGGGCTTCCGCTCCTTCGACCTTCGGGAGTGGACAGCGGAGCCCGGCGGTGCTATGCCGGGGCCATGAAGGTGCGGGAAGTGATGACGCAGGTGGTCCTGACGGCGGAGCCGGGGATCACGATCGCGGAGGTCGCCAGCCTGATGGCCCAGCGGCGGGTCGGCTCGGCGCTCGTCCTGGAGCACGACCGGATGATCGGCATCTTCACCGAGCGGGACATCGTGAAGGCGCTGTCGCAGGACGCGTCCGCCGTCCACCAGGCGATCGTGCACTGGATGACACGGAGTCCCCAGACGATCTCGTCCGACGCCACAGTGGAGGAGGCGCTCCGGCGCATGGTGGCCGGCGGCTTCCGGCACCTGCCCGTCATGGACGACGACCGGTTGGTCGGCATGCTGTCCATGCGCGACCTCTCCCGGATGCGGGTGCACGCCGAGTAGGCTGCGGCCCCATGTGGCTGAGCCAGGACGATCCGCTCGCCGACGCCGTCGGCGCGGCGATCCGCGCCGGCGACGTGGCGGCGCTGCGCGAGCTCCTCGCCGATACCCCGGGGCTGGCGTCGGCGCGGATCGCGGGCCGGCAGCCGGGGGGCTTCCGCACGCCGCTCCACGTCGCGACCGACTGGCCCGGCTTCTTCCCGAACGGGCGCGCGGTCGTCGCCCTGCTGGTCGAGTTCGGTGGCGACCCCGACGCGGGCTGCGAGGAGTCGGGCGGGGAGACGCCGCTGCACTGGGCGGCGAGCAACGACGACGTGGAGGTGCTGGACGCGCTGCTCGACGCCGGCGCCGACATCGAGGTGTCGGGGGCCTCGATCGGCGGCGGGACGCCGCTGGACGACGCGATCGGGTACGGCCAGTGGCAGGTGGCCCGCCGGCTGGTCGAGCGCGGCGCCCGGGTGGACCGGCTGTGGCACGCCGCCGCGCTGGGCATGACCGCGCGGATGGAGGAGCTCCTGGCCGCCACCCCGCCGCCCACCGCGGAGGAGATCAGCGACGCGTTCTGGCAGGCCTGCCACGGCGGCCAGCGCCGGACGGCGGAGCTGCTGCTGGCCCGCGGCGCCAGCATCGACTTCACGCCGTGGCACAACGACACGAGCGCGGTGGAGATCGCCGCCAACGCCGACGGCCGCCGCGAGCCGCTGGTCCAGTGGCTCCGCAAGCAGGGCGCCAGGGCGTCAGCCCCCGCGAGCTAGACCTCGGCTAGAGCTCCCGGCGCTGGAAGCTCCAGAGCGTCAGGCCGATCATCAGCGCGAACCAGAACACCGTCCAGGCCAGGAACGCCGGTGCCGGCGCGTCCGTCGCCGAGAACGGGTTGCCAGCACTCAGCCTGCCCGCCGCCCGCAGCGATGCCACCACCGACGCCGGCTCCATGGCGTACACCGCGCCGCGCCAGAGGCCGTCCGTGGGGAGCAGCAGCTTGCTGACGACCCCGGTGACGATCAGGCCCTGGTTGTCGATGGCCGTCCCGATGCCGCCCAGGATGCCGCCGACCCAGGCGATGAAGTACGCGATCAGCGGGATGATCGCCGCGGTCATGCCGGCCAGCCGGGTGGACAGGAGCAGCCCGAACGTCAGGAGGACCAGGCCCAGGGCCGCCACGTAGGCGATCAGCCCGACTGGCGACGGCGGCAGATAGCCCGTGTTCACGTCCACGACGATGAGCTCGAGGATGCCGGCGCCGGCCGCGTACAGCACGACCAGCACCGCCAGCCCCAGCCACTTGCCCAGCACCAGCTCGCTGCGCCGGACCGGGCGGGCGAGCATCGCGAGGACCAGGTTCGACTCCACGTCGCCGGAGATGCTGGGCGCGCTCACGAGCACCGACATCAGCGCCAGCACGGCCGCGAACAGGAACACGACGAAGATCAGCACCTGGGAGGCGAGCAGCAGCAGCTCGACCTCGCCCAGCTCGGGGCCGCCGCTGGGGCCGTTCGAGTAGCGGAGCTCGTGGAAGACCCAGCCGGTCGCGCCGATCACGACGAGGGTCAGCAGCACGACCGCGATCAGCAGCTTGCGCCGGGCCGCCTCCCAGATCGTGAGCTTGGCGAACGTCAGGACGGGGGCCAGGTCGGGCATCAGTGGCCCTCGCCCAGGAGCTGCAGGAAGCGGTCCTCCAGCGTCTCGGAGCGCGGCTCCACGGCATACACACGGCCGCCCAGCCGCACGATCTCCGCCACCAGGTCGGGCACGCTCTCGGGCTCCAGCCCGCGCAGGACCATCCACTCGCCGTCGTCGTCGGCCCGGTCGTAGGCCTCCAGCAGGGTCTGCCGCTGCCGCGTGTCCAGGCCGGTCACGCGGATGCGGCACGCCCGGCCGCCCAGGAGCTCGTCCAGCGTGCCCGTCGCGATCACGCGGCCCCGGTCCACCATCGCCACGCGGTCGCAGACCATCTCCACCTCGGTCAGCAGGTGCGAGTTCAGGAAGACGGCCGTCCCCTGCTCGCGCAGGTGGTGGATCACCTTGCGGACGTCGTACCGCCCGACCGGGTCGAGCGCGCTCGTCGGCTCGTCCAGGAACACCAGCTCCGGCGTCCCGAGCAGGGCGGCGGCCAGGCCGAGCCGCTGCTGCATGCCCTTCGAGTACGTGCGGACCCGGTCGCCGGCCCGGTCCGCCAGGCCCACCAGGCCGAGCACCCGCGCCGTCTCCGACCCCCAGACCGACCGGGGCAGCCGGGCCAGCTCGCAGTGCACGCGCAGCACCTCGCCGCCTCGCAGCCAGGGCTGGTACCGGAACAGCTCGGGCAGGTAGCCGACGCGGCGGCGGACGGCGACCTCGCCGAGCGGCCGGCCGAGCACCCAGCCCTCGCCGCCGGTGGGGTCGAGCAGGCCGAGCAGCAGCTTGATGGCCGTCGTCTTGCCGGCGCCGTTGGGACCGAGGAACCCGAACACCTCGCCCCTGGGCACCGTCATCGTCAGGCCGGCCAGCGCGACGGTGCGGCCGAAGTGCTTCGTGAGCTCGACGCAGTGGATAGCAGGCGAAGCGGCGGCCGTCGCGGCCGCCGCCTGCCGTTCCTGGAGATCTAGCAATCTTCCCTGGATTCTGCCGATCAGCGCACGCCGTTGGCCACCGCAAGCACCTGGTCCTCGGTGACCGTGCCGGCGACGGCGTAGACCTTCCCGCCCTTGATCCAGACGACCGCGCTGCCCAGCCCCGTGTTGTCGCCGAAGGCGGTGCCGGTCACGCCCTGCACCTTGACGTTGTGGCTGTTCACGTAGCCGGACGGGATCGGGATGGGCAGGTTGCCCGACGGGCTGTCGATGCCGCTGATCGCCGAGCGGAGCGTCGGGCTCAGGCCTGGCTGGGCCAGCAGCGCGCTCTTGATGTCGGCCACCGAAGCGCCGGTCGAGGACACCTGCGGCGACTTCATCTCGGCCACGGCCAGGATGGGACCGACCTGGCTCAGCGCCTGCTGGATCGACTGACGGTCGGCGTCGGACGGACCGGCGCCGGTGTCGCCACCGCTCGCCGAGGTCGAGCCGGTGCCGTCCGCGCTCCCCTGAGCGCCTCCCTGAGCGCTTCCCTGAGCGTTCTTGGCACCCTGCGCCAGCCGGCCCAGGTCACCGTAGAGCGTGGCCTCCGCCGGGCCGGCCACCAGCGTCAGCGTGCTGCCGCGCAGCTTGGCCGGGGCGTTGTCGTTGAACGTCACGGTGCCGCTGGACTGCGTGACCGCGCCGTACGAGACCGGCGCCTTCCGCAGGCTCGCGGGCAGCGTGTTGGAGTCGACCTGGATCGCGGGCAGGCCGGCGATCTTGGCCGCCTCGGCCGCGGTCTCCGCCTGCTGCAGCTGGCCCTGGCTGGTGCCCTTGACGTCGCCCCAGTTGGAGAACGCGCTCAGGCCCTGGAAGTCGCTCGCCTGGACGGGCACGACCGTCACCTGGGTCGGCTGGAAGATCTTGACGAGGTTGGCCGCCAGCGGCGTGAACGCCAGCGTGGTGACCATCACCCCCGCCAGGACGGCGGCGGCCAGGCCACCGAGCATCAGCCGCCGGCCTCCGCCGCGGACCAGCGTCAGGCGCGGCGCGCCCGAGCCGGTCCCGTTCCGGGCTTTCACCCGGGCCAGCGCGCCGGCCGGGTCGACCGTCGCGGCCGGGACGGCCAGCAGGCCCATCGTGTGGCGGGCGTCGTCCGCCACGGTCGCGAAGCGCGCCTGGCAGTCGGCGCAGTCGTTGTAGTGCGCCCGCGTCTCCTCGTCCAGCGAGTAGGGCTCGTCGTACAGGCGACGGAGCGCGCCGTCAGACAGATGTCGCACGGGTCATCTCCTTTCTCAGCGCTTGCTCGGCCCGCCGCAGCAGCGTGCCGACCTGGTTGGCGCCGACTCCCAAGGTGGAGCCGACCTCGACGTAGCTGAGCCCGCTGTACCGGAGCGCCAGGACCGAGGCCGCCTTGGTCGGCAGGCGGGTAAGGGCCTCGCGCACCAGTCGGCGATCCTCGTCGGTCTCGACCACCTGCTGGGGGTCGACCACCGGACGCTCTTCCGTCCGCGCGTCGGCCAGCTCGCGGCGCTCGCGGCGCCTGCGGCTGCGGATCCGGTTGAGCGCCGTGTGCACGGCGGCCCGGTGCAGCCAGGCTGGGGCATAGCTGGCGTCGGAGCGGTGCTTCCGGTGGAAGTCGAGAAACACCTCCTGGGCAACGTCCTCCGCCTCGGTGCGGTCGGCCAGGACGCGGTTGGCAACGGCCACCACCTTGCCGTACTCCGCCATGAAGAGGCGATCGAAAGGCTCCGTGGGAGCCTTGGGCCGGCCGGTTTCCGGCTCGGGGTCCTGGGTCATCGGTTTTGCGGACTTGGCTACCACATCGCTTAACGCACCACGCGCTCCCCGGATGTGACAGGCGAGCAGCGCTAGTAGAAGATCGTGCGAGTCCGATGGTACGGCCGGACGGGGTAGAGGCCCTGGGAGAGATCCCACAGGATCCAGTCCACCTCGATCGAGAGCAGCGGCCGGCCCCGCTCGGCCAGCGCCTCGCGCAGGCGCTCGACCGCGACCACGGTGGCCGCCCGGATCTCCACCTCCGCCGGCTCGCCGGGCCGGAGCTCCTCCCAGCCGTCGATCCGCCGGGCCAGCTCCCGCGAGTACTCGAAGGCGCCGAAGTGGCGCAGGACCTGGGGCAGCTTGTAGTCGGGGAAGCACGTCAGCGCCGCCAGGTCGGGGAACGCGGCGACGCCGGCGCCGTGCAGGTCGGCCGGCGCGATCTGCGCCCGCTTCAGGAGCGGCACGGACCGGCCGTCGTACGTGGCCACGTCGGCGTACGAGGGCAGGCGCTCGGCGAGCGCGGCCGCCGTGCCGGCCGCGGTGTCCTGGACCAGGCCGTCGAACCCGTGGCCGCCGAGCTCGCGGAGCGCCCGGGCCCGCTCCTCCAGCATCGGCAGGTCGCCGAGCAGCTCGCCCAGCCGCCCGGCCGTGACGCCGATGAGCCCCGCCGGCTCGCTCAGCTCCTCGCCGCTCGCGAACGCGTCGCGCAGGCGCTCCGCGAGCTGCCAGTAGCCGCCGGCGCTCCCGCCCCAGAACGAGAAGTTGACCGTGTCCAGGACGAGGAGGTAGCGCAGGGTGCGCTCGGGCGGGCCGGCGTAGTGGCGGCCGCCGTCCCAGCGCGGCACGGGCCGGTCCCCGGCCTCGGCCAGCAGCCGGTCGAGCGGGCCCAGCCGGACGTCGCGCGCGCTCGCGACCACCGCGGCGCACGCGGTCCGGACGCCGAGTGGGTCAGCTGGCGACAGAGCGGGCGCTCTCCAGGCGGCGCATCTCGTCCTCGATCAGCTTGAAGTCCTTCTGCGGGAGCTGGTGGACATGGCCCTGGAACGCCAGCGTCCAGTGCTCCGGCGGCCACTTGCGCACGTACTCCAGCCGGTAGGCGAGCTCCTTGGCGGGCATCCACTCGCCGTCCTCCAGCGTGACGTCCGGCTTGATGCGGACGCGCCACGGGTAGTCCTCGTCGCGGCGCGAGGTCCGCCAGATGTGGGCATGCTCCTCGAACATGCCCGAGGTCAGCGTGCACGTGGCCGTGAACACCATGCGGCCGGTGACGTAGTAGAGCAGGCGGTCGCCGGGCTTCATCATCTCGGCCCGGCGCCGGTGGCGGCTCTTGAGTCCCTGGATGGAGAAGGTCCGCTCCTCCGTCTTCCGGTAGTTCTCGAGCGAGCTGACGATCATCCAGTACTGGGCATTGCGGGCGACTCGGGAGGACTTCTTCTTGCGGCTCCGGCTCCTGCCGCCGGCCTCCGATTCTGGGGCCTCAGACATGACCGAGATGCTAGCGGTCCAGCCGAAAATGTCGACGGATCTTCGGCGCCCATGCGGCCCATCTGGCGGCCCGGGTCCTCCGCTGCTCGCTCACGTATGACGGATACGCTCGCTCCGCTGCTCGGCCCCGGACCACCAGCTGGACCACCTGGCCACCGGATATCTCGCCGCCATTTCCGGCCGAACCGCTACCCGGTTACCATCCAGAGTTCGACCGATGAGCGTGCTCGAATTCGACATCACGGCCCGGGACGGGGCGGCCCGGCGCGGCGTGATCCGCACCCTGCACGGCGAGATGGAGACCCCCGGCTTCTTCGCGGTCGCCACCCGCGCGGCGCTGAAGGGCCTGGATCCGCGCGCCGCGGCGGCCACCGGCGTCCAGGCGCTGATCTGCAACGGCTACCACCTCGCCGTCCAGCCCGGCCCCGAGGCGGTCGCCGCCGCCGGCGGCCTGCACCGGTTCATGGCCTGGGACGGCGTGCTGGCCACCGACTCGGGCGGCTTCCAGGTGTTCAGCCTCCGCCACGGCCAGGTCGCCGACGAGCTGAAGGGCCGCCGCCGGCTGCCCGCCGAGGCCGCCAACGGCCGCGACGAGGACCCGATGGACGCCGTGCGCGTGGACGAGGACGGGGCCGACTTCCGCTCCTACCTGGACGGCAGCCGGCACCGGTTCACGCCCGAGAACAACATGGCGCTCCAGCGCGCGCTCGGGGCCGACGTGCTGTTCTGCCTCGACGAGTGCACCCCGTTCCACGTCACGGACCGCTACACCCGCGAGGCCACGGAGCGGAACCTGCGCTGGGCTCGCCGCTGCCTGGACGCGTACCAGGAGCTGGGCATGCCCGCCCGTCAGGCGCTGTACGGCATCGTGCACGGCGGCGTCTACCCCGACCTCCGGCGCTGGAGCGCGACGGAGATCGCGGCCCTCGGCTTCCCCGGCTTCGGCATCGGCGACTGCCTCGGCGAGACCAAGAGCGACTGGTACGCGGTGGTGGACCTGGTCTGCCCGCTGCTGCCCGAGGGGCGGCCGCGGCACCTGCTCGGCGTGGGCGAGCCGGACGACCTGGTCGAGGGCGCGCTGCGGGGCATCGACACGTTCGACTGCGCCATGCCGACGCGGATCGCCCGCCACGGCCAGGCGCTGCACCTGGGCCGCCCCCGGTTCCGCCTCGACCTGCTCGGCTCCGAGCGGCGGCGCGAGGAGGTGCCGATCGACGAGGGCTGCCCCTGCTCGGCCTGCACGCGGTTCGGCCGGGCCTACCTGCACCATCTGCTCAAAGCCAAGGAGATGCTGGCGGTGTCACTCGTGGCCGAGCACAACCTGACGTTCACCGCGCGCCTGCTGGCGCGGGTCCGCGACGCGATCAGCGCCGGCTGCCTGGCCCAGCTCCGCGCCGAGGTGCTGGCCCGGTGACCGAGCTCCGCTGGGGGATCGCCGGGACCGGGCGCATCGCGGCCACCTTCGCCCGCGGCCTCGCCCGCTCCCGCACCGGCCGGCTGGTCGCGGTCGGCAGCCGCACGCGGGAGCGCGCCGACGCGTTCGGGGACCAGTTCGAGGTGCCGGCCCGGCACGCCGGCTACGAGGCGCTGCTCGCCGACGAGCTGGTGGACGCGGTGTACGTCGCCACGCCGCACCCGGGGCACGCCGAGCTGGCGATCCGGGCCGCCGAGGCGGGCAAGCACGTCCTGTGCGAGAAGCCGCTCGCCCTGAACCACGCGCACGCGATGGCGATCGTGGAGGCCGCCGCGGCGAACGACGTCTTCCTGATGGAGGCGTACATGTACCGCTGCCACCCCCAGACGGACCGGCTGGTCGAGCTGGTCCGCTCGGGCGAGATCGGCCAGCTGCGGGCGATCCGGGCCACGTTCAGCTTCGCGGCGCGGTTCGACCCCGCGAGCCGGCTCCTGGACCCGGGCCTGGGCGGCGGCGGCATCCTCGACGTCGGCGGCTACTGCACGTCGATGGCGCGGCTGCTCGCGGGCGCCGAGCCGGAGGAGGTGCGGGCGGTCGGGCGGATCGGCGAGACCGGCGTGGACGAGCACGCCGCGGCGGTGCTCCGCTTCCCCGGCGGGGTGGTGGCGGAGCTCCTCTGCGGCGTCCGGGCCAGCGCCGACAACGCGGTGTGGGTGTTCGGCACCGAGGGCTGGATCGAGGTCCCCGAGCCGTGGCTGCCGGGCCCGGAGGTCCGGATCCGGGTCGCCCGGGACGGCCAGAAGCCGCGGGAGGTCGTGATCCGGACGCGCGACGACCTCTACGGCGCCGAGGCCGATGCGGTGGCCGCCCACCTGGAGGCCCGGCAGGCGCCGGCGATGACCTGGGAGGACACCCTGGGCAACATGCGGGCGCTGGACGCGTGGCGCCGTGAGATCGGCCTCGCCTACGCCGTCGAGACGCCCGCCGGGCCCGGCCAGGAGCGCCCCGTGCACGGCCGGCCGCTGGCCCGCCGCGACCCGACCCCGATGCGGTACGGGCGCGTGGACGGCCTCGACAAGCCCGTCTCGCGGCTGGTGATCGGGGTGGACTACCACCGCGCCTGGCCGCACACCGCGGTCATGCTCGACGACTTCTTCGAGCGCGGCGGGACCTGCTTCGACACGGCGTACATGTACGGCGCGGGCCGCTCCGAGGAGCTGCTCGGGGCCTGGGTCGCCAGCCGTGGGATCCGCGACCAGGTCGTCATCCTCGACAAGGGCGGCCACACGCCCCACTGCGATCCGGACAGCGTGACCCGGCAGCTCGAGGTCAGCCTGGAGCGGCTCGGGACCGACCACCTGGACATCTACATGCTCCACCGCGACAACCCGGCGATCCCCGCCGGCGAGTTCGTGGACGTCCTGAACGAGCACCACGACGCGGGCCGGATCACGGTGTTCGGCGTGTCCAACTGGAGCCGGGAGCGGGTGCGGGAGGCCAACGCGTGGGCGGCCGCCCACGGCAAGCGGGGCGTGGCGGCGATCAGCAACAACTTCAGCCTGGCCCGGATGGTGGACCCGGTGTGGCCAGGCTGCATCGCCGCCTCGGACCCCGAGTGGCGCGCCTGGCTGACGGAGCACCAGGTGCCCCTGATGCCGTGGTCGAGCCAGGCCCGCGGCTTCTTCCTCGACGGCCGGGCCGAGGACCCCGAGGTGGTCCGCTGCTGGCGCAGCGAGGACAACCTCCGGCGGCTGGAGCGCGCCCGCCAGCTCGCCGCCGGCCGCGGGGTGCTGCCCATCCAGGTCGCCCTCGCGTACGTCCTGGCCCAGCCGTTCCCGACGTTCCCGCTGATCGGCCCGCGCCTGCTCTCGGAGACCCGTTCGTCGCTCGCGGCGCTGGCGATCGAGCTCACGGTGGACGAGGTGCGGTGGCTGGACCTGGAGGAGGACGCGGCCTCGACCTATTGACAAGATATATCCGACAGATATATCTTGCCGAGCTATGGAGCTCAGCAACACCGCGTACGTCATCCTGGGCGCGCTCCACGAGCGGGCGCGGTCCGGGTACGACATCAAGGCGTTCGCGGACGCCTCGACCAGGCACTTCTGGGCGGTCAGCTACGGGCAGCTGTATCCCGAGCTCAAGCGGCTGCTCGACGCCGGCCTGATCGAGGCGGAGGACCAGCCCACCGGCTCCCGGCAGAGGACGCTCTACCGGCTGACGCGGCTGGGCGAGGAGGCGCTGGCGGACTGGGTGTCCGACACCGGCACCCGGCCCTGCGAGATCCGCGACGAGATGCTGGTGCGCCTCTTCTTCTCCGACGCCGTGGAGCGGGAGAAGCGCGTCGAGCTGGCCGGCAACATGGCCGCCCGCCACCGGGCCCAGGCGAGCGGCCTCCGGAAGCAGAGCGAGGGCAAGCCAGCCCATCGCGAGAACGCCATGCACGACGAGGTGCTCCTGTTCGGCATCGACCTGCACGAGCACCTGGCCGACTGGTACGCGCGCCTGGCGGCGCGCCTGGAGAACGAGTGATGGAAGAGGAACTCCCCCGCGAGGGGGGAGGGGAAGACACCCGGAACCGCTGGCTGGTCCTGCTGGTGACCTGCCTGGGCGCGTTCATGATCATGCTCGACACCACGATCGTCTACGTGGCCACCCCCAGCATCATGTCCGGCCTGGGCGCGTCGCTCGACCAGGCGCTGTGGGTCTTCAACGGCTACCTGCTCGCGTACGCGGTCCTGCTGGTCACCGCCGGCCGCCTGGCCGACCTGTGGGGGCCGCGCAACCTGTTCGCGGCCGGCCTGATGGTGTTCACCGTCGCGTCGGCGCTGTGCGGGCTGTCGCAGGACTCGACGCAGCTGATCGCGGCCCGCGTCCTCCAGGGCGTCGGCGGCGCGCTGCTGATGCCGCAGTCGCTGACGCTGCTGACCGCGCTGTTCCCACCCGAGCGGCGGGGCGCCGCGTTCGGCGTGAACGGGGCGATCGTCGGCGTCTCGACCGTGGCTGGCCCGACGCTGGGCGGCCTGATCGTCACGTACGCGGACTGGCGCTGGATCTTCTTCCTGAACGTGCCGGTCGGCGCGCTGGCCGTCGCCGCCAGCCTGCTGCTGATCCCCGACCTGCGCCCGGGCGTCCGCCACCGCATGGACGTGGTGGGCGTCGGGCTGGCCAGCGCGGCGCTGCTGCTGCTCGTGTTCGGCCTGATCGAGGGCCAGCGGTACGACTGGTCGCCGGCGATCTGGTCCACGATCGGCGCCGGGGTGGTCGCGCTCGCCGCCTTCCTGCTCTGGGAGTCGCGGCAGGCCGAGCCGCTGATCCCGCTGCGCCTGTTCCGCGACCGCAACTTCTCGCTGATGAACTGGACCGGCGCCGCGATGCAGTTCGGGATGCAGGGCATCTTCCTGCCGGTGACGATCTACACGCAGTCGGTGCTGGGCATGACGCCGCTGCAGTCCGGCCTGACGATCGCGCCGATGTCGCTGGTCGCGGGCGTGGTGGCTCCGTTCGCCGGCCGGCTGGCGGACCGCCTGGGCGGCAAGTACCTGCTGATGGCGGGGCTGGGCATGTTCGGTGGCGGCGCCGCCTGGCTGGCCCTGACCCGGACGACGGCGTCCACGTCACTGTCGTTCACGCTGCCGCTGGTCGTGACCGGCGTCGGCCTGGGCCTCGTGTTCGCCCCGATGATGAGCCTGGCGATGCGCCGGATCACGCCGCGCGAGGCGGGCGCCGCCTCGTCGGTCCTGAACACGACCCGGCAGCTGGGCAGCGTGCTCGGAGGCGCGGTGACGGGCGCCGTGCTGCAGAGCCAGCTCGCGGTCGCGCTGCACGACCGGGCGGTCACCGCGTCCGCGCAGCTGCCGCCGGCCGCGCGGCCGGGATTCGTGGACGGGTTCGCCCAGGCGGCCCGGGCCGGCTTCCAGGTCGGCCGCGGCCAGGACGGGGGCGTGTCGCTGCCGGCCGGCCTGCCCGCGCCGCTGCGGCACCAGCTCCTGGTCCTCGCCCACGACGTGTTCGTCAACGGGTTCGTGGCCGCGCTGCAGCCGACAGTCCTGGTCGCGGTGGCGGTGCTGGCGGCGGCCTCGCTGAGCTGCCTGCTGGTCGTCGGCCGCCGCCGGGCCGAGGCGCCGGCCATCGCGGAGGCGGCGTAGGCGATCATCTCCTCGATGGGTTTCGACACGGATGTCACATTGCGTCCGGCGGGCGCGGGCACCTTCGACGTGGAGGTGCCCGCGCACTGGCGGATCGGCCCCGGCGCGACCAACGGCGGCTACGTCGCGGCGGTGCTCACACGGGCACTGGAGGCGGCGGTCGCCGATCCGGAGCGGCCGCCGCGCTCGCTGACGGTGCACTACCTGGCCGCATGCGGGCCCGGCCCGGCCCGGATCGCCACCGCGGTCGAGCGGGACGGGCGGTCCATGACCACTCTGTCGGCGCGGATGACCCAGGGCGACGCGACGGTGGCCCTGGCGCTCGCGGCGTTCGGCCGCCCCCGGCCGGGCCTGGACTTCCTCGACCAGCCGATGCCCGAGGCGCCGCCGCCGGATGAGGTGCCGGCCTGGGAGCCGGTTGCCGGCGCTCCGACGTTCGCGTCCCGGTGGGAGCACCGGGTGTGCATCGGCGGCACGCCGTTCACGCGAGCGGCGCAGGCGGTGAGCGGCGGCTGGGTCCGGCTCCGCGAGCCGAGGATCGTGGACGCGGCGCAGCTGGCGGCCATGTCCGACGGCTGGTACCCGCCCGTGCTGCTGCTCCTCGACCAGCCCCGCGGCGTCGTCCCCACGGTGGACCTGACGATCCACTTCCGGGCCACCGTGCCGCTGGCCGGCGCCGGTCCGGAGGACTTCTCCTTCGCGGTGTTCTCGTCCCGCGTCGGGGCGGAGGGGTACTGGGAGAGCGACGGCGTCATCTGGTCGCGCGACGGCCGGGTGCTGGCTCAGGCGAGGCAGCTCGCGATCTTCCAACTGCGGACCTGAGCGCCGCCGCCGCCAGCGGTGCACCGGGTGCACGCGTGCGGAATCGTGCGGAACCGGGCACGCCGGAGGGGGCTCGAAACGAGCCCGCGAGCGCCCGGGGGCAACCGTTTATGCGCGGCAATTTGCAGAACCGTCGGGTGCCGAGCGGGGCAAGGCGAGTATCGTGGCTGGCTCAGGCACTATGCGAGCTACGAAGTTCGACCCTGAGCGCACGAACAACAACACACCGCAGCCCCGGCCCAGCGGCCCGGGCGACGTCCCTCAACCAGACCCGTCCGCCGCCGTCCAGCCGCCGCGTCCGGCTCCGGCGTCGGCGCCTGCCGTCGAGCCCACGTACCGCTCCAGCGTGGAGCCCACCTATCGCTCGGCCGCGGAGCCCGTCTACCAGCCGGCCCCGGCGCCCGCGCCGGAGCCCGCGTACCGGCCGGCGCCCGAGCCGATCTATCGCTCCGCCGCGCCCGCTCCGGCGCCGCCGCCGGCGCTGTCAGCGCCCCGGCCCGAGCCGCCGCCCGCACCTCGGCTGGAACCGCCGCGCCAGGAGCCGCAGTACCGCTCCGCCGCGGCCAGCCCGCCCTGGTACCAGCCCGAGCAGCGACCCGCCGCGCCCGCCGCGGAGACCGGCTACCGGCCGACGCCCCAGGGGGACCGGCGGCGGTACGCACAGCCGCCGGAGGAGCAGCGGCCGCCCGAGCCGCCCCGGTACGCGCCGCCGGCTGCACGCCTGCCCGCACCGGCCCCGCCGCCGGCGTCCTCGCTGCCCGCGCCCGGCTTCGCCCGCGGCCTGCCGGCGCCAGACCCCGTGCCACCGCCGCCGGCCCCGGCCCTCGCGCCGCCTCCGCTCCGGAGCGCCGTCGCGACGCCCGCGCCCGCACCGGTGTCGCGGACGCCCTCGCTGCCCGCCCCCGGCTTCGCGCGAGGCCTGCCGGCGCAGATCCCGATCGCCTCCGCGGCAGCTTCCGCCGCCCCGCCGGCCGTCGTGGCGCCGCCCCCGGCCCCGACTCCCGCGCCGGCGCCGCCTCGCCCGCAGCTCCAGCCGCCTCCGGCCCGGTTCGGCCCCGGCCTCCCGACGCCGACCCCGGCCCCAGCGGCCCCGTCCCCCACGCCGCATCTCAACGGCGCCGCCGGCGCCCCGGCCCCCGTCGCGCGTCCGGTCGCGCCCAGGCCGACCGGCCCGGTCGAGATCGACCAGGTCCGCTACGAGGACCTCGCGGCCGTCATCGACCTGGTCAACGCGGACCTCCTGCCCGGGCAGCCGACGTGCGGCCGCCACGCGCTGGACATGGCCATGCGCGGCGAGTCGGCGGTGGACGCGACCTGGTGGCGCGAGCTGTCGAACGTGCGCGTCGTCGTCGCCCGTCGCGGCGGCGCCGTGGTGGGCGCGGCGTCGTACGCCGTCGCGACCGCCGACCGCAGCGGCTGGCTCCTCTGGCTCCACGGCCGCGAGGAGCGCCGCGTCGTGGAGCCCCTGATCGACCACGTCATGGGCGAGCTGAACGGCAGCTCGCACCTGTACGCGTTCTGGATCGCCTCGGCGCTGAGCCTCGGCCTCGAGGCGCTGCCGGTCGAGCAGCGGCCCGTCACCCACGAGCTGCTGACGTCACGCGGCCTGATGGGCCGCGACTCGTGGCGCTACCTGGTGCTGCCGATGGACCGGTTCTCGGCCGGCGCGGGCGCCGAGGACATCGCCACCGTCCGGCCCACCTCGGGCGCGGGCGAGATCCCCACGTGGCAGCTCGTCATGGGCGACCGCGAGGATCCCGTCGCCTCCGCCGAGATCGCGCTGGGCGGCCACGGCTGCGGCGTCCTGTGGTGGATCGACGTGGCGCCCGCCCAGCGCGGCCACGGCATCGGCCGCCGGCTGCTGGGCCAGGCCCTCCGCTTCCTCGCGATGCGCGGCGCGGAGACCGTGGCCGCGTTCGTGGACCACGCCGACCCGCGCGAGCGCGACCCGTCGGCGGTCCTGCGCCTGCTCGGCTCGGCCGGCTTCGAAGAGGTGGACCGCCTGTGGTCGTACGAGTCGCCGCGGCGCCGCCGGTAATCGGGTAGGCCAGCAACCAGGGGCCCCGCTGGCGCATTCCATGGGAGTGGCCAGCGCGACCGACCGCGACCTGGTGGCCGCCGCCCGGCAGCGCGACGCCAGCGCCTTCGAGGCGCTCCTGCGACCGCTCATCGAGCCCGGCTACCGCCTCGCCTACAGCATGCTGCAGCGCCGGGAGGAGGCCGAGGACGCCGTCCAGGAGGCCGCGCTGAACGCCTGGCGCCACATCCATCGCCTCAGCGAGGAGACCGAGAGCCTCCGGCCGTGGTTCTTCGCGATCGTCGTGAACCAGTGCCGGATGGCGCGCCGCTCCCGGTGGTGGTCCGTCATCAGGCAGGCCGAGCTCGGCGACCGGATGGAGCACGCCGAGGAGCGGTGGGTGGGCCGGCTGGACCTCCTCCGAGCGCTGGGCACCCTCAGCCCGGGCGACCGGGCGGCGCTGTGGCTGCGGTTCGGCGAGGACCTGACGATCGAACAGGTCGCCTCCGTGCTGGGCATCTCGCCCAGCGCGGCCAAGGCGCGGGTCTACCGGGCCGCCGGCCGCCTGCGGCCGGCCGTGCGGCTGGGCGAGGTGTCCTCATGAGCGTGGAACGGGAACGCGAGGAGGCCATGATGCGGGAGCTGCTGCGATTCGCCATCGAGCCGCCGGCCCCGGGGCTGGCCGACCGGGTCCTGGCCGCGGTCGCCGAACGGTCCGACGGGATGGAGCGGCACCGGGAGCCGCGCTCGAACCGGATCTTCGGCCTGGTGGCCGTCCTCCTGGCCGGCGCGCTGGTGGTCACCCTCCTGTACGCGGCCCGGATCGCGCGCCAGCCAACGGCGCCCGCCTCCCACGGCTCGGTGCCCGTGTCCGCGCCCGGCGTCGTCCCCATCCGGGGCACCGCGGTCCGCCCCTTCCTCACGTCGGCCGCCGGCGGCTGGCTGGCTCAGCAGGCGGGCGCGAGGACGACGCTGTACCAGTCCTCGGACGGCGGCGCCAGCTGGACCGCCCGGCTCACCTACGACGGCGGCCTGCCCAGCCAGGTGATCGTCGACCCGGACGGCGCCGGCCTGGTGGTCGGCGGCCAGCCGCTCGAGGCCGCGACCGACCTGCTGCTCTTCCGGACCGGCGACGGCGGCGCGTCGTGGCAGCGATTGGCCGCTCCGGTCCAGGCGCAGGCGTGGGGCCCGCCCTACTTCGTGGACGCCAGCCAGGGCTGGGTGCTGGCCAGCCTGGGGCCGGGCAGCGCCGAGATCGTCTCGACGCGCGACGGCGGCACGACCTGGTCCGCCGGGCCCGCGTTCAACGACCGCGCCAACTTCCCGGGCCTGGCGAGCACGCGCCTGCGGATCGTCTGGACGGCCGACGGCCGGGGCATCGCGGTCCTCCCGCCCGGTGCCGGGTCCACGGCCGTGCACGTCGTCATCACCGACGACGGCGGGGCCACGTGGCGGGCGTCGTTCCCGACCGCCCCGCGCGGCGAGGCGATCAGCGCGGCGAACGGCCTGCTCGACGCCTCGCTGCTGCCCGACGGCCGGGGCGCGCTGTTCCTCCAGGCCGAGGATCCGGGGCGGGGCGGCGCGCCCGCGCTGTTCGTGTACGCGACCCGCGACGCCGGGCGCACGTGGAGCGCGCCGGCCCGGCTCGACCGAGCGACCGCGGCGGGACCGCCCCGGGCCGCCTACGCGCTCGACGAGGCGCACTGGTGGGCGTCCGCGGGCACCGGCGCCGACCTGCTGGTGACCTCCGACGGCGGACGGACGACGCGCCGCCACGCCCGCGTCCTGCCGCCCGGCTACGTCTTCCAGTCGCTCGGCTTCTGGTCGAGCGCCGAGGGCTGGACCGTGGCGATCTCGGGAGGCCGGACCGCGCTCTTCGTGACCGGCGACGGCGGGGCCACCTGGCGGCCGCTCTCGCCGCCTGCTTGACCCGCCCGAGCCTCGCCGCGCCGGCGGTGGCCGTCACCGCCGCCCTGACCCTGCTGCCGGCCGCGCCGGGCGTCTACCGGATGCGCGACGGCGCCGGCCGCGTCATCTACACGGGCCGCAGCGGCGACCTGCGGGCGCGCGTCCGCTCCTACTGGCGGGACCTGGGCGACCGGCCGCACCTCGCCCGCATGCTGCGCTCGGTGGCGTGGGTCGAGCCGACGCTGTGCGCGTCGGAGCACGAGGCGGCCCTGTTCGAGCGGCACCTGCTCCAGCGTCGCCGGCCCCCGTTCAACCGGACCACCGGCGTCGAGCAGCTCATGCACCTGCGGCTGGTGAGCGACGCGGATACGCCGTCGCTCGACCCGGTGGTCCTGGACGCCGGCGAGGAGCCGGGAGGCGAGCTGTACGGGCCGTACCTGGGCTGGGAGCCGGTCCGGCAGGCGGCGGCGGCGCTCAACCGCCTGTACCCGCTCCGCTACACGGCGGACCACCTGGACCCGAGCCGGCGGGAGCTGGCCCGCAGCCGGGGCGTCGGCGCGGGCGACCGCCAGCCGCTGGCCAACCGCATCCGCGCGGTGCTCGAGCGGCGGCCGCGCGCGATCGCGGCCGCCCGGGCCCGCCTGACCCTGCTGCGCGACCAGGCGGCAGCGGACCTCCAGTTCGAGGCGGCCGCCGAGCTGCAGCGCCAGCTCGACGCGCTGGGCTGGATCGCCCAGGCGCGACCGCGCCCGGGCACGTCCGGCGACGTCGACGTCCGGGCGACGTCCGGCGGCGCGACGGTCGTCCTCCAGGTCCGGGCCGGCATGCTCCACGACTGCCTCGTCGGCCCGCACGACTCACCGGCCGCGACGCGCGTGCTGGAGCCGCCCGGCGGCGGGCGCCCCGACCCGAACGACGGCCACTGGCTGGCGACGGCGGCCGCGAACGCGGCGCTGGCGGAGCGGCTGATCGCGGCCGGCGCCCGCCCGGTCAGTCCGGGGACCGGGCGCGCGACGGATCCTTCACGTAGTCCGTGAGGCCGAGCACGTTGCCCCAGGGGTCGGCCACCTCGACGGTCCACCCGGTCCCGACCTCGATCGGCTCGGCCAGCGGCTCCAGCCCCCGCGCGCGCAGCTCGGCGGCCGCCGCCCGGGCGTCGCGGACCTCCAGCCAGACCCGCGGCGTCTCGCGCGGCTCCCGCGGATGGATGGCGCCGGCGCGGACGAGCAGCCCGGGCTCCTCACCGCCCAGGCGGAAGCACGCGACGCCGAGGTGGGGGAGCTGGAACTTCAGCGGCAGACCGAGCGTCCCCGCGTAGAAGTCGAGCGCGACCTCGAAGTCGCCGACGGCGACCAGGACGTTGTCCACGCCCAGGACGTCGAGGGGACCGTGGCTCACCCGGTCAGGCCTCCGGCAGCAGCGCGATCAGGTTGCGCAGCTGCGACAGGTGGGCGAGCTCGTGCTGGGCCACCTGGGCGCAGACGTCCAGCAGCGTGAGCTCGCCCTGCTGGGGGTCGATCACGACCCGCTGCCAGTCCGCCGCGACCAGGCCCTTGAGCAGGTCCACGGTGCGGCGGCGCACCCGGCCGAAGCTCTCCAGCAGCTCCGCCAGCGGCGGGCCGAGGTCGGGCGCGTGGGTGGGGTCGATCGAGGCCCGAACCGGCAGCTCGCGCTGGCCGTCCAGGTACGCGCGCCGGAGCAGCCCGTCCACCACCGAGCCGGCGTCGGCGAGGTGGCCGATCACCTCCTTGAGCGTCGGGAACGCGGGCGCGTGCCGGTACGCCAGCCGGGGCTCGTCCAGGCCCGAGACGAGGTCGCCCACGCGCTCCGGCACCACGCCCAGGATCATGAGCACGTCGTCGCGGTCCATGCGTTCGGTCGCTACCACGAACAGCAAGGTTAGCCGTTGGGGAGAGCTCCCTATACTCGGCCCCATGGCTCAGACCACCTGCGACCGGTGCCAGGCGCCGCTGGTCGAGGATGCCGCCTACTGCGACAACTGCGGTGAGCGGACGCGCAAAGCCCGCCGCATGATCCGGCTCGCCGTGCGCGTGGAGCTGCTCTTCATCGCGCTCGTGCTCGTGCTGGTCGGCGCCTTCGCGGCCATCTACTACTTCCAGCAGTAGCTCGGCCGCGGCGGCGCGTTCAGCGCCGGTAGAGCGCCCGGCCCTCCAGCTCGTCCTTGTTGAGCCGCTTGTTCAGGTGGAGGCCCTCGAGCAGGAACTCGACGACCGCGGCCTTGACCTCGGGCCGGTCGGGCAGCTGCAGGCGGCGGAGCGCGGCGGACAGCTCGGGCGCGTCGCCCAGCGACCGCATGTACGTCGCGGCCGGCATCGCCTCGCCGACCTCCACGATCTCGCCGTCCTCGAACCGGTTGACCAGGTTCTCGAACTGGCCGGCCGCGAAGTAGCGGCTGAAGACCGAGCTGATCGCGGCCCGCTGGATGCGGTCCAGGACCTGCTCCTCCTTGCCCTCGTCCAGCGCCTCGATCTCCACGCGGCCGCTCGTCGAGGCGGCGATGAAGCGCAGGTCGGCGACGCGGGGCACCGCCACCGTCTCGCCCAGCCGCACCGCCCGCCGGACGGCGTTCGCCACGAGGTTCTCGTAGTTGCCGATCGACATGCGGACCGACACGCCCGACGCCTGCGAGATGTGCGGGCTGCGCCGGGCCAGGTGGGTCATCTCGGCCACGATCTCCTTCATGAAGTCGGGCACGACGACCTCGATGTCCTCGGGCAGCGCGCTCCGCTCGGCCTCCATGATCACGATCTCCTCGCTGGGCGCCAGCGGGTAGTGCGTGCGGACCTGGGA
>Ga0070717_10000843_pt1 | contig 20295 bp, 20 predicted proteins | sample LARL113metaG_FD_71366 | JGI IMG/M metagenome (GOLD analysis project Ga0070717, IMG submission 71366) | Corn, switchgrass and miscanthus rhizosphere microbial communities from Kellogg Biological Station, Michigan, USA - LAR L11-3 metaG | ecosystem: Host-associated > Plants > Roots > Rhizosphere ... | reverse complement strand
CCGAAACGGGATGCGATGCGTCGCCGGAATAAGTTCCGTGACTCAAAGCGATTTGGATGACGGCGCAGCCCTTTTCGTCTCAATTGACGCGCCACTTCCGAGCCGTAGCCGGTACCGGTACCGGTACCGTTACTTGAGAGCCAAAGACTATGGTGCAGTCAGCACGCACATTTAGCCGCGGTTCCATCAACAGGCAAATACCGCATCGGGTCTGGCAATGCTGATGTCTTTTTTTCAACAAATTTTCACTGCCGTGTATGCGTCGCAGACTGGGCAATTTTTGCTGATCTGGATCACCATAACTACTGCAGCGGCGATCTGCGTGGCGATTGCGGTCGGGCAGGTAGTGACCCCAAGCAGTCAAAAGGCGACGCAACGCACGATCAATCTCATCATGACGTGGCGACAGGTTGGGACGCCTAGAGCTGTCGTGACGCTGGCGTTGCTGGCTGCGTTCTTGGTGTGCTACATCGCAATAACTTTAGTGTGGGAGGACTTCGCCTACTTCGACAATGAATATTTTACCCTCCATACGCTCCAAGGCCACAACATCTCACTGCGGATCCATCCGGGATCCGGACGCTTCTTTCCACTTGGCTTTATGGAGTTTAACCTAATACGCCACTTTACTGACACGAATATCGGTTATCATGTGCTGCCGATTGCCCAGCTTTTAATCTTCTTCTGCATTCTCCTCATCCTTGATGCTGAGCTTGGTATTACGGCCCGCGCGGCCCTCGCAGTCCTCGCTTTGCTGACACCGAGCATTCTCACCAGTTTCGGTGGACTCATTTTCCCGGAGCGCAATTTCCTGTTTTTCCTCGCCTGTCTCGTGCTGTCCGTTCGGTACTTCGAACAGTCCCCGTCAATCGCATGGGCGGTGGCTGCGGTGGTCAGTGCTCAAATCATGATCTATAACCAGGAGACCGCCCCCCTGCTGCTCTTGGGCTTTGCTACAGGGCGGCTGATATTGCGCTGCAGAAACGGACACCACGCAGGATGGGATCACGCTCGACTTTGGGATAAGGAAAGCCGTCTCGATCTGTGCCTCGCTTCTTTAGGGGTGCTGTTCTTGCTCTATTACTTCGCAGTAATGGGTATCCACGGAAACATCAATTACGCCGTAACAGCCCGGCAACCATTGGCCGAAATCATACTCGCCTACTTAAGGGTGGATCTACTAGCCTGGCTGTTGGTGGCCTTCGTCCTGGGCAGGATTTATCTAATCCTGCGTCACCGGATGGCACCGTTGCTGTTGTGGGATGGACTGGCTCTTGGCGGCGTGGTTTGCTTCCTTGCCTTCCTCTATCTCGGTATGTTCAGTATCTACTACCTGGCGCCGGTGGACCTCATCGCCGTGCTCTATGTTGGACGGTTTACGGTGCTGTCGTGGAAAAAGACGCGGTCGTGGGGCAAGACAGCAGCAGCGCTGCTGGCAATTCTTGTCGTGCTTCAGGACGTCACGGTTTCAGCTTTTGCTGAATTCGAGCGAAAGAACTATATTCGCGGAAGGGTGGAAATAGCAGCCGTGGTGGAAACGCAATACAGGAACTATACTGGAAATGATCTCAGGCTCTTCTTTCCGTTTTCAACCCCTTATCAGATCATGGAATTTGCCTCTTACCTTAACTATAGAGGTGTCCCTGTGGAAGGAGCCGTAGATAAGGCAGGCGACGTGAACAGTGTTGTTTTGACCACGAGGGCGATTGCTAAGGATTGCCCTTGTGCGGAATGGGAGGAGATTAGGTGTCATGCCGTTAGTGGGGCCGCTCCGGGCGATCTGGTGGTCGTGCTTCCGGATGATAGGGCGTCGCTCGCAGAGGCGTCTGTGTACCGGGAACGGGGGGAACTGCTGTTCTTTTATCAGCCTCGTCCTCCGATCCCGCATTGGCTGCATTCGCTTTTCGACAGTCTACATATCTATACGACTAGATACACGCCTAAAACGAACCCCGATCGCTGGATGGATGGGTCGGTGACGGCATGGAAGTAGCTCGCCGCCCGGAGCAAATTGATCGACAATGCACTGGCTTCTGTACCGCGAAGGACTGAGCTATTGCCGGATCTTGGCGACGTTCGAGTCAGACGGACGCTGGACGCTGTTGGCTGACGGCTTCGATAACCGTATAGGAATTATAAAACGACTTCGACTAACGTCAGCCCAAGGCTGTCGCTATCACCACTTCCGGCCTCACGGCCCGCCTCGAGCGTGATCACGATCCCCGGAACGATGATTACCACAGGCCCAACTAGCACTATTGCACCAAATATCTCTCAATAGAGATGGATCGTTCCCTGCGTGAGATAAGATATTAATAGGATAATTTAACTCGGATATCGCTGTTTCAAGATAGTTTGCTAAAATCACCCTTGGAATCAAGTAACTGTAAGAAATCTATGATTTCTATAACAAATTGATACTTAAGCAGTTTATACCGCACTGTTGGAGAAAGTTGAGGAGAGCTCCCGGCATATATTCGTCCGGAAGAAAGATTGGCGAGTGAGGCTTTTGGGGCGAGAAGACATCAGGGTCGTGGCATTCGGTGGATCATGCTCATTCCGTCGGTGCGCCTTGCACGAGCTCGATGAGCAGCCCGGCACACGCGGCTTGGGTGCGTGGTATGACGTCCACGCCAGAAATAAATGCAGCCTACGCGATCAGCCTTCGCCGGGTTTGATGCTCCTTGACTGCTCCTCTTTCGGCTATGCTAACTCCACTCGGCCTATGTGCAGAAAGGCTATGTTGTGCCTGGCTTTCACGCATTGATGCGAGAGCGGATTTCCCGGCAGGCTCGATGGCGATCACGTCGGGAGGCTTGTCTCGGCAGCGGGGCCCGGCCCCTTTACGGAAACGAGGTTAACGGGCCGGACCTTTCTTCCGCCCTCCTCCCGGCCAACTTCGCCGAAAAGCCGGCGTCCTGTCGAAGGCATACCAACAATTCCCTTTTACGGCTTGCCACCCGCGTGCGGAACGTCCCGAGCGGACAGCGGCCTTTATCGCGCGGGTGGTACAGCAAGAAGGCTAAGGCAGCTCGCGTCAGGGTGGCTGGCCCTCAAAGCGGCGGTTCCCAGAGCTCGGGACACTACACACGACGCAGGTTCAAAACGACTTTCATAGGGAGGCATATTGCATGGAGCTTTCTATCGTCGTCCCGGTGTATCGAAGCGCCGAATGCTTGCCCGAGCTTGCTCGGCGCGTCGAACAGGAAGTTGCTCGCTATTTCCAGAGCTTCGAGCTAATCTTGGTCAACGATGATAGTCCAGACCACAGCTGGGAGGTCATCCTACGGCTCACTTCTGAACACAACTTCGTAACTGGTGTAAACCTTCGGCGAAATGCCGGGCAGGACAATGCCATCATGGCCGGGTTAAACGTTGCGACTGGTGGGGTCGTCATAATCATGGATGACGATCTGCAACACGACCCTTCGGACATCGTGCTTCTTCATGAGCAAATCAAATGTGGTTTTGACGTCGCATATGCGCGGTTTGAACACATGCAGCAAGCTCTCTGGAAGAATCTCGGCAGTTGGTTTAATGATCGATTTGCCGTTCTGACACTTGGCAAACCGAAAAACATTTATATGTCGCCGTATAAGGCGATACGACGCGAAGTAGTAGAGGAAATTATCCGGTATTCAGGACCTTATCCGTATATAGATGGCTTAATATTTACCATTACTTCGAATATAGCACAAGTATCTGCGAATCATCATAGCCGTTTTTCCGGAAAGAGCAACTACAATGTTTTGAGATCGATAAAAGTCTGGCTCAAACTTGCCACCGGGTTTTCGGCCTTCCCCTTGCGATTCGTGACGTTCCTGGGTGGCGCTATGTCATTACTGGCATTCGTGCTCGCTGCCTACTTTGCCCTTCAGTCATTGATATGGGCAAACGGACCTGAAGGGTGGGCTTCCGTGATCGTCGCGGTTTTGTTCATTGGCGGAGTCCAGTTGATCGGTCTCGGCGCCGTCGGCGAATATGTCGGCCGAATTTTTGTTACCCAGAATGCGCGCCCGCAGTTTACCGTAAAGGAGATCTGCCGCAGCGGGGCCGTAAGGGATCCGGACGTCGGCCGTGGGAACCGCGTGAACAGCGACCTGCATCTGGCGTCGTTCGGCGTAAACAAGGAGTGAGGGTATGGTTTCAACAGCGATAAGCGGAGTTGCGCTGCCTGCGTCAGACCCCATCAAACCAGTACGTTCCTCCGAGGAATTTTTGATTTTCGGGGCACCTCTGATCTGCGACGAGGAGGAGCGCGAGATACTGGGTTCTCTCAGGAGCGGCTGGCTCGGAACTGGCCCGAAGGTGGCTCAATTGGAGCGCGAGTTTCGCGACTATAAGGGGGCGCCCTACGCAGTCGCGGTAAATTCCTGCACCGCGGCACTCCATCTGAGCATGCTGGCGGCGGGCATCGGCCCGGGAGACGAAGTCATTACGACGGCTCTCACCTTCTGTGCGACCGTAAACACCATCATTCACGCCGGTGCTAAACCGGTTCTAGTCGACGTGGACCCGGCGACCTTCAATATAGATCCACAGGAGGTGGCCGCCAAAATCACCGGCCGTACCAAAGCCATCGTACCGGTCCACTTCGCCGGCCTTGCTTGCGACATGGACGCGCTCGCCACGATTGCGCAGCAACACGAACTGATGATTATAGAAGACTGTGCTCACGCCGTCGAAACCACCTATAAGGGTAAACCAGCCGGCACGTTCGGCACGTTCGGCTGTTTTAGCTTCTATGTGACGAAGAACATGACGACCGGCGAGGGGGGAATGATCTTGACGACGGACGAGAAGCATGCCGATCGCCTCAAAATCCTCGCTCTTCATGGGATGAGCAAAGACGCGTGGCGGCGCTTTAGTGATGAGGGCTATAAACATTACTACGTCGTCGAGTGTGGCTACAAATACAATATGATGGACATTCAAGCAGCAATCGGCATCCATCAGCTCCGCCGGATTCAAAAAAACTGGGAACGCCGGCAGGAAATATGGGCAACATACCAAAGAGAATTTGCTGACCTACCACTAACTCTTCCAGCACAACCGGATGAGGGTTCACGTCATGCCCACCATCTCTATACTGTATTGATCGACCATGAGCGCACTAATCTGACGCGAGACCAATTTATCGCAGATATGACTACCGAGAATATCGGGGTGGGCGTGCATTACCAGAGTATTCCCGTTCACCCGTATTATCAGGAGCGATTTGGCTGGCAGCCTGAAGATTATCCGCATAGCCTTCGCATTGGGCAGCAGACGGTAAGTCTTCCTCTATCTCCGAAACTCACCGATCACGACGTAGCAGACGTCGTCCGGGCGGTCCGCAAGGTGCTTCACCGCTAGTCTGAAGCTACTCGATTAGGACATTCTCGCATGATCGCCGCTGAGGTAGGATGATCGGCAGCTTCATCTACAGTCATGCGTCCATTTATGAAGCGGTAATGCGCGCCCTCTACGGTCGCGGATATCATGAACGGTTCCGGCCGGTTGCCGAATTAATCGCGGAAGGTTCTTCTGTTCTGGATGTTTGTTGTGGACCCGGTACGTTGTTTCATCGGTATCTGAAAACGAAAAGGGTGCGCTACACCGGCCTAGACATCAACCGGCATTTTGTGGAGCGGCTCTCCGCCGCCGGTGGCACCGGCCTCATATGGAATCTCGAGGAGGCCCGGCCACTACCCCGGGCTGAATACGTAGTTATGCAAGCTAGCCTATATCATTTCCTGCCCGAAGCCTCGAACGTGGTTGACCGCTTGATCGCCGCCGCGGAAAGACAGGTCCTGATTGCCGAACCGATTCGGAACCTAACGGATAGCGAGATTTATCTGCTCGCCTTTTTTGCCCGCAAGCTCACCAATCCGGGTACGCGCGATCAACCCAACCGCTTCAACGAAGCACGACTGGATGCATTGATGCAACTGTACCGAGTAAGAGGTCACGATATACAGTCGAGGCTAATCGCCGGCGGCCGCGAAAAGCTTTATATACTCGATCTGGACAAGCCCGCCTAATTCGCGCCGGTCGAAACCGGGCCGCGGTCTTTACCTCGAGCCGGAATACCAGCATGCGGTTTGAGCCACTCCGTATTGAAGTCGGCCTCGGCGGTGACTTTAATATTGACGATGCGTATCAAGAAGAGGGGCGCCAGGGATTGGTTGGAACAATAACTAAACAGAAGGTCGTCCTGCCGATTCCGAACGACTGTGACGTTATATTCGGTTCCGGGCACGTTCGCGATAGCTCACACCAGATGGGCCAGTAGCGGCAACGGATTTTGCGCCTCTGCCGAAGTCTTGATTACCGCTGGCATCGGCGGCAAAGCCGCAGCGATCGTTTCTGCCGCCGCGATCAGTGGCCAATACGAATCTTGACTCATCAAAGCCGTTGACCTATTTTGACTTCGCCCGTTAACAGCAAGAACAAATTAGATGACAGAAATAATTGTTATCGAACCTGGCCGGCTCGAGCGCAACTACTGGATCGATCTGTGGCGTTATCGCGAGCTGTTCCGAGTACTTGCCTGGCGTGATTTGGCAGTACGCTACAAACAGACGGTGATCGGCGCGGCGTGGGCGGTTCTTCGCCCCTTTATCACTATGCTCGTCTTTACGGTTATATTTGGCCGCATCGCCAAGCTGCCGTCGGATGGAACGGCCCCCTACCCGCTGATGGTTTTTGCCGGCATGCTGCCGTGGACGTTCTTTTCGACTGGACTGAGCGAGGCTTCCAACAGCCTGATCAACAATGCCAATCTGATCAGCAAGGTGTACTTCCCAAGGTTGATCGTGCCGACGGCAACGGTTGTCGTGGCATTCGTCGACTTCCTGATCACGTTCGTGATCCTGGTCCTGCTGATGGCGTGGTATCAATACCCGCCTGGCTGGCAAATGCTGGTCCTACCGGCCTTTACGCTGTTGGCGTTTGCGGCCAGCATGGGACCGGCGCTGTGGATTACCGCGCTTAACGTCAAGTATCGAGATTTCCGCTACGTCATTCCGTTTATCGTGCAGTTTGGGCTCTATGTCTCACCGGTCGGGTTCAGCTCGAGTGTCGTTCCCGAGCAGTGGCGACTGCTCTATTCCCTCAACCCGATGGTGGGGGTGATCGACGGCTTTCGTTGGTGCATTCTGAGCGGGCAGAGCCCGCTATATCTGCCGGGCTTGGCGGCGAGCGTTTGTGTCACGGTGTTTTTTTTGTGGCTCGGCATACATAGGTTCCGGAGCATGGAGAAGAGCTTTGCCGACCTTATCTGATTTCAATTGATCGCATTGCCATGTCAGAAGCGATTATAGCCGTTGAAACCTGTCCGAACGCTATTTGGTCGAGCACCACTCGGCGGCCAAGGTCACACTATCGAGTTTGTCATGGATTTGGCAGTGGCGCTCGGGTTTTCGGCCGCTCTTGTCTGTGCCATGCGCCGATCCGGTTCTACATCGCCGCCACGGTGAGGTCAGCCTCGATGAGTTCGCGTGGATAATCATCTGAAATCCCGAGATAATCTAAGAATTACGTCGCTATGTGCTTACCCGTCGCTCGCGAACGTCGCTAGAGAAGTATCTGAGACTATCTCGGGAAATCTTCGACATGACTCTTACAGACATTGGCAAATGGCTCGTCGCCGCTGGCGTCGCCTTCGCTACGGGCGCATTTGTTACCTCGGCGCCATATTCCGCGGAGCTCTCTCCGACAGTAGATACTCACTCCCAGCCTTCGGACAGCCGGACGGCCTCGGCGGGCGACAAAGCCGCTGGGGATGCCCTGACGAAACCGACGAGCGCGCTCTCCGACGCGCAGATCGAGGCGTTACTGAGAGAGATCGGCATTCGGTACGGCGACCGCACGGAACCTGCCCCTACGCCAGAGGCAAAAGCTTCGCCATCGCAGTCTACAACGACGCTCTCTGACGCTCAGATGGAGGCGTTATTGAGGGAGATGGGCATTTGGTACAAAAGCCGTGCAGAAGCTGCCCCAAAGCCCGTGACAAAACCATTCCCGCCGCCGCAGGCGATGTCGCGGCGGCACTGGCGGCAATATTCCGGTCACGCTGGCGCCGACCGCGGGGAAGCCACTCGGCTGATGATTGACGAATTGCAGCAAAGGGGTGGCCGTTGATACTGCTTCCGGGACCAAGCCTCTGAAATGACCGGCAAACTTGGTGCCGGCGATAGATTAAGCGTGAGGCTAGGCTGGGCTCCGGCGGAAGCACAGCTCACGGGATCAGCACGGCGGCGCCTCGCAGCGCTCCGCTGCGCAGATCGGTGAGCGCGTCGTTCGCGCGAGCGAGCGGATAGGTGACCGTCTCGGTCCTGATGCCCGCTTCAATCGCCAGTGCGAGGAATTCCTCTGCGTCCCGCCGCGTCAGATTGGCGACCGAACGTAGCATGCGCTCATCCCAAAGGATGCGGTACGGGAAGGATGGGATGTCGCTCATATGGATGCCGCCGGTGACGACTGTACCGCCCTTCTTGGTTGCGGCAAGAGCCGTCGGCACGAGCGCACCGACCGGGGCGAAGATCAGCGCTGCGTCGAGCGGCTCGGGCGGCGGCTGGTCAGAACCTCCGGCCCATTCGGCGCCGAGCGAGCGAGCGAAATCCTGTGCCGGCAGATCGCTCGGGCGGGTGAAAGCGAAGAGCCGGCGGCCTTGGTGGCGCGCCACTTGCGCCACGATATGTGCGGCGGCACCAAAGCCGTATATCCCGATCAGCCCAGCGTCACCGGCCATGCGCAGGGTCCGGTAGCCGATCAGCCCCGCGCACATCAGCGGCGCCGCCTCGACATCGCCGTAGCGCGGGTCGATCGCAAAGCAATAACGCTGGTCCGCAACGGTCAGCTCGGCATAGCCGCCATCGATCTGGTATCCGGTAAACTGGGCGCGGTCGCACAAATTCTCGCGGCCGCCGCGGCAATACTCGCAAACTCCGCAGGTCCAGCCGAGCCACGGCACCCCGACCCGGTCGCCAATCGCGAAACGGTCGACCGATTCCCCCTTTTCGACGACAGTGCCGATTATTTCGTGCCCGGGCACCAGCGGTAATTTCGGGTCGGAAAGCTCGCCGTCGACGACGTGCAGATCGGTCCGGCAAACCGCGCAGGCCCGCACCGCGATTAAGAGCTGATGCGGGCCGGGCCGCGGCGCCGGTAACTCGGCCGCGGCGAGCGCGCGCCCTGCGGCGGTCAGCACTTGTGCACGCATGAGCCTCTCCATTAGTAGTGCTCGGCGTGAAGCAACAGGATGATAACGCCTACGCAGAGGCGGCGCTCTACCCGCCGGTCAAGGCATTCCTCGAACGGCAGGGATACGAGGTCAAGGGCGAGGTCAGGGGCTGCGACCTCGTCGCCCGGCGGGGAGACGAGCCGCCGGTGATTATCGAGCTCAAACTCCGTTTCAACCTGCCGCTGGTATTGCAAGGCATCGATCGGCTGGCGCTGACGGAGCGGGTCTATCTTGCGGTTCCGCGGGTCGGAACGCAGGTGCGCCGAGGGGCTCTCGCACCGGAGAGGCCGGAGATCCGCAAGCTCTGCCGCCGGCTCGGATTGGGGCTGATCCTGGTCGGCCTCAGCCGGAAGACGGTCGAGATTTTGGAGGACCCCGTGCCCTACCGGCCACGCCAAGCGAAGTCGCGGGCCCTGCGGCTGATGGACGAATTCTCCCGCCGCATCGGCGACGCGAATATCGGCGGGACGGCTGGCGCGCCGCTTGTCACCGCCTATCGCCAGGATGCATTGCGCTGTGCCCGAGCCCTCGCGCAGAGCGGGCCGATGCGCGTTGGTGCGCTGAGAGTTGCGGCCGGCGTACCGCGGGCTGCGCGTATTCTGCAACGCAATATTTATGGTTGGTTCGATCGGATCGCGCGCGGCACCTATGGCCTAACATTCGAGGGCGATCAGGCGTTGCGCCGCTTTGCCGATGCAATCCCGGCCTTGCCGCTATGATTACGGATTATGGCGAAGAGCGGCAGCGCAGCCTGATCTTCGATTATTTCGGAAGCGATTCACGGATACGGATACTGCGCCATGCCGCGATCTTCGGTGCTTCGGTCTTTGTCGTCGATTTCGACCGGGGGTCACGACATTTCCGCACCCTGGGGTCGTTCGGGGGCGGAGCACAGGTGACCGAGCAGTCGAGCATGGACCTGCTCTATCCGTCCCGTCTGGTCTTCCACTACGAGCGTCTGATGTCGCTGGCGCTGGCGATGAGCCGGCAATCGGTCAACGCCTTGCTGCTCGGGGTGGGCGGCGCGGCGATGTGGCGGTTTCTGCGCGCCTATCTGCCGGATTGCGCGCCGATCCTAGTCGATTCCGATGAGACCATCATCGCGACCGCCCGCCGGTGGTTCTATCTGAAACAGCCGGTCGTGCTCGACACCGCCCAGCGATTCCTCGCCGGGACGAGCACGCGTTTTGACGCGATCCTCGTCGACCTGTACGGGCCCGGTGGGCCCGTCGAAAGCGACCAGGCTTTTTGGGCTTGCTGCCTCGATGCGCTCGCGCCCGGGGGGTGTCTGGCCAACAACTGGGCCGATTTTTCTGTCAACCCAAAGGTCAGGCCGATGGCCGATGCCCTCTCGGCCGTTGCGCACGCCCGCGGTCTCGAGCCGATCTTTGTGACCCGGCGCGGCTTTCGCGACAACCTCGTCCAATACGTCCCGACCGTGCCCGAGATCCGCGCCGATGCCGTGACCCCCGAGGGTCTCAACAACGTGCTCGAAGGCTTTGTCCGGGAGCGCCACATTCCCGATCGCGGCCGCGGGATCCTCGAAAACTGCATCGTCGGCACCCGCTTCCCGATCGAGTAAGCCCCCTGGCTACTCAGCCTCCGCCACCGCGTCTTCGAAGGCCGCCAAAGTCGTCTCGATCGCCTCGCGCGGCAAGTCGCGGGTGATGAACACCATGCGCGTGCGGTGATCCTCGCTCGGCCATTCGGGCAATAGCACAGGCGGGTGAAAGAGATGCTGTACCCCGTGCAATACGAACGGCTGATCGGGGCGGTCGGATAACGCCACAATCGCCTTCAGCCGCAGCAGATCATCGCCCCGCATCGTCGCCAGCGCGTCGAGCCAGGCGGACAGCGCAGCCCAGGAAATTGGCCGCTCGCGAATGATACAAAAGGCACGGATGCGGTCGTCATGCCGGTTGAGGTCGGGGTGATGGTGCTCGTGCGCATGCTCGTGCCCCGGCCCGCTTTCGAAGGCCTCGTCGCGCAGCCAGCGCCGCACATCCGCGCTCTTGGTCACCGGATCGTAAAAACCGATGTTGAAGAGGAGGGCCGGATCGACGGTGCCCAGTGCGACCGGCACGATCGGGGCGCTCGGATTGAGCGCCTTCAGCCGCACTTCGATCAGTTGCCGCGCAGCGGAATCGGCAAGATCGCTCTTGGTCAACAATAGGCGATCGGCCACTGCAGCCTGCTTCACCGCCTCGGGCTGCCTGTCGAGGGTGCCAGCGCCATTGACAGCATCAACCGTCGTCACGACGCCGTCGAGCATGTATCGCGCCGCGACGATCGGGTCGGTCATCAGAGTATGGAGGATCGGCGCAGGGTCGGCGAGCCCGGTCGTCTCGATGGCGACGCGCTTGAAATTCGGAATCTTACCTTTGACCCGCTCGACAAACAGGTTCGTCAGGGTATCGACGATATCTCCACGGACGGTGCAGCACAGGCAGCCGCTGTTGAGCAGCACCACGTCCTCGCTCGAGCGCTCGACGAGAAGATGATCGAGGCCGATCTCCCCGAACTCGTTGACGATGACAGCAGTCGCCGCCATGCCGGGTTCTTTCAGCACGTGATTGAGCACGGTCGTCTTGCCGCTGCCGAGAAAGCCGGTCAGCAGCGTCACCGGGATCAGGGACGACGGTTCGGTCGCGGTCATCGACGCGGCTCCTTAAGAACGGGTTTGGAATTGTCGGTCGAATCGTCGCCGCCGTCGAGAAGGTGTACGGCAGGCCGATTATTGATATGATATAACATGTTCTTTCGTAGCATTACTAGGTGCCTCGCGGCAGCCTCTCTCATCCTGGCATGGCCCACGCAAGCGGCGTGGGCCGTCAGCTCTCCGATCCGGGTTGTCGTCTCGTTCAGCATTCTGAAGGACATCGTGCAGGAGATCGGCGGCAGTGATGTCGCGGTCACCAGCCTCATCGGCCCCGATTCCGACGTACATGCGTTCGAACCCAAGCCTGATCAGGCTCGCCTGCTCTCGCAGGCGCAGCTCTTTGTCATCAATGGCCTCGGATTGGAGGGTTGGCTCATCCGACTGACCAGCTCGGCGCAGTACCGAGGGCCCGTCATCGTCGCCACCAAGGGGATTGACCCGCTCACGACGACCGCGACCGGTGATGCAGCTCGTGCGCCCGACCCGCATGCCTGGCAGGACGTTCGCAACGCCGTCATTTATGCCGGCAACATCGGGCGCGCATTAGCCGCCGCCGATCCGGCGCGCGCCAGTGCATATCAGCGCCGGCTGCGGGAATACGGGGCAAAGCTCGAAGCGCTCGAACGGGACGTGCACAGCGCATTGGCGGCGATCCCTACCGAGAAACGGCGGGTAATCACCAGCCACGACGCTTTCGCCTATTATGGCAGAGCGTATGGTGTCACCTTCCTGGCACCGGAAGGCATCAGCACCGACAGCGAACCTTCGGCAAAGGCAATCGCCGAATTGATCCGGCAGATCCGCCAGGAGGGGATCAAGGCCCTGTTTCTCGAAAACGTCTCCGATCCGCGGCTCGTCGAGGAGCTCGCCCGGGAGGCCGGCGCCACCCTCGGCCCGCCCCTCTACTCGGACGCCCTGTCGCGGCCGAGCGGGCGGGTCCCGACCTATATCCGCATGATCGAATACAACACCGCCGCTTTGACGGAGGGCATGCTCAAGAATTAGGGGGGCGCCGGTGTGCCTCACTCCCATAGCGAGAATGACCCGGGCTTTGGCCGCGGCATCAAGACGTCTCTGGCGATCGCGGGCCTGCACGGCACTGCCATCGTCAAGCTCGAAGGTGTCGGCAAGCTGGAGCTCAAGGATTTGCTGAGCCACCACACGCTGGTCCTGCCGCCCCGTTGAGCTGGGTACCGGAAAGGGACGCGGCGGCGGGGGCGACGCCCACCGTCCCCAGCCGCCTCCACTCGTAAGCCCGACACGGGATTGCATCCTGCAAGGCAGGAACAAGGAAGATGGCAGAGATTGCCATTACCGCCGGGATCGACGCCCGCATCGCACCGGATCGACAACTGCGCGAGGCCGGCAGTTGCTCACTGGCCCTGCGTGCCGGGGCGGGGGCCGCTTGTCGTGCGGCCCGCACGGACGGAGATGTGGTCGAAATCGGCGACGATCCGCACCGTCGGGAAAAGGTGCGCCGCTTCCGCCAGGATCGCCTCCTGCTTGTACCGCCCGGAGATGTGGGTGAGCAATAATTCGCCGACGTCCGCGTCCCGTGCCAATTGCCCTGCGGCCGCGGCCGTCAGGTGACCTCGGGCTCGGGCCAGCGCGACGTCTTGTTCCAGGAACGTCGCCTCGATCACCAGGATATCGGCGCCGCGCACCGGCTCGGCCAGCGTGGCGATCTCCTCGGTGTCCCCAACAACGGCGAGCTTGGCGCCGGCGACGAGTGGTCCGCGAACCGTCTCCGGGGCAATGCGACGGCCATCGGCCAAGACCACTGAGCGGCCGTGCGCGAGCGCGGCGCGCTCCGGCCCCTCCGGCACGCCGAGCGCGGCGAGACGCTCGGCCAACAGCGGATGCCGCGTCTCTTCCTGGAACAGGTAACCCAGGCTCTCGGTGCCGCGGTGCGCCACCGGGAAGGCCCCAATGTGCCAACCCGATTTAACTAGAATTGGGCCAGGCACCACGGCACGCAGCCGATAGCCTCCTTCGCGCTCCGGCCCGATGGTTTGGGCGAGATAACGGCGCACAAACGCGACCGTCTCGCGGCTGCCGATGATCTCGATTGTCCCTCCCACCCGGTAAAGGGCGAGCGTCGCGAGAAGGCCCGCCAGCCCCAACACATGATCGAGATGGGCATGCGTCAGCAGCACGTGTCCGAGCCCTCGAAACCCGCCGCCGCCGCGCATCAATTGGCGCTGGGTTCCCTCGCCGCAATCGATGAGGAAGCGATTCGGTCCGGCGCTTACGAGCAGCGCCGGTAATCCGCGCTCGGCCGACGGTGCGGCCGCCGCGGTACCGAGGAATAAGAGCTCGAACAATTGCACCTGCCATCTGCCGCAATCCGCAGTCCCCATCCAATGTAGCGACGGTAAAAAGCGTGGGGAGGAATTTACAGGCGACGCCTATATAGGAATTGAGTTGCACGATCGATGGCGAGGCCTCACCGGTTGCCGGAGCCGGGGGTCTCGGGGGGCTTGCGATGTATCGTTTCGTTTATTGGAGTGGCGTTACTCTGATTGTGGTGTGGAGTGTATTTTCTGCCGTTAGCGCACTCCACGGGTTTTAGCCTCGTCTTTTCGGACCTCCCGGGTCGGGCGCAGGAAACAGCTCTCGCGTCCATCCCATCAGGCGATAGCCCACGAGACCGGCCCATTCCTTCCCGGCGAGACTGCCGGTGCTAAGCCCGTCGAGCAGGCTGAAGTTTGGGCGCAGACCAGTGGTAGGGTCGATCTTAAAGTCGACCGGGTAGGGAAGCACCGGCCAGCCCACGGCATCAAACGACGCGACGGCGCGGGGCATGTGGTAGGCGGATGTGACGAGAACCCAAATCTCGCCCGGCGCGGGCCGGAACACCTCTTTGGTGTAGACAGCGTTCTCGTGGGTGCTGCGCGACTTCTCCTCTAGAAGGATCCGCGCGGGGGCGATCCCTTCATCTTCGACAAACCCCAGGGTGGCACGAGCTTCCGAGTACCCAACCGGAAAAAATCCTCCTTCACCGCTGACCAGAGCCAACTTCGCCTCAGGATGGCGGCGGGCTAGTTCAATCCCACCCAATACGCGCGCTATCGAGCTGTTGAACACGGTTTCGCCATAGGTAAGCGAAAGCGCCGGGTCGACCGCGCCCCCGAGCACCAGGATCCCGTCGATCCGCTCCGGCAGCTGGACCGGCCGCGGAAATCGCTCTTCCAAGGCCAGCAGCATTGCCGAGCCGATCGGCGCCACGGCAAGCAGGACAAAACCCAAGGCGGATAGGCCGACCAGCATCTTGCCGCGGCGGCCTCGCGATAGGATGAACAGAACCACTCCGGCGAGGAGGCACAGCATCAGGAGATTGCCGGGCTGCAGCACTGCCCAGACCAGCTTGCCGAAAATGAACATTGCTACCGCCGGAGGAAAACCATAACCCTCTCCCCGATCCTCCCCCAAGGAGTGGGAGGATAAGGGGCAACATCACGAAAGATTTTAACCGAGCATATTTTCGAACCGAGAATCTCCTGCCGCCTGAGCGGAGGCGGGCCTATGATGCCGTCATACGACCGATCAGCGAACGGATAACGGCATGAGCGATATCCAGCACTATATCGACGGAAAGCGCGCCGAAGGGACGAGTGGTCGCTGGGGCGATGTTTACAACCCTGCCACCGGCGAGAACAGCCGCCGCGTCGCCTTTGCTACCGCCGGCGAGGTCGACCGGGCCGTGCGGGCAGCGGCCGCAGCCTTCCCTGCCTGGGCGGCGACACCACCGCTGACGCGGGCGCGGATCCTGTTCAAGTTCCGTGAGCTGCTCGATCGTGAAGCGGGTGCGTTGGCACGGTTGATCACCGAGGAGCACGGCAAGGTCCTCTCCGACGCCGCCGGCGAGGTGGTGCGCGGCACCGAGGTCGTGGAATTCGCCTGCGGTATCCCGCATCTCTTGAAGGGCGAGTTCACCGAGCAAGTCGGCCGCGGCATCGACAGCTGGTCGCTGCGCCAGCCGCTCGGTGTCTGCGTCGGGATCACACCGTTCAATTTCCCGACGATGGTGCCGATGTGGATGTTCCCCGTGGCGCTCGCCTGCGGTAACACCTTTGTGCTGAAGCCGTCGGAGCGCGACCCCTCCCCGGGCTTCCGCATTGCCGAACTCTTGACCGAAGCCGGCCTGCCGCCGGGCGTCTTCAATGTCGTCAATGGCGACAAGGAGGCAGTCGACGCGCTGCTGCATCACCCGGAAGTCGCCGCGGTCAGTTTTGTCGGCTCGACGCCGATCGCCCAGTACATCTATGCGACCGCCGCACAGAGCGGCAAGCGCGTGCAGGCGCTGGGCGGCGCCAAGAACCATATGGTCCTGATGCCGGACGCCGACCTCGACCAGGCGACCGACGCGCTGATGGGCGCCGCCTACGGCTCGGCCGGCGAGCGCTGCATGGCGGTGTCGGTGGCGGTCGCGGTCGGCGGGGTCGGCGACAAGCTCCTCGACAAGCTGGTGCCGCGCGTGCGCTCGCTGAAGATCGGCCCGGGCACCGATGCCGAGGCGGAAATGGGCCCGCTCGTCACCCGCCAGCATCTGGACAAGGTGCGCTCCTATGTCGATCTCGGGGTCCAAGAAGGGGCCAAGCTGGTGGTCGACGGCCGGGGTCTCAAACTGCAGGGCTACGAAGACGGCTTCTTCATCGGGGGCACAGTGTTCGACGACGTCACCCCCGAGATGCGGATCTACAAGGAAGAGATCTTCGGGCCGGTGCTCTCGGTCGTGCGCAGCCCCGATTTCGATCATGCCACCAAGCTCGTCAACGACCACGAATACGGCAATGGCGTCGCGATCTTCACCCGCGACGGCGACGCCGCGCGCGAATTTTCGAACCGCATCCAGATCGGCATGGTCGGCATCAATGTGCCGATCCCGGTGCCGATGGCGTTCCACAGCTTTGGCGGCTGGAAGCGCTCGCTCTTCGGCGACATGGCGGTGCACGGCCCCGAAGGCGTGCGCTTCTACACCCGCCTCAAGACGATGACCGCGCGCTGGCCCACCGGCATCCGCGCCGGCGCCGAATACGTCATGCCGACGATGCGGTGAAGGTCCTCGCGGCCGGTCAATGACAACCTGGAGTTTAGCGCACTGCCCTGATCGGCCTGTTTTTTCAGGAGAAAGATCAGGTCTGATTCCCGGAAGAGTTTCAGTCAAGCCGGAACGGACCCCCACAGAACTTACGGGATTCGCCATCATATTGCGCTGCGCGCCAGTGTTGGGTTCCGGCGGCAACATACCGTGCGATTATGGCAAATTTAGCGGTTGACATAAGCCTTTAAAGTTATAGCCATGGCCTTGGAGAGCGGAGATGCAGGCCTCGTGTCGGCTGCCTCAACCGACCTCCCATCTCTATTGGCTTACCGGGCGTTATTGTGACGGACGTCGGTAAATAACCTTGCCGTCTTCGCTCGCCATTCAGTGCACCTCCGTCCCTGCCATTGATCTTAGCGCTAAAGATTCGTAAATATAGTCTACAGATTTCTTTCTGGGTTCTCGCTGCCGGCCGGCAACCACCCGACGTTGATCACGCTGGCCTGATCGGCCTGTTTTAGCAGGGAGATAAACAGGCTAGGTTCCCGGAAACGTTGTAGGGCTCGTCGTCACGTCACATTGTATCCCATTGTCCGGCGGCACATACCATGCGATTATGGCAATTTTACCAGGGCCGCTTCTGACTGGTGCGGCGATTGGCTGTCAACCCGGCGGACGCGGTTGCGCTTTTCCGCAAACACGCGACCAATTGCTCGGTCGCCCGCGCTGCGGCGTGTGGTGTGCTGGCGCTGTCGTGGCCCATAAAGCCGCGCGCGAAACCGCGTCTGTCTTTTTGGGTGGAAGCCGCTTGACGCGCGCCGAGGGGCTGGCCCCTAAGTCCCGGCGGTAGCCGGGCAATAGGCTCGACGCCGGCAGGCGGGAAACAGGACAGGCGCCGGCGGCATCAAAGAAACAGTTGCCGGCGCCGTCACATAAAAGAGTGCAAAATCCGATTGATCTGCTGGTCAACAATCCCGATTTGCTAATAGGCAAGTGACAGGGAGACAACTCGGTGAGTATATCTGGAGAAAAAGAAGAGCCGCCGCGTCACGTTATCCTCGCGGACTCAGGAGGGTCGATCGAATTTGGCGGAACCGTTGCCGCGACGGTTCACGCGCCGCTCGAAATTGAAATAGCCGTCGAGTCTCTACCGGAATTAGTATCGGCAATACGCGCCGGATCTCCGACGATCAGTTATCATCAACCGAGATTACCTGCATGGGTTCCTCGTTTTGCGGTGTGGTCGTTGCTGTTTTTGTTGGCTCAAAGCGCCCTTTTCTATGTTTATTTTCTCGCGCATGAAGCGATGTCACACGGGTACAATATAGAACTTACAATCAGGGCGATGAAACCGTCTGTCACCTTGAAGGCGTCCAAGCCGAAGGTCGAGACTGATTAAACAAAGGCTAACAGCAGAAGGCACGATCCGCGCGGATTTCAGCAAGATGGCACTCGATCCGCGCATCAGAGCGGAACTGGACCGGCGCGGACCAGCAAATGTAAGAGAGCTGCTCCGTACACGCACGGGTCCGGGAGATCGCGATCCGGTGGCGCTGCAATTGGCTGGGGCCGATGATGCGTCCCGCAGCGACGTTGAAGATTGGCTGCGAGAGAAGGAACGCGAAGCGGAAGCGGTCGGGCGTGACACGCTCAAATGGGCCAAGCGCGCGGGCTACGCTGCCATTGTCGGTGTTATTGTTGCTGCCGTAAGTACGATTATCACCGCTCTCAGTTGTTCCTATACTAGCGCCACTTACAATAATCAGAATCGGCCTCTAATCGAATTTGGTGAAACACGCGTCGGAGGCTTTGGCAACGACCTTTTCTTTGTTACCGACTTGCTCAACAACGGAGAGGAGGACGCCATGAATATACGCTTGCAGTTTGTCGGGATCGAATTGACAACGAAGCGCTCGATGAAACTGCAATCCGAAACACCGTCGGTGTGGCCAAGATTGGCACATAGAGACAAGGATGAGGTGAAAATTAAAATACACCCTGAGTTTCCTTACATGTTGATCTGCATTTATTACGGCAGTGAACGAGTTCACGATTTCACGGCAAAAGAAGCCTTTTTTGCGCTATCAAGCTTGCAGGCGGGCTATAGGTCGCCGAGCGGCCCATCCCCTAGTCGGTCGCAGGAAGATGCTCTGGCGCAGATTTCTTCCTGCGCCAAGCCGTAGCGGCTAAGTTCAGGCTTCGAGCCGCGAAATCGGCGCCGCGCTGACGTTGTAGCTGCGGCCGATGTCGGCAAGCCTTTCGTTGCCTTCATCGCGGCGCTTGATCGCCTCGCGCTTCTGGTGCGGCGTTAGTTTGGGCGGTCGGCCCATTCTCTGCCCGCGCGCCACGGCCCGCGCGCGGCCTTCGCCGGTGCGCGCGCGGATAAGATCGCGCTCGAACTCCGCCAGCCCGCCGAGCACGGTCAGCATCAAGCGGCCGTGCGGCGTTGTCGTGTCGGCCCATGCGTCGCCGAGCGAGCGGAAACCGGCTTTCTTGGCGGTGATCGCCGCGAGCGTGTTCAACAGGTCGCGGGTGGATCGCGCCAGGCGGTCGAGCCGTGTCACCATCAGCACGTCGCCGGCGTCGAGCTGGTCGAGCAAGCCGCGAAGCTGCGCGCGGTCGGTCTTGGCTCCGCTCGCCACTTCGCGGAACACCTTGCCCGCCCCCCCTGCGCAGGCGTTGGGTGGCGCCAAGAACCACATGATCGTGATTCCCGATGCCGACCTCGACCAGGCAACCGATGCGCTAATGGGCGCCGCCTATTTAGAAACTCACGTGATCAGCGGGGTATTACGGCTCGACCAGCTCCAACGAGGCCATGAGAGTGGTGCTTGAGAAAAAAGCCGGGTCGTGTCTGACGACGGGAGGGCCCTGCTGGCGCGCTTGTCTGCGAGCCGTTTTCACTGCAATCATCTTCCTCTACGCAAGTGGCGCGGTGCTTGCGCAGAGGCCGCGCCAACCTTACGAGTACACGACCGCGGTTGAGCAGATCTGCCGGCAATACGCCGCCGCCGTGAGGGGGATGCCGCCCGATCTTATGTTCAGGCAATGCATGTCTGAGCGCCACTGCCAAATGTCTCAAGGGTCGATAGGCTATCAGTGCGAATTGCCCGGACCGATGACATGGCATGGCGGCGGTTACTGACCGCGCCCCGACTTCGGATCTCGGCGATGGACGAACGCGCGATCGCCGGCGCGAGCTTAAAATTCGCGGGAAGGGCCATCTACGGCATCGACCTCTAAGGCCGGTTTCCTGGTTTCCGGGCTCGCGGGCGAAGCCCAGGACCCGCACGAACTCCGATTTGGCGCTTCGACGCACGCCCGAAAAGCCCGGTGGTCCGTCGGCCTCATGTTGGTTTGACCGAC
>Ga0070717_10000842_pt1 | contig 20302 bp, 18 predicted proteins | sample LARL113metaG_FD_71366 | JGI IMG/M metagenome (GOLD analysis project Ga0070717, IMG submission 71366) | Corn, switchgrass and miscanthus rhizosphere microbial communities from Kellogg Biological Station, Michigan, USA - LAR L11-3 metaG | ecosystem: Host-associated > Plants > Roots > Rhizosphere ... | reverse complement strand
CCAGATACGGGCAGTCGCCGTCATACGCCAGTTCGTAGAGCCGAGGAATCGCCGGATGTTCCAGGGCGACATAGGACCGAAGCTCGAGGAGAAATCGGCGCGAGTAGCTGACGTCGCGGGCAGCCCCCGAGCCGACCGTGCGGAGCGCGACCTTCTGGTGCAGCCGCGGGTGCTCAGCCTCATACAGAGTGCCAAGACTGTCCTGGTCCACCTCGCGGAGGACCTTGAAACCCCCGAAGCGCTGTCCGTTCTTGCCTACAGCCACCAGAGTCCCCGCTCGAACGTCTGTGCGTTGACGCCGAGTGTCATCGAGAACGTAACTTTAGGCCACCTCGTCATGGTTTCGATTGTCGGCGTGGCGGAACGGCAGACGCGCCAGATTTAGGATCTGGTGCCCGAAAGGGCTTGGAGGTTCAACTCCTCTCGCCGACACCAGCCCATCAGAAGTTCTCCATCCGCACCGGTTCGATCGCGTCGGAGGGCGTAAAGCCGAAGATCCGCGAGTAGAAGTAGAGCTCGGCCTCGATCGAGCGGCGGATGCTCGATGCCTTGCGGAACCCGTGCTGCTCGCCCTCGAAGGCGATGTAGGCGTAGGGCAGGCCCTTTGCCTTGCACGCGGCGACGAACTCCTCGGCCTGGCTCGGCGGCACGACCATGTCCTCGAGCCCCTGGAAAAGGATCACAGGGCAGCTGAGCTGGTCGGCGTAGTTGACCGCGGACCTCTCCCGATACAGGTCGGCGCGCTCGGGGTACGGACCGACGAGCCAGTCGAGGTAGCGCGACTCGAACTTGTGCGTGACCTTGACGAAGGTCTCCAGATCCCCGACACCAAAATGAGAGGCCCCCGCCCGGAAGAAGTCGCGCTTGGTGAGGGCGAGCAGGGTGGTGAAGCCGCCTGCCGATCCACCGGTGATTGCAACGCGGTCTGGATCGGCATGCCCAAGCCGCACGAGGTGACGCGCCGCGTTGACACAGTCGTCGACATCGACCTCGCCCCACGTGCCTTTCAGGCGCTCGCGGTAGGGACGTCCATAACCGGTGGACCCACCGTAGTTGACGTCGATCACGGCGAAGCCCCGGCTCGTCCAGTACTGCAGCTCGAGATTGAAAGTCGGCCGGGCGGCGCCCGTGGGGCCGCCGTGGACGTGGACCACCAGCGGAGGCTTCATTCCTGGCGGTCCGGCGAAGTCGCGGTTCTTTGGCGCGTAGTGGATCGCGTGCGCGGTCTGGTCGTTCTCGGTCGAAAACTCGACCATCTGCGGGATGCTGAAGTACCCGGGGTCGATGTGCGACTCGGTCGATGCCTTCACCACCTGCTGGGCGCCCGAGACCAGGTCCACGATCAGAACGCGGGCCGAAAGCGTGGGCGAGGCCGCGATCAGCGCCGCGCGGCGGCCGCTTACGGCGATGTCGATCAGGCTCGTGTAGAGGAGCTCGACCGGCGCCAGCTTGCCGGTCGCCAGCTCGAGCCTGGCGAGCTTGCTTCCTCCGGCATGTGAGTACAGGCAGGCCATCTCGTACGTGTCGAGCACCGCGTAGTAGTTCATGCCGAACAGCCACTGCGGGCCGCCGAACTCAGCCTCCTTGCGCGAGATCGGCTCGTCGCCCTCGCCGCGGGCCCGATACAGGTTCCACCAGCCGGTGCGATCGGAGATGAAATAGAGCTCCCCAAGGGGCCCCCATTCGGGCTGGCAGATCGATTCGTGGCCGCCGCCGGCGATCCGGCGTGCAGAGCGCACGGTGCCCGCGTCGTCGAGCTCGGCGACCCAGAGCTCGTTGGACATCCACGGCATGTTGGGGTGGTTCCACGTCAACCAGGCGAGCCGCTTGCCGTCCGGGCTCAGGCGGGGCGCGGAGTAGAAGTCGTTGCCGGCCGCGACCTGGATCGCGTCTCTCTTGCCGCCCCAGTCCAGCGCGACCAGCGAGTTGACCGCCTCGCGGGCGCCTGTCGTATGGTCCTCGCGCACGGCGTAGATCCGGCCGCGTTTCGCATCCACATGCAGGTCGGCGTGACGGATGTCGGTGTCCGGCGTGATCGGCTCTGGGTCCGATCCTGGCTCCTGCCGGTAGATCCGCTGGTCGGCGAAGTTCGCGAACCACACCGTCCCTTCGCGCACGGCATACTGGCCACCCCCATATTCATGGACGCGCGTGCGCGCGTTGAAGGCCGCTGGGGTGACGTCGCCGATGGTGCCGTCGGCGCGACGGCGGACAATCACCTGCCGGCCCGCTTCGAGGGGCCGGCCCTCGATCCAGTAGAGGTCGTCACCGTCCCATCTCGGCATGCCGAGCGCGAGCTGCCCCTTCAGGAGCAGTTCGATGGAGATGGGAGAAGCCCAGGATCCGTACGGCGCGACCTTGCTCAAGACGAATGGTTGGGTCGCCGGATTACGAGTGCATCGCCCTGCCCCCCGCCGCCGCACAGAGCCGCGGCCCCTGTCTTAAGGCCGCGCCGCTCGAGCTCGTGGGCGAGCGTGAGCACGAGGCGCGCGCCGCTGGCGCCGATGGGATGACCGAGCGCAACCGCGCCGCCGTTCACGTTCACCCGGTCTTCGTCCAACCCGAGCATGCGGGTCGAGTTGAGCGCCACCGCCGCGAACGCCTCGTTGATCTCGACGAGGTCGAGGTCGGATACCTCGAGCCCGGCCTTTTTGAGCGCAGCCTGGAGGGCAAGCGCCGGCACCGTGTGCAGCCAGGCGAAGCGCTCGGCGCTCATGCCGTGCGCGACGATTTCGGCCAGGGGCTCGACGCCGAGCTTGCTCGCCCGCTCCTTCGACATCACGACCACTGCCGCGGCGCCGTCCGAGATCTGAGAAGCGTTGCCTGCCGTGATGGTTCCGTCCTTCCTGAAAGCGGCCGGCAATCTGGCGAGCGACTCCACGGTCGCGTCGGCGCGGATGCCCTCGTCGCGCTCGACGAGCACGGCGGCGCCGCGTCGCTGCGGCAGCGTCACGGCTACGACCTCGGCCGCCATGGCCCCGCTCCCCCACGCGTGCTGAGCGCGCTGGTGCGACCGCGCCGACCACTCGTCCTGCTCCTCGCGGCCGATCTCCAGCTCGCGGTTCACCTCATCCGAGCTCTCCCCCATGTGCTGCCTGGTGAACGTCGACCACAGGCCGTCGTGCACCATCGAGTCGATCATCTCGGCGTTGCCCATGCGAGCGCCGAACCGAGCCTTGGGGACCAGGTACGGAGCTTCGGACATCGACTCCATCCCACCCGCGACCACCACCTCCACCTCTCCGGCGCGGATGAGCTGGTCGGCCAGGGCGATCGCGTTGAGGCCGGACAGGCAGACCTTGTTGATCGTGATTGCCGGGACCTCCTGCGGCACGCCGCCCTCGATCGCGGCCTGGCGGGCGGTGATCTGGCCGGCGCCGGCCTGCAGGACCTGGCCCATGATCACGTAGTCGACGTCCCTGCCCTCGATTCCCGACCGCTCGAGGGCCGCCCGGATGGCGTGGCCGCCCAGGGTGACGGCGGGCACGTCCTTGAAAGCGCCCGCAAACTTGCCGATGGGCGTGCGCGCACCCGCTACGATCACGCTTGCCATAAGGCCAGTGTAATTACCCCCTTTCGAACGGAGGTGGACCGCCCGGCATGAGGAACGCACTGCTCGTCGTCGACGTCCAGAACGACTTTGTCGAGGGCGGGAGCCTGCCGGTCCCGGGCGGCGTCCAGGTCGCCGCGCTGATCTCCCGGCACGTGAGGCATTTCAAGGGCGAGTACCAGTTCGTGGCGGCGACCAAGGACTACCACGAAGACCCGGGCGACCACTTCTCGGATCACCCCGACTTCGTCAACAGCTGGCCGCCTCACTGCGTGGTCGGAACGCCTGGCGCCGCCTTGTGCACGCCCATCTCGAACCTGGTCCGGGAGAAGCTCGTCCAGACCGTCCTGGAGAAGGGCCGGCACGCGGCCGCCTACTCCGGCTTCGACGCCCTGGACCCGCGCGGGCATCCGCTGCTCGACGTTCTGAAGGAGGCCCGAGTCGACCACGTCGACATTTGCGGCATCGCCACGGACTACTGCGTTCGGGCGACCGCGCTGGACGCGCGGAAGCACGAGTTCCAGGTCCGTGTGCTGGTCAACCTGTGCGCGGCGGTCAACCCGGAGACAGGGCAGAAGGCGCTGGAGGAGATGAAGGCGGCCGGCTGCCAGGTCCAGGCGGCGACGGCGCCCTAGAGAGGCTGGCCCCTCTCCCGCGGTGCGGGAGAGGGGAAACCTTCTACTTACTTGCCTTCGTACTTGAAGGAGACGTTCAGCCGCACGCGGTAATTGCTGACCTTGCCGTTCTCGATCGTCACGTCCTGGCGAACGACCTCGCCGACGCGAAGGTCGCGCAGCGACTTCGAGGCGGTCTCGATGGCGGACTTGGCGGCCGCCTCCCAGGACTCGGCGCTGGTCCCGACCAGCTCGGTCACGCGATAGACGCTGTCCGCCATGTCGACCCTCCTATCGATGAGCCGGTTGCTTCAGGCCAATTCTCGCGCAGCTTGGTCGAGCTTGCGCAAATCCGGTAGCGTCTCGGCCACCCTGTGCGCCAGGGCGACCGACTCGGGGCCGCGCAGGTAGATGACCTGTTCGGTGATGCCCTGCTCGAGGTACACGCCGCACTGCTCGAGGAGCGCGGCCGCGTCGCCGCCGTCCCAGTAGAACTGCACCGACCTCCGGATCTCCGACGGGTCGCGGCCGATGGCCGCGCAAGCCTGCTCGAGCATGCCCACGACCTTGCGCGTGCCCTCCGGATCGCCCGCGGCCGCGTTCCAAACGTCAGCGTATCGAGCGACCAAACGCATGGTGGTCTCGCCGGACGCGCCGATCCACATCGGCGGGTGCGGTTTCTGCAAGGGCTTCGGGTTGGCGATCGCGTCCTTCATTCGGTAGTAGCGGCCCTCGAAGTTCGTGCGCTCCTCAGTCCACAACGACTTGATGATGCGCAGCGACTCGCTCAGCCGCCCGACCCGATGGTCGAGCCCGTCAAACCCATACATCTGGTGCTCGATCTCGGCCCATGCCGCCCCTATGCCGAACTCCAGGCGGCCGCCCGACAGGTGGTCGACCGTCACCGCCTGCTTGGCGAGGAGGGCGGGGTTTCGGTAGGTGTTGCCGGTGACAAGGCAGCCGATGCGCACGCGCTTGGTCGCTTCGGCCATCGCGGCCTGCAGCGCCCAGCCCTCATAGATCGGCCGGTCGGGTCCGCCTTCTCCGATGGCGGCAAGGTGATCGAAACCCCACAGATGGTCGAAGCCGGATTCGTCGGCGACGCGCCAGACCGCGCGCAGGTTCTCGATGGTCGTGTCCTGTCCCGAATGCTTGAGGCCGAATCGAAGTGGATGATTCACACCCGAAAGGCTACGCGCGCAAACGAGTCGGCCTGACGCGGATGGCGACGTGGTACTGACCGGAGAAGGTCTTTGGAGTCCAGCCGAAGCCCTTGATCCGCTCGCGATATTTCGCGAGGTACTTGGGGACGCGATACGCGGGAGGCTGATCCCTCACTATCGTCGCCACCCCGTCAAACCTGACCACGAAATCGCCCGCACGGTCGGTGTTGAGGTGAAGCTGAACGTTGGGATTTGCGCGCATGTCGCGCACCTTCTGGCCCGGGACCGAGTAGATGAGGAAAGAGTCGCCGTCCCACCAGAACCAGACCGGGACGGCGTGCGGGTGGGTGTCGGCGCCGACGGTGGCGAGCCAGATCACCTCGTCGTTCTCGAGGCGCCGCCGCACCCTTTTGCCGGGTTCAATTCCAGGCGCCGCCATTCAGCTCGATCCTAGTCCGGCGATGACGGCAATGGCGCCGAGCGCCGCGATGGCGAGGCCGCTGACCACACCGATCGCGCGTGTGACAGAGGGCGTCACCCGTGTTCTCAGCGACGCGGCAAGGCCGGCCAGCAGGCACCACCAGCTGGCCGAGCCCAGGGCGACTCCGGCCACGACGATGGCCGGCGGGGCGAAGCCGCCCCGCAGCCCGGCCCCAAGGGTGGCCGCCAGGGCCAGGAACGAGACGATAGTGGCGGGATTCGCGATGGTGAGGCCAAGAGTGGATGCATAAGCCCACGCCAGTCCCCGGCCCGTCGGCGCCTGTGAGGTCGTGACGCCGGAGGTTCGTTGCATCGCGGATCGCAGCCCGAGAACGACCAGGGCCACGCCGCCGGCGAGCCCCAACCATCTCGCGGCGCCGGTCAGCATAGAGGCGACGGCGGCGATGCCGAACACCGCGATGGCGGCATAGAAACCGTCGGCGGTGGCGACGCCTAGACCCGAGACGAACCCGACGAGCCAGCCGCGGAGGAAGGTCCGCCTAAGGCAGAGGAAGAAGATCGGGCCAGGCGAGGCCGCGATCGCGAAGCCGAGCACGAAGCCCCTGACCAGCAGGCTGGCCACTCGACCCTCTCATGGCCGGCAATTGTATTGGGCAACGAGGCGTCGAGGCCGCAAGGTGGATATCCACGCCGCCTCCACGAGGCCTTCACATCTCGTTCACAAGTCCGGCGAATGCTGGGAGCCATCAAGGTTTTCGGATTCAAAGGAGTGAGTGACATGAGACGCGGTTTCGGTTTGCTCTGGTTGGTGGTGACGACGATCATCATCGCCACCGTCGGCGTGATCGCCTACCAGGCGGGCTGGTCGGATGGCTTCGCGCAGCACGTGCCGGAGGGGACGGCGGCCGTTGCCCCCTACCCGTATTACGGCTACTACGGGCCGCACTTCTTCGGCTTCGGCTGGATCTTCGGCCTGCTGTTCTTCCTCTTCATCCTGTTCGTGATCTTCCGGGCCGCGAGGTTCGCCATGTGGGGCGGCCGGGGCTACGGAAGGGGATGGGGCCGCTACGGCGGCGGCGTGCCGCCGGCAATCGACGAGCGGATGCGGGAATGGCACTCGAAGGCTCACAGCGAGCAGCCGTCGGGAGCGACGCCTCCGCCACCGCCTACGCCGCCCGACCAGAAATAGGAATGACTGACCTTAGGATGGTCGCCACCGTGGCGACCATCCTTGTCGTTGACGACGAGCCGCGCATCGTGCAGGTCGTGCGCGACTACCTGCAGCACGGCGGCTTCGCCGTGCTGGTGGCGTCTGATGGTCCGTCGGCGCTCCGCACCGCACGCACCGGGCGCCCGGACCTGATCGTTCTCGACCTCGGCCTGCCTGGGCAGGACGGGCTCGACGTCGCCCGCGCGCTGCGGCGCGATGGCGACGTGCCGATCATCATGCTCACCGCCCGGAGCGAGGAGTCGGACAAGCTGGTCGGGCTCGAGCTCGGCGCGGACGACTACATCACCAAGCCCTTCAGCCCGAAGGAGCTGATCGCACGCATTCGAACGGTGCTGCGCAGGGCCGAGGGCATGAAGGAACCGGCCGAGCTGATCCGCGTCGGTGACGAGGTGGAGCTCGACGTGCCGCGCATGGAGGCGCGATTTGGCGGCCGGCGTGTGGACCTGACGAAGACTGAGTTCCTGCTCCTGGCCACCATGGCCCGTCAGCCGGGCCGCGTCTTCACCCGGGCGCAGCTGCTGGAATCCGTGCGCGGAGTCGCGTTCGAGTCGTACGAGCGCGCCATCGACGCGCACATCAAGAACCTGCGGCGCAAGATCGAGCCGGACCCCCGCTCGCCCCGCTACCTCCAGACCGTTTTCGGGGTGGGCTACCGCTTCGCCGAGCCGCCGGCGCCGGGATGAGCGGACGCTGGGGCCCTCCGCCCAACCGGCGGCCGCCATGGTGGCCGGAGGGGCAGTCGTGGCCGCCCAGCCGGCGCTGGGGCCGCGGCCGGTATGGACCGCCGCCGTTCGTGTGGCGGCTGGGGTGTTTCCTGCTGCTGGGCGTCATCTTCGCGGCGGTCGCTTTTTCGCTCGCCGCCGGATGGCTTGTGGGGCGTTATGGAGTCGTTCCGGCCCTGATTTTCGCGGCCATCATGATCGCGTTCCTGTTCACGGTCGGGTCGCGCGGGATGCGCAGGGTCACGGCGCCGATGGACCTGCTGATCGAGGCGGCAGGCAAGGTCGAGCGAGGCGACTATTCGGCACGCGTCCCGGAGTACGGGCCGCGCCAGCTGCGCTCCGTGGCTCGCGCCTTCAACTCCATGTCCGCCAGGCTCAAAGCCGCCGACGAGCAGCGGCGAGGCTTCCTGGCCGACGTCGTTCACGAGCTGCGCACGCCGCTGGCGGTCATCCAGGCGCAGGCGGAGGCGATCGCGGATGGCGTCTATCCCACGGACGAGGAACATCTGGCTCCCATCATCGACGCCACTCACTCGCTGGAGGTGCTGGTCGAAGACCTCCGCGCGCTGGCGCTCACGGACACAGGCAGCCTGGTGCTGAACCGCGAGCCCGTTGAGCCGGCCGAGCTGGTCCGCGACACCGTCGCTGCGTTCGAGGCGCAGGCAGAGACAGCCGGGGTCGACATCAAGGCCGATGTCGGCGAAGACCTGCCGTCCGCGGACGTGGATCCGGTCCGCATCCGCAGCGCGCTCGGCAACGTCGTCGCGAACGCCATCCGCTACACGCCGCGCGGCGGGTCGGTGACGGTGTCAGCTGCGCGCGCCGGCGACCGAATTGCGCTTTCGGTGGCGGACACCGGCAGGGGCATCCCGTCCGATCTGCTGCCCCGGGTGTTCGAGAGGTTCGTCCGCGGCCCCGGGTCGAAGGGCAGCGGGCTGGGCCTCGCCATCGCGCACGACATCGTCGTCGCGCACGGCGGCCAGATCGAGGTCGCCAGCACGACGCCGGCGGGAACGACCGTGCGCATGATTCTCCCGATCGCGTCGGCGGACTGATCCGCCCGCTGTAGGTATGGGTCGGCGCCCTCGCGTTGTCGTGATTGGGAGCGCTACTGCGTTCGGCGCTCCCGAAGACTGCAAAGGAGGTACGTATGGCAACGATCAGGCGAAGGGCGCGGATGTCCTCGCAGACCTTCGCGTTTCCGAAGCAGCGCAAGGAACCGCTCAACGACGCGCGACATGTTCGCAACGCGGTGGCGCGATTCGACCAGGTGGAGGGCGTCAGCGATGCCGATCGTGACGCGGCGTGGCGACGCATCCGCACCGCCGCGCGCAAGTTTGGGGTGGAGATCTCGGCGCGCGGCTGGCGGTCACTGATGAAAGGTCGGCCGCCGCGCCGCAGTCGCCCTTAGAGCCGGATCCGCTTCACGATTCACCGCTGCGCAAGCTGCCACCGCCGTTACGGCCTCGCCCTGATCGTCTGACTGGCAGGCGCGGGTGGAGCGCCAAGGTCTACCCCTGGCGCATTCGAGTCGGAGGCGCGGCGTGGCACCATAGATCGCTTCCCCACGAACGTGCTCCTAACCGCCGAAGACGATCGGCACATCGACAGACTCTGGACCGTCGACGCCAGTCTTGCGGCCTACGCCTTCTCGCGCCCGGTTGCTGTGTCAACACCAGGCCGCTGAAAGTGGCAACCTCGCAAGTCAAACCGGCCGCTTCTGCGCGATCGTGAATTCAAAAGCTAGAGCGGGGAACGATCGCCCTCGCGATCGAGAATCCTCCGCCCAAACGGGTTAAAGCGGGATAAGAGCTGAGCTGGAGCGCCAGGCGACCGCTTGCGGTTGCCACTCTTGACATGGCGACCCGTCTCCCGCGACAAGACGCTGAACGCAACGAGAGCGTCTTCTGGCCGTCAGTTGCTAAAGCGCGAGAGCATCCGAAAACTGGAGTTGGCGGGCCCGCCGGAGGGATTAGAAAGCGCGGCGTCCCTGATTCCTTCGGGGCGCCGCGCTTTCAGGGTCTGGGCGTCAGAGGCCCGGGCAAGTACCAGGGTCTGGCTGATCGATCCTGGCCGAGCCGCCGTGTGGAACGCGCGGGAAAGTCACCAGGAGCACATAGGTGGCCTGACCGGTGTTAACAACATCGTCCAGTTCGCCGGGTCGCTCGAAGAAAGCGTCCCCCGCCTTGTACTTGCTGATCTCGCACTGGCTGCCGACCGATCTGTTGACCGTTACCTCGTCGCCCTGCTTGACGATGATGATCGCGCCCCCTGGATGGAAGTGCCAACCCGATGATCCACCGGGAACGACCGTAATCTCCGCCATCACTATGTCGGTTCCTTCTTGAAACGGAAGGGTCCCCTCCGACCGGTCCATGCCGCGAGCCAAAGGAACATTCGTAAGGCCCGAGGGAGGGGTAGCCGCCCCTGGCACGGCGTTAATTGCCGCCACGAGGCCCGCAAGTGCGGCAGCCACAACCCATCCCAACCATTTAGTTCTCATTTCTCCTCCTTTATTCTTGGCGACGAGACCGCCTCGACGACACGGATGGGGTCGAGCCCTGCACGCCGTGCGGCGCGCGCAGCGACGCGGGCCGACGGAGCGTCGAACACGTAGAAGCAGATCTCGTCCCCGGGCACATGGATCGACTGCTCGAAGCGGACGCGTGCGCGCTCCCGCGTCAGCTCCTCTGCTGCCAAGCGGGCCCGCCGCTCGCGGGCGGCGCTCTCTTCCGCGTAGCCGCGGGCCAGATAGGTCTCGACGAGGTAGCTCGGCACGTGCTCGACCTTAGGAGGCCGAGGCTGCCGGGGAAACGTCAGAAGTTCTGAACTTTGACCGGCCTATGTCGGTTCGTGGACCCGAAGCCGGCGTGCAAGCTCGGTGCGCGATCGCACCCCGAGCTTCGCGTAGATGAGGGTCAGGTGGCTGGCAACCGTTCGCTCGCCGAGGAACAGGGCGGTGGCGACTTCCCGGTTCGTCTTCCCCTCGGCAACGAGGGAGGCGACGCGGCGCTCGGCCGCCGTCAGCCCTTGTTCGTGTTTGCGCCCGCTGATCCGCCCCAGCTCAGCCCGGGCTTTCGCGGTCCATAGCGACGCGCCGAGCGTCTCAAATCCCACGACTGCCGCCTCGATCGCCTGGCGGGCCGGGAGCTTCTGGCGCGCACGCCGTTTGAGGATGCCGAGCGCGAGCAGCGCCCGGGCGCGCCCGAAGGGGTCGCCGACCGCTTCGTGCTCTGCGACGGCCCGCCCGAGCAGCGTGAGCCCCGAATCGACATTTCCCTGGGCCGAAGCGAGGAGGCCGCGACACCTCGTGACATGCGCGAGCACCCATTCCCGACCGACCCGAGCCCCGTCCGCCTCCCAGCCCTCGAGGAGGTGGAGGGCGTCGTCCAGGCGACCAAGCTCCAGGAGAAGCTCAACGTGGTCGGCAGTCCACCAGCGGACGCTCGGTTCGCCCCACCCGAGCGCCGCCGCGCGCCGGTCGGCCTGATTGAGCCAGTCAAGCGCCGCGGACGGCCCACCGCTCCACAGCGCGGCCAGCCCCAGGACGGCCAGGTGCTGGGGCGGGTGGAAACCGAACTGCTCATGGGCTAGCTCGAGCGCTCGCTCCGAATGCTCGCGCGCCACCTCGAGCTGGCCCTGGTGGACCGCGATGACCGCGATCGGCAGGTGGTCCTGCGGCACCTCGAGGCCGTACTGGATTGCGATGTCGTGCGCGTGAGCCGCGTGTTCAGCCGCCAGCGCCCAGCGCCCGGCCCAAAACTCCAGCCACGCCAGGCCCCAGAGCGCACGCGCGCTCCGCATCTCGTCGCGGTCACGCCATTGCCGGAGCTCGCCCCCGAGCATCACCCGCGCCTGGTCTCGCAACGAGGACGGCGCGAAGGTGTTCGCGATCGCCTGCGTAGCCTCCTGAACAAGTCGCTCGCCTCCCACCGCGTCCGGAAGGTAGTTGGCGAGCGTCAGGAGATCGCCGGGCGTCTCCCCGGTGCCTGCGAACCAGCCAAGGATGGCCTGTACCGCCCGGGCGCGCAGCCGCAGCTCATCGTCGTTGAGCTGATCGGCCAGCTGAAGCGCCGCCTGTGCGTGCTCGAATCCCGCTCTGAAGCGCTCGACCCAGGCCAGGCGGCAGTGGATGCGCGACTGGAGCGCGGGCCGCGAGGCCGCCTCCCGGAGGGCGTGGTCGAGGAGCTCTGCGGCACGATCGACAGTCTCGAATTCGGATAGGAGAACGAGCGCCTCGGCTCGCCACGAGCCGACCTCCGTCTCAGCCAGCAGGTCGGTCGCAAGCTTCCGCGCCCTGGTCCATTCGCCCGCCGACTGATGCGCCCGAGCCGCAGCGAGCACTCGGTGTCGGCGCTCATCATCCTCATCAGGCGGTGTCAGGCGCAAAGCTTGCTCGGCGAGCTCGGCCGCAACCGGCGACGCGCCACGATCCATGGCCAGTCTTGCTGCCTCATCAAGCTCGGCGGCGACGGCGCCGTCCGGGCTGCTCTTCGACAGCGCAAGGTGACGGGCGTGGACAAGCGGTTCGTCGACGCTTCGCGCGATGCGCCCATGTATCTCCCGCCGCCCCTCGCCAAGGCCCTGGTAGAGCACCGATGAAAGCAACGGGTGGGTGAACCGGATCTCACCGAACTCGCGCTCGATCACATGCGCCGCAACCGCCGGTTCGAGAACCTCCCCCGTCACGCCCGACCGTACGAGCAGCGATTCCGATGTCGTGCCCAGCGCCGAGGCGAGCGCGAGCGCGTCGCGCGTCCCGGCAGGGAGATTGGCGATCCTCGCGCGCAGGAGCCCTTCGAGGGTCTCGGGAACAGGCAGAGGTTTGAATGGGTCCGCGTCCACATCAAGAACACGAGCAAGCTCAATTGCGAAGAACGGATTCCCGCCCGAGCGGTCGTGAATGCGCAGCAACGTCTGACGGGCGAACGGTCTGTGAAATTGGTCGCGCAGGAGGAGGTGCAGCGCGCCGACGCTTAGCGGACCCACCATCAGGCGCCGGACCGCCGCTTCCCGAAGCGCCTGATCTAGGCCGGATGGCGACCCTTCACCGGCGGTCCGCCGGGACAGCAGTACGCGAACGTCGTTTCCGCCGAGCCTGCGGAGCGCGAATGCGAGAGCGGTCGACGAGGACGCGTCGAACCATTGGACGTCGTCGATGGCGACGAGGATCGGCTCGCGCTCGCTGAGACGCACGAGCACATCGCGCACCGCGACGGCGAGCGCGCGCTGATCGACGCGATCTCCCGATGTCTCGAGTCGGAGCATTGCGATCTCAAGAGCACGCCTCCTCGGGGTTGGGAGTAAAGGCAGGATCTCGTCGAGCGCGTCCTCGAGTAGATCGCCAAGCCCGACGTGTGCGAGGTTACGCTCGGCCTCGGCCGGCCGTGATGCCAGCACACGAGGCCCTTGCGTTCGTGCGTGCTCAACGCCGGCAAGCCACAGCGTCGACTTCCCGATCCCGACTTCGCCCTCGAGCACGAGTGCAGTAGGCCCGTTCGCCACCTTGCCGACGAACGCGCGGACCGAGGCGAGCTCTGCCTCCCTGCCGACGATGTCAAAAGAACTCATTCCGAGTGGCCCAACTTCAGGACCTCACATGGCCACGCGCGGCCCACGCGCTCGCGGAGACGACGAACGGCGCCGGCGGAAGCATCTCGCGGCAGCTATCCCGCAGTCGATCACGCTGCGCCGACCCGCGCTGGGCCACATAGCTGCCGGCTCGGCCAATCCCGAACGTGAACGGTTCCCACCAGTCTTCGAAACTCGGGTGCTCGACCTCAATCGTAAGCGCGGTCTTGTCGATGTCCTGCAACCCGGCCGCCTGGAGCAGCTCCGCCAGGTCGCCGAGCGTGGCGCCGGCGACGTTTGATTCGTCTCCCGCATCCGGATCGAGTTGGTGCGCCGCCTTCCAGAACGCGCTCAAAGGAGAACGACCACCCCCATAGTCCCAGACGCAAGCGGCGACGACGCCCTCGGGCCTCGTCACGCGGGTCATCTCGCGAAGCGCGGCGACCGGGTCCGCTACATAGTGGACGACCAGTTGCGCCAGGGCCGCCTGAAACCGTCCATCCTCGAACGGAAGTTGCTCCGCCGAGGCCCGCTGGACCCGAACGCCGGGAAGCCGGTCTCGAACAGCGGCAACAAAGTTCTCCGAGGGATCGATGGCCCAGACCGAGTCGGCGCCCAGCCGGCAGACGAGTTCGCCCGTGAGCGCCCCTGGGCCGCAGCCCACGTCCAGCACAGGGTGGCCCGACCCAACGTGCGCGAACTCGACAAACAGGGGAGCCAGCGGAACCGAGTACCGGCCCATGAAGCGGTCATACTCGGCAGCGCCCGCCGCGAATGTCATGCGCGGAATGTAAGGCGCCACCGTCTAAACGAGCGGGGCGGTTCAGCCTCGACATGTGCTGCAGCTTCTGGACCACGACTTCGGATCGTCTGGGCCGGTGGGGACCACTGGGCACGATCTGGCTCAAGGTCGACCGATCAGAGGGAAGCGCTCGCCAGGAGTCGCTTGGCGGAGACCGCAGCCTTGCCCGTGCCCTCGATTCCCGCCAGGTATGCCGCCGCATCCGGATCGCGCAGGGGCCGACCTCGCGCCGCTAATGCGTCGCTCAGTGTCGTCAGCACGGCGTGTAGATCAGGTGGCGCCGGCCCATGCATTGCCGCTAGGAGGCGCTCAATCGCGACCGCGACAGCCTCCATGTGCTCATCAGATACCCGGCCGGCATCCGACAGAGTGGAAGCAATGCGGCTCCCTTTGATGACCCCGTAGTCGTACAGCCGTCCCAACGTCTCGCCAAGCGCGCGAGGGTCGAGTCGCCTCTGCTCCATGGCGTTGATCAGGACATCCGTGGCCAGAGATTTCTCACCCGGCTCCTTCGCTGCCAGGCCGAGCGATAGCAACAAACAGCCCATCTGCTTGATCGGCTCGTTCGGCAGGAGCAGCGGCTCGAGAAAACAACGCACGTGCCACATCGCTTGCCACCAGTCAACATTGCGGCCGAGCTCCGCGGCGCCCTTGGCGTAGAAAACTTCGCGGTTGCTGGGCCATACCGTACCTACCCATCGGACCGCTTCGGCGAGGCCGGTGGTGCCGTCGCTGTTGATCCCGCAGTAATCAGCTTCAGCCCTTGCGCCGAACGCGGTAATTGCAGCATCAAATAACCCAGGTATGTCTGCAAGCGCCGGAGGTTCCTTCAGCGGCGGATCAATCTGCAGCTCAAAGTGCACGTGCTTGTAGGTCTTGCCCTGATACATGTGGCTTGAGGTGGTCGATCGGAAGTCAAACCTGACATTGCGCGTCGGCCGAACCTCTCCGGCCCGCAGCGCGGCCTGCGTGGCGTCGGCCTCGTCCGCGGCCACGCGGATTCGTGCCAGCTCACGACGCCGCGACTCGAGTTCTGTCGGATCGATTGCTCCGCCGCGGGCGGTTGGCAACGAGAGGATTGGAGAAGGTCTTCCGCGAGCGGCACGTTCCGCGATTTCCAGGACCCGGTAGGACAGGAACCCCAACACGCTCCGCCTAGGGCCGGTGGTGTTCCCAAAGAACCGGAAACGACCTTCCCGGAATGGTGGAAGGGGTGGAGCTTGGCCACTACTCCACGCCGTTACTAGGCCGGCGACGTCGGCTCGCGGAGATTCGCCGGCGAACGGCCTGGCTTGATGAGACGACAGCATCATCTTGGCTCTGCGCGCGATCGGCTCCAGGTGCCGGATTGTCCGATCGTTGCGGTCGCAAAGACGTGACGTGCCGTCGAGCGCGCGCTCAACGTCATGGGCGTCCTCGATGCCTTCGAGCAGCCGCGCCAGTAGTTCGCTCAATTCCTCGATCGTTGTCACAGGCTCCGGGAGGGTCGTAGGTGTCCGAGGTTCAGCGGCAGCGCCTTGCACTGCCATAGGTCTCGGTTCTGGCTGACTCCTCGTCTCACGTCTCAGCGAGGGTGCGAGCGCCGGTTCCGCCTCAGCCACAAGCTCTCTGACCCGCGAGTCGCCGCTTCGGGTGGCCTCAATGAAGCTGAGCAACGCGACCTGGCCGTCCCGCGTCGCGTGCGGTAGCGCGGCAGCAGCAATAACGGCACCGCGCTCAGACCTCGGGAGCAGCTTGATCGCACCCCGGACAGTGGCGGCGGCCTTGGACATGAGCGCCGGCGCCAATCGGTCGACATTCACGTCTGATAAGTGCCCGGCTTCGACCAGCGCACGCACCGCGAACGAGACAGTGGCCGGGACAGGGCTTGCCAACAACGCTACGTAAGCTGCCTCGCGTTCCCTACGCTCATCTCCGTTCGGGGCTAGCAGTTCGTGGAATTGCGCGAACCATCCGGCGCGGAACGGAGCGAAATCTCGAGCCAGAGCAGCGAGGCTTGCATCCAGAAGGCGCTCCCGGGAGATGCGGCCCTCACGGCTCAGAGTCTCAAGCGCCCGGCTCCAGCCACTTGCGTCCGGCGTGTACTTGTCGTGAGCCGCGAGGCTTGTCTCGCCTGCACCCTCGATCTCGAATAGGCGCCAAACCTCGTGGTCGAGCAGCCCAGGGTCCGCTCTCAAGGCGTCAAGTACGCTGTCTTTCGGCCTCGCTAGCCCGTGAATCATCGCGAGGATGTAGCCCTGGTTCCCTGGGGCCGGGATTACACCATCTCGGACCAGCGTACGCATAACCGCGAAATGCGAGCTCCACCTCGCATGGGGCATGTCCGCAATGGAGTCGACCAGTGCGGCGGCCAAGGCGGGCCGGCGCTTGAGCGTCTCGACCGCGATCTCCACTGGCGGCATGGCCCATCCGCCTACCTTGCTCAGCTCGGCCGGGGTCGCTATCCCCAGGACGAGTGTTTGCGTCGCGTGCACCACCGATTCGACGTCTTTTCCATAGGGCCAGGGTTTCTCGCGAACTCGACCGATATAGGCCTGTCTAACCTCTCGCATGAGCATCAGAGCCTTCGGTGCGATTCGGCGGCGATCGACCTCAGGAAGCTGGTCGAGATCGCGACGGACGGCAGCCACATCGCCATTGCGAGCCGCCTGGAGAAGAGCGTCGAGCATCAGCTCTCCGCGCGGACGAGCAATCCTTCGAGCAGTTCGAGGCCCGCCGCCTTCGGCCCCGCGCCGTCGGAGCTTCGCGCCTCGGCCAACGCCCTCAGAGCGCCGGCCAGCTCGGTGCCGCTCTTTGCGCTGCCGAGGTCGTCAGGGAACACGCCGGAGGTCCTGCCGACGTCACATGCGAGCCGCACGAGGCCATGGAGATCGCGCACGCCTGCCGCAATGAGGTGGCCGAGCGCCAGCTGAAAAGTCTGCGCCATGCGTAGCCCGCTGGCCGGCGAGGCCGAAACTGCCCTCAGCGTGGATTCGAGGCGCTTCGCCTGAAAGGCACCGTGGCGCACGAGCTCGAGCCAAGAGGTCGCCATAAGGCCGGGTTGCAGCCGTCCGTCCTTCGCCGCCGCCGCAAACACATCTCCTGCGGCGGTTCTCGTATCACCTTCGGCACCGACGCACGACATCGCCAATGCGAGATGGCCGATGCTGCCGAGAGCGGTGTCGGGGTGAAGTAGACATGTGGTCGCGGCCGGTCCCCAATCGTGCTTGCCGGTACTTAGTGCGCGTGAGAGCGGTCGCAGGAGGTGCGCGGCGGTCACTTCCGGCAGCCATGGCGCGATTAGCGGCCACGTCTTGATCGCTGCACCGTAGCCAGTCTCGAACTCGCCCTCTGCGGCGAATCGGAAGTAGCTGCTGCCCGGATCAGCGAGGTTAGTCAGCACATTCAGGACGGTCGAACGACCACTCGCCGGCGCGACCCTCGCGAGCACGACAGCTCTGACCATTCCACCCCAGGGGTTGTCAGGCGTGGAGCTGACGATGTCCGTCGCGATGTCCGGCGGAACTTCGCGAAGTAGCTTCGCGAGTGGTCGCTGCACCCTCTTCGGTGCTCGCGTTAGCACTCTCTCCGAGTCTGCGGGACGGAGGCGCAGTGCGGCGATCTCCAGGTCGTAGGTGGGGGGCTCGGACCCGAGCAAGCCTGCGTAGTTGCTCTGCGCACGCTCGATGAGGGCCTCGGCCGCAACCGCTCCACGGTCGTGAGTCGGTTCCGACAGGAGTTCGGTCGCACGACCGGCCGCGATCAACTCGATCGCCTCAATACAGCGCACCGCAAGGACGCCTGTCGGCGTGGCAGGTTTCAACTGCCTGTCGAGGCTGCTGTGAAGGACCGTAAAATCGCTCGGTCGGGAGTCGCCGAAGCCGGCGGCTACCCGCTGTCCTGTCGACCACGTATAGGCCACCGCCGCCACCATCGACGCAACGTTTGCGCTGGTGAGCCCGCTGGGCCACCCCGGCAACCGCTCGGCTGCGCGCTTGGCGAGCGGGGCTGCTATCCGGCTGCGCTGTGCGAGCGGGATGCGCGCCGTACGGACCGCCCCGGCAATGGCCCGCTCAATGCCGATGGGGTGGTCCGGTTTCTCAACGAGTCTGGTGAAGGCCTCTACGACCTCCTCCGGATCGGTTATCGGCGGCGGGAGCGCCTTGCCAGCGCCCACACGAACCTTCCAGACCTGAGGCGGAGCGCCCGCGCGCAACGCGTCGAGCAACGAGCTGATGGAAGGGCCCCACTCCGGATCGTCGAGTAGGCCTTCCGCGCGCTCCACGATTGCTGATCCGCCACCAGCCGCCTGAGGCACGGACGTCTCATCTTTTGCAGGCTGTGGTTTCCGCGGTCGGCCACCCGGTAGGCGCTTGAGGAACGCACGCGCGGCTTCGCCGATCTCGGGGCGCTCATGGCTAAGCGCGGACGAGACGACCTCGCGGACAAGAGGCGCAAGGTCGGGAGACCGCTTCACCGCCTGCTCGAGCAGCCTCAGCTGCTTTACCACGATGCCCTTCTCGCCGCGAGAGAGACCAGGACCAGACGCGCGGACGAGGGACTCAAGGTCGAGCCGATCCGCTCGAAACAGCTGCTCCAGGGCACGTTGGCCGACGCCGGCCCCGAGTCCCGTGTTTGCAGCCAGCAGACGCTCGTACTGCGCGGCTCGAGCGGCCATTTCCTCAAGTGTCGGCGCGAGCTCGTCGTGCATGCCGACGTACCAGCCGAAATGACTCGGTCGGAGATCACGAAGGAAAACGGCGATCGATTCATCGAGGAGCCGGTCGAAATCGATCAGTCCGCGGCGGGCCAGACGCGCCAGCGTCGCGCGCCACGTCGCCTCGGGTCGCGGCGGCTTATTGACCCATTTGCCGTCTTCCCAAACCCGGGCTGGCGACACCCACCCATCGGCCCAGTAGAGACCTGTGGCTGATCCCTCGACACTGAAAAGTCGGAAGACTTCATCCTGGAGTAGCTCCGAGTCCTCTAGCAGTTGCTCCTCGATGGATGTCAATTGCTCGCGGCCTGGACCCCCGACCGCTCGTCCCGCGAGGCCGTTCGGCATCAGCGTGATGTACTCGGGAATGTCAGGCTTCGAAACTAGCCCAGCCCGCACCAGCGCGCGCACGAAGCGCCAGCAGTTTCGAAACTGGTTTCCAGTTAGCAGCGCCCGTGGCAGGTCCGGAAGCCATGCCGGGTTGCGCTCTCTTAGGACTGCGATCGCCTCGTCGGTCCAATGTTCGACGCCCAGGGGCCCGATCACTTGGGCGACCTGACGAACCCCCGCCGCGGTGCCCAGAATCGCCACCACGGTGGCCGACCGGTCGCCATGGAAATTCCAGATCCGACTGCACAAAGCGCGCACCTTGGGACTGGCAGCTCGCCGCTCGGCTTCGGTCGAGCTCGTGAGGTACCTGGCTACCGCCTGGCCGTCATTGCGCTCGATTGCCGCGAGCAGGTCTTCGACTAGAAGCGTCATCTCCCCGCGACGAGTCGAGCCGCCAGTACGTGTTTGCAAGGGCCACGGTTTCCCGCGTGCTTTCCCCACCAGGGGCATGTGCACCGGTCGCCGTCCGACGCGAAGGTGACGTGATGGTCGATATCGCGGCTCTCTACACGCGCGCCGCCACGCTCGATGTGAACCTTGCCCTCAGCGACGAGTTGCTTTGCGTCCCTGAGGCGAGGGTTCATCTTTAAGAGCGCATCTGCTCGAAGTGGCAGTTCACGATGAAAGTACGCACCGCGGGAGAGGTCATAACCCACCCTTCCTTGCGCGGCGAGGAACATCAATGCCGCTCGCGTTCGTTCGATGGGCAGACCAGCCGCACGGGCAAGACGCGCCATGTCAATCGGCTGGCCCCAGCCAAGCATAGGCAGCAACTTTTCAGCGTCGACCTCGGCGTCTGATGACGAAAGGTCGAAGAGGAGGCCCCCTTCACCTGAGAACCCGCGGCTCACCTCAGGGCTGAGGACCACCGTGAAACTGGCATCGTCCATCACCAGTTCCCAGGCGCTTGCCGCAGGCCCATCGTGCTTCTCGGCATCGATGCCGTAGACGCGAAGTCTCTTCGCGAAACGAAGCATGGGCTCGAGCGACCGCAGCCGTTCAGGCCCGGCAAGGCAGGCTGCACCGGCCCCGGGCAGTGAACTCAGCCGCAGCGACCTTCCCGACGGATGAGCCCATGACAGATGGCGCGATGACTTCGGCAGGGAGCGCAGGAAGAGGCGC
>Ga0070717_10000841_pt1 | contig 20323 bp, 17 predicted proteins | sample LARL113metaG_FD_71366 | JGI IMG/M metagenome (GOLD analysis project Ga0070717, IMG submission 71366) | Corn, switchgrass and miscanthus rhizosphere microbial communities from Kellogg Biological Station, Michigan, USA - LAR L11-3 metaG | ecosystem: Host-associated > Plants > Roots > Rhizosphere ... | reverse complement strand
TCGAGTCGGTGCTGATGCGCTACCCGGACCGGGTCACGATGTGCGTGTCGTCGCAGGCGGGCTGCGGGATGGCCTGCCCGTTCTGCGCGACCGGGCAGGCAGGCCTGACTCGCAACCTGTCCACGGCCGAGATCGTCGCCCAGGTGGTGGCCGGCGCCCGGCTGCTCGCGGACGGCGAAGTGCCTGGTGGCACAGGCCGTGTCTCCAACGTCGTGTTCATGGGGATGGGGGAGCCGCTGGCCAACTACGCCAGCGTGCTGGCCGCGGTGCGCAGGCTGACCGAACCGGTGCCCGACGGCATGGGCATCTCCCAGCGCTCGGTCACGGTCTCTACGGTGGGCCTGGTGCCGGCCATCGCCCGGCTCGCGGCCGAACGTCTCTCGGTCACCCTCGCCGTGTCCCTGCACGCCCCCGACGACGAGCTGCGCGACACGCTGGTGCCGGTCAACCGGCGGTGGAAGGTGGCCGAGGTGCTGGCCGCCGCCTGGGACTACGCCGCCGCCACCGGCCGCCGCGTCTCCATTGAGTACGCCCTGATCAGGGACATCAACGACCAGGCCTGGCGGGCCGATCTGCTGGGCTCGCTGCTGGCCGGGCGGCTCGCCCACGTCAACCTGATCCCGCTCAATCCGACGCCCGGGTCGAAGTGGACCGCGTCACGGCCCGCCGCGCAGCGCGAGTTCGTCCGCCGCCTGGAGGCGCGCGGTGTCCCGGTCACGGTCCGGGACACCAGGGGCCGTGAGATCGACGGCGCCTGCGGCCAGCTGGCCGCCTCGGCCTCGGCCCCCGCTCCCACCCCCTCCCCGGCCCCCGCTCCCACCCCCTTCCCGGCCGGCAGATGAGCCGCGGGTCCCTGCTTCGCGAGCTGCGCTGGCGCGCGGTGCACTGGTGCATGCTGACGGCGCAGCGGGCCGGCGTGGTGACCGCGGACACCCCGGCCGGGCGGAAGTTCGCCGCGTTCGGCCGCGGCTCGATGGCGGCCTTCCCGCCCGGTTCGGTCTTCGGCGAGCGCTGGATCACGGTCGGCGAGGGCACCCTGATCGGCGCCCAGGTGAGCCTGTCCGCCGGGATGGTGCCCGGCCAGGATCTCGGCCCGGTGCCGGTGCTGCGGATCGGGGACCGCTGCGTGATCGGCCGGGGCAGCCACATCGTCGCGCACCACTCGCTGGTCATCGAGGACGACGTGTTCACCGGCCCGTATGTCTACATCACCGACCAGAACCACGGCTACGACGACCCGGACGTCCCGATCGGCAGGCAGCTGCCGCTGAACGCCGCCGTCCGCATCGGATCGGGCAGCTGGCTCGGGGCCGGCGCGGTGGTGCTGCCTGGTGCCTGCATCGGCCGCAACGTGGTCATCGCGGCCGGCTCGGTGGTGCGCGGCACGGTGCCTGACCGGTGCGTGGTAGCGGGCGTCCCGGCCCGGGTGGTCAGGTCCTACGTGCCCGGCGACGGCTGGTCGCCCCCCTCCGGGCCGGCGCTGTCCGGGTCAGCGCGGGGCGGGCCTGGCGCGGTCGGCGCCCAGCGCGTCGAGGGCGTCGCGCAGCCGGTCGACCCGCCCGGCTAGCCGCGCGGCCACCTGCGTGGCCTCGGCGTCCCGGCCCACCGCGGGCAGCGCGCACAGCGCGGCCACCGCCTCCTCGACCTCCTCGAGCCGCCCGGACAGCTGCTCGGCGAGCCCGCGCCCGCCGAGCAGCTCGGCCTGGTCGCGAAGCTGGCTGGCCTTCAGGTAGAGGTCGACGAAGACCGCCACCTTGGCCTGAAGCACCCCGGGGTCGAACGGCTTGGCCAGGTAGTCGACCGCGCCCGCGGCGTAGCTGAGGAAGGTCTGCTCGGGCTGGGCGATCGCGGCGGTCAGGAAGATGATCGGCACGTCACGGGTCCTGGCGTCATGCTTTATCCGGGTGGCGGTCTCCAGGCCGCTCATCCCCGGCATGACGATGTCCAGCAGGACGACGGCGAACTCGCCCGCGCGCAACGCCTCCAGCGCCTTCTCGCCGGACTGGGCCGGCACCAGGATCTGGTTCAGCGGGGCCAAGATGGCGTCCAGAGCGACCAGGTTCTCGACCCGGTCGTCAACCAGTAGGATCCGGGCTTGCCGTGGCACCTGGCTCACCATCCTCATGCTGCCCGTTAATCCAGCAGCCCCGCCCCCGGCTGGCCTGGTGCCATCGTCTCACGTTCGGGCCAGGTCGCTCCTCCCGCGGCCGGCTGAATTCCTCTGCCCGGCCGCCTTCGCTCCCGCTGCCTTAGCCCCGGGCGGCCGCTCCTCCGCCGCCTTCGCCTTGGCGGTCCTCTGCGTTGCTGTCCTCTGCGTTGCTGTCTTCTGCTCCGCCTTCGTCCTGGCCGGCCTCTGCTCCGCCGCCTCCGCCCCCGTGCCCCCGGGCGCCGCGCTCTCCGGTTCCGCACTGTGCTGCTCGGCACTGTGCTGCTCGGCACTGTGCTGCTCGGCACTGTGCTGCTGGGCGCCCTGCGGTCCTGGCGCCGCCGGCGGCAGGCTCATCCCCGGCGTGAAGACCTCGCCACGCAGCGCGCGCTCGACCAGGTCGACGGCCTCGGCGGTGGCGGCGAGCCGGGCGCCCTCCTTGCGGTAGGCGGCCAGCACGGTGTCGATCGCGTGTGGCGGCAGCGCGCCCGCGAGTTCGGTCCTGGCTGTGCGGTATCCCTGCCGCGCGCCCTCGACGCACGCCTTCGAGTGGTACCTGGCCATGGTGGCCAGGGCGACCGGATACCGGCGCAGCACCCCGTGCAGGCGGTAGTCCGGCGGCACCACGTCGAGCAGCCAGCCGATCGCAGTGGACTCGAACTCCTCGTCGCCGGGCGGGTGCACCCCGGCCGGCCACCCCGGTGGTATGTATGCGCCCATCCCGCCAGTATACCAGCCAATCGAACTTACATTCTAGCTATGCCCTCACCTCTTAGCTCTGTGTCCGGCCGCACGAACATACCGGGTAGAGCGTCACAACCACTGGAACCTGAGCGGTGGCGGTGGGATGCCTGGGGCAGGCGGGGTGGGCGGGGCGCATCCCGGCCGGCATCGCATCATCGCGGATCGCTGCACCCCTGATGGGGTGCGGTGACACTCAATAACGGACGCCGTGACAGCTGTGGCGCCTGATGTGGGCACCCTGGCCCGGACGACGCGGGTTATTTCCCTACGCCTCCCTATGTGCACGTTGCCGCATCCATGACAATCCCCCGAACGGGCCCGCGAACCGGGCGCCGATTCCGGGTAAGCCGATTCCGGCTAGCCTGAACGGCAGGCGATCAAAGGCGGTCCGGTGAAGTTCAACCACATCGGGATCCCGACCGCGGGCTCCTTCGACGGCGAGATCCCGCTACCGCACCTGAAGATGACCGTCAGCGATCACCAGAACAATCCGTTCGGCATCCAGTGGCAGCGGTACTGGGACGACGCGCCCTATCCCGACCTGGTCAAGACGGTGCCGCACGTGGCCTTCGAGGTCGACGACCTGACGGCCGCCCTCGACGGCCAGCACGTCATCATCGAGCCGAACAGTCCCAGCCGCGGCGTGCTGGTTGCCTTCATCGAGGTCAGCGGGGCGCCGGTCGAGCTCATGCAGATCGACCACGAGGCGCGTCCCGACCTGTAGCGGGCCTACCTGCGCTTGCGGCCCGCGGCCAGCCGGGAGAGCAGGGCCGCGACCGCGGGCTCGCTGGCCGCGGTGGCCAGCGAGTGCAGCGACTGCAGCTGGCTGTCGGACAGCTTGAGCAGCTCGCGGGCCAGGTCGGCGACCGTCTGCTCATGCTCCCAGCTGCCCGAGCGCGCGCTGGCCGCCGGTGCCTGGTCGAGCAGCGTCTCGACCAGGGCCTGGCCGTCCCCGGCCGGGCATCCGTACTGGCGGGCGAAGGGGGCCAGCTCGCTGATCACGTGGCCGACGCTGATCATCCGCCGGTCCAGCGCCTCGGCCAGGAAGCTGCCCGCGTGGCTGGCCGCGATCCCGGTCGTGAGCAGGTCTACGAGCGTGCGCGTGGCCGTGGTCACCGGCAGGCCATCCGCCCAGGTCACCTCGTACGACGCGAGCGGTACGTGATGCAGCCGGACGCCGGGCTCGCGGGTGGTCCGCCGCCTGGTCGTGATGAACTCCACGTCCCGCACCACCAGGTCGCCGAGGCGGAGCAGCACCGCGGCCGAACTATGCGATACGACCGCCCCATTGCGGCCGAGCGGCTGCCGGTCCCAGGCCGGGACGGCCGGGTCGAGGCGGAGCCAGGCCACCTTGTGCGCCATGTTCCTCATCGCCGCGGCCTGGCCGCCTATCATGAGGTAGACACCCGGCCCGGCCCGCTCCAGCAGGCCCCCGTCCGTCATCCGCTTGAGCTGCATGTAGCTGACGTCGGCCGCGACGGCCTGCGCCGAGGTCACCATGCCCCACTGGCCCCGTGCGTAACGGGCGATGGTGATCAGGGCGGTCCGGCTGTCCACGGCGTCATCGTATCAGCGTTTCTATCTGGCTTATGTGAGGTTCGTTGAGCGATATGGACGCCGTGCCCCTCACCTTCGTCGTGGGGACGGGACGCTGCGGATCAACGCTGCTGTCGCGGGTCCTGCGCGAGCACCCGGATGTGCTGAGCCTGAGCGAGTTCTTCGGGACCCTGCGGCTGGCAGGCGACTCGGGTCGTTCGGGGTTCCCGGTCTCCGACCTGACCGGCGAGCAGCTGTGGGATCTGCTGGCCCGTCCGTTCCCGATGCTCGACGCCATGCTCGCGGCTGGCCTGCGGACCGCGGAGATGATCTACCCGTTCGGTACCGGTCGTTTCGAGCCGGCCACCGGTGTGCCGCTGATCAGCCATTTCGTCCTTCCGATGCTGACGGCGAAACCGGACGAGCTGTTCGACGAGCTGGCCGCCGAGGTGCCGCGCTGGCCCCGGCGCCCGGCCGCCCGGCAGTACCAGGCGCTGTTCGGCCACCTGGCCGGGCGGCTGGGCCGGCCGGTCGTGGTGGAGCGGTCCGCGGCGTCCCTGCACCTGATCGGCCTGCTGCGGGAGCAGTTCCCGGCGGCGCGCTTCGTGCACCTGCACCGCGACGGCCCCGACTGCGCGCTGTCGATGAGCCGTCATCCGATGTTCCGGCGGGAGGTCCTGGCCGCGGCCGCGCGGCACGCTACGGGCCTGCCGCCCGCCGCGACGCTGCCGCAGGTCGACGCCGCGCTGCCGGTCCGGCTCCGGGGCATGATCTGCCCGCCCTACGACGCGGCCAGGCTTATGGCGCACCCGATCCCGGCGGCGGTGTTCGGCCGGGACTTCTGGTCGCCGATGATCTGCGCGGGCCAGGCCGCGCTGCGCGAACTGCCGGCCGGAAGCTGGACGCGGCTGCGGTACGAGGACCTGCTCGGTGACCCGGCCGGCTGCCTGACCCGGCTCGCTTACTTCATCGGCGTCGGCGCGCCGCCGTCCTGGCTCGAGGCGGCCACCGCCCTGGCCGGGCCGCCGGACGCGCGCCGGATCGGGACCGCCGCGGCCGAACTCGACCCGGACGCGTTCGCCGCGCTGCGCGCGGCCTGCGAGCCGGGCACGCAGGCGCTGGAGGCATCATGACCGCGACCCAGGCCGCCGACCGGGACATCCAGTTCGACGCCGACGGCACCGCGACCTACGGGACGCTGCATATCCCCGGGCACCGCGACGGGCAGCGCCTGGCCGCGGTCCTGCTGCTGGCCGGCAGCGGTCCGACCGACCGCGACGGGAACGTCCCCAGGCTCGGCGTCCTGCCGCGGACGCTTGGCCTCCTGGCGGCCGCGCTGGGCGAGCTCGGCGTTATGAGCCTGCGCTTCGACAAGTACTTCAGCGGCCAGACCGGGGGCGGCGCCTTCGCCGCCGACCCGTCGGCGCTGGACCTGTCCGTATACCTCCGCCAGGCGGCCGCCGCCTATGAGGCGCTGGCCGGGCAGCCGGAGACCAGCCCGCGGGAGATGCTGCTCGCGGGGCACAGCGAGGGCGGGATGTACGCGCTGCTGCTGGCGCGGTCGGTGCAGCCGGCGCCGGCCGGGCTCGCCCTGATCGAGCCGCAGGCCGACCAGCTGCTGAGCCTGATCCAGCTGCAGACCGACCAGCTGCTCGGCGCGGCCGCGGCGGCCGGGAAGATCACGGCGGAGGCCGCGGCACAGAACGCGGCCGCGGTGGAGCAGGCGATCGGTCAGTTCCGGGCCGGGCAGCCGGTGGACACCAGCGGGCTGCTGCCCGATGTCGCGCGGATGCTCGAACCTGAGCTGCTATCCAAGGCGAACGCCCGCTACGTGCGCAGCGACGACGCGGTAGACCCGGCCACGGCCGCCGCCGGGGTCGCGCCGGGCACCCGGGTCCTCGTCACCGCCGGGACCAGGGATAACCGCGTTCCCATGTCCGCGGTCCGGCCGCTCGCGGTCGCGCTGGCCGGAGCCGGGACGACCGGACCCGGGCTGCGGGTGCTGGACGGGGTGGATCACTTCCTGCACCTGCCGGGCACGGCCCTGAACGACCAGGTGCTCGCCCCCGACGCCGTGGCGGCCGTGCGGGAGTGGGCCCGGCCGTACGCGCTCCAGCCGCCACCGGCCAGCTGACCCGCTGCCCGCCCGCCTCCAGTAAAAGACGGATCAAGCCGAACGGGCCGGCTCCGAGCACGCATCACGGCTCACAGCAGAGTCTCGGTAGCGCAGGGGCACCAAAACGCTGATTCCGCCCCCCCAGTGCGTTACCAGCTAATGAGATCGTCCCATTTTCAAGCAACGATTCTATCCAATTAGGTGAGAATCGCTCCCTCGCGATCCTACACCCAGTAACAGAACAGCTAAATTTCCTGAATTGTCATGCCACGCCACTTACGTCGTTCCTAACATCACTTCTCACGGCCATAGATGTTAGACACTCTGCCGAACACATCGGGCCGACGGGAACGGGGTTGTGACACGCGGGGCCGCAGGGGCTCCGGGTGCGAAATCCACTACGACAGGAGATGTGACCATGGCACTCGTAGGCGCCGACCTCGCCCAGCTCGACAACCTGGTGAAGCAGCTGAGCGGTCCGATGAAGACCGAGCTCGACGGCGTCCTGAACAAGATGAACCAGGCGGTGCAGCAGAGCTCCTCGTACTGGGTCGCGCAGCACGGCGACAAGTTCCGCAGCGAGTTCGCGCAGTTCGTCTCCAAGGCGAACGCCTCGCTGAACCAGCTCCTGCAGGAGGCCTCGCAGGTCACCGGCAAGAACATGCAGGCCATCTCCCAGGCCACCGGCAACGCCATCTGACCGGTCACGGCGGGCAGCAAAGGAGATCGAAGCATGACACTCACCCCGGAAGAGCGCGTGACCAGCGACGTGATCGCGCCGGAGGAGGTGCTGGAGAGCGAGCGGGGCAGCCTGATCACGGGGCTGGTAATCGCCCGGGCCTGGCGGGATCACGATTACCTGACGCGCCTGCTCGCCCGCCCCGGCGAGGTGCTCACCGCGGCCGGCCTGCGGCTCCCTCCCGGTGTCCGGATCAGGGTCTTCCAGGACACGCCTTCCGTCAGGCACGTCGCGCTGACCAGCCTGACCTCGGAACCAGAGGAGATGCTCCCGCTCTGGCGCGAGCTGCTCCCGCTGCCCGGGGGCAGCGAGGTCCGGCTGATCCAGAACAGCGAGCAGGCCCTGTGCCTGGTCGTCCCGCTGGCCCCGGCCGAGCCGGAGACGCTGACCGACGTCGAGGTGCTGCGCAGGCTCGCGCCCCGCGCCTCGGTCTTCGCCTCGGGCGACGTGGTGCAGAGCATGGCCGAGGCGTTCACCGCGTCCGAGGCGGCCCTGCTGGGCGCGGCCGAGGCGTCGGCCGAAGGGGCGGTCGAGGCCTCGGTGTTCGCCTCGGGCGACACGGTGCAGACCGCCGCGGAGACGTTCACGGTGTCGGAGGCGGCCCTGCTCGGGGCAGCTGAGTGTTCGGCGGCCACGTCAGCCCAGTCGGCGGGCGCGGCGCAGGCCGCCGCGGCATCGGCCGCCGCCGCGTCCACCTCGGTGGTGTCGAACACCAACCAGGTCACCAACACCTTCGCGGTGGCCGAGGCCCAGGTTGACGCCGTGGCGCAGGCCGCGGTCGCGGTGGCCGCGGTCGAGGCCGAAGCGGTGGCCACCACCACGACGGCCGCCGCCGAAGCCGAGGCCGTGGCCGTCGCGGTCATCGTCCTCACCTGATCGTCACCGAGCCGGAGCAGAGGAGACCGAAGATGATGAAGCTGTCAGCGCCGTATCACGCACTGCTGGGCGACCTGTCGGACGTGCCCGCGGACTACATCCGCGACGTCGCGCACATGAAGCGCTTCCTGGAACGGTGGACCATGGATCCGAAGTACCAGGAGGCCTTCGCCAGCGATGCGCAGGCGGCGCTGACAGCCCTGGGCGTGGAGCTCACCCCGGCCGACGTGCTCCCGCTCATCAACGCCGAACTCGCCACCGAAGCCACCCGCCTGGTCCGGGCCGGCCGGGCCGCGGAGGTGCCGGCGGCGGTGCTGCGTTACCGGGTCTTCGTGCAGGAGAAGATCGACCACCGGACCCGGCTGCGGACCGATGTCGTGCCGGCCGACCCCCGGCTGAAAGCATGGCGGGACCGGATGATCAACCGCTGCACCGGGGAGCTAGGCCGGGAGCGGGCCGAGCAGATCGTGCACGCGCCGGCCGCCATCGAGCTGTCCAAGGGCTGCACGGTCGGCTGCTGGTTCTGCGGGGTGGCCGCGCCGAAGTTCGAGTTCACCTGGCCGTACACCGCCGAGAACGCCACCCTGTGGCGGGAGTGCCTGCAGGTCCTCGGTGATGTCTACGGTCCGTCGGTCAAGCACGGTTTCCTCTACTGGGCCACCGACCCGCTGGACAACCCCGACTACGAGCACTTCCTCACCGACTTCCACGACGTGCTCGGGGAGTGCCCGCAGACCACCACCGCGCAGGGGCAGAAGGACATCGAGCGGACCCGCGGCCTGCTGCGGCTGGCCGCCTCGATGGATTCGGCCGTCGACCGGTTCTCGGTCATCGCGCTGAACTCGCTGAACCGGATCCACGAGGGCTTCACCCCGGAGGAACTACTCCGGGTCGAGTGCGTCCCGCAGAACAAGGAGGCGGCGCAGGCCGGCCGGTACCTGAAGTCCAATGCGGGCCGGGCCCGCAAGTTCGCCCGCAAGCGGGCCGGCGAACTGGTCACCGAGCAGCAGAGCTCGACGATCGCGTGCGTGTCCGGCTTCCTGTTCAACATGGTGGAGAAGTCGGTCAAGCTCATCTCGCCGTGCAACGCCAGCGAGCGCTGGCCGCTCGGCTACTGGGTGATCGCGTCCGGCACGTTCGGCTCGGCGGCCGAGCTTAGTGACCTGCTCTGCTCCATGCTCGACGAGCACATCAGGGACGGGCTCTCCGTGCTCGACCGGGTGAAGCTGCGCTCCGACGTGCGAATGGTGGTCGAGCCGGAGAAGCTCCAGGTGATCTCGCCCGGGCTCGGCCTGGCCTTCGACCGCCAGCCGCTGGCCGGCGAGCTGGCCGCGCTGCTCGCGGACGGCACGAACACCGTCGAGCAGATCGCGCTGCGCCGCCGGTCCGCCGGGGTCGCGCCGGCCGAGACGCTGGCCCTGCTCGACCAGCTGTTCGCGAAGGGCTTCTTCGACGAGGAGCCGCCCGCCCCCGCCGCGGACGGACCGGGGGAACTGCTGCCGCTCGAGGTCACCGGCCGGGCGAGCCGGTGACCACCCCGGTTCAGCCCGATAATGCCGAACGGACGGCGGATGTCTGCCTCGTCTCGATGCCATACGCCTCGCTGACCAGGCCGTCCATGGCACTCGGCCTGCTCGCGGCGATCCTGGAGCGCGATGGCATCGCCACGACGGTCGCGTCGGCCGGGCTGTGGTTCGCCGAGTGCGCCGGGCTGGGCCGGTACGAGCTGTGCGCGTCGCGGATGTCCACGGTGTTCCTGGCGGGGGAGTGGACATTCGCCGCCGCGGCCTTCGGTGACGATGCCGAACGGATCCGGCTTGACACCGAATACCTCCGGCAGATCAGCGAGGCGAGCGAGCGGCACCCCGCCGTATGGCGCGGCGCCCGCGGCCAGCAGCTCGTCGCGGAACTGGTCGCGCTGCGGGCCGCGGCGACGAGGTTCACCGACGAGGCGGCGCGCCGGGTCCTGGCCACCGGCGCCCGCGTGGTCGGCTGCACCTCGACGTTCGAGCAGCACGTCGCCTCGCTCGCGCTGCTGCGCCGGATCCGTGAGCTCGACCCGGAGGTCGTCACCATGCTCGGCGGCGCGAACTGCGAGACCGTCATGGGCCAGACCACCCACCGATGCTTTCCCTGGGTCGACTTCGTCGTGTCCGGCGAGGCCGACGGGCTGATCAGCGGGCTGTGCCGGCTCGCGCTCGACGGCCGCAGGGACGCGGACCCTTCCGAGCTGCCACGCGGCGTGCTCGGCCCAGGCCATCGCCAGGGGGGCGGGGGGCCGGCCAGCGCTGTGTTTGCAGGGACCGGGCTGGCCGGCCCCACCTTGCCCCGGGCGGTCTTCAACGACCTCGACAGCCTGCCCACGCCACGGTTCGACGACTACTTCGCGACGCTGGCCGCCTCCCCGCTGGGCACCAGGATCCGCCCCGGCCTGCCCCTGGAGACCTCTCGCGGCTGCTGGTGGGGCGCGGTGCACCAGTGCACGTTCTGCGGGCTCAACGGCACCGGCATGGGTTTCCGCTCCAAGTCGCCCGCCAAGGTCATCGCCGAGTTCGGCGAGCTGCAGGACCGGTACGACACCGGGGACTTCGAGGCCGTCGACAACATCCTCGACAACCGCTTCTACTCCACGCTGCTGCCGGACCTGGCCGCCGACGGCCGCCAGCGGCGGATCTTCTTCGAGATCAAGGCCAACGTGACCAGGGCGCAGGTGCAGGCGCTGGTGGCGGCCGGAGTCACCTGGGTGCAGCCCGGCATCGAGTCGCTGCACAGCGAGGTCCTCAAGCTCATGGACAAGGGCATCCAGGGCTGGCAGAACGTGCAGCTGCTGAGGTGGTCGCGCGAGCTCGGGCTGCGGCTTTCCTGGTCGATGCTGTGGGGCTTCCCCGGGGAGAAGGACGACTGGTACGAGGACATGGCGGCCTGGCTGCCCGCGCTGGAGCACCTCCAGCCGCCCGCCAGCCTGCCGCGGGTCCGGTTCGACCGCTACAGCGTGTACCACGAGCAGGCGCGGCGGCTGGGACTGATCCTATTCCCGATCGGGGCGATGTCGCTGGTCTACCCGCTGCCGCCCGCCGAGGTCGACGGGCTCGCGTACTTCTTCAGCACCGAGCCGGGGGCAGGCCCGCTGCGCTATGTGCAGAGCCTGACCGAGGAGATGACCGGGAACGCGGGCATCCAGGCGCTGGCCGCCGCGGCCAGGGCCTGGCGCGCGGCCTACGGCGGCGGCAGGCAGCCGGTCCTGGTCATGGCCGACGAGGGCGACCACATTCAGCTGACCGACACGCGCGGGTGCGCGACCCAGTCCCGGCACGTGCTGGCCGGGCTCGCCCGGGAGGTGTACCTGGCCTGCGACGCCGCGCCGCGCCGGGCCCGGCTGGCCAAGATCCTGCCCGAGGCGACCGAGGAGCAGCTCGCGGCCGTGACCGCCAAGCTCCTGGCGGATCGCCTGGTCATCGAGATGGACGGACGGCTGGTCGCGCTGGCGCTGCCCGCGTCCGGCGCCGCCGCCACGCCCGACCACACGCAGTTCCCCGGCGGCCACGTCTTCGCCGGGGCCGGGCGCCCGGACGCGGAATCCCGATGACGACCGCCGTATGGCCGGACCACGCTGTCCTCGACAACCCCGCCCTGGTCGCGCCGCCGCGCACGCTGCACGTCACCGGGCCGCTTCCGCTGGAGTGCGGCCGCGTCCTGCCGGGCCACACGGTCAGTTTCGAGACCTACGGCACGCTCTCGGCGACGCGGGACAACGCCATCCTGGTCTGTCATTCGCTCACCAAGGGCGCGCACGCAGCCGGGCGGCACGCGCCCGGCGATCCGCGACCCGGCTGGTGGGACGCGGCGATCGGGCCCGGCAAGCCGCTCGACACCGACCGGTATTTCGTGATCTGCGCGGAAACCCTCGCGGCGGGCCGGTCGACCGGCCCGGCCAGCCCGGACCCGGCCACCGGCAGGCCCTACGGGCTGCGCTTCCCGGTGGTGACCGTGCGGGACATGGTGCACGCCCAGCAGCAGCTGGTCACCCGGCTGGGGATCGATCGCCTGCACGCGGTGATCGGCGGCTGCTTCGGCGGCCAGCAGGCGATCGAGTGGGCGATCCAGCACCCGGACCAGGTCGGCCGCGCGGTGGTCATCACCACCACGCCGGCCACCTCGGCGCATTCCATCGCGATCTTCACGGTGATGCGCCGGCTGATCCGCGGCGACCCAGCCTGGAACGGAGGCGACTACTACGGGGAGTCGTTCCCGTCCGCCGGGCTGGGCGCCGCGATCGCCGCGGCGGTGCCCCTGTGGATGAGCGCCGAGGTGCTGGACGCGCGCTTCGCCCGCCGCCCGGCGCCCCCGGCGTCCCCGGCGACCGCCACCCCGCCCGACGGCCCGGCCCGCCTGGCCGCCACCCCGGCCCGCCCGGCCGCCACCCCGGCCCGCCCGGCCGCCACCCCGGCCCGCCCGGCCGCCACCCCGGCCGACGGCCCAATCACCGCCGTCGGCCGCAGGTACACCCTGGACGCCGAGTTCGAGGTGGAGTCGTTCATCGCCAGGCTCGCCGCCCAGTCCGGCTATCAGCTTGACCCCAACAGCCTCATGTACCTCACCCGCGCGGTGGAGTACTTCGACCTGGAGGCCGAATACGGCGGCCTGCAGCGGGCGCTGGCGCCGGTATCAGCCCGGGTGCTGTTCCTGAGCTACCGGAAAGACTGGCGCTACCCGGCGGCCGAAACCGACCGCATGCACCAGGCCCTGCTGGCCTGCGGCGGCGACTCCCGGCACGTCGTGCTGGACAGCGGCCTCGGCCACGGCGCCTTCCTGTTCGACGTCGCCGGCCTGGCCGGGATCGTCGCGGACTTCCTGGATCAGCGCAATGGCTGACCCGCCCGCCCCGGACGCCTCGGCGCGCCGGGCCCTGGCGGCCCGGGTCTGGGCCGCGGTGTGCCGGCACATCGACGGCATGGCGATCGGCTCCACCATGGCCGCGCTGGCCTCGCACGGCGCGCTGCGCACCCTGGCCGCCGCGGACCGGACCGAGTTCGGCAAGCTCCGGGCCAGCCTCGGCGCCCAGCCCGGCTTCCTGCACGTGGCCATCCGCCTGCTCGCCGACCAGGGCTGGGTCACCTGCGCCGGCGAGGGCGGCACGGACGAACTGAGCATCACGCCGACGCCGGGCGGTCGCGTGGTCATGACGCGGCTGGCCGGCGGCTACGCCGACGCGGTGCGGTTCCTGTCCGCCGCCGGGCGGGTCGGCGCGGATCCCGTCGCGGGTGACGCCGCGCTCGAGCCGTTCCTCGAGGCGGTCCGGGGTGACTGGGGCCTGCCCGTGACCGGAGTGCCCGCCGGCGTCCGGCACCAGGTGCTGGCTCACCTCAACGGCCACCTGATCGCGCCCGTCATGTTCGGCCTGACGCTAGCGAACCGGCCTCCTGGAGGGAACGCGGCGCAGGTCCTCGCCCGGCAGGGCTGGGTGCGCCGCGACGACGGCGCTGACCGCCTCACCGCCGCGGGGGAGATGGCCGTGGTGCTGGCCCGCCAGTACCGGTACCCGATGGTGTACCTTCCGCTGCTGCGCAGCGTCCCCGAGCTGATCTTCGGCCACCCGCAGGCTCCTACGGCGGACGGTGACGACGAGACCCACCTGGACCGTGACCTGGACATCAGGTTCAGCGGCGAGGTCTTCGCCGCGACCTGCCGGGCGCCGTTCCTCGACGTCGCCCTGCCGCTGTTCGACCGCGAGCCCGTGGCGGCCCAGCCTGTCCTGGTCGTGGACTCCGGCTGCGGGGACGGCACGCTGCTGGAGACGCTGTACGGCGCGGTGCGTACCCAGACCGGACGCGGCCGTGAGCTGGCCGGGTACCCGCTGCTCATGGTGGGCACCGACCCCAGTCCGGTCGCCCGCCGGGCGGCCGCGGCCCGGCTGGCGGCCGCGGGCGTGCCGCACCTCGTCATGGACGGCGACATCGCCGACCCGGCCCGCCTGGCCCGCGACCTCGCCGCCGCGCGCCACGACGCCCGCGACGCGCTGCACGTCTGCAAGTCGGCCATCCACGACCGCGCCTGCCGCCCGCCCGCCGCAACGCCGCCCCCGGTCGCGGCCGCCCCGCCTCTGGCCGCGGCCGCCCCGCCTCTGGCCGCGACCGCCCCGCCTCTGGCCGCGCCCGCCCCGCCGCCGGCGCGGGAAGCCGGGCCCCCAGCCGCCATGACCGCCTTCGCGCACCCCGGCGGCGGCGCCATCCCCGCCAGCCAGATGGCAGTGAACCTGGCCGAGATGTTCCGGGCCTGGCAGCCGCTGGCGCGCAGGCACGGCTGGATCGTGATCGAGGCCCACTCGGTCCGTGCGGCCACCGCAGCCGCCCTGATCGGGCGGACGCTCGCCACCGCCTTGGACGCCACGCACGGCTACTCGTGCCAGTACCCGGTCGAACCCGAGGTGTTCGCCTGGGCCGCCCGGTCCGGCGGCTTCACCAGCCGCGCCCACCACGAGCCCGGCGCCAGCGCGCTCGGGCACACCCAGCTCACCATCGACCACTTCGTCACGGACGGACCCGAGACGGACCAGGCGGGCAACTGACCCCGCCCGCGCGGCCGCTGGCAGCCCTTCATCCGGCGTGGTGTGATGCGCGCGTCGGCTAACGGCTTGACGAGACCCTATCGATTATCGTTATTATCGATTATCGTTGTTATCGACTAACGATACGAGCCGGGCAGGAGACCGTCCGGCTGACCCGAAGGGACTCTGCGATGACCATCGATAACGAGGACGGCGGACTGACTGAGCCGCTGGAGTCCGTGACTAAGTTCTTCGGCGCGCTCATGATCATCGCGGCGCTGGTCGGCGTGGCGTTCCTCGTGTTCGGCTCGGGGGGCACCTACGGCGGCCTCCCCGGCGCCGTGTGCGTGACGAATCCGGGAACCGAGTACGGCGGCGACTGGAGCACTTCGGCTGTCACCGCCCGGCCAGGTCACTCGATCAGCATCGTCGGCAGCCTCGAGGTGTGCGCCGATCACTCCACGCTCGGCGAGCAGACGCTCAATCTCGTGGCTGTGCTGCCCGGCGTGTTGTTCTGGGGCGGCGTCTTGTTCCTGCTCTGGCGGATGATGGTAACCGCACGCCGGAACGGGCCGTTCACGCCGCGCGTCGCCGCCGCCGTGCGGCGGCTCGGCTGGTTCATCATCATCGGCAGCACGACCGCCGCCGTCGTCAACCTGACCGCGGTCGATACGCTGCTGATGATCATGACCAAGATCGATAACCCGTTCCCGAACCTGATCCTGGTGCCGTTGCACCTGCCGGTCCCGGTCCTGACCGGAGCCGCGCTGCTGACCTTCGCGCGGATCGTCGAGGCCGGCGCCGCCATGGACGCCGAGATCCAGGCCACCATATGAGGGACCACCCCGACGACGACGGCGCGGCCGACGGCCACGACGAGGCGGCGGCGATCGCGATACGCCTCGACGCACTGCTCAGCGAGCGGCACATGACGCTTACCGAGCTATCGGACCGCGTCGGCGTGACCATCGTCAACCTGTCCGTGCTCAAGAATGGCCGCGCCAGGGCCATCCGCTTCAGCACTCTCGCCAGGCTCTGCCGCGCACTCGACTGCCAGCCAGGCGACCTGCTGCGCTACCACGCCGATCAGCCAGCCGCCGGGTCCTCCTGAACGGCTGGCCCGCCGCCCCTATGCGCCTGCGGGACGGCTCAGGTGTGGAACCTGCGGGCTTCCTCGAGCTGCTCCGAGCTGAGTGTGTTCTCCCGCACGTTGGACACGTTCACGATCTTCCCGTCCACCGGGCACTGCATCCGCCGGACCGGGCCGAGATGCACCGAGCCGAACAAGCGGGAAGTCTCGCTCGACACGAACAGGTGACCGTCCGTGCAACGCAGGATCCGGTCGCCGAAGACTGCCATCAGCTCTCCTCAGTAACGCCCTGTAACTGGGCGAACGGTATGGGTTAAGTGGCGCTATGCAACCATATTACGGAAACGGCACCGGGATGGTTCGAGACATCTCCCATGGGAGACAGGATGCACGTGTTGCGGGCCGCGATGGCGGTTGTGATCGGCGCGGGACTGGCCGCCTGCGGCTCTACTGGCCAGGGGCAGGGCGGGGCCGGGACGTCGTCCGGTACGGTCGCGGCGGCCGAGCAGAGCGTGCAGTTCACCGTGGACGGCACCGCCACTTACGGCACGCTCGACGTCCCCGCGCACCGCGCCGGCCAGCGGCTGGCCGCGGCCCTGCTGATGGCCGGCAGCGGCCCCACCGACCGGGACGGGGACGACGCCGCGGCCGGGCTCGAGCCGCACACGCTGCGGCTGGTGGCCGGGGTGCTGGGCCGGATGGGCATCATGACGCTGCGCTTCGACAAGTATTTCAGTGGCCAGACCGGCGCCGGCGCGTTCGCCGGCCATCCGTCCTCCATCGACCTGGCCGCGTTCATCAAGCAGGCCGACGCGGCCTACGACTTCCTGCGCGCCCAGCCGGCCGCCGATCCGCACCGGATGCTGGTCGCCGGGCACAGCGAGGGCGGGATGTACGCGCTGCTGGTCGCGGAGTCGGTCTCGCCCCGCCCGGCCGGGCTGGCCCTGATCGAGCCGCAGGATGAGCGGTTCCTCAGCCTCATCCAGCTGCAGACGGACGAGCAGCTCGACGCCATGGTCAGGCAGGGCGGCATCGCCGCCGCGACCGCCCGGCAGAACGGGGAGGCGGTCCGGCGGGCCGTCGCGGACTTCCGGGCCGGGCGCCCGGTCGTCACGGACGGCATGCTGCCCGGGGTGGTCAACCTGCTCACCCCGATCCTGCTATCCGGCGTTAACGCCGCCTACGTGCGCAGCGACGACGCGGTCTACCCGCCGGGCGTCGCGGCCAGGCTCCCGCACGGCACCCGCGTCCTGGTCACCGAGGGCACCGCGGACCAGAACGTCCCGCCCAGCACGATCACGCCGCTGGTCCGCGCGCTGGCCGCGGCGGGCGCCACCGGACCCGGGCTGCGCACGCTCAACGGGGTCAACCACCTCCTGCACCCGCCCGGCGCCGCGAACAACGACCAGGTCCTCGCCCCGTCCGCGGTGACCGCCCTGCAGTCCTGGGCAGCGCCCTATTCTTCGCTCGCCCCCGGGCCCCACCCCCCTCCCCAGCCCTCTTCATAGCCGGCTCCTTCCCTCCTCGCTCCTTCCCTCCTCGCTTCTTCGTCGCTCGTCAGTCCAGTCGCCGGCGGCGCCCTTTGGCTCGCTCAGATTGAGCCCTCGTCGATCGCGAGCTGGATCGGGGCCACCCGGCCCGGGCGGAAGATCAGGCCGCGGCCGAGCGGGCCCGGCGCGGCGTTCCGCGGCAGCCGCACGCCGAACAGGTCGCCGTCGTCAGGCGTGTCCACCGTCACCAGCACGCCGCACCGCGACTTCAGCGCGGCGGGGATGAAGCCGGTGTAGCAGCGGCCCAGGTCGCCGGTGGTGCCGGCCAGGATCAGGCCGTGGTCGGCATCCCGGCCGGTGACGATGATCCGCTCCAGGATCGGCGAGTTGGGCGCGTCGAACAGCATCTCCGCGTCGTCGACCACGACGACGTACCGGTCCAGCGGGTTCAGCTCGGCTCGCAGGACCTCGATGTCGAAGTCGGCGCCGAGCACGGCGATCACGCCCGGCGTCCCCTCCAGCGCGCGCAGCGGCGAGCGCCGCGGCGTGATCACCAGGATGGGCGTCTGCGCCGCGATCAGCGACCGTGCCATCGTCAGCAGCGTGGTGGACCGCCCGCTGCGGGCCGGCCCGGCGACCACGACGCCGGGCCCCTCGTCCCTGACGTCGATGCCCTGGGGGGAGAGCTGGTCCCCGCCCGCGCCGGCCAAGGCCCACATCGGCGACGGCGGCGCGAAGTCCGGGTCCAGCCGGTACGTCTCGGCCAGGGTGATTCGCGGCGGCAGCGCGTCGACACGCAGCGGGCGCTGCGGGGCCGGGGCCCGGCCGAACCGCTGCCGCGCCTGCTCGCCGATCCGGCGCAGCGCGGCCACCTGCGCGACGCCGCTGGGATCCGGGTCCAGCAGCGCGATCTGCGCCTCCAGCGGGTTCGGCTTGGCCGCGAACATGATCCGGCCCTCGGACTGGTGGGCGGGTAGCGCCCGCTCGCCGATGTCGGCCAGCGAGGCGTCGCTGCGGTCCGTCATCCGGAAGATCATCCGCTGACCGAAGATGGTGCCGGTCTGGCCGATCAGCGCCATCCGGTCGGTGGTGAACACGGCGCGCAGGCCGACCGCGCTGCCCTCGCGCAGGATCTGCAGCAGTGTCTCGATCAGCCGGCCGTAGTCGAGGTTCTCGAACGTCGCGACGTAGCCTTCCCACCAGTCGAGCAGCAGCAGCATCCAGGGCAGCCGGTCCGCGCCGGACGTGGCGGCGCGCTGCTCGGCCAGGCCGGCGAACCCCTGGGCCGCGAGCAGCTGCTGGCGGCGGGCGATCTCGTTCCTCAGCTTGCTCAGCAGGCGCTCCACCCGATCGCCCTGCTCCCTGGTCACCACCGCGCCGCAGTGCGGCAGGTCGGCGACGGGCAGCAGCGCGCCGGTGCCGCAGTCGATCCCGTAGATGTGCACGTCGGCCGGGGAGGCCATCGTCGCCACCGAGCCGGCCAGCGTGCGCAGCAGGCTGGACCGCCCGGTGCGTGCCGCCCCGGCCACCGCCACGTGCCCGGCGTGCGTGAAGTCGAGGGCGAGCGGCGCGCGGGCCTGCCGCAGCGGCAGGTCGGTGAGACCGTACGGGATCGGCGGGACGTCCTGTGTCTCCCCGGGGGGACGACCCCCCCAGACCCCCCCGCTCCTGGGGGGACCCATCCCCCCAGACCCCCCTTGGGACCCCCCTGGCGGCAGCTCATCCAGCGTGATCAGCTCGGGCAGTGTTATCAGCTCGGGCAGGGGTTCCAGCCACGGCCGGCGCTGCTGGCCCAGGCCGAGCTTGGCGTTGGCGGCGGCGATGGCGTCGACCAGCGCGGACAGGTCCGTCGCCATCGACTCCTCGTCGCCGCCCGACGCGCGAGCGGGCAGAGCCTTGCCGAGCCCGCGCCACGGCAGCGGCACCACCTGCGCGGTCGCGGTGATCGGTCCCGCGCTCGGCCGCCGCCCGCCTATGCGTGCCGACTGCACCGCGACCGGGCTGGCCGCCCCCGACCTGATGTAGCAGCGGCCCGGGGTGGACTTGGCGATGAACGCGGCGTCGCGGGTGTCGATGACGTCCGCGGACTCGTCCGGGCTGGTGACCCGCAGCGCGATCCGCAGGTTGGTGTTGGCCCTGATGTCCGCGCTGACCACGCCGGCCGGCCGCTGCGTGGCGAGCAGCAGGTGCACGCCGAGCGAACGGCCGCGGCGGGCGATGTCGATGAGCCCGGTGACGAAGTCGGGCAGTTCCGCGACCATCGCGGCGAACTCGTCGATGATCAGCACCAGCCTGGGCATCGGCTCGAGGTCGGGCTGGAGCTTCTTGGTGTCCCAGTAGTCCTCGATGTCCTTGGCCCCGGCGTGCAGCAGCAGCTCCTCCCGCCGCTTCAGCTCGGCGCCGAGCGAGTCGAGCGCCCGCACGGTGAGGTGCCCGTCCAGGTCGCTGACCATCCCGACGGTGTGCGGCAGCCGCGCGCAGTCCTTGAACGCGCTGCCGCCCTTGTAGTCGATGAGCACGAACGTCATCGAGTCCGGCCGGTTCGCCACGCACAGGACGGCGATCAGCGTCTGCAGCAGCTCCGACTTCCCGGCTCCGGTGGTCCCGGCGACCAGGCCGTGCGGGCCGTCCGCGCTCAGGTCCAGGATGAACGGCCCGTCGGCGCCGATCCCGATCGGCACCTTGGTGGTCCGCCCGCGCCGCTGCCACGCGGCCAGCACCAGCTCGGGCGCGGGGTCCGGCATGTGGATCAGGTCGAGCAGTCGCGCCGAGCCCGGGATCGTCGAGTCGGCGTCGTCCCGGCTCACGTCGCGGACCGGGGCGAGCGCGCGGGCCACCCGGTCGGCCCAGCCGACCGAGACCTGGTCGGCCAGGATGGCCGGCCCGCCGTGGCCGAACACCGAGCCGTGCCCGCGGATCAGGAACGGCCGGACCCGCAGCGCGGTCTGGCCGTGCGACTCCCGGGCCCAGCCGCCAGGACCGTAGTGCACGCCGTTGGCGCTGTTGGTCGCGGCCTGGCCGGGGATGTCCCAGGACAAGACG
>Ga0070717_10000840_pt1 | contig 20326 bp, 11 predicted proteins | sample LARL113metaG_FD_71366 | JGI IMG/M metagenome (GOLD analysis project Ga0070717, IMG submission 71366) | Corn, switchgrass and miscanthus rhizosphere microbial communities from Kellogg Biological Station, Michigan, USA - LAR L11-3 metaG | ecosystem: Host-associated > Plants > Roots > Rhizosphere ... | reverse complement strand
GAGATAGATACGTACGGGGTTGCAGAGGTTGCCAGAACTGTCTTTCTTAATCTTTTGGGGAGTTTGCCCAATGGGCAGTTTTAGTAGATAAACTCCAGCACCATTGAAGAAAAGAGCATTTGGCTCTAGATTTGGCTCTAGTAATCACTCCATTGAGGTGTTCTAGGGTCAGATAGATCACAGGCGTTGTGAAAAGTGTTAGCACTTGTGATGCTAATACTCCCCCTACAATGGCAATCCCAAGCGGCTGACGCAGCTCCGCTCCGCTTCCCTGCCCTACTGCAAGTGGCAAAGCTCCAAGCAAGGCCGTTACATTCGTCATAAGAATGGGGCGGAATCGCGCAATAGCAGCCTGATAAATCGCATCGTATGCACTAAGGCCTCGTCTTCTTTGAGACTCAATAGCAAAATCGACCATGATAATGGCGTTTCTCTTCGCAATTCCAACTAGTAAAATTATGCCAATCATCGCTATAATGCTGAGCTCTATCCCCACTAGAAGCAGGGCAAGGAGTGCTCCGATGCCAGCTGTAGGCAATGTAGAAAGAATAGTTAATGGATGGAGTAGACTTTCGTACAATATTCCCAGGACGATATAGACTACCACAACAGCAGCCAAGACGAGCAAGGGTTGGGACGAGGAAGTCCTCTTCAGTAGTTTTGCATTTCCTACAAATTCTCCTTTGATGGAGACAGGCATATGGAGTTCACTACACGCCTTCTCCACTATTGCTATGGCTTTACTTAGTGCAAGCCCCTCCCTTAGGTTAAAAGAGAGTATTACTGCTGCAAATTGATTTTCGTGATTAACTGCGGGCAGAGCCCTTTCTTCTTTAAAAGAAGCTATTGCACTTAAAGGAACTAAGTTTCCAGAAGAAGACTTGATGTGAATTTTATTAAGAGAATTTGCGTTGCCAGAAAATTCTGGGCTAGCCTCCAAAATCACGTGGGACCGGTTGCTGCCAGAATATACGGTGGACACTTGCCGTTGGCCAAACGCACTGTGTAATGCAGAACTGACCTGCTCGGATTGAACGCCCAAGCGTCCAGCAAGGCCACGATCGATGCTAAGTCTCATTTGTATCCCATCGAGTTCTTGGTTGCTTTCTACATCAACCAACTTTGGATGCTCTCGCAGTTTTTTGAGCAAAAGAGGAGCCCACTCCAGCAAAGTTGAAAAATTGTCAGAACGTAAGGCATACTGATACTGGGCCATACCAATGCGGCCTCCCATGCGAAGCTCTTGTGCGGAAAAAAGATGGAGTGTCATTCCCTGTACTGCAGCTAGCTTTGGCCGAAGACGATGGATGACCTTCTCTACATTTACTTTGCGTTCCGAGAGAGACTTAAGAGAAACGTAAAGGAAACTGCTGCCTGGAGAACCGTCTCCCCTGTGTATGATGGATACTACACTTGCTACTGCTGGGTCAGCTAGAATAACTTCCGCTAGCCGCTGCTGTTTAGATTGAAGAGCTAGATAGGATAAGTTCTTGGAACTTGCTGTTACACCGAACATTAGTCCTGTATCTTGCTGCGGGAAGAAGCCCTTGGGAACCATTTTATAGAGAGCCAGACTACCTACCAATGTAGCTAGGAGTGTCCCTTGGATGATTTTTTTATGCTGCAGCGCCCATGCTAGGCCTACCTGATAACAAGTCGCTGTTCTTGAAAGCAAGGCTCCCGCCCATACAGTGAAAGTGTTGTGCAAGTGGGAAGTTTTTTTACGTAGGCATCGAGCGCAAAAAGTAGGTATGAGAATCAGAGAGGCAACGCTTGAGATGAGGATTGCCGTACTTAAGCTAACGGAAAACTCTTGAAAAATCCGCCCTGCTATCCCCCCCATAAACAGAATAGGTGTTAAGGCAGATACCACTGAAAGGGCCATCGATATCACTGTAAACCCCACTTGCCTTATGCCCCGTAGGGCGGCCTCTATGGGATCATGTCCCGCTTCTATGTGGCGTGTGATATTCTCTATGAGAACTATGGCATCATCTATTAGAAATCCAACTGAGATAGTTAATGCCATTAAGGAAATGCTATTAAGGCTGAAGCCGCAGAGTGCCATAGCTCCGAAAGTAACTGCGAGGGAAAGGGATATTGCGGCGCCTGCTATGACAGTGGGCATCCATCGCTGAAGAAACAAAAATACCACTACGAGGACGAGAGCAACAGTTAGAGCTAGTGTGTATTGGAGATTATAAAGAGCCTCACGGATAGTCTGCGTGCGGTCTATAACGACATCCAGATGTATCCCAGGAGGTAGCCAAGAACGGAGAGAAGGTAGCATCCTATAAAGCTCCTCAATTATACAAATGGCATTTGCATGTGGATCCTTGAATATTGGGAGGATCACAGCACGTTTTCCATTGAACCATCCTCCATGCTGTGCATTTTCCTCCGCATCAGTGATACGAGCTATTGAGGGAAGCGTAATTGGAGTCCCGTTTCTTTTGGCAATCACTAGTGATTGGTATTCCGATGTATTAAGAAGCTGAGCGTCAGTATGAAGTCCATAGAATTGGCCGCTGGTTTCCAGGAACCCCCTAGGGATGCAAGAGTTAGTATGAGAAAGAGAGCCTTGTAACTCGTTTAGACTCACGCCCATATTGGCAAGCAGAGCTGGATGCGCTTGTATGCGGACAGCAGCTCTTGTTCCTCCGTAAACTGGAACTCGGCTAATTCCAGTAATCTGACTTAAGCGTTGTGCTACGATGTCTTCTGCCAGTCCGTATACTTGAGTGATAGGCAAGGTATCGGATGTCATGGCAAGCACTCCTATAGGAGTACCTGCAAGGTTTATCTTGTGATATGTGGGCGGTGTTACGCCAGGGGGCAAGTCACCTTTTGCTGCCTGAATAGCTGCCTGTACGTCCCTCGCAGCACCATCAACGCTCCTATTCAAGTCGAACTGGAGGGTAATAAAAGAGCTACCTAAAGTGTTAGAAGAAGTCATTCTCTGTAGGCCAGCGATCTGTCCTAAGCGCCTCTCTAGAGGAGCTGCTAGGGACAAAGCAACCGTTTCAGGACTAGCCCCTGGCATGGAAGTAGAGACGTTAATAGTCGGAAGATCTACATTAGGTAACGGGGAAATTGGTAAAAAAAAGTAGTACGCTGCCATACCAAGGAGAAACATTCCTGCTGCTACCAGGGAGACACCGCGTGGATGTTCAACAAAGAATTTTGCGACGCTCATGTTGCCGCTGAGGCACTGCCAGTAGCTAGTCCCTTTCTCCACTGTTTTATGTATTGCTCTAATCTATCAAGATAGAGATACACCACCGGTGTAGTGTAGAGAGTAACGAGCTGGGAAAGTAGTAATCCGCCAACAATTGTTATCCCTAGCGGCTTATACAACTCAGATCCTAACCCGGACCCCAAAGCCATAGGAATGGCCCCCAACAATGCAGTAGCTGTCGTCATCAGGATGGGTCGGAATCGCAAGAGAGATGCCTGATAAATTGCATCTCTTGCCGAAAGACGCTTCTCGCGCTTTGCATCCAGAGCAAAATCAACCATCATGATTGCATTCTTCTTCACAATACCGATTAGTAAAACGATGCCGACAAGGGCAACTAGAGAAAGCTCTAGTCCACAGAGCAGAAGAGCAAGTATAGCTCCTATTCCGGCGCTAGGGAGCGTAGACAAAATGGTGATGGGATGGAAGTAGCTCTCGTAGAGAGCTCCCAGCACAATATAAACCGCTACGATGGCTGAGAGAATGAGAAAGAACTCCTTCTCGAGGGTAGCATGGAACTCTGCAATGCTACCCACAAAATGAGTTTGAATGCTCTCTGGCATGCCAATAGACGCTCGCACTCGCTCAACAGAGCGTACAGCCTCCCCAAGAGAAAACCCGGGATGCAAGTTAAAGGAAATCGTCGCTGATGGAAACTGCCTGAAATGAGAAATCATTGATGGAGCCGATTGAACATTTGCTTGCGCTAAGGATCCCAGAGGAACTAGCCTCCCATCTGCGGTAGAACTTATGTAGAGTTTCTCTAGGGACCGTAGTGAGTTTCGAAATCCCTTCTCGTTTTCCATGACGATGCGATACTGATTAAGATCGGTGTAGATTACTGATATTTGGCGTTGTCCGAATGCATCGTAGAGTGTATCGCCGATAGCCTGGATGGGGATATTGAGCCGGGAGGCAGCTGTACGGTCAATCGCAACGTGAAGCTGGAGTCCACAACAGTGCTGTTGATCGGTGGCTACATCGGTGAGACTAGGCTCAGCCTTTAACCTATCGAGCAGTTTGGGTACCCATTCTCGAAGGAGAGTAGTGTGTGCGCCTTCTAGTGTATATTGAAACTGTGTCCGGCTGATGTGTGTATCTATCTGTAAATCCTGCACTATCTGCAGGTGTAGGCGGATGTTTGGTATTTGTTGAGTGGTCTTTGAGAGGCGCAGCATGATTTCTCGTGCACTTTCGCGGTCCTTTCGAGGCTTCAGTACAATATAAAATCTACCTATATTTTGTGTAGGGTTAACCGTACCGGCACCAACAAAAGCCGCCACCCTCAATACACCTGGATCTTGGGAGAGGCGCTGCGAGATTTGCTTTTGTAGTTCCACCATCTTACTGAAGGAGACATCTTGAGGAGCATCCGTTACACCGATCAGCAATCCAGTATCCTGAAGTGGCAGAAACCCCTTTGGGATTGAAGAGAATAAGATTACCGTGCTGAGGGTGGTAACTACCACGACTAAAAGAGTCATCCGTTGATGTTCTAATATCCAGTTTAGGGAACGACGGTAGAACTGCAGAAGACGACTGAAAAAACAATCGAAGCAATGTTGGAGCCTGGATGTGCCCTTCTTTGAGTGTATGTCTGACGCATCCAATACCTTGGAACACATCATGGGGGTTAGGGTCAGAGAGACTAAGGCAGATATTGCGACAGCACAGCTCAGTGTAATAGCAAATTCCCTGAAGAGGTGTCCAACCACTCCAGGCATGAACAATAAGGGAATAAACACCGCTATGAGGGAAACGCTAAGAGAAATGACTGTAAAACCAATTTGTTGAGTTCCCTTTAAAGCAGCCACCATCGGGGGCTCCCCCTGCTCTATGTAGCGGACGACGTTTTCAATCACCACAATAGCATCGTCTACTATAAATCCGGCTGAGATAGTCAGTGCCATTAGGGAAAGGTTGTCCAAGCTAAATCCGGAAACATAGAGAAGGACAAAGGTCCCTAACATGGAAATTGGCAGAGTTATGGCCGGAATGAGCGTAGCGCCCAACTTTCTCAGAAAGAGTAAGAGCACCAGTACGACCAAAGAAACTGTTAGCAGGAGAGTAAATTGTACGTCCCGCATAGATGCACGAATTGTTTCGGTACGATCTGAAAAAACAGAAAGATGTACTCCAGCCGGCAAAGAACGGGAAATCTGTGGAAGGATGGATTTGACCCGATCGGCTGTGCGAATAATATTGGCGTTCGGCTGCCTTTGAATGTCCAGGAGGACAGCTTGCTGATATGACTGCTTTGGGCCAGCAATCCAGGCCTGTGTTAATGAGTTTTCGACCCCATCTTCTAGCACTGCCACGTCTTTCAAAGATACAAATGCCCCATCCCGATAGGATAGAAGCAATGAGGCAAGCTCGCCAGCACTTTGAATTTGGTCATTAGCTCCTATGGTGAGCGCCTGACGGGTTCCCTCAAAGCTCCCCTTGGGAGAGTTAGCGTTAGCTTGTATAATCATTCTGCGTACGTTCTCTAAACTAATTCCTTTTGCAGCAAGAGTGGATGGGTTCAATTGAACCCGTACTGCCGGTTTCTGGTTGCCTTGAATGGTTATTAGTCCAACCCCATAGACCTCACTGAGTCTTTGCGCTAGGACAGAGTCCGCATAATCACTGACTTTCACTAAGGGTAAATTATCCGAGGTGATGGCGAGAGTTAGAATAGGAGTATCTGCCGGGTTCACCTTGTTGTAGATGGGAGAAGTTGGCATACCCTTAGGCAGGACACCACTAGCCACACTGATGGCTGCCTGCACGTCCTGAGCAGATTGGTCCATATCCTTTCCTAAGACAAACTGTAGTGTAATTACAGAAGTTCCCATGGAGCTAGTGGATCCCATAGAGGCTACTCCACTAATTTGTCCCAATTGCTTTTCCAAGGGGGCCGTTACCAACGATTCCATTACTTGGGCATCTGCTCCAGGATATCTTGATGTCACCTGAATTGTTGGGAAATCTACCGATGGCAATGCAGAAACTGGGAGCAGTTGATAACTGAGCAAACCTGCGAAGGAAATCGCCGTCATAAGCAAGGAAGTAGCGACGGGACGTTCAATAAATGGCCCTGAAATGCTCTTCATAAAAGTTCAAAGGCGGTTCACAACGACACGCTCACTAACTCCCGTCCTTAGTCCGGATGGAATCACTGATATTTCTCCTCTGAAGGAGGGTAGTTGTGACTGGGGAATTATGTCGAAGGCGGTATTGCCCTTCTATAACTACATTCTCCCCTACACCGAGACCCGACTGAATCAGTGTACGCCCGGCCTCTACGGATCCGGTAACTACTGAGCGCATCATTGCCCTTTTTTCCGGTCCTACCACATATACATACGAGCCATGAGGGCCTAGTTGTACAACCTCTGTTGGGACGACTATCGAATTTGGGAGTGTCTTCAGCAAAAGACGAACGTTTACGAACTGGCCAGGCCAAAGTCGGGAGTTTGTATTCTTACAGGTCACCTTCAACTGAAAAGTTGCGCTGGCTGGATTAATCTGATTGTCAATAACTGCTAGCGTACCCCTGTTCAAAACGGTCTGATTATCTTGATCTAACACAAAAACCTGCAACTTCTTTCCCTGCATGAATGGTTGGAGAACCTGTCCTAGGTAGCGTTGTGGAAGCGCAAAGGAGACACAAATCGGCTCGATTTGATTGATAGTTACAATGCTACTGCCATCTGTAACCAGGCTTCCGGCATCCACTTTTCGGATGCCAGTTTGTCCGGTAATTGGAGCGATAACCTTAGTCCACTCAAGCTGAATCTTTTGACTTTCCAGATGAGCTTCATCCGCTTGTACTGCTGCTTCTAACTGTGCTACCAGGCATTGCTGTGTATCATAGGAGTGCTGATCAAGAGCTGCTTTTCTCAAAAGGCGTTGCTGGCGTGCAAGAGTAATACGTGCACTCTCCAGTTGGGCTTGGGTCTGGAGTTTTCTAGCAATAGCCTGGTTATATCTGGTCTGGTAAAGATGCGGATCAAGAATAGCTATTGTATCCCCCTCTCTAACTGCTTGTCCTTCCCGAAAGCAGATCTCTCGGATCTGTCCGGAGACGCGTGCCTTAACCTGTACTGAGTGATAGGCCTGAACAGTTCCCAGTCCATCAAGATAAATTGGAAAATTTTCCATCTCAGCAGTGACCAGCATGACCGGGATAACCTCTTCCTCCTTGAGCGGGTGAGGGAGAGCTTCATGGCGATAAGCTACTGTCTTCCACACGGTTACGGCCCCTAACAGAAGCAGTAATAAAAAAAACACCTTTCTTTTTTTCCAGACGAGTCTCCGAAAAGTAGAAGCTGAAGGGTTTCTTCTCCGCCTAAGTGCATTTTCGGCCGGCCTATTGAGAGGACTTTCCTTCTCAGATAAGTCTGGCATGTGAAAGGAAAGGGTTATACATAGAATGCCAAGCAGGTCTTGGGCGATACTGCCACAGAAAGTCAACAGGGCCCCTACATTATTCCACTTGTTGTTCTATAGGCTACAATTGTAGGAAGTTCCGTAAGAGGGCCTTTCCGTTTTCTGTTAGAATGGACTCTGGATGAAATTGTACTCCATAAAGAGGAAGTTCTGCATGTTGGATTCCCATAATTTCCTTCTCTGCAGTTTCTGCTGTGATTCCCAAACAGTCTGGGAGAGACTCTCGCCGAAGCAAGAGAGAATGATATCGGGTGGCCTGAAAAGGACTAGAAAGACCTATAAAAATGCCTTTTCCTTTATGGTAGATCGAGGAGGTCTTACCATGCATAAGATGCTTGGCACGAACAATTTCAGCTCCAAAGACTGCGCCTATGCACTGGTGCCCCAAGCAGACTCCGAGGATGGGGAGACGGACCCCAAAATGGTGAATTATTTCCCTACTGACACCTGCCTCTCGGGGTGTACATGGACCAGGCGAAATACAGATGCGATCCGGGCGAAGGATTTCCACCCCAGAAAGGTCTATTTTGTCGTTTCGCCGTACAATCACGCGAGCACCTAGCTCGCCGAAGTATTGTACAAGGTTGTAAGTAAAGGAATCGTAGTTGTCGATGACAAGAATCATGGGGGAACGGCCCTGGCAATCTCTAGTGCTCGCAAGGAAGCCATGGCCTTGTTCACAGTTTCCTGGTACTCTCCCTCCGAGGTGGAGTCAGCCACTATTCCACCCCCAGCTTGTATGTATGCCCTACCACCTTTCAGGAGAATAGTCCGCAAGGTAATGCAGGAATTCAGACTTCCATCATAACCAAAACGCCCAATGATCCCAGCGTACGTGCAACGTTTACTTATCTCCAGCTCATTAATGATCTGCATGGCACGTACTTTTGGGGAGCCAGAGACAGTACCAGCAGGAAATGTGGCACGGACAACATCAAAGGAGGAACTATCCCTTATCAATCTTCCTTCAACATGCGAAACAATATGCATAACGTGGCTATAGTGTTCTGTTGTCATGAAGTCAGTAACCTGTATCGATCCAAATACTGCAACCCGCCCCATGTCGCTACGTGCTAGGTCTACTAGCATGAGATGTTCTGCACGCTCCTTAGCGTCTGAAAGCAAATCCTTCTCCAATACCGCTGCCTCCTCTCTGCTTCGACCACTTCGGCGCGTTCCAGCAATTGGACGGATCTCGACCTTTCCCTTTCTCACGCGCACATGTACTTCCGGAGAGCTGCCCACAAGTGAAAAACCCCCAGGGAATCGAAGACAAAACAGATAGGGCGATGGGTTAACAAATCGCAGAGCGCGATATACTTCCAGAGGATCTCCATTGTAGGAACACTCGAACCGCTGAGAAAGCACTACTTGAAATATGTCTCCAGAATGGATCCACGCTTTCGCATGTTCTACCATACTATGGTAGCGTGCGCGGGTCGTATTAGATTGTGGGAGTATAGGAGAGAATACGTTGGCTGGAGATAATGGCATAAACTGCACAGGCTGGGAGAGCCGCTCCACGACAGAACGAATTCTTTTTGCTGCCATATCAAATACTTGCCCAGCTGGAGACTTCCCAATTATGGCACTGACAACTACCTTAAGACGATGGAAGTGATGATCAAAGACAAGGACTGTCTTTGGAATAAGGAAGAACATATCAGGCAATCCCAACTCATCGTTAGATGGAGGAGGAATAGTGGGTTCAAACCAACGCACGGTATCATAAGCAAGATAGCCAATGGCACCTCCCCAAAATGGGGAAAGATCCTCCTGAGTAGGAGAGTGATGTCGAATCATAAATTTCTCTACTTCGCTTAGTGGGTCCTGCACGTCTAAGAGCGTTATACGGCTTCCGCCCTGCCTCATCTGAACTTTGTTTCCCTTTGCGGAAAACGTGGCATGTGCGCCTAAAGCAATAATCGAATAGCGTCCCGCCAGATTATGCCCTTCTGAAAACTCTAATAGGAAAAGAACTTCCTCACCAAAAAGCTTGCGGTATGCAGAAATCGGCGTTTCATGGTCTGCTGCTAGTTCTGTCCAGATTGGGACAACAGGAGGGAGACTCCCGCCGGAGGCAGAGGATAAGAACTCTCCCTTACCAGGAAATAGCTGTAGCATTAAAGATGGGCGTTGACGAATGAAGCTGACAATTAACAGGTCGGCCTGCTCCTAGATTCTACCTCGACTACTAATCAGGATTTGTTCCAAACTCAACCCTTAAAGTTTTTTGACAAATGGGAAATTTCTAAATTTCTTAGTTTCTCAGCCCATACTGTGTAACTCTACAAATTACATTGTAGGTGAACTGTAGCCTTGCAGAGTTATGGAGCTGCTTCTTTCTCAGTCTCCTAGACTGTAGATTTAACAGATTGGCAGCTCTTTGGGTTTCTTATCAGAATCTCCCGTGTAAGGTACGGGGCTTACCTGCAGGATAGGGGATTGGTCTTCTCAATGGAGAAGACAGGAGAGCCGCCCTCGCACCTCTGTCTGAGAATAGAAGAGGTGGAAGTTGATCTGACTCGAGGCTTGATGGAGGACAGCCTCACTCGGCTTGACTAAACATTCGAGACTTTCTAATTTCTGCCCAGGTGAGAGAAGGGGATACGGGCGAGTGTAACTAGGAGGTCTGCTTAAACATCCCTGGTGGCAACGCCGGTGTGGCGGAATGGCAGACGCGAGGGACTTAAAATCCCTTATTCTAAAGGAGTGTGCGGGTTCGAATCCCGCCACCGGCAGTTCTGTTTGCCTATAACATCTCTCAGGCTGAGCTATGCAATGCCTACTGATAGACTCCGGGAAAAAATGGTACGGAGGGAGTGGGATTCGAACCCACGAGGGCTTTTTGCCCCTCCGGTTTTCAAGACCGGTGCATTCAACCACTCTGCCATCCCTCCCATTGCTCCCAGTTATACCTGTAGGAATGGCGTTCTGCACAACTTTCTCCTCGGGACGGAGAACTCAGCAAAGAATTTTGATAGCACAGAAACCTTTCGCCTGTGGATGGGGACCGTCTGGTGAAGAATCTTACGAATAGCTACAGGGTAGACAATTTGGAAGGTGATGGAGTCTCCATAGCCAAGTGGCCAACCTGTTTATGAAAATCGGATTAATGTTTTCCGGACAAGGGGCCCAAACTGTTGGTATGGGAAAGGATATTTGTCAGGCATATCCTAGCGCTTCAGTGCTATTCCAAAAGGCAGATTGTCTCTTGGGATACCCTCTCTCAAGAATTGCCTTTAAAGGTCCGGCTGAGGAATTAATGCGGACTACCATTTGTCAGCCTGCGCTTTACGTTCAAGGATTAGCCATCTTGGCAGCAGTACAAAGTGCTATTCCCCATTTCCAATTTGCTGCTGCAGCCGGTCTATCGCTCGGCGAATTCACCGCTCATACAGCTGCAGAGACGTTTAATTTTGAAACTGGATTAAAGTTAGTCTCAAAGCGAGCGGGTTTCATGCAGGAAGCCTGTAGGCAGACAAAGGGAAAGATGGCGGCAATAATTGGAGCTGAAGAGAACGCTGTCCGAGATTTAGCCGCTATCACGAATGTGGACATAGCCAACTTTAACTGTCCTGGCCAGATTATCATCTCCGGCGCAGAGCCGAGAATAACACTTGCAATTTCCTTAGCTAGAGAATATGGCGCTCGCAAAGTAGTGACACTCCATGTAGATGGAGCCTTTCATTCTCGTTTAATGGAACCTGCCTATCAAAGCCTTCAAGAAGAGCTAAAACTCACTCCCATGGATTCCCCCTCTATTCCAGTAGTGTGTAACGTAGATGCCCGTCCCATTTTTGGCACTAATGCTATTCGCTTCGCGCTTGCCAAACAGGTAGTAGCCAGTGTGTGTTGGAGACAGTCAGTAGAATGTCTGCTGGATTGTCTTCAGTGCAACCTCTTACTAGAACTAGGTCCCAGTGACGTGCTGGCTGGCTTTGTAAAGCGCATCCGAAAAGGAGTACCCGTGTTGAGCATTTACGATAGACCGAGCCTACAGAAAGCACTAGAAGTCCTGGACTGTTGAGAATACGCACATGTTGGTAGGGATGACACACATGCTGGTACGAAAAATTTTCCTAGCGAAGTGATGTGGGGCATAGGGACGACCTGCATTGAATGCGAAGATAAGTATTAGGTCTCAGTTCAGGGGGCTTTCTTCTGGTTGCCATACCTTACCAGGTGTTGAGCGCCAGATTTTATCCTTATCCTAGAAAAGACATCCTGCAACTTTTCTTGAAAATCGTGTTGTATAAAGCCGATTTGTCAAATATAGGCCGTTTCTAGATTGATTAGGGGGGGCTCTTCTCTGGTGCCACTTGCTCTTGGCAATATACGTGTTATTGGAACATCGGCAATGCGGCTTCACCTGTTGACCTTAAAGCAACAGATAGCCCCGTCGATAAAGTATAATATACTCTTCTCTCCTTATGTCTTTATATCCCAGGTAGACTACCTTAGCATAAAAGGATGGGGGGCCAGTGGGTGGGGGGGCTTGTCTAGTCAGGTTAATAAAGGTCACCGCGGGTGTTATTTTGTTATTTATATCCCTCTGTAGAGTATAGGGTGGGTTGCTTTTGCAAATAGATAGAGCAACCTCTGTGCCATGAGAGTATGAAGCGGTCTTTGTGCGCATGGCCCAAGCCCAGAAAAAATTCTTGCTCAAAAGATTGCTTCGAGTTAAAGGACACACCCTAAGCTTTCTGTTCCAGTGTAGCTCAGCGGTAGAGCGACCGGCTGTTAACCGGTTGGCCGTAGGTTCGAATCCTACCACTGGAGCCAAGACAGAGTACCCCTAGACATTGGAAGCAAGAATGGTGAAAAAGGGTCACGTCGCAACTTTCGATTGAAGGTTCTAGCCTCCAAGCCAATAATCTCCGGTGATGCAGGCTCAATCTCCTGACCTCATTCGTGAGATGTTTTCCTCTATCGCAGGTCGCTACGACTTTGCAAACCACCTCTTGTGTTGCGGTCTAGATTGCGTTTGGCGGAGGCATGTAGCCAAAATGGTCAGGCAGTGGCATGCAAAGCGTATTCTAGATCTGGCGACGGGCAGTGGCGCCCTTGCGAGAGTACTGCAGGAGATCTGCCCAAGCTCCAAAGTAGTTGGAATGGATTTCTGTCATTCCATGTTGTTGCAAGCTAAGAGGAAAGGAGTGTATACGCTAGTGTGTGGGGATGCTACAGAAATGCCGTTCCGCTCTGGAGCTTTTGATATAATCACTGTAGCCTTTGGACTGCGTAACATGGAAAATTGCTTAAAAGCTGTTCAGGAGATGGCGCGGGTTCTATCACGCGGGGGGGGGCTTTTCATTCTCGACTTTTCCATACCAAAGGTATCATGGGTGCGGACTCTCTATCGGTTCTATCTGCACCATCTTCTCCCCATACTTGCTGCATGGATTACTGGTAACAAGCAGGCTTATAAGTACCTAGGGGTATCCATTGAACAGTTTTCTGGGAGTCAGTCTCTGCTGTACATTCTGGGGAAAAATGGATTTCGAGAAATGCGGACTCAGCCGTTATGCCTTGGCATTGTAAGTCTTCACATAGCACGAAGGGGCTGATAGATGCCTAGGAGCCCGGAACCGTGCGATTGTTATCCAGTAAGATCTCCTCCATCGCTTCCCTTTTCCGTGCCTTTTTTATCCAAAATGGACACGGAGAGAGCTCGTAGAGCCATTTACATAGGGAATGTCAGCTGCGGTAAGAGCAGAAAACTATTTAGAGGTGTTGGTCCACTTTTTCTTCTAGGTTTCTTTATGATGATTGGGCATTCTACATCTCCTTGGTTGTAGGCTTTGTGCCATATCAGCTATTCTAACTGATGCATACCACCCGCTTTATTTCTTTCCACGTGCACTTATTAATACTTCTTTTTCTAACCGCCGTTACCTTTTCCCCCTTATCTGTCCAATCAAGGGAATCGTCACTTGGAGTCAAGATCCCAACAGTCGATGGATTTGATTATCCTGTAGCCAGCCCAAATGCCAAGGGATACTGCAAGTCGCGAGGATGGTCCAGTTGGCATCCAGGAGAGGACTGGATTAGACTGGGCTCTAATGCGCTCTTAGGTGCCCCGGTCTACGCGATAGGAACTGGTAGGGTAGTCTTTGCAAGAAATGCCTCTGGGAGATGGGGCAACGTAGTTATCATTCGGCATGCATTCTATGAGAGTGGTAGACTCCGATTGATTGACTCTTTTTATGCTCACCTCCGTCGAGTTCTGGTGCGGGAAAGACAACTTGTTGCCAAAGGGGAGAAGGTAGGAGAGGTTGGAACCAATCGGGGTATGTATAGTCCGCACTTGCACTTCGAAATCCGGAAAAACTTGTCAATCGGAACTTGTCGGCTCAGATATGCAAGAACACTTGATAACTATCATGTGCCGACGACCTTTATTGAGAAACATCGTAAACTCAAAAGACAAGGACGATATGTTAAAACGTTAATGACGCGTTTTACATTTCAGAATGCGATGCCACCTCCTATCGATGAGTCCAAGGTATCTGGCGGATATGGTAACAACAAAAGGGAACTGAAAAAAAGGAAGTGGCGTTCTGTAGCTACCTAGAAGTTATCTCTGGCCAGCCATTCGATAGTTTAAGGCTGTAGAATTCCAAGCTATCCACTAATGCCAGCCAACTGGCCTCGATGATGTTGTCAGAAACTCCAACAGTACCCCAGGAATGATATCCATCTGTAGAAACAACCAACACCCGAGTTCTGGCGGCTGATCCACGAGAGCTGTCCAAGATGCGTACTTTATAGTCAGTAAGTTGTATTCGATCAACCCATCTATAGAATGGTCGTAGAGCCTTGCGAAGGGCTTTATCCAGTACCTCTACGGGTCCTGCTCCCTCACCTACGGTATGTTCAAGGGTAGCACTATTCCCTACAGAGAGTTTTATTGTCGCCTTACAAGATAGATGTAGTCGAGTCTGAGCACAGTGGAAGGAGCAATGATATTCCTTTAACTTAAAGAGAGGACGACGCTGGCCGAGGACATCACGCACCAAGAGCTCAAAGGAGGCATCACCAGCCTCAAACTCATAGCCATCCGCTTCTGCGCCTTTAATGCGGAGGAGGACTTCTTTGACTGTCTGGGGCTCCATATGTAGGTTCAAGCCAATTCTCCTTGCCTTAAGTAAAACGTTACTTTTCCCGGAAAGCTCAGAAACCAGGACATTTTGTTCATTACCCACTGAAGAAGGCCTTATATGCTCGTAAGAGCACGCTAGCTTTTGGACAGCGTTGACGTGCATACCTCCCTTGTGGGCGAAAGCAGTAGCACCAACAAACGGTGCACGGATATTCGCGGGGCAGTTTGCAAGTTCATCTACAAAAAGCGAAATATCTCGTAACTCAGAGAGGTCTTTTACCATAGGTAGTTTCAATTTCAGTTGCAAATTAGCAATGAGACTTGTCAGGTTGCAATTACCGGTTCGCTCTCCATATCCGTTTATGGTGCCTTGCACGTGTACTGCACCAGCTCGTACGGCGGCAATAGAGTTTGCTACAGCCAGTTCGCAGTCGTTGTGGGTATGGATTCCCACACGTCCAGGGAAAAACCTATTTACAGCACGAACTACTTCTTCAATTTCATGCGGCAGAGTCCCTCCATTTGTGTCACAAAGGACCAGCACATCAGCTTCACGGGCAGCTTCCAAAGTTCCCAATGCATGTTCTGGATCATCCTTGTATCCATCAAAAAAGTGCTCTGCATCATAGACCACTTCACGACGAAGGTGCTTAAAATAAGCTACCGTGTCCGAAATCATGGAGCGATTCTCTAAAGGAGTAGTTCTCAATACTTCAGTAACGTGAAGTTTCCAACTCTTCCCAAAAAAAGTGACTACGGGTGTATTTGCGTCACGCAGAGTTTGTATTTGCAGATCTCGAGAAATGTCTGTGTTAGCGCGGCGTGTGCTCCCGAATGCCGCAATCTTTGCCCCCCACCAGGAACGGCTTTGAGCCTCCTGAAAGAAACCCATATCCTTTACATTGGAACCCGGCCATCCGCCCTCGATGACATCTATCCCAAATCTAGCCAACCTCTCTGTGATCCGTAATTTATCCAGAAGACTAAAGGAAACTCCCTGCCCTTGTACTCCATCCCGAAGAGTGGTATCATAGAGGGTGACTTTCTTTCTGGGCATGGCACTAGGACCGAGCTGAGAGCATATTTCTTTGCTGGCAGCTGATAAGTGAGGGTTGGTTAGATGTCTGGGACACCAGAGGGCGCTGCTGGGGGTCGTCCTGACAGCACTTAGAAAGTGTCGAGGAAATAAATAGAGTGCCTCCAAATTATCTTCCAGCTTTTTTAGACAAAAGATGAGCAGGGAGCAAAAGGCTACGTTTACTGAGTTTACCCTGAACGATGTGCCAAGTGCTGTCCTATTATCGGTCGTAAGTTGTACCCATGGGTGTGGAATGCGGAGAAGACATAATACTTCATGTGGAAGAGATACAGATTAGGCTAATGCCGACGCTTAATAGGGTACGCCTCATTTGACTACTTGGACAATGTGTGTGCTTGGGGGTATCAGCTACAGAACCATACGGGTATCCTGTTTATTTGGTGGAAATTCTAAAGAAAAGGTAGATTCCCAGGGTAACGAGCAAGATATTGGGCAGCCATATCAACAGGTCAGGGTGTGCATGTATGTTTTCCTGCAAGGAACGGGCGGTAAGGACAAAAAGGAAATAGGAAAACGCGATGGCCATACTAAACACAAAACCTACAGAGGCTTCTCGACGGTGTGTGGTAATGCCAAGCGGAACAGCTACTAAAGTAAAAGCAATACAGGCAAGGGAAGTAGAAAATCTTCGGTTGATTTCTACTTTGATTCTGAGCGCCTTTTTTGGGTCCGAAGCAATGCTTAAGGCCTGCTTGAGTTCATGCATGGTGGAGGAACTCAATCGTCCCACGTTGTCGTATTTCTTATGAAGCTGCTGAAGTGGTATCAGAAAAGTGCCCTCAATCAGACTAACCCCTTGGCAAATTTTCTGGATGTTTAGGGGCTCTGTAGCATCGTGCTCTTCGAATTGAGCCTTACGAAGTTTGAGTAGCAAGCAGTTGTTAGCTGGATCAGACTGCAACACACCACTCCTGGCACATACCATCTTAGTGGGGCGGTTGCTGCCGTCGACTTCAAAGACAATGACGTTAGTCAACTGATTCTGATGACGTTCCCCTACGTAGATGCGGCGGTCTGGAAACTGATCCATGACACCATTTGCACTAAAAAGAGCACTTGGATTATGAGTAGCAATTCTGAAGATGCTGCTCAGCATTCTCTTCTCCGCGAGGGGAGCAATATCAACATTGATCCAACAGCAAATAATGGTTAGGACGGCTGCGAAGCAGAATACTGGGGCTGTAATTAGAGCAATACTTACACCGCTCGCCTGTAAGGCAATTAGTTCATTATCGGCGGAAATTCGTCCAAAAACCAAAAGGAGGCCAGTCAAGAGCCCCCAAGGAATAGTAAAGGTGAGAGAAAATGGAAAAACAAATAGTATGAAGGCTAAGACCGTCTGAGCAGGTACATCCCGGTTAATAAGCAGATCAAGAAGCTCCTTGAAAATATTGCCTAGTATTAAAACAAGGCTAAGCACCACTACCGCGAAAACGGTGGCTACTAAAATGGACTTTCCAATATAGTACTCAATGATTTTCATGTGCCCATGAAGCGTTTCTAGGTTTCAGCTCTAATCTGCCACAAAGGATCCCTTTGGTATGCGCTGGCAAATCTGCATGAACGCAAGGTCTTCTTTCTCTCTTTGTCTGGCTTGATTCCTCGGTTCCATTCCCTCTTTTGAGGAACAGCAACCACCCCATTAGTGCGTTGCCTGGATAGTGTAAAACTACCTAGAAGAATTCTTGAGCCAATCCTAGGTGGGGGGCCCGGGACCTTGCAGGTGTCTTAAAGCTTAACTAGTAAGAGACACTTAGCTGCTAATTAGCCCATCCAGAGAGGATAGGAAAAGGGAAAGAGGCCCAAACCGAAAGCTCAAAAGGCGTAGCTTATCCCTAGAACAACACTGTGGGAAGCAATCTTAGCGCCCAACTGTGGCACATAGTAAGCATAACACCAAACAAGCTTTCCAAGACTGGCACTTGCTCCAGCCGTGGCGAAAGCTGTGTTCCTATTCCCCTTTATGCCCTGGTAGCCAAAGCGATAAGCTCTCCCATTAATGGCACTACCATTATTGAATGCTGCCGCTACCATTTCTCCATAGTTTAGAAACTCGTGTTGCCAGGCTAGTCCTAATCTCGGTGTAACCTGGTATCCGGTTGCTATATTCCACGAATAAATAGCAGTTGTCCCGAGAGTACCAACAAGTGAACCTACATCCTGTCTTTCTGAACGGACATTCAAATTCCCGCCCCCTGTCTCCTCTACGCTAGAAATTAAGAGATAAGTGTATTGCATTGAACTATTTGTTCCTAGTGTCCACCTGCCTAACTTGAACTCATACCCTACCCCTAGCTGGGAAGCCAGCTCTCCACTCCACGGGTTGCTTCGCATAGCCCACTGGTTGTTAGCTGTTCCAAAAGTACGACGCAGAGTGTGATCATTGTGTCCTCCTCCTATGATGGCATTGATATAGAACCCATTCCAAGAACTGGTGCCATATATCCCATATTTAATCCCATCGCTATCATGAGAGCTATGGCAAGAAGCAGAACTGTCATTCCTGGATCTCACTCCCTGGTAGCCAGCAAAGACACCTATGCTCATCCTCTCATTGAGGTAACAGTCTCCACCAGCAGAGAAGTGACCAGTAGTCACATGCTGCCTGGAAAAACCATCGGTACCGGCAGCGATACTAGAGAATATGCCAGAAGCTGTGGCAAACATACTCCACTGAGGCAAGCCTTCACAGAAGGAGACTTGGCTTGTCATCTCTCGACTTTCCCCATGATCTTTCCTATAGTTAGGTGCGTGGCCTCGCAATGCGCTAGGCCTAATTCCGATAAGGGAGGTGCCGCGCACTCCGGCCCGTATGCTGGCAAGGCGGTCGCTTATCTGCATATAGTGCATGTTAGCAGCACTGAAGATGATATCTTTAATGCCGGCCACTTGTTGTGGAGCTACCACGTCCAGGTAATAGCCTAATTCCTTTTTTGGAACGAATTCCAGATCCCAAACAAGCCTCTCTAAACTGCTGTTGCGCTCGGTTGCTAGACCCCCGCTTCGGACTATTTCGTTGAATAATTTAGCAACGGATTCCTGAGCGGGGGTTTTCCCTGAAAACTGCTCTTGCACCGCCTCTATCGTGACACCCTTCCCCCCGTGCCTAAGTTTTACCTGCAGGATTCCTGGAAGCTCAATGTCCTTGAAGCGACCAGAAAGACGCCCTCCAACATGTACAACATCATACCCCACCTTGCTGGACGGAAAGTAACCCGGCTTGAACTGAGGCAAAAGTACAGCGTCCTTTAGTTCAGCGTCTCCTGTAATCCACAACTCACCATGGGAATCATCACTCATGATTGGTATAATCAGAGCACCACCTGGTCCCTGCCTGTAGTCCGCAGTGTAAAAACTGGTGGGGCTACCTGCAAAATGTATGTGCAATACCCCATCGTTGATGATGCTTTGCTCCACTCTTCCATCCCCATTCACAATCCCATTCGGACGGATATGAATATCGGAACCAGTCAGCCTGGCCCGTAATGATAATGCCCCTGTTTTAACAACGGTCTTGCCGGAATAGTTCTGTGGAGTGTTGATGCATAGCACACCTCCATTCCCGATAATCTCTACATCGCCAGGTCCGGTAATTTTCCCATTAAAGGTGCCATCGTTTACTTGGGAAAAGACTAGCTTTCCTCCGTTATCAATGTTCCCTCGCAGGGAATCAGTAGTCCCGACCAATGCACCATCCAGAATCTTGGTACCTCCACTGTAGACACTGCTTCCCATCAGGTACTGCTCACCGCTACCTATTTTAGTAAGACTAATCTTTCCCTTCTTTTCTAGAATGTCTCCAACAAACAACCCACTCCCACTGGAACTGCCTACCGTCAGCTCTACCGCTTTAGCCAAGCTATTAGTTACCGTACTTTTTTTCTCTCCAAAAAGCCCGTTGATGGTGCTATCGTAGCCGGCCAGATCAAAAGTACCCCATGAGTCGAGTCCAACATTGGACTGAGGATCAAGGGGTAGATTCATCTCCTGCCGTAGCAAAACATTTTCCCCGATGTAAGTGAATCCTGTGTATTTCTGTGGGCACTGGAGGTTAAACACGCCTGCTCCTCTGGAGCTAATTATGTTTAGTCCACCCTGACCTTGAAACTCGCCGGTAAGTCTCACCCGAAACCCGTTGGTGTCAATCGTCCCACCTCTCACGCTAAGAAGCAAAGTGCTATTCCTGAATCCTCTAAGGAAATCACTGGAATTCGTCTTTGCCCGTATGGTTCCGCCATTCATCCTCAATATCTGTTTTCCGTGGAGGCCATTCGTGTGTTCTATGGCGAGTATCCCTCCGTCTAAAAACAAGGCGGCATTTCCACTTTGCAGGTATCCAAGCTGGACAGAGTTTGCATCTACCAAACCACCGGTGATGTTTAGGATGCCTATTGGTCTATCGGTAAAGTCGATGACAGCCCTACTAAAAGTAATGCTATCTGCCTTTACC
>Ga0070717_10000838_pt1 | contig 20340 bp, 17 predicted proteins | sample LARL113metaG_FD_71366 | JGI IMG/M metagenome (GOLD analysis project Ga0070717, IMG submission 71366) | Corn, switchgrass and miscanthus rhizosphere microbial communities from Kellogg Biological Station, Michigan, USA - LAR L11-3 metaG | ecosystem: Host-associated > Plants > Roots > Rhizosphere ... | reverse complement strand
TCGGGATGAACCTTGCCGGTTTTCTACTGTTGCTCTCGGGATGGGGAATTGTCGTCTCCACCCTGCCGCTTCTGCCGTCTTTGGGCGCACGGGCTGCGTTCGTCCTGGCGGGGATGGCGGTCGAATTGATCGGACTGACTCTCGTTGCCCGCTCTCATCGGGTTCCAGAAGGATAATGGGTTGGCGGCTTCTCCGTCGTTTTCCGAAACCTCCGCAACGCTCTGTCTTGTCCTCATCCTGCTGGTTCCACTGGCAGGAGCCGGACTTGCGCTGGTCAACAGCGGCCTTGTCCGATCGCGCAGTGCGGCGCACGTCATGCTGGCTTCGCTTTGCGTCGTTGCGGTTGCGGCGATCGTTTATGTCATTGTCGGATTTTCCTGGCAGGGAGCTCCCGGCGGCCCTGCTCATGTTCTCGCAATAGGAGGCAAGCCGTGGAACTGGATTGCCGCCGAGCCACTTTTTCTGCGCGGCCTGCGGCTTGATCTGTCTCCCGCGTCACTGGTGCTGCTTCTCCAAGTGTTCAGCGTGGGCCTGGCCGCAATGATCCCGCTGGGCGCCGGGGCAGAGCGCTGGAAACTGGGCGCGGCCTGCGCTTCAACGGTCTTGCTGGCGGGCTGGACTTATCCGTTGTTTGCGCATTGGGTGTGGAGCGAAGGCTGGCTGTCGCAACTCGGCGCGATGTACGGGCTGGGACAGGGCTTTGTCGACAGCGGCGGCGGTGGCACGATTCAGGTGATGGGTGGGCTAAGCGCGCTATCAATTGTGTGGATTGTCGGCCCACGTCGAGGGAAATATTCGTCGGAGGGAGGTCCCGCCGCCATTCCCGCGCACAATGTGGTGCAGGTTCTGGCCGGTTGCATGCTTGCGTGGATGGGATGGCTCGGCCTGAATTCTGCAGGTGCGATCCTATTCGATCACCGCGAACCGTCAGCCGTGGTGTTGATCGTGCTAAACACCACGCTCTCGGCGGCGGCTGCCATGTTGACATCAACCATCGTTACGCGCTTCCGGTTTGGGCGGCCAGATGCGTCTTTAGCGGCAAACGGATGGATGGCCGGCCTAGTCGCAAGCAGTGCGGCGGCTGCATTCCTGAAGCCTGCCACCGCCATTCTTGCAGGCGCAGTTGCTGGTGGGCTCGTGGTTCTTGCCATCGATCAGTTTGAGTTTCGCCTCACTATTGACGACCCCGGTGGGACGATTTCGGCGCACGCCATTGCTGGCCTCTGGGGCCTGTTTTCCGTTGCTCTTTTATCGGATGCCGGAGGCGGAGCAGGCGGGCAATGGTTGGCGCAGCTGATCGGAATCGCGACTCTGCTTGGTTTTATTTTTCCCCTGACGCACGGTCTGAACTTGCTGATCGATCGCGTGTATCCGCACAGGGTCGACGCGGACGGGGAGTGGCAAGGAATGGATCTCTACGAACTCGGCGCTGGCGCTTATCCTGAGTTTGTGGTTCACAGCGACGAGTTCACTCAGCATTAGGTCGCGATTCTTTACGTGTGCTTCGCCACGTAGAGGAGCAGCCAAAAAATCACCACCGGTATCAAGGCCAGTCCAATGTAGAACAGTACCTGCCTGCGTCGGGGCTGGCGGCGATCTTTCCAATTGTGCAGTTCCGGCCGTGCTGCGATTCCAACCTTGTCTTGATGCTGAAGATCCCAGGCAAAGTCGCGGGCGGTTGCGTAGCGGTTTTTGGGATCACGCTCCAGCGTGCGATAGATGATTTCCTGCATTTCTGGCGTGATGGAAGGATCAACTTCTCTAGGCGGCACCGGGTTATTCAACAGACGATCATTCATGATCACGAAAGCATTGTCGCCGGAGAAGGGCACCTTTCCCGTCAACATCTCATAGAGCATGACGCCCAGAGCGTAGAGATCGCTGCGCGCATCTCCGCGCTTGCCTTTGACCTGTTCGGGCGAAATGTAGTCCGGCGTTCCCATGGTCTGCGACAGCTTCGCGAATGTAAGCCGGCGCGACTTGGCACTGGCCGCAATGCCGAAGTCAATCAATTTGATGTTGTCACGGTTGTCGACCATCACGTTTTCGGGCTTGAGATCACGATGGGCAACGCCGCGCGAATGGATGTATTCCAAGGCATCCAGAATGCGAACTGTAAGCTGCACCGCCCGCTCCGTCGGCAACTTGTGCTGTTCATCAAGAATCTTTCGCAACAGGTGCCCGTCCACCCACTCCATGACCATGTACACCCGGCTGCGGTCGTCGTCCGTAAAGACTTTCATTACACCGGGATGATCGAGAAGTTTGCCGATCTCTTCCTCGCGATGGAACCGGTCAAACAAAGCCGGATCGCTTTCGACCTCAGGATGTGGGATTTTGATGGCGACCTGACGGCCATTTCGCATGTCCGTACCACGATAAATGGAGGCCATGCCGCTGCGGGCGACAAGCGCCTCAATCAGGTAATGATCGAGCTGATCGCCGCTATGGAGAGTCATCGTAATCGGAGCGGCAGGGCCATGGGACCGTGACTGCCAAGCTCTGGAACGCAGGCACAACTCCATGATGACAGAAAATCTGTAAGGAATGCATAAAGAATAGTCAGGTTGGTAAACCGTGGGTCAGCGAAGTTTGTAAGGGCGGCCTCGGTACATTCCCATGCGTTCCACACCACGAACGCGTATCAGTTGAACGCTGACATTGTCGCCGCCGTCCTGCTGGTTGGCGGTATCAACAAGTTCGCGCGCCGTCGCTTCAAGGTCTTTATTGCGGACGACGGTAGCTACAATCTCTTCATCTTCCACGGCTCCGTGCAGACCATCGGAACAGAGCAAAAGCACGTCGTCAGGCAGCAGTTGGATTTCGTCGATTTCGACCTTGACGAATAATCCGCTGCCCAAGGAACGGCTCAAAACATGCCGCGTCGGCACCTCCTGCGCCTCTTGCTTTGAGAGGAGTCCAAGGCGAAACTGCTCGTTGGCGACCGTGTGATCATGGGTAATCAGACGAGTCTTCTGGTGGCGGATTAGATAGCATCGCGAATCGCCAACATGGGCAATCGTGGCGCGATCGAAACGCAACGCACACACCACGACCGTCGAGGACATGCCCGATCCCGCGGGACCTGCCAGGGCTTCGGTTTCACAGATGCGTGCGTTTGCCGACTGCACTATGCGGTTGAGCGTCGTCGAGTGGGATTCCATGGGAGGTGCGCGCCGGAATCCGGCGAGCACTTCCTCCACCGCAGCTCGCGAAGCGACTTCTCCCTGCCGCTGCCCTCCGACTCCGTCAGCCAGGACAAACAGCCAGCCATGAGAGCGCACCTGTTCCGGAGAGGATGGACGCACGTAACCGAGATAGTCCTCATTCCGCGGGCGCACCGGGCCTGCATCCGAAAGTTGGGAGAATTCAAGGTCGAGCATAGGACAGCTTGAGACTCGGAACGGGTTGGCGAGGCTGCCTTGCGGACCGAAACCGTAATGGTATCAAGTCGCGCTACAAGCCAAAGCCTGGCAGCTTCAAGGCTGCCAGGCCGGTGGCATTCTCACCAACCGCTCGGCTGTTTCTCAGGCGGCTGGAACACGGTTTTCGACGAGCGTCGTTCGTCCAGCGACCTTACTCGCCCGAAGGAAATAAATCCCGCCGTAAATCGCCCATACCAGTGCAATCCCCAGCGCCAGCAGAGGCTCCATCTTCGTGCCGAAGCCCATGAAAGGGCCAACCACGTAAAAGATCATGCAAGCGAGGTTGGCGAGCAGCCCAAACACCGGAATCGCCAGATGGCGCACGAAGTTGAACTGCGGGTGCCCGTGGAAACACACGATGCAGGTGACGCAACTCAACATGTACAGCAAGAACGTGCCGAAGTTCGAAGCCAACGTCATGGTCAGGAACGAATTCGGCAGCCCTGCCATTTTGTCATGGGTTAAGTATCCGAAGCTGGACCAGAAGCCGTGAGGCAAGGCTTGAATGGCAGCATCGGTTGGAGCGGATCCATCGCCGAAGAACATCACGACCGTGATGCAGCCCACGATGGCCGAAATGATGGCCAGAGTCCAGATGGCACGATGTGGAGTGAGGTTTCTCGAATGCAACGTCCCCATCGAGTCTGGCAACTCTTTGTCTTTGCCCATGGCATAGGTCACGCGCGCCCCAGTGTTGATACAAGACAGCGTCGTACCAATCAGCGCGAGAAATACAGTTGCCGCCTCGGCCAGCATGAAGATGCGGCCTCGACCTGGCCCGAACAGAGCGTCGCCTACCAGAATCATAAGATCGCCAATAGGCGCTGCCGAACCTCCCGCCATCGTCATGCTGTATCCACTGTTGAGAACGTAGTTTGCAGCGAAATATTCGAACAAGTAACAGAAGCAGCCCTGTACCAGAAGCGAAGTGACAACCGCGATGGGTACGTCGCGTTTGGCGTTCTTCGCTTCACCTCCCATCGACGTCACTGACTCAAACCCCACCAGAATCAGGATGGCAATGGTGGCTTGAACAAACATCCACCCGAAGTTATGCATGCGCAGCACAGAGCCGCCGGTCGGATGCGAGACGAAAGTGCCGCTGGAGTCCTTCTCGGGATAACTGATGTGAAATGGAACTGGCTTGCCGGAAGCGTCCATTTTGGGCTGTGGCACACCGTTCGCGTCGCGCACCACGACGTCGGTCGCCTGGCCATTCACTGTCTGCGAAGTCGTGGCGAACTCATAGCTGTAAGACGCGCTGGTCTGGCCGTCAAACTGGTATGCGGTGCTGCCCGGAGGATGGCTCATGCGGTAGTTCAGCGCTACGACCGAGAACAACAGCAGAGCGCTGATCTGAATCACGTTGATGGCGATGTTCACTGAGGTCGAACCGTTGACGCCGCGATGCGCGATGTAAGCCACGCCAAAGGAAAAAATAACGGCGATCAGCATCATGAACATCGGGCCAGGATTGGTCGCGCTCATGAAATTCGGCCACAGGGTTCCCACCAGATAGCCGGAGATCACTCCGATCACTCCGACCATCACTCCGGGATAGATCCAATAGTAGAGATGCGAGCCCCAGCCGACGATGAACTTAGCGAGCCGAGCATAGGGCCACGCCGTTGAGTGATTCAGAAACGACTGCTCCGCGAAGTAATAGGAGCTGCCGGTGCCGGGATATAGCTTGGCCATTTCGGCGTAACACACGGCGGTCGCCAGACACAGGACCGTCGCAAACAGGATGCCAATCCACATCGCGGGTGCGGTTGAGCCCGCAGCCGCCTGGCCGGCAAACGTCAGCCAGAGGAAGGCACCGGGCGCAATCAGGGCCATGGCATTCATGGTCAAACCAGTCAACCCTAAGGTTTGTTTCATTTCTGTATTGGTCTCTGCCATCGGTATTCTCCTGTGATTTGTCCTCTATTCCACGAAATCAATTCCAGTCACGTGCTTGTTGCAAAGCCTGCCCGGCAAATTGGGAGGGGAGCGGCGAGGGCGCTGACACCAGGGGTTAGTTGGGTTTGAACCCAGGCCGCTGATCCCCACATCGGGCGCAGCCCAGGTTCTGGCTGCGCGAAAATCAAACCTTGCACTTCGACCTCCATCCACTTCCCTCCGGCTGTCGAATGTGAAAACCAAACTCGCCGGTGCTCTCCGCGTGGGTCTCAGAACATGAAACCTACTTCAACAACACCGCGCGGTTGGTTAACGTCCTTACCAACGAGACCGAAAACGTCACCCGGCGTCGAATTTGTAGCATGAACAATTGCAAGGTCTGCGCGAAGGAAAAACGCGTCTTTGCGATAGGTCGGCGTCACAGTGAAGCCAAAGGCTCCGCTGCCTGGACCGTAAAGCAAGTTGATAGCGCCGTTGCTGATGCTTCCCGTACTCTTGATGTATTCAGGCCGGGCTGCCAGTGAAAATCCGCGCTTGAAATTGTAAGTGAGCAGGACCGCCCCACCCTTGGTGCTCGCTCCCTGCGCTATTCCAACCTTCGCGTTGGTGGGAACGTCGGTGTACTGAAAATACGGCTGGACCACCCAGCTACCCTTCGTATAGCTATAGATCAAGTTGTAGATCTGCGAATTGTTGAGATAGAGAGGTGTCGCGAGCGTATTCTTCGCGTAAGCTCCGGCATTCCCGCCGCCTACAAAGGCCAGGGAGTTCGCGGCATTGAAGGCATAAGTCAATGAGCCAGACAGCCATGTGTAACGGTTCGAGTAAAAGCCATCATTCCAGCTGAATGCTGTGGTCAGCTTCTTGTGGGTCCAATTGAGCTGGATCCCTCGGTTGACTGCGTTTTCTTGATTCCAGAGCAGACCGCGCTCGATGTTCATGTTTTGGAAGCTGAACGTGTACTCGGCGCCGATCAGTGTTGGCAACGCACCAACTTGTACGTTGAAATTTCCTTTAACAAGCTTCAGATAGCCTTGCGGAAAAGGCCCATAGATGTTCTTAACCGTGTCTGCGGTCGACAGGAACGGCACTCCGATAGCCGGCAGGTTGTAGGCACCGCCCTGCAAATAAAACTGCCACCAGCCCGAGGTTTTTTGGACGAAAACCTGGGCATTGCTCACGTCCCAGTGAGTCGGCGAGTCGCCTGGAATATGATTACCTTCTGTCCAGCCGATGCCGCTCAAAATGCCGGTAACCGCAAGTTTTCCACCTTCCATCTCACGGGGTGGGGCGGTTTGCAGCGGCCCTGACATAGACGGCATAGGCAAAGGCTGAGGATCCGCCGCCTTCGTCTCCGCGGGCTTCGCTTGGGCTGCAGTGTTGTCTGGAGTAGAGCCGGGCGCGGCCTGAGGGTCCGAAGGAGCATTCTGCCCAAGGGACGGAAGCGCCACCAGCGCTAGAAACAAGAACGGAAGCAAAAGTCGTATGCGCAAAGTAACCTCCTTTTTGAAACTTGATGAGTTAGCGAACTTGTGTTGCGCGTCAGCCTGGGCGTGTTTCTTAACGATTTCATCTTCGACCCGGCTCCGCGTCTGTCGTGACTAGCGGCGCAGGGCTCGCCTGATCCTGCCCGTAACTCAAAGACTCGAACAACCAAACTGCAACGGCAACCGCGGCCCCTGTTTGGGAGCTTGTCATCAAGATTTCTCGCTTTCTCCCCTGGTGCATGCAACCGACGACTGAACGCGTCAGCTGCCAGCACGCGAACCATAGCGAGCAACCGAGATGGAGTCCAACGCATACTTTTCATGCGAAGGATCGAAAGTTTTTTGAAAACTAGAATTTATGCCAGCAATAAAGGAAACTTATCGCTCGAGTTCGGCCAGCCCACTAAAGACGGGAGTTCTGAGGTCACCATGGAGGGTGAAGAGCCTGCCAATCGGTCATTCTGCAACCCGTTAGGCGCGGCTTTTCACGGATGTCGTGGAAAATAGAAGGAGAAGAGGCCGGGCGCGGAAACTTCGCCGGCGTTCGTCAAATGCCGCACTTATGCCCAAAAGGTTATAGCTGTGATTGATATTTTTCATAGGCGCAGACTCGGCGTCAGGGATGTGCAACTCCCTATGATCAGGCCCATTTTTGACGTCCGAAAAGGCGTGGACTTACATCGTGCTGATTCGGATGTAGCGACGCAAGTCTGGGAGAGACAAAAGGAGTACATACTCTGCGAATGCCAAAGTTGCTGCGCCCGCTACTGCGGCGGCCGCCGACAGGACTTTTTTCATAGAGGCTCCTCTTAGGATTGCGACCGTTTTAGGATGAATTTCCGATTCAAAAGGTAGCTTCCGATTTCTGGATGCTGTGGTTGGGGCGATCGTCGTGGTCGTCCAAAAAGATAAGCTGGGGCCGCAGCCTTGCGGCTTCAAGGTGTGATTTCCTCAGCTCGTGGGAGTTCATGACTGCTCGCGGGCGAAAATATCGAATGACAGCTTTAGCTCATCCTTGAGCTTCACCGTTCCCGCGGCAGCGGAAACCGGGCGGATTTCATACTTGCTTTGGCGGATGGAAAAATCTCCAGTCGCGGGGAGCACGTCACTGTTCACCGAGATGCGCACCGGCGCCGGCTGATTCCGCTTCACTCCTTGCAGCGTCAGATCCCCATTCAAAGTTCCCCAATACTGGCCTTCTCCAACCCAGGTGGTGGTTGCGCGAGAGCATTCGTACACAACATCAGGATAGGAATCTGACTCAAGTACTTGCATCGTGCATAGTCCGGTTAATTTCCTCGCGATCCTTCTCACGGATATCATCGGTAACGGTCAGCGAAGCCGCGTGGATGACGATTCGCACTGAACTCTGTTCGATCGCGTCGGGATTAAACAAAATTTCGCCCTCGATATCCGGAATCACAACAGTCGGACGATGACCAAACGCCGAGAGCAGCCCGCTGGCAAAGGCCCGAACAGTGAAAGTACTTTTGGTGCTATCGATTGAATAACGAACCGCCGTCTGCGGTATGCCTGCCGTGGACAAGCTTATGCCCCTGCTCTCTTTCAAAGCTGCATTCCATACCGATTACATGGCTCGGAGTTTCAAGTACCGGTCCAGATCTGGCAAGGTGGCCTGAGCATCCTCGACCCCACTATCACTGGGTTGTTCCGGCTGGTATACGACGTGTCTTGCGGTTGCCCTCTTCAATGCTGGGCTGGGTGGCCGCGGTCATTGCAATGGTATCGCCGTCGCAGGCCGACCGGCGGTGATCCACAAGACGTCGAGCTCAGTAACCGAGTTGATAGGCGCAAACGTCATGCGGTGCTCCGGGGGGACAATAACCTGTTCCGACCCAGACGGGAAGAAGGGCCTTCTGGATCACTCCACGAAGTAAAGCTCACCGCAAGTACGCGCTCAACACATATTGCTGCTGAAAATTCTGCGCTCTACTTGCGCACAGCCCAAGCTAATCCATCAGGCTGTTTTCCTGCGGAGATTTGTCCGACAACTTCCAGCGTCTTTAAATCCAGGACCGCGACCTTATCATTCGTGCTGACGGCCACGTAGGCGCGTGCACCGTCGGGAGCGATCAGGATTCCTGCAGCTCCGCCTCCCAGATTGAACTGCTTCACTTCTTTGCGAGCAGACGCGTCCAGCACCACCAGGCTAATACCGCTGCTTCCCGCGCTCAGACCGGAGATCAAGACGTGGTTGCCGTCCACCGTAAACTTCAAGCGGTTGGCGCGCTTCACCCCGATAGGCAGGGTTTGAATGACTTTCTTGGTGGCAACGTCAATGATGGTGACTGTACCGTCGCGCGCGTTGGCCGCCCATATTTCTTTACCATCTGGCGACAGGTCAAAGCCTTCAACGCCGTTGCCCGCTGGGACATTCGTCACTTCCCAGGTCATATGCGGGCTGCCCGGGGCCGGACCCGATCCTTGTGGAGGCGCACCACCAGGCGGACGAAAACCACCGTTCGGCTGAGAAACCTGTTCGATGATGCTGATCGTGGCCGAGTTTACGTTCGACGTGATGATCTGTTCCAGATTTTTGGAGACGGCGATCATGTGAGTTCGGTCCTGGCCGGTGCCGAGGATCCAATCCACGTGCTGGTTGCCAAGGTCATAACGGCCAATGACTTTGTTCGTCTCCGCTGTGAAATAGAGCTTGCCGCCGGCAAAGTCCAGCCCATGAGTAGAGCGCAACGCACCCAGATCGATTGGAGGCAGCGCTTTGCGGGCAACGAGATCGACAACTGAGATGGTATTGAGAGTGCTGTCTAAACCGCCGTAGTTGGAGATGTACGCGAGTTTTCCATCGTCGGATGCAACGATTTCGTGGGGATCCGGACCGGAGGGGATGCGCGCCAAAACTTGCAGAGTCGGGGGATCAACGATCGCGACCGTGTTGTCACTCTTCGCTAACACTAGAAGCGTCGCCGACGGGTTCTGCGCTAATGCGGCACTGGCGATGAAAATCGCCGAGGCCAGGCAACGCATGATGCGTAGAAAGATTCTCGTTCCCATAGTCTTACTCCCGTTCCAGGCAAGCTAGTTTACACTGCTCGCCCCGCCGCCGCGCCCGAGGCCCATGCCCATTGAAAGTTGAAGCCGCCCAGGTGGCCCGTTACGTCTACCACCTCGCCGATGAAAAAAAGGCCAGGAACTTTATGGCTCTCCATTGTCTTGGCGGACAGTTCATCGGTGTCAACTCCGCCAGCCGTCACCTCGGCTTTCTCGTAGCCTTCGGTCCCCGCCGGTGCCACCGTCCAGGCATGTGCCTGCTGCTCAAGATCCGCCAGTGCGTTATTTGTCCACGAGGCAGGTGCGTGTAAATCGAGCCAGCGGTCTGCAAAGCGCAACGGCAATATCTTGCGAAACTCTGATCGGAGCACCGTCGTGGTGCGAGGCGTTTTTGCATAGCGGAAGATGTTTGTCAATTTTCTTTCCGGTGCGATATCGATTCGGATATCCTGCGGTCTCCTCCAGTAGGACGAAATCTGCAGAATCGCGGGACCGCTCAGGCCGCGATGGGTGATCAGCATCTTTTCGCGAAACTGCTGTCCGTTGCACGAGGCAATTACGTCGGCAGAAACGCCGGCCAGATCGCCGTAGCGGGTACGGTCCTCCGAGTTAAGTACTAGCGGCACAAGTCCGGGCCAGGGATCGCGAATTCTCAGTGCGAACTGCTGCGCCAAGTCGTAGCCAAATGAGGTCGCACCAATTTTCGGAATGGATAGGCCGCCGGTCGCCACGACCAGCTTGGGAGCGCGGAACTCCGCATTCGCCGTATGTACTGCAAATTCTGTGCTTCGGCTCACCTCGTGAAGTTTTGTGTTCAGGAAAATGCTCACGCCGGCGGACGAGCACTCCTGCTCGAGCATTTCCAGGATCGCGCGAGCCGAACCGTCGCAAAATAATTGGCCCAGTGTCTTTTCGTGATACGGAATGCGATATTTTTCGACCAGAGCGATGAAATCCGCGGGCGTGTAGCGAGCCAACGCTGACTTAGCGAAATGAGGATTGGCGGAGAGAAAATTCTCGGGCTGGCAATGAATGTTGGTGAAATTGCAGCGCCCTCCGCCAGAGATGAGAATCTTTTTCCCCAAACGGTCGGCGCGTTCGAGAACGGCGACGCGGCGACCGCGCTTGCCCGCCTCGATGGCGCACATCAGGCCTGCTGCGCCACCGCCCAGAATCAGTGCGTCGAATGAATGGATCACGGGTAATCACATATAGAACAGGCTGAGGCGCGGCAGATTGTATTTTTCCAGAAGGCGTTTGTGAACATACTGCCGTTGCAGTTGATCGACCTGCCCTCCGGACATTTTGCTGCGGTAGGGAATCAGATCCCGGTCGGCCTCGGCTCGGACCGCGACAATCTCTTCATCAGGAGTCGACGCCAGCAGCATCGCAAAAAGCTTTTCTTCCAGTACCGTGAGGCGGCGTTCCAGGTCTTCCAAACGTGCCGCAGCCGTCGATTCGATTTCCTCCGCAAGCTGGCGCAAAGTTGTGGCGGTATCGCGAGCAAGCGCGGAGACGCCACCTCTCTGCGGCAACTTCGCAGCCGCCAGCAAATCGGCGTTGCGCCGCAGAAATGGCGCGACTATTTCTGGCTCAAACCCTTGCCCGGCACGGGATTTCACCGATGGCAGCGATTCCCCGCCAGCACCGACCGCAGCCTCCTTCATGTCTTCCGCCGCCGCCAGCACCAACTGCGAACAGTATGCCAAGCTGTTCACCTTCTTGGTTTTCGACGGACGCTGAGCATAGCGATCAAATGCTTCGTCGATGCCGCGCAGCACGGCCTGCAGTGGAATGCCGGCATCCTTCCAGGTTTCTATCAGGGCCCAGTCCAGAGTCGAGAGCAGCAATCCTCCGCCGCGGCGCTGCAAGAATCGCTCTTCAATCTCAGTAAAATAATTGAAATAGTTTTCCACGGCAGGTCAGCGGACCGAGCGTGAGGACGCAGACGCCGGGGCGGCATCACCATTCTTTGACTTCGGTTGCAGTGGTTTTGATGAAGGCTTCGATGCGGCGTTGGACGCCGAGTTCGCCAAATCCTTCTGCGCGGATCCGTTCCGCTCCCAAATGATGCGCAAGCCCTCGAGCGTCAGGAAATCATCTACCTTCTTGATGTATTTGGATCCGGTACCGATCATCGGGCCCAAGCCGCCGGTCGCGACCACTCGCGTCTCCTGGCCTAACTCTGCAAGCAGCAGTTCGAGGATGCCATCCACCAACCCGAGATAACCGTAATAGAGGCCGGACTGCAGACTACCCACGGTGTTCGAACCGATCACGCGCGTGGGTTTGCGAATCTCGACGCGCGGGAGACGTGCGGTGCGTTCAAAGAGCGCGTCCGCTGAAATACCAATGCCGGGGCAGATTATGCCGCCGAGATATTCGCCCTTCGCCGATACGCAGTCGAACGTGGTGGCCGTGCCGAAATCGACGATCACGCAGGGGCCGCCATATTTTTCGAAGGCTGCGACAGCGTTGACAATGCGGTCGGCGCCCACCTCCGCCGGATTGTCGTAGTGCACCGGCATGCCCGTCTTAATGCCGGGCTCGATATAGAGAGGGCGCAAATTGAAATAACGCTCGCAGACCTGCCGCAGCACGGGATCAAGCGGAGGCACGACCGAGGAAATCACGATGCCGTGAATTCCTTTCGACTCAAGGCCAGCCATCGAAAACAAATTGCGGAAGAGCACCCCGTACTCATCGACTGTGCTCGTGCGCGAGGTGGCGACGCGCCAGTTGGCCACAATCCGCTCGTAGCGCGGAGTTTCGTGCTCGCCCGCCGGAGGCAGTTTGGCGGCGCGGGCGAAGACACCCAGCACCGTGTTCGTATTGCCGACGTCTATGACGAGAAGCATCGTTTTTGTTTAACCGTAGTGCTGCCGTCCCGGCGGCTGTCCGGCCCGACGCCTCGCCCGCCGCGCCGCGCCGCGAGCGAGACGCTCCCTCGAACAGCCGGCATGCTGCCGGCCCTACAGGTCCCGCACGGTTCCACTTAACACTGTACGCAATCCCGCTTGAGTTCGTACCTGCAAGAACCCGCGCGAATCGAGGCCTTCGGTGGTGCCCTCGAAGGCTGAATCATTCTCTTCAATGCGCACAGCTTTACCCCGCACCCAGGAGGAACTCTCAGCGAAACGCCGCAAAATCGACTCCCGCGCACGCGAGTCTTTCAGCAAACGCCGATACTCGCGATCGAGTGATTTTAGCAAAGCAGCCACCAACTCGACGCGCGACCATTCACTCCCGCTGGCCAGGCGAAGCGAGGTCGCTTGAAACTCCCTGGGGAAAGTTGTTTGATTTACATTGATGCCAATCCCCACCACAATGTAGCGGACACGCGTCGCCTCGGCATTCATCTCGGTGAGAATTCCGCAGACTTTCTTTCCATCGATCAGAACGTCGTTGGGCCACTTCAAGTCGGTATTCACCTTCGAATCGACTTGCTGAATTGCCGCCTGCACCGCAAGTCCCGCCGCGAGCGAGAGCACCAACACATCCGACGGCGGAAGAGTGGGACGCAGGACAACGGAGCAATAAATGCCGGTCGAGCGTGGAGAGTGCCAGGAGTTGGCGCCGCGGCCACGGCCTTGTGTTTGCTCCTCGGCAAGGAAAACACTGCCTTCCTGCGCGGCCTCCGCCGCCGCGGCCATCGCCGCCGTGTTGGTCGATCCGACTTTGTAGAAATGGTGGAGATCTTCGTCGAAGACCGTGCCGCGCATCAGGGGCTGAAGAATCTCCGGCAACAGCAGGTCAGGGACCGAGCGTAGGCGGTATCCGGTTGCGGGATGGCCGGCCACATCCACGCCCATGCTGCGCAACTGCTGAATCAGGCGCCATACCTCAGAGCGATTCGAAGAAATTTCCTGGGCGATCTTGGTTCCGCTGGCGACGACGGTAGCGTGCTCCATCAGCAGACGCACGATGCGGCCCAGCCGCAGATCGGTGGGCTGTGGCTGCGCGACTGGAGCTTTTCCCCGCGAAGGCTTACGAGTTTTGGCGGTTTTAGGGATGCGGAGATTATGCGCGAATTGCGGGTAAACAACAATCATTCCTTCACGCTGGAACAACGCGCATGCTCATATCCGCGGCCTGCGGCGAATGCGTCAGCAGGCCCACCGAGATGAAGTCAACGCCGGTCTCGGCGTAGGCACGGACACTGTCCAGACGAATTCCCCCGGAGCATTCCACCGGAATGCGGCGGCCGTCCTTTTGGAATTCGGGCTGCGCGCAGCGTTCGACCGCGCGGCGCACATCCTCGACCGACATGTTGTCCAGCAGAATGGCCTCGCCACCGTGGGCCAGGGCCAGTTCCAGTTCCTCCAGCGTGCGAACTTCGACCTCGATGATTTGCGAACCGCGGCGGTTGCGAACGGCGCGCTCCAGAGCGGGAACGATGCCTCCTGCCAAGGCGATGTGATTATTCTTGATGAGCACCCCGTCGGAGAGATCAAGGCGATGGTTTTGTCCGCCGCCGCAGCGTACCGCATTTTTGTCGATCACGCGCAGGCCGGGTGCGGTCTTGCGCGTATCTAGAATGCGTGCCTTCGTGCCCGAGACCTCTTCCACAAATTTGCGAGTCAGGGTCGCGATGCCGCTCATGCGCTGCAGGAAATTCAGGATGACGCGCTCACAGGAAAGAATCACCCGTGCGTTATGGCGGATCACGGCGACCGACTGTCCCTTGTGCAGGCGAACGCCGTCGAAAATTTCAGGATGCGTGGTGACCTCGTAGTGGGCAGTGACGGCTCCGTCGAGCGCAGCATATACGTCGAGAATGCGTGCCACGCAGCCTATTCCTGCGAGGATGCAGTTCTCCTTGGACACAATTGTCGCAGTCGCCCGCTGGTTGGGATCGATGCAGGCGTAACTTGTAGCATCGCGAGTCGCCCGGTCTTCGAGCAGCGCGTTCTCCAGCAACGTCGTCAGGCGTCTTGAATTCCAATCCATAGAAGCAGTAGACAATACACGGAGCGAAAGCCACCTCGATTGTGGGGCGGGCTGCCGGTTAGTTCATCGGCAGCCCAACTCCTTCAGCTTACTCTGCGTCTTGGTAAGCATGACCGCAAGTTCCTGTTGTTGCCTGCGCAGATTCTGGACCACGATGGGCGGGGCTTTGGCCAGGAACTGTTCATTGTCCAACTGCCGCTGGCCGCTCCCGATACCTCGTTCGATCTTTTCCAGTTCTTTTTTTAATCGGTCGCATTCGGCAGCTACGTCGATTTTCTGCTCGAAAATCACATGCACATCGAATCGCGCCGTGCCACGCGCTCCGGGCAAGTTGGCCAGCGAAGTTTCCACGAATGTGACTGTCTCCACGTTCGCCGCACGGTCATTCAGAATCGCGCCGAGATTGTGCTCGATCATCTTGCGAATCTCCGGCTCGTGCGCGAACACCTCGATGGGCACCTTCACCTTGGGTTCGACTTTCAGTTCGGCCCGGAGATTGCGCACGCTGACAATCAAATCCTGCAGAATCGCCATCTCGGTCTCCGCGGAAAGATCAAGCTGTTTCTCATTCGCTTGCGGATATCGTGCCAGAGCGATCGACTTGTACGGAGCCTTGCCTTCATACATAGCCTGCCAGATCTCTTCCGTGACAAACGGCATGACGGGATGGAGCAGGCGCAGCGACGCATCGAACAAATTTACCAGGTTCGCACAGGCCGCCCGCGCAACGCTCTTGTCGCCGGCTTCTTCGAAATTAAGGCCTGGCTTGATTAGTTCCAGATACCAATCACAAAACTCTCCCCAGAAAAAATCGTAGATGCGATTGGCCGCCTCGTGGAAGCGATAGTTCGCGAGCGCTTCGTTCACGTCGGAGACAGCGCGATTGAAACGCGAAAGAATCCACCGGTCTTCAAGCGTCGCAGTTTGGAAGCCAGCAACACCCGGGTGGAGGGAGCTGCTCTCGACGGGCGCGGGCCGGAGGCCCGGCTCGATCCTATCCACATTCATGAACATGAATCGCGCGGCATTCCAAATCTTGTTGGCGAACGCGCGGTAGCCACCGGTGCGGCTTTCGCTGAACGCAATATCGGTTCCCGGCGCGGCCTGGGCCGCCAACGTGAACCGCGTCGCATCAGTACCGAAGCGGTCGATGATGTCCAGCGGGTCGATCACGTTGCCCTTGGTCTTCGACATCTTCTGCCGCTCAGCATCACGCACCAGGGAGTGAATATACACTTGACGGAAAGGCACGCTGTCATTCTTCTTGTCTTCCCAGCCGCTGGCCTTCTTGATGGCCGGATCCTGCGTGTGCCCCTCCATGAAGTGGCAGCCGAACATAATCATTCGCGCTACCCAGAAGAACAAAATTTCGTACGCCGTAATCAGCAACGTCGTGGGATAGAACACCGCCTGATCGCGCGTCTTCTCCGGCCAGCCAAGCGTGGTAAACGGCAGCAATCCTGACGAGAACCACGTATCGAGCACATCGGAAACCTGCTCCAACTTCGTGCCGCCGCACTTTGGACATTGCGTCGGAGCCTGGCGTGCGACGATAAATTCCTTGCAGCCATCGCACTTCCACGCTGGAATTCGATGTCCCCACCACAACTGGCGCGAGATGCACCAGTCATAGATATTGTTCATCCAGTTCAGATAGATCTGGCGATAGTTGTCCGGGACAATCGTGATCTCTCCGCTTTCGACCGCCTCTTTCGCGCGCTCGGCCAGCGGCTTGATCTTGATAAACCATTGCTCGGAAAGGCGCGGCTCGACGATGGTTCCGCAGCGGTCGCACTTGCCGATAGAGAGCGCATAATCTTTCTCCGCAACCAAAAATCCTTGGTCCCGCAGATCAGCCAGCACGCGCTTGCGGGCCTCGAAACGGTCAAGGCCGGTATACGGACCTGCATTCTGGTTCATATGCGCGTGCTCGTCCATCACGTCAATCTGCGGCAGGTTGTGACGTAGTCCGGCCTGGAAGTCATTAGGATCGTGCGCCGGTGTTACTTTAACCGCACCCGTCCCAAATTCCGGCTGCGCCAGTTCGTCGGTGATGATAGGAATCTCGCGATTCATCAGCGGCAGCAGAACTTTCTTGCCGTGCAGGTGTGTGTAGCGTTCATCTTTGGCGTTGACCGCGATGGCAGTGTCGCCGAGCATCGTCTCGGGTCGTGTGGTCGCCACGGTGATGAACTCGTTCGAGCCCACGACGGGATAGCGGATCTCCCACAGCTTTCCCTGGATATCCTCGTGCTTAACTTCCAGATCGGAGATCGCGGTCTCGTGCCACGGACACCAGTTAACGATGTAATTTCCGCGATAGATCAAACCTTCTTCATACAGGCGGACGAAGACCTCGCGCACCGCGCGCGAAAGATTTTCGTCCATGGTGAAGTACTCGCGGTCCCAGTCGACGGAAGCACCCAGGCGCTTCATCTGGTCGAGGATGGCGCCGCCGTAGAGCTTCTTCCATTCCCAAACGCGCTCAACGAATTTTTCGCGGCCCAAGTTTCGGCGCTTCTTGCCTTCTCTTTCGAGCTGCTTTTCCACCATCATCTGCGTCGCGATGCCGGCGTGATCGGTGCCAGGTAGCCACAGCGTGATAAAGCCGCGCATCCGATGCCAGCGCACAATAATGTCCATCTGCGTCTGGTTGAGCATGTGGCCCATGTGCAGGCGGCCCGTAACGTTCGGCGGCGGCAATAGCAACGTGAAGACCGGATGCGTCTCGCCTTCGGGTGGCGTCTTCACGGAGAACAGTTTTTCCTTGACCCAGTATTCGGCCCAGCGCATTTCGATCGCGCCCGGCTCGTAAGCTTTAGGCAATTCGTGCGGCATCGAAGGTTCGTGTAGGACCGGGACTCTGCCCCTGTCAGCCGAGCGCAACTCGGCGGAAATCCCTATTCAGAGATGAAGTTTGATCTTACAGGCGAGAGAAAAGAAGGGTCAAACGCGCTCAGGGGAAGTGTAAGGCGACGGCAAAAGTGCTACACCCCTTTTTCCACCCATGGACCGTTTTTGATCAGCGTTGCCCGCTCGCGCGGGGCGATGCGAGGCGTTGCGTTAAACTAGTGCACGGCTTGGCGTTTCGATTCCTGACGCTTCCGATATGCGAAGGGGACTGATGCGGTAAACGTTGAGGGGAAAAATGCTACACCCCCCCGGGGTATGTGGCGGCGCGGGGGGCGCTGAGTGGAGACGTGTGGATTTTGATTTGGGGCGTGCGTCTGGTTGCGCCATTTACTTGGCGAAAAGCCCCCTCAGGGACACTGAATTTATAAGCGAATAATGGAGGTATTTCGCACGCTCAGAGTTTTGGTTCATGTTCAGCGCACGAGCAAAACAATCATCTGATTAAATTTATGTTGTCAGCTTTGCTCACGGCTGCTGATGCAAAGATGCAAAGAAATCTTCTAGTTAAAGCTCTGAAGGGTAGCGCTGGGTAGGCCATTCCCGCGTTCGGGGAGCGCAGCGACCTGCACGTGGATGATTTCGTTCCTCACTGCATACAGCACTAATTGAGCAATCGAATGAAGGTTAAGCTTGAACATCATATTGCTTCGATGTGTGTCCACCGTTTTCGGTGAGATGTTCAGAACTGCGGCGATATCTTTACCGCTCCTGCCCGAAGCCAAGAGCTGCAACACCTCGCGTTCCCGAGTGGTCAATTGGGGAACCTTGGCGGCAGTTGGCCCAGAGGACCTTCGCTTCAAAAGGCCTACAAGTTGATCGGACACTCCCAGGCTGTAGATGCAGTTGTGTAGCTGTAGGGCCTCCACTGCTGTCGTTAGGACGTCGGTTCCGTCGGACTTAAGAACCCACCCCCGAACGCCCGCGTGCAAACAATCGCGGACCACTTCTTCGGAGTCCACGTCCGTCAGGATCAGAATTCTCTGTGCCGGGTTGTCTTTCAGGATCTCTCGTGCCGCGTCCATGCCGCCTAGCTTTGGCATGCAAATGTCCAAGATAAGAAGATCGGGCTTCAACTGCATGCATTTCTCCACCGCATCCTGACCGTCGGCTGCCTCACCGCAGACCTTCCAACCTCTATGAGACCCGAGCAATGAGCACAGACCTAATCGGAAGACTGGATGATCGTCAGCCACCAAAATGCGAAATGCATTCATACTTCCCCCGCATTGGAGGGAAACTTATCAGGGCAAATGCGAAGCTGTCTGTACAGAATTGCTCACTTTTGATGCGTTGGGTCGCAGGGGGCTTGCACAAGGCCCTTGTCAGTGCTTCCGCGCTTTTCTTAATCAAGCCAACTTTGCGATCCGTCCTAGCGTTTTCCTGAACGGGGTTTTTGATAACGTCAACAATGGCCGCACAAATGTGGACAGTCACAGATAGACCACGCCTCGGTATAATTCTGCAATGCCGCGCGAGATGGTGTGGATTGACCAACCGCGCTTTCGCGGTTGAGGCTGCTCCCAATGTGCATGGGTCTTCAATCCTCCGGGTCCGCCTACCGGAGATACGTTTAACGAGTGGCTGGCGGAACTTTGGGTCAAGCCGTGACAAGGCGTTCGCTTCGCACATTTGCGCTAAACACCCACGTACAGCAAAACCCAGAACTTGATCAATATTGAACAGTCGGCCTTTGTTGTTTATCCTACGCTATTTGTGACCGTCCAAAAGGGGGCTTCTATGGGTGGTCACCCAGTCCCAGAAATAGCTTGTAGAATTTGCAACAATCCAGTCGATCTAACGGTCGATCTCTCTGCCGATGAAAACGGCAAAGCTGTTCACGAGCATTGCTATGTGCTGCGAATCACCAAGGAGGCATTTATGTCCCCCTACTTTGGTTGGGTTCCACGCTGTGCGATCTGCCGAAATTCCGTAAACTTAAGAGTAAGCAAGACCGATGAATATGGGCGGGCGGTCCATGAAAACTGCTACGTCTGGAGGCTTCTATCAAAGAAGCCACCACTGCAAAGACGTCATCCTCCAGAATGTCGGCCGCCGACGCCGGTTATGTTGTAACTCGGCGGTCATACCCAGCTTGAGTCGCCGCTCGGCTAACCGTTGAAATATCGCCATGGACTCATCAAGGGACAATGAGTCCAATCGCTTCGCATCCGAGGGGAGACCGTCTTTTGCACAAGGTCACCGAAGAATACGGCATCGCCTACTTTGAGTTTGGTTGGCATGGGGACGGTTTTCCTAGGGCGGACCCGATTGCTAGAGCCTCTGGATTTCAAACTACGCCACTACTTGAAAGAGCGATGTTTTGACAACAATGACGCATACCCAGCGTCCGTATCCCACAAACATACGTTCGCACCAGACGAGCGCGACTAGCATCTGGACGCGCATTTTGTCGCACGCGCCCAGAGGTATGGGTTCATAGAGAGCGCACGATAAAAACAATCAGCAAGACTACAACAATTGTTCCTGCCAAACCGTAACCTAACATAGTCCCTCCCAATCTAGACGCGGGCGAATCTGGACTAATTATGCTGAAAGATGAGAGTCTTTGCTGGTCTGTATTGCTCAGGGCCCTGCGGCGACACCCCAGTCGGGCTGTGCGTCAATCGGCATAG
>Ga0070717_10000837_pt1 | contig 20360 bp, 15 predicted proteins | sample LARL113metaG_FD_71366 | JGI IMG/M metagenome (GOLD analysis project Ga0070717, IMG submission 71366) | Corn, switchgrass and miscanthus rhizosphere microbial communities from Kellogg Biological Station, Michigan, USA - LAR L11-3 metaG | ecosystem: Host-associated > Plants > Roots > Rhizosphere ... | reverse complement strand
CATGGCCTGCACGGCGGTTTCGATAGAGCCGTGTCCGGTCATGAGAGCGATCTCGGTGCGAGGCAAGAGCTTTTTTACTTTCTCTAGAAACTCCAGGCCGGACATGTGCGGCATCACCATGTCGCTGAGAACCATATGCACCGACTGCTCTTCGAGCAGGGCCAGCGCCGACTCTCCGCTTTCCGCTTCCAGGCAGACAAAGCCGAGAGCCTCGCCGACAGTGACGCAGAGCTTGCGAATGCTCTGCTCGTCGTCGACGATCAGCAGACGGATGCGAAAATCTTCTTTGCTTCCGGCGTTATTCATTCCGACTTCCCAAAGGTTTTTGAAACCACGTCGATAAACTGTTGCACGCGAAAGGGCTTTTCCACGCAAGGCGCGCCGGTTTGATGCAGAGTGGCCACGGTTTCCTCGTTGGCAATATCGCCGGTGATAAAAATCACTCGCGAAGCTAGATCAGGCCGGTGGCGCGCCACCCAGGCATGCACCTGGCCTCCGTCCACTCCGCCGGGGGTGCGCATGTCGGACACAACTCCCAGAAACGCGCCATTTTCCAACAGGCGCAAAGCATCCACGCCCGATTCGCAGCAGACCACCGGGTATCCGCTACGCTCCAGAGCGGCTTGTACGTATGCCATCACGGCGGGCTCATCTTCGATCAGCAGCACGGGCAAAGGTCGAGGTTTCAGTGCGGGTAGGCTCATGGTTGGATCACTCCTGCAGCCACACGCAAAGAAGCCGTGTGGGGGGTTGCGGGCAGGCGGACAATGAAGGTGGCGCCATGGCCGCCGGCGTTGTTGTGACAAAGAATCTCGCCACCGTGCTCTTTCAGGATTCCGTAGCAGATGCTGAGGCCGAGGCCGGTGCCTTTTCCGATCTCCTTGGTCGTAAAAAATGGATCGAAAATTTTGTCGGGATCGGAGATGCCGTTGCCGTTGTCGCGGAACGAAACTTCGACAACGTCACCCGCTTTGGTTGACATGATCTCGATGCGCGGCGGACGGCCGACTTCGTGCACGGCGTCGTAGGCGTTGTTCAGGATGTTGAGAAAAACCTGCTGCAACTGGTGGGCGTCGCCCATGACCTCGGGCAGGCCTTCGTCGAGATGTTCCACGATATCGACGCCGTGGCTGGTGAAGTCATAGGAGCGCAATTGGACGGTCCGGCGCAGGATCGAATTCAATTGCACCGGGCTTCGCTGAGGCGGCATTTGGCGGGCAAAGCTAAGCAGGTTCTGCACGATCTGTTTGGTGCGCTGCGCCTCTTGCAGGATTACACGCATGTCCTTGCGCGCGGTTTCGGGCAGGTCGGGATTCTCCATCAGCAGGTCCGCGAAGCCCAGAATCGCGGTCAGCGGGTTGTTAACCTCGTGGGCGACGCCGGAAACGAGTTGCCCGACCGCTGCCATCTTCTCGGTGTGTACCAACTTGTCGCGCAGCACGGCCGAGTCAGTGATATCGGTAAGCACCAGGACGATGCTGGTGACCGTGCCCTGCTCATCCCGCATGGGGCTGAGATTGGCCGAGAACTTCCCGGCTGCTCCCTGGCCGCGGACGATCTGCAATTCCAGGTTATCCACCTGCTGTCCGCTTAACGTGCGCTGCACGGCCTCTGCCAGTGGGCGGGAATGATCGGGGGCCGCCAGTTCGAGCAACGGACGCCCCAGCAAGTCGCGCTGCTCGAATCCTGCATCGTACCAGCGGCGATTGGCATAGCTGATCAGGCCGGCGGTGTCCGCGACCAGAATCAGGCTCTGAGTGTTGCTGAGAATCTTGCTGGAGAAATCCCGCTCCCGGTGCAGTTCGGATTGGTAGGTACGCAGACCAGTCACATCGAGCATCAACCCGCGAATCTGCAGGAGGCGGCCGAGATTGTCGTAGAGACCAAAGGCGTTGATCAGCACGTGAATGGGCGAGCCATCCTTGCGCCGCAGCGTCGCCTCGAAATTGCGCAGGCTACCATTCTCCTTCAATACCTCCGCGTGCTGTTCGCGCTGCTCCGGTGAAAGATAGAGTTGGGTGGGAATGTCGATCTGCAGCAATTCATCTCGGCTGCTATATCCCAGCATCCGTACCATGGCATCGTTGACTTCGATGAAGCGCCCGCCGGGCGTGCTGAAGAACAAGCCTTCCTGAATATTGTCGAAGAGTTCGCGGTAACGGCGCTCGGCCTCGCGCCGGTCGGAAATGTCTTTCAACACGTGAATCGTTTGCAGTCCTTCGCCCGAGGGCCCATGCACGCGCGAGGTGGAAACCAGATACGTGCGATCGAATACCGGGTGCGCGAATTCATCCGAATCGTCAGCCATCGCGCGGCAGAACGGACAGGCATAAGACGCAGTGTCGCTGGTCAGTGCCATCAGGGCCCGCATATTCACGCCAATCAATTCTTTGGCGGGGACGCCAATCATGTCTGCTAGCGACCGGTTCACGCGCAGCACTTTATCGGCCTGATCGTGCACCACGATGAAGTCAGTGATGGCGTCAAAGATTTCCATCCAATGTCGGTTTGCCTGTTCGACCCGCGTAAATTGGCGGGCGTTCCCCAGGACCATCGCGGCGTGACCGGCCATAGTTTCTAGAAATATGCGATCTTCCTGTTCCAAAGGAGCCGACCGTCCGGAAAGACAGAGCAATGCGGCCAATTCTCCATTGGCCCCGGGCAGCCGCACGAGCGTGCAATCCGACCAGTGCAAGCTGGACGCGGTCTCCTCTCCGAGAATCTCTTCCGCGGAGCGGCTTACTACAGTCTCGGGACGGCATGCCGCAAAGTCAGAAAGAGCCGCGCCCAATGGGCGATCCAGTCCATGCGGAAGCACCTGACTCGAATAAGGCTTCACCAAGGAATTCTCCGCGACTGCGATTCGCCGACTCTCCTCCGACGGCCAAGACGTGGGCTCCTGAACAGAGCCCTGCACAGGGCTCGGAACCAGCGTAGATGCAGTCTCTTGAGATAGTTCTGCATCAGCTTTCTCCGGGTTCTGCAACGCGGCTACTTGCCAGCGACCCTCCTGCCACACCGCGAGCAAACCAGCGCTGGAACCCGTCAGTTCCACGGTCCGTCCGACAAAACGGCGGGCGAACTCGGGCAGGTGCAGCGTGCCGTCGATTTCGCGCGCCAACTCGATCAGAGCCTCGGCGCGGCGCCGGTGTTGCTGCGAAAGATGCAAATTGCTGGCCACTTCCAGAACCACCGCCGCCTGATTCGACAGTGCCCGGGCGCGACGAATATCCTCCTGCGAGATCCCGGTACCATCGAGCCGGTCGAGAACCCCAAACATTCCCAATAACCGACCGCTGGTGCCCAGCAGAGGAACAGCGAGGAATTGGCGGATCTTATATTTCGTCACGGCGTCCAGGTTGATGCCGGGAGTGCGGCTCGCCTCGTCGGTCCAGAAGACTTCCTTGGCGCGCAATGCCCGCGTGGCCACGCCTTCGGAGATCGGCAAATCCAAACGTTGCGGTTCGCCTTTCTCGACCCCATAGCGAACCCGGAACTGGCCATCTTCGAGCAACGCAATCACACAGCGTCCATAACCTAGAAAATCAGAGGCACGGATAACGAACGCCTGCAGAAATTGATCGAGATCGCTGCTGGAACTGAGTTCGGAAGAAATCTCAAGCAATTGATGAAGCTCGTGCGCCTGCGCATGGGCCGTGGCATGGAGTTCCGCATGGGCCACGGCAACCGCGCCGAAGCCTGCAATCGCCGCCACCAATGCCTTTTCTTCCACCGTGAATACGCCCTCCGTCCGCGGGTAGATCAGAATCGCGCCTTGAGTGCGCGAGGTGCGGAAGGGTGCGGCGATCAGCATGCCGGGAGAAACCAGATTGCCCAGCGAGTGCACATCAGCGCCACTGGAGAGCGTGATCGGCTCTCCGGCGGCTACCGCGCGCTGGGCCAGGTCTGCGGCGAAGCGAAGCGTCTGCCGGTCGTGCCGGGCACGCGCCGAAGTCGCTAACTGCGGGGTCTCCGCCGACACCGCCTTCAATTCGAAGGGGCCTTCGCGGCGCAACAAGACGCAAACCAGTTTGGTGCGCAGCAAGATGCGAAGCCGATCCGCGAGCGCTTCGATCACGGCCGAGACGTCCGGTGCTCCATGCAGAACATGGGCAACATCGGCCAGGATTTCAGCGCGGCGATACTCCTCGCGGGAAGCCTCGTTCAGCCGCGTCGCTTCCAGCAGGCTTCCCAATTGACCCGCGAGAATCGTAGCCTTGGCGGCAAGGTCGTCGTTGAAGAATTCGGGATTGGAATCATGCAGGAACGTAACCGCTCCGATCACTTCGTTGAAAACCATCAGCGGAGCAGCCATCAGCGAACGCGCTTCAAATTCCATCGCAACAGGAAAGGCCGAGGACTTCACGTGGTTGGCGAAAATCGTCCGTCGCTGCCGCACGGCTTCGGCGCTTACCGCGCTCTGGTCGGGTCGCAGCCGGATACCGACAAAGCGCTCTGCTAATTTTCCATCGGCTTGTTCTCCCACCAATTCGTCGGCGAAGTGGCGACGCCAGTAATAGACCCCCGACACGCCAAAGAATTCGCGCGTCGTCTGGCAAAAGAACTGGATCAGCGAATGTGCACCGGCACGCTCGCCCGCTTTCGCCGCCATGCGGACCAGAAGTTTTTGGAAGCTCTCATCCGAGCCGGTGGCGAAGTTGCTCTCCGGGGGAATGGCCGCGCTGCCTCCGGAAATGCCGAATGCAGCGCCGAAACTGGAGGGATAAGATTCGCGATTCACAAGTGCTTGAATCTATTGGGAAAGTACAGGTCATCTCAATTTGAGTCAAGAGAAATGGCGATGAGGTGCCTCGGTGTGAAATCCCGAGACTGGCCTGAGATTCCGTCTCACAGTGAGAAATCGAAGCCGATCCGCGAGGAATGAGACGGCTTTAACTCCTATCGCCTTCCGGACGCGACCTGCGGCATCTATCTAACTGGTTATATTTCTTATAGATACCACCAATTACTTTCGTTTTTTCAATAAGGTTCAGGTGGCCCGGACGTTGCACGCTCGAGGTCACCAGCTTCTTGCAAAGCTAGGAGGAATTGTGTCTCAACGAACTGCGGCGGCCTTGTTGGCCGTTTTGACCCTGGCAGTCAGCGTGGGTCCGGTACGGGTGGGAGCGCAACAGGCCCAAAGCGAAGAGATCGTACGCCGGGCGAAAAACAGGGTGCAGCCCCTCTATCCCGAACTGGCGCGCAGGATGAATCTCGCGGGCACGGTGAAGATTCAGGTTGTGGTCGCGCCCAACGGGATAGTCAAGGACGCTCGCGTGGTGGGTGGTCACCCGGTATTAGCCACTGCCGCGCTGGATGCCGCGAAGAAGTGGCGCTTTGAGCCTGCTGCGGGAGAGAGTTCGGGAGTAATCGATTTCAAGTTTGAGCCGCGGTAGCACGGGCCGCGGATGGAGATAGGGATGACAATCGGTAAGAAGTTATACACGAATTTCGGCATCATCCTCTGCATGGTTGTGGTGCTGTTCCTGGTGAACTGGTCGGCCGTGCAGCGGGAGCACGCGGCCAAGGAACTGGCGGATAGCACCAACACCGTCCGCTTCCAGATGATGCAGAACCGCCTCGATCTCAGCAATTACCTGCTGAGCGGCGACACGCGCGAAGTCGACCGGATGAACGATGGGCTGCGCACGCTCAATGACAAGCTGAATCTGGCCCTGAAGATGGCGGCCTCGGATCAAGTCAAGACCGCATTGGGGAAGGTTCAGCAGCTGGAACAGGCCTGGGGCAAGGAATTCGCGCAGCCCCTGATCGAAAAACGCAAAGATGTCGACTCGGGGAATGCGACCGTCGCCGAGTTGCAGATCTATTACCTCCAGAAGGACGCTTCTTCGTGGGTGAAGAATTCCACCGACTCGCTGGACGTCGCCGACGGCGAGAGCCGCAAGTCCGACGAAACCGCCGCCAAGGCAACCATTATCGTCTCGTTCCTCAGCACTATCGTCGCGTTGTCGGTGGGCATCGTGATCGCCTACCGGACCGCCAATTCGATTACCCGGCCGCTCAACGACCTGATGAATGTGGCTCGCGGCATTGGCAACACCGGCGATCTGGAACACAACATTGACCTAAGCCGCGACGATGAGATCGGCGAACTGGCTCGCACCTTCCACAAGATGGTCACTTACCTCAAGGAGATGGCAGGCGTTTCCGAATCCATCGCTGGAGGCGACCTGACCCTGGAGGTGAAGCCTCGGTCCTCGCACGACACTTTGGGCAATGCCTTCGCCCTCATGGTGGAAGGTCTGGCCGGGCTGGTGCGCAGCGTTCGCGACGCCTCGTCGCAGGTTGCGAGCGCCTCGAATCAAGTGGCGGGAGCTTCCGACGATGCAGCCAAGATCGGATTGCAGGCGTCCTCCGCCATCGATGAAGTCACCAGCACCATGCACGAGATGAGCGTCAACGTGCAGAACATGGTAAAGAGCACGCAGGTGCAGGCCTCCAGCGTCAGTGAAACCTCCGCCTCCATCGATCAGATGGTGGCGTCCATTCAGCGCGTGGCCGACACCGCCAAAGTATTGCTCGACATTTCCAACCGATCCCGCGAGGAGGTTCACAACGGAATCGGCACCATGGACAAGGCCACCGACGGCCTGAACCGCATCAACACGACCATTACCTCTTCGGGACAAATCATTGGGGCCCTGGGGCAACGCGCGGACGACATTGGCAAAATCATCGAGGTCATCGACGATCTAGCGGAGCAGACCAACCTACTGGCCCTGAATGCCGCCATCGAAGCGGCGCGCGCCGGAGAACACGGCTTGGGATTTGCCGTGGTCGCCGACGAAGTGCGCAAGCTGGCCGAGAAATCGGCGCAGTCCACCAAGGAGATCTCGGAACTGATCCAAAGCATTCAGAAGGAAGCCCGCAAGGCGGTCGAGAACATGGACCGCTCCACCAGCATCGTGAACGAAGGACTGGAATTGGGCGGAGAGCTGAACGCGGCGCTGCGCAAGATTTCCAACGTGGTCACCGAGGTCTACAAGTTCGCGCAGGAAATTGGCGCGGCCACCAACGAACAATCGCACGGCTCGTCGCAGATCGCGCGCGCCACCACGCGGCTGAATGAAATCACCCACGAAATCAACTCGGCTGTGGAAGAACAAGCATCGGGAGCGCAGGCGGTCGTCAAGGCTATGGAGCGTATGCGCGAACTGGTGCAGCAATCCACTTCCGGATCGACCGAGCTGGCGGCATCGTCTGAGCAGATGTCGAAGATGTCGCGCGGCCTGCTGGAATTCATCGACCGCTTCGCCCTGGCAGAGTCTTCCCGCGTACAGGCAAGCCAAGAAGCCGCGGGCCGCAACGCACGGCGTGCCGCGGCGGCAGGAGCGCATTCATAAAGGCCACCCTCGGAGGAGCCGCAAATCATGAGCCGTGAACTGCATATCGTGGGCTTCAAGGTGGGCCGTGAGACCTACGGCGTTCCCATCACTTCCCTGCACGAAATTGTGCGCGTACCCGAGATTACGGCGGTGCCCGACGCGCCGGATTATCTCGAGGGCGTGATCAACCTGCGCGGCAAGATCGTTTCGGTCATGGACCTGCGCAAGCGTTTCGGAGACCAGCAAGCCAAGCTTGGAAAGCAGAATCGCATCCTGGTGGTCGAGCATGCGGGCCGGCTCGCGGGCCTGATTGTCGATTCGGCTTCCGAAGTACTCAAGATTCCCGCGGATGCCGTGGAAGCTCCGCCGGCAGTGTTTCAGGAAGGCGGCTTGAACTGTGTCACCGGACTAGGCAAGGTCGCGGGACGGCTGGTGGTGCTGCTCGACATGAGCAAACTGCTGGCGCCGGGCAGCCTGCAGATGGAGACAGCGGAGAAAAAGCCGGCGGCAAAGCCCGAGGCACGGCGCGCAGCGGCACGGTAAAGCAGTAGTTGCAGGGTTTGAATTCAGCATCAGGCGAGAACGAGAAACCGAATGAGCTCAACCGGAGCGGCACCTGCTCCCATACTGACGGAAGCGGAATTGAAGTTGCTGCAGGCGCTCGTCTACCAGGAGTGCGGCATGCACTTCGACGAACGCCGCACTCACTTTCTGCAGGACCGGCTACTGCGCCGCCTGAAAGAATGTCGCGTCGAATCCTTTTATTCCTACTACCGGCTGCTGATCAGCCAGCAGGGTAAGGACGAACTGGCCAGGCTGCTGGAAAACCTGACGGTCAACGAGACCAGCTTCTTCCGCCACAAGGCACAGCTGGATCTCTTCCAGAAAACCGTGCTGGAGGAGCTGTTCAAGCACAAGAGTTCGCGGCGCGAGTACTCGATCCGCATCTGGAGCGCGGGCTGTTCTACCGGACAGGAAGCCTACACGCTGGCCATGCTAGTCACGGACGCGCTGGCGTACTACTACCTGCGCAATCCCCTACCCGTGGAATTACCGCTGCCCAAGCCGCTGGTGCCTCCACCGTGGCGGGTGGAGGTTCTGGCCAGCGACATCAGCTACTCCGTGTTACGCCACGGACAGGAAGGCGCCTACAGCGAGAACCAGATGTCGATGGTCGATTACGGCTACCGCCTGCGCTACTTCGACAAGGTGGGCGAACGCTATGCCATCAAGAAGCCGCTGAAAGAAATGGTGCACTTCGACTTTCATAATCTGAAGACCGAGTATCTGCCGCAACGCAATGATGTGATCTTCTGCCGCAACGTGATGATGTATTTCGATGAGGCCGAGCAGAAGCGTCTGATCGAGAAGTTCTACCGCTGCTTGAACGCCGGCGGTTATCTCTTTGTGGGACATGCGGAGAGCCTTCTGGGGCTCACCCAAAAATTCCAGATGGTCCATAAAGACAGTGGTACGGCGTACCAGCGGGTTGAGGTGCGGGATTAGCGAATGACCAATTCTCCTGATGAACGCGGCGCGGAACTGCGAGAGCTCTTCTTCGAGACCTCGCAGGAATTGCTGCAGGCGCTGAATGATGAAGCGCTGAAGCTGGAGAAGAAGCCCGGCGACGAGGAAATCGTGCGCGTGATCCGGCGCACCGTGCATACCTTGAAAGGCGACTCGGCGGCCTGCGGGCTGCGCGAGTTGAGCGAACTCGCGCACCAGTTCGAGGATGCCCTTTCCCTCGAGGGAACGGTAAATCAGGCAGCCGTGGCGGAAATTGCGTTTGCCGCCGCCGACGTCTTTACGGAGATGATTGCTGCCTATCACCGCGGGAAAAAGCTGCCGTCGACCAAAAGTCTGAGCAAGAAAATCCAGGACCTGACGGCGGTGCCCGCATCTGGAAAGGCGCGGCGCACAAAGAAGTCCGCGGCTAAAACTCCTGCAACCAAAGGAGCCCGAGCGTCTCAGAAGACCATCGGACAATGGACTGAATACGAAAAGCTGGCCATGACGCGGGCCCAGTCTGAAGGCCAGGACGTGTATCACGTTGTGGTGAAGATCGATCCCCACTGTGCCATGCCGATCGCGGGCCGGCAACTGGTGCAGAACGCCATTGGCGTGATGGGTCCGGTCCTGGCAATGCGGCTCGATGCGAAGTCGCCTGCAGCTTCGAAGCAAGTAGAGTTCGTGCTGGCCAGCGTGCAGACCGCGGAGCAGATTGCGGCCAAGTGCAAGATTCCGACGATTACGGCCGAGGTTGCGGTCGACTTAATGCTGGACGCTGCATCCGCCCAGATTTCACCGCCGACCGAGGGCCAGGCCGTTGCTGCTGCAGACGCGCCGACTCAGCCTGCAGCCGAGACAACCGTGTCGGCAAGGATTCCTGCCGATGCCCCAGCGACTACCACAGCGCCCGAAGTGGTCGTGGCGCCCAGCCAACTGGAGAACATTCTCCGCGTGGACGCAGGCCGCATCGATAGCGTGCTCAACCTGGTGGGCGAGCTGATCATCGGGAAGTCGATGTTGCAGCAAGCGCTGAACGAGTTTTCCAAACGCTTTCCGAAAGAACCGCTGCGCGGCAAGTTTGCCGACGCCATGGCCTTCCAGGCTCGTGTGCTCAACGATCTGCAGCGCTCGGTCATGAAGATTCGCATGGTTCCGGTCGACCAGTTGTTCCGGCGCTTCCCGCGCATGGTGCGCGATGTGTCGCGGCAATGCGGGCGCGAAGTTGAGCTTGACATCAGCGGGCAGGACACCGATCTGGACAAGGGAATTCTCGACGCCATCGCCGAGCCTCTCACTCACCTGGTGCGCAACGCAGTGAGTCATGGCATTGAGCCTGCGGACGAGCGGCGCAAACTCGGCAAGCCGCCGCAGGGCGTGGTCCGCTTGAACGCGTATCACCAAGGCAACCAGGTCGTCGTTGAAGTCAGCGACGACGGCCGCGGCATCGATGCGCAGAAAATTCGCGCCAAGGCCATCGAACTGGGAATGGCCACAGCCGAAGAAGCCGCGCGGATGAATGACACCGAGGCCTTCGAGTTCATCTTCCAGCCCGGCTTCAGCACCGCCAACGAGGTCACCGAAGTCTCTGGGCGGGGTGTTGGCATGGACGTAGTGCAGAGTGTGTTGCACCGCCTGAAGGCCTCCATCAATGTGGAGACAAGTGTCGGGAAGGGCACCACCTTCCGCATGAAGCTTCCGCTGACGCTCGCCATCATCAAGGCGCTGCTGTTCTGGGTGGAGCAGCGCTTGTATGCCATCCCTCTGAACGCGGTGCTTGAAATCTCACGAACTTTCGAAACCGAGGTGCATCAGGTCGACAACTACGAGGTGTTGCAGTTGCGCAATCAGGTGCTGCCCCTGTTGCGGTTGGGGCGTCCCGCGACCGACAGAAATGGAAAATCCAAGCTCTTTGTGCTCGTCATTACCGCAGGAGAGAGGAAGTACGGATTGATTGTCGATGCATTAGAGGGTGAAGAGGAATTAGTCATCAAAGCATTGGACGACCAGACATTCTCGACCGATCTGGTTTCCGGCGCCTCCATTCTGGGTGACGGCCGCGTGGTGCTGATTCTGAATCTTCCAGCAGTAGTCGAGCATGTGGCGCGCTGGCGGCCGCAGCAAGCCGGGCCGTCCAACTCGGGATTATTGCTGACGCAGACGGACCGCGTGCGCTTTGCCTTGACCCCGGCCGTCGGAGGCCAGGCATGAAGATGAATCCCATACGCGTACTGGTCGTCGACGACTCCGCACTCATGCGTAAGCTGATTCCGCAGATACTGGCCCACGACGAATCCATCGAGGTGGTCGGGACCGCGATGGACGGCACATTCTGCCTGAAAAAGATCGAAGAACTGAAGCCCCACGTGGTCACGCTCGACCTGGAAATGCCGGGCATGAACGGCATCGACACGCTGAAGGAAATCATGCGGCGGCAGCCTGTCCCTGTGATCGTGGTTAGCTCTCACAGCACCGAAGGCGCCACGGTCACCATGAAGGCGCTCGGGCTGGGGGCATTCGACTTTGTGACCAAGCCCAAGGACGCCACCGCGCACATGGCGGAGACGGCGCGGGAACTGATTGCCAAGGTTAAGGCGGCGTCTGAGTGCAAGCTGAAACCGCGGATTCCGTCGAGAGTTCCTGCAAAGCCTGAAAAGCTGCCGGTGACTTCCGGGACTCCCAACAAGGTGATCGCCATTGGCGTATCCACGGGAGGGCCGCAAGCATTGGAATATGTCTTGTCGCAGCTGCCCGCAGATTTTCCCGGCACAATTACAGTCGTACAGCACATGCCCGAAGGATTTACCGACATGTTCGCCCGACGGCTGGATGAAATCTGTCCCTTGCGAGTGAAAGAGGCGCAGTCCGGAGACGTGTTGCAGCCAGGGCGGGTGCTGATCTGTCCCGGAAGCCGTCACATGAAAGTGAAGCGGCTGCCCTTGGGAGATGTCGTCGTGCTCTCTGACGATCCGAGAGTGAACGGCCACCGTCCCAGCGCGGATGTGCTCTTGCGCAGCGTGGCCGAAGTATTCAAGACGAATGCGGTTGGCGTGCTGATGACCGGGATGGGCGACGACGGCGCTGAGGGTTTGGGAGCGGTAAAGAAAGAGGGCGGCATGACTATTGCGCAGAGCGAAGAGTCCTGCGTTGTGTACGGAATGCCCAAGGCGGCGATCGAACGGGGATACGCCATTCGAGTGGTTGGCTTGGATGGGATGGGGGCCGCATTGCAGACGATTTGCGGTCGGAATGCCGGATCGAGCAATGGATCCGCAGTCCGGGCAGTGCGCGCAGGAAACTAGGGGATTCGGCCCGTACCCGTGACCAGCGTGATCTGGTGCGGGACGAGCCGGGCGTGATATGCAGTAGAAAGGGGAGGTCTGTATGGAGCAGTTTGCATCAGTGAAACGCAGCAAAGACGGCCAGCCGGTCCGGTATTTGATCGTGGACGACTCCGTGTTTGCCCGCAAGAATCTGGCCCGCATGATCGAAACGTTCGGCGGGCAGGTGGCGGCTGAAGCCGGGGACGGCTTGACTGCCATCAGCGAGTTCGACCGCACGCATCCTGACATCGTGCTCATGGATATCACCATGCCACAGATGGAAGGCATCGAAGCTGCCGAACGGATTGTCCAACAGCATCCGGAAGCGCGCATTGTGATGGTTTCCTCGGTGGGCTACCAGGAAAACATTGTGGCCGCGCTGCAACGGGGCGCGCGCCATTTCGTGCAGAAGCCGGTGAAGCCGGAAGTGCTGTACGAAGTCATCAAATACGTCCTGGGCGACGATGGAGCGGTGACGGCCGCCGCGGGAGCGGGAGCCTAACTCCAATGAAGATGGAACTGATTCAGCCTTTCATCAACGCGGCCGATGCCGTGTTGTCGCAAGGGTTGCAGGGCACGACCAAGGTGGGAAACCTCACCATGGAAGAAGACGCTTATCGCCGCAAGGGTGTGGCCGGCATGATCGCGCTGACGGGTGACATCGAAGGCCGGATCATCCTCGACCTCGAGCCCCAGACGGCGGTGCGCGTGGCCAGCTATTACGCCGGCGCAGAACTGCCTGAGTCAGACGCGCTCATCAAGGAAACCATCTTCGAACTGGCGAACCAGGTGGTGGGCAATGCCATCTCTGCGCTCAACGACCAGGGCTTCCATTTCCGCGTGCATCCCCCGCTCCTTCTTACTGCTCAGGAAGGAGACAAGTCCAGCGAAGACACGGAAGCGCTGATGATCTGCTTCGAGACCTCCCTCGGGCATGTCTTCATGAATGTTGCGTTGCGCTATAACAAGAAGCGAATGGCCGATCATGCCGCAGTAGGAGCGTAGGAGCATAAAACGAACCCGATTGGCTCTTGCTGCCGGTTCGCCTACACGTCTGTCTCTTCTTAACTTGCTGGCATAGCGTCGCGTGGAATGAGGGAGAACTTCCTCTTTCTTGACAAACCAAGAATTAGGCAACAAAATATTTGCTTTTGAGTCCGTGGAATTCTTTCAAGGTGGAGATTGCCCGAGGAGTTCGCGAAGAAAGAGTCGAGGCTGAGCACCACGGGGGCACCGCCACCGGAAAAGCCCGACGTTGCCAGCAACTCGCCCTGGCGTTTCTCTCCTGCCACGAAGCCGCCTCTCCGCATCGGCATTCTCCTGGATGGTCCGGTCCTACCAAGGTTCAACGTCCGAATTATTGAGGATCTTCAAGCCAGTAACTTCGTTGACCTTGCGCTGCTGGTTTACAAGAAGGACTCTACCGCGCACAAGACGAAGCGGCCTCAAAGTGTCGTCGGCCGGGTTGCTCGAAGACTCTTCGATTCCAAACTCAGGAAGCACACCCTTTATGAACTCTATCTCCGCTTCGACGAGCGAAGGAAAGCGCACGACGATCCCCTCGAGAACATCGATTGCTCCTGTTTGCTGTCAGGCATCGACATTATTGAGGTTGAACCCATCGCCGGCAAGTTTGTGCACCGTTTTCCGACCGAAGCTCTGGAACGAATCAGGGCCAAGAAGCTCGATGTGCTGATCCGTTTTGGCTTTAACATCCTGAAGGGCGAGATCCTTACGGCCGCCCGCTATGGCGTGTGGTCCTATCATCACGGCGACAATGAGTTTTATCGAGGAGGCCCACCTCTTTTCTGGGAACTCTACGAAAGTTCGCCTCTTTCCGGCGTGCTGCTGCAGGTACTGACCGAAGAACTCGATGCAGGGATCGTGCTGTGCAAGTCATTGTTCGCTACCCGACCAACCCTCAGCGTCTCTGAGAATCGATTCGCGCCCTACTCAGGCTCCACTGATCTGGTGATTCGAAAACTGAACGAACTGCATCAGTTCGGCTGGGATCACCTTGTGCACAACGCAGTTCCGCCAGCGCCTTATCGAGGCAAGCGGAAACTCTACCGTTCACCGACGAACTCCGACATGGTACGTTGGCTGGGTCCCGTTCTGCTGAAGAAGGCATTGCGCCGCCGGTTTCGCCGCAAGTCGGTGCAGCACTGGAAAATCGCGATTCGCCTGAATAGCGCGCCCCTTTTCGATGCGGCCTCGGACGGCAGCCTGCAAGGCTTCCGTTGGATCGAACCCCACAAAGGGCATTTCTGGGCCGATCCCTTTCTGCTCGATCATGACGGCCGCAAATGGGTTTTCTTCGAAGACTACGTGTACGCCAAGAAACGCGCTTTTATCGCTTGCGCCGAACTCCTGGCCGACGGCAGCCTGAGTTCTCCGGTTGCGTGTCTGGACAATCCCGAACACCATTACTCGTATCCCTACGTGTTTCGCGACGGGCAGGAGTTATTCATGATTCCAGAGGCTTATGACACGGGTTCGATTGACCTGTACCGATGCGAAGAATTTCCCGATAAGTGGGTTTTTCAATCGACGCTCCTGATAGGAAAGTTTGTCGATACATCGGTCTGGCATCATAACGGACTCTGGTGGATGATGACGACCCGTGCTGATCCTGATTCGCGGTCATCCTGCCTTTTCCTCTTCTACGCAGAACGACTAGCGGGGGAATGGCGCTTTCACCCAGCGAACCCGATATCGACCGATGTGAGAAACAATCGTGGAGCCGGACGCATCTTCCCGACAGATCAGCGCGTCATTCGTCCCAGCCAGAGTTGCTCCCCGGTCTACGGATACAGTTTCACCTTGAATGAGATAACGAGCCTATCCACCGCCGAATATTCCGAGCGGGCTCTAAGGGAGTTCCGGCCTGAAACGCTGAACATGCAAGCCACGCACACGTACAACTGGCTTCCCGGGATTGAAATCATCGACGGTGCCAAGGTGACTCCTTTGGCAAAGACTTAAACGACAATCAACCGACTCAGGCGCGTAGCGGTAATTGGGGGTCCGAGGGATCTTCACCGAACTGTTCGACCGGGTCAGCAAACCTTCTCAACTCCGGATATTTCTGCACCAGCGTGGGCGGGGCGGACACTCGCTTGCCAGTAACCATGGCCTTCAACTCCAGCGCGTTGACGCCGGCCTTGCTTTCAAAATGGTTGTTGGTGATGACGTAGGTCGTCTGCGCCTTCTCGGCGACATTCGCGATTCGTTCCTTCCAGCCTGCCAGTTCCTTTTCGCTATAGAGATAGTTGTAGCGGTCGTTGCGATTATCGGAATCGAACCACTGGTCGTAGTTGCGTCCGTGCAACCGCACATAGGCAAGGGGCGCGGTGACGTGTTCGGTTGGGGCGAGCGACTTTCCGAGCACGGGCTGGTCAATGTTGCAGAAGGCGACACTCTTTTGCGTGAACGCCGTCAGCGTTTCCTCGTTATTCCAGCTGGAATCGCGCACTTCAATGACTCGCGGATATTCGATGAACTGTCGCAACAGGCGCTCGAGATATTCACGGTTCAGCGAAGTATTCTTGAACGAAACCGGAAACTGAATGAGCAGCGCGCCCAAGCGACCCTCGGTGGCGAGCACGTCGAGGCCTTCGCGAGTACGAGATTCATCTTCGTCGGTCGGTCGGATGGAGGCCGCGGACGTGGGCTCCATCATCGCATTTGGTGAGTGCGTAAAGGCGCGGTAAAGCTTGGCAGTGAAAAGGAATCGCGGGTTCACTTCCGCGACCTTGCGGCACCACAGCTTGGCGAGTTGTGCCTTAATCGGCCCGTAAAACGACGTATTGATCTCGGTGGTGTCGAAGAAGCGGGCCAGATATTCGAGCGGGTGCACCTTGCGGTGCTGCATTCCCGAAGGATAAAAAATGCCTTCCCAATCCTTGTAAGACCAGCCTGCCGTACCGAAGCGGACAGCGTTCGGCTGTACCTCGGGTAAACGGGCTTGTGCTGTGGATCCCATGAATGGAACCGCGGACGAAGGGCAGGCCAAGATTAGCACAAGGCCCCACAGACGTGGCGGCTGCCTGCTGATGGTACGATTTCTGCATGGAAGGCAACGTCGCGCTGGAACAAGGTCGAAAGGCAGGCGGTTTCGCGGGACGAACGGTGTTGTCTTTTGAGAGCCGCCGCTCCAGGGAAATTGCGACTTTGATCGAGAACTACGGCGGCCGCGCGATGGTTGCGCCTGCCACCAGAGAAGTTCCCGCAGCCAGTCGCGGCGACGTCTCGCGCTTCGCGACTGCTCTTCTGGAAGGCAAAATCGATCTCGTCATTTTTCTGACCGGCGTAGGCACGCGAGCGTTGGCTCGCGCGATCCAAGCGTTCTGTTCGCGCGATCAGTTCATTTCTTCGCTCAGTAAGGTTTCGGTTCTAGCCCGCGGTCCCAAGCCTGTCGCCGCACTCAAGGAACTTGGCGTTCCGATCTCTTGGAACGTTCCCGAACCGAGCACCTGGCGCGAGATCCTGCAGGTGCTCGATGTTAATAAGGTGCCTCTACGGGGTCGACGCGTCGCCGTGCAGGAATATGGCATTCCTAGCAAGGACCTGCTGAGCGGCCTGCAAGAGCGTGGCACGGAAGTCCTCGCCGTTCATGTTTACGATTGGGCTCTCCCCGAGGACATCGGACCTCTACAAAATGCGATCAAGGCCTTGATCGAAAACCGCGTCGATGTCGTTTTGTTCACGGCGGCAATCCAGGTGCATCATCTGCTGCAAGTCGCCGAGGAAATGAGTTCCAAGGATTCTCTGGTTACTGCCCTGCGCAAAACTCAGGTTGCTTCGATCGGGCCCGTAACTTCGGAAGCGCTTGGCGAATACGGCATCCAAGCAACCCTCGAACCCACTCACCCAAAGATGGGATTTCTCGTGAGAGAAGCGTCGGAGTTGAAGGCGAGTAGCTGACTAAGGCGGCGGAATCCTTCGAGTAGATCGTTGCTACTCGAGCGATAGAACCAACCAATACACGCCCGTGGGATAAGTCTCGGTGCGTCCGTAGCAGGCGCCCACGGAGTAGCTGCGAAGGTTGCGGCCGGCAACGGCTCGGGCGGCTCCGCCCGGCAGCGTTTCCGGATGCAGGCTGGTGTAGGTGACCACGCTGAAGCTTTCGGCGAGCTTGAGAACCGGCGCCGTTCCGAGTTTGTCGGCTTGCGCCATCGAGCAGGCAGCATCGTCGGCGCCAAGCCAGTCGCGTCGCTGCAATACGGGCCGACGATCTTGGCGACGCGTTTGGTTCACCGCTGCGGCAACATGCGCTTTCACTTCCGCCGGAGAATATTTGGGGAGGGCAGATCCGAAGTCCTGCACTATGTAAAGCCGGTCGCCGTTGCGAATCACGCCCAGGCCGACCACGTTGTAGGCCGGATTGAGCAGATTCGCGCGATGCGGGGGCGAAAGCATGAGATGTTCGTGTCCGTGCTCTGCGTCGTAATCGAGCGCGACATTTTCTCCCTCTTGCTCGAGCTGGAGTTGCGTTGTAGCCGCGAGACGTTGCGGCAGGGCGGGCTCCCCGTCGAATTGATGAGAAAGTCGTCGCGCTTCCCGCATCGCCTGAGCGTGAATGCGCGCCGCTTGCGAAAGACCTTCGTCAATCTTGAGCGGCGGCGCACCGGCTTGCCGGCGTGCCTGGTTGGCCAACGCCAGCAACTGTTCTTCGGTCTGAAAGTCGTAAGCTTCAGGCGGAATGTTGGGAGCTTTAGCGGCCGCGGGCTTAAGAGTTGCTCGCTGAGAGGGTTCGGCCGGAGGTCCCTGCGGGGAAGCCATCAGGCGTGTCGCAAACGGTGCAGTCACGGCGCCAATGCCGAGCAGAAATGCCCACAACCATCTAGGTGTTGTATCCATCAATTTTGGCCTATCCAGCCAGATCCAGGAAAGGATCGATTTCTCGAAATTGCGGGCTTAAAACCTTGTTTCGGCGCAAACTTTGTTGCTGGTGCTAGGCTAGGGGTTGGACCTGAAGGCTAGAAGTTACCGGGGGCTATGGAACTAGGGATCAGTGGGGGCATTGGCCTGTTGTTTGGCGTTCTGCTTGCCTGGCTGGGGCTGCGCTCGCGCACAGCCGCGCTACAAGCTCGTTTGTCATTGACAGACAAGGAATTAGCGAGTGCAAAGGCCGATCTGGCGCGGCTTTTGCAGGATCAGCGGGCTTTGATCGAAAGCCGTGCCCGGTTGGAATCGGCCCTGGAATTGGAACGGAAGACCAGCAACGAAAAGATCGAGTTGCTGACCAAGGCGGGGGATCGCGCCGCAACCGACTTGCAGAATGCCTTTAAGGCGCTGGCCGCGGACGCGCTGAAAAGCAACAATTCCTCGTTCCTGCAGATCGCGCAGGAAACCCTGAAGCGGTTTCAGAGCGAGGCCAAAGGCGATCTCGAGGCTCGTCAGAAAGCGGTCGCGGACCTAGTCACCCCCGTGCGCGAATCGCTGAGCAAGGTGGATGCGCAGATTCAACAGATGGAAGTCGCGCGCGGGGAGGCCTACGGCGACCTCAAAGCGCAAGTTCAATCGCTCATCACCACGCAAAAAGAATTGCAATCGGAGACCGGCAACCTGGTGCGAGCTCTGCGTACTCCGAGCGTGCGCGGACGCTGGGGAGAAATCCAACTGCGGCGCGTTGTCGAGATTGCGGGCATGCTCTCTTATTGCGATTTCGCCGAACAGGAAACGGTGACTGGTGAAAGCGGCCGTTTGCGTCCCGATCTCATCGTGAAGTTGCCCGGGGGCAAGCACGTCGTGGTCGATGCAAAGACTCCGTTGCAAGCCTTCCTCGACGCTTTCGAGACGAACGACGAGGAGACCCGCCGCGCGTGCCTGGCCAATCACGCCCGGCAGGTGCGCGACCATATGAAAGCGTTGGCGGGTAAGAATTATTGGGAGCAATTTGAAGCCACACCGGAATTCGTGGTGATGTTTCTGCCCGGCGAAACTTTTTTTAGCGCGGCACTCGAACAGGATCCCGGCCTGATCGAACAGGGCGTTCTGCAGCGGGTAATTCCAGCGTCACCCACAACGTTGATCGCGCTGCTGAAAGCTGTCGCATACGGATGGAACCAGGAAAAGTTGGCGCGCAACGCGCAGCAGATCAGCGTTCTCGGTAAAGAACTGCACGATCGCCTGCGCAAACTGGCAGGGCACATCGCCGGAGTCGGCGCGAGCCTGGACCGGGCAGTTGAAGCTTACAACCAGGCGGTCGGTTCGCTGGAAAACCGCGTGCTGGTTTCGGCGCGCAAGTTTGCGGAACTCGGAGCGGCGGTGGCCGAAGACATTCCAGAACTAGAACCGATGGAGACGACCTCCCGTGCGCTGTCGTTTGAATGGGATGAAGAACCCTTACCCGAAACTCCAAAGAACCCGGAGCGCAAAGCGGGTTAGTCAGCCACTACAGGACAAAACTAACAACCGTAAACCACGAAGGACACGAAGGTTCACGAAGGAACCCGAGGGATGGATTCATTGGTGAACTTCGCGCCTTCGTGGCTCCAGCAGTCCGCCGCTCACAGGCGCATCCGTCGGGGTCGTTCTAGATCGCCGCTATTCCATTGAAACCGGCAGGCGAGTTTTCTTCGGGAAGGACCCACGGAGACAAAGTCAAAGAGCAAATACGGAATCTCACAGAAACCTCCAAAATTACATAGCTGCTGTTCGAAAATGCATCTATAATTTTGGAACTGCTTTATCTGCGGGACTTAGCCGTCCCAGAATGGGAATCGACGTGGCAGCGAAGTTGCTCATTGGGGATCAATGGGATGTGTCTCCCACGCCTCCACAACCTCCTAAGGGTTCGGGGCCAGTACCGAAACCCATGAATCGGGAAAGCCAAGCTCGGTTTGTAGCCGTCCTGTTGTTTCTGCTGACAGTGGCTGCGGTGGTCTTTGCGGGCTTCAATTTTCAGAAAGAACGCGATTCTGCCGTGCCCGACGACGGCGTGTGGTGGGTGGAACACGATGGACGCCTGGTAGCCGACCGGGTCGATCCCGCCGGTCCTGGAGCGAAGGCGGGAATCAAGCGCGAAGACCAGCTGGTGTCCGTCAATGGCCAGGAAATTAAGAGTACTCCCGGGTTGGTGCGCCAACTCTACAACACCGGTGTCTGGTCTAAAGCGACCTATTCGCTGATCCGCAACTCGGTAACTCTTGATTCCAACGTCATCCTGGCTCCCGCTGAC
>Ga0070717_10000836_pt1 | contig 20361 bp, 14 predicted proteins | sample LARL113metaG_FD_71366 | JGI IMG/M metagenome (GOLD analysis project Ga0070717, IMG submission 71366) | Corn, switchgrass and miscanthus rhizosphere microbial communities from Kellogg Biological Station, Michigan, USA - LAR L11-3 metaG | ecosystem: Host-associated > Plants > Roots > Rhizosphere ... | reverse complement strand
TAGGGGGCTATATGTAGGCACGTAGAGATCCACATTTCGGCCCAAAAATGACCGCCTCGGAAAGAATCGCCCCGATTTGAAGTGAGTTTTGCAAGTCGGTCACAAGATTTTGAAAAATATTTTTCTCCCTATCTCCTTGACTTTAAAAGACATTCTTTTTAGCATGGCGCGAATCTGACAAACCCACGTGCTACATATAAAACAGATAGAGTACTGCGCGCTCCTTCTCTCGTGAGCGCCCGGCTGGCGCGGCCGGAAAGTTGATCTTCAGGAGATACATTTCCGGCTCCCGGTGTGTAACTCCTTTGTTTTGGTCTTTCGGATCTCGAAAACCGGAAGTGTATTTCCTGGTTTTTCCAGCACAGGCCTTTCAGCCTGTGCTTTTTGTTTTTGTCGCCATAATTGGGAAGGTTCTATGACTACAAATCGACGGATATTGACACTCCTCTTCGCTGCTGCCGTTGGAACAGCCGCTGCACAAACGGCAGTCGATCTCAGCAGGCAAGGAAAATTGGGGACCGGAACCACGCTGCCCGTGCACTGCACCGTAGGCCAGGTCTTCTTCAATACGGCTGCCCCTTCGGGAGCTAATCTCTATGCCTGCACCACGCCCAACAATTGGGTACCTGTCGGAATGCCCGCTCTCGCGGGCGACGCCAGCGGGACGCAGCAATCTCTGACCGTCAAGGGGATCCAGGGACGCGGAGTGAGTGCCGCCGTTCCCGCCGACCAAAACGTATTGCGGTTTAATGGCGGCACCGGCCAATGGGAACCAACAGTCCTTCCCGCTGTTGGCACGGCCGCCCCTCCGGGCTCGTGTAGCTCTGGGAATCTATATCTGCAAAGCGATCCATCGAATAATCTTCAGCAACTCTACGTCTGTATCAAGACCAATACGTGGACCATGACCGGGACGATGAGTGGCCCGTCGTCTCAACGCCCCACGAATTGCGTTGCCGGACAAACCTGGATCTCGACGGACACTCCCGCCCTGTCCTACTGCTCCGCCACCGGTAATCCCGGCACCTGGACTCTTGCCGGGACCGGCCCGCAAGGTCCCCCCGGCCCACAGGGGCCAGCGGGACCAGGCGGCAATACGGTCCTGAGCGGAGCCGGTGCGCCGTCGGCATCTGCCGGATCCAATGGAGACTTCTATCTCAATACCGCTGCGGCCTGCCTTTACGGTCCCAAAGCAGCGGGAGTGTGGCCAGGTTCATGTGTTGGATTGGTCGGCCAGGCGGGTCCACAAGGTCCTACGGGTGCCGCCGGACCCCAAGGCCCCGCCGGCTCAGGTGTTCAATACGCGATGGGCGGCGGAACCGCGCAGGCGCAGGCAGCTACCTACTCGCCTGCCGTGACTTCACTTCCAGATGGCATTTACCTGTGCTGGAAGCCGGCGGCAGCGAACACGGCCGCGGCTCCTACATTCTCCCCTAATGGGCTTACAGCCAAACCCATTGTTAAGGTTGGCGGTGCAGCGCTCGTACCCAGCGACATCGTGACTTCGGCGGTGGCCTGCGTTGTCTACAACTCCGCCAGCTCGCATTGGGAGCTTCAGAACCCGCAAACACAGAGCGTGGGCGGAAGCGGCACCCTTACCGCGAACCTGCCAAGCGGCAATCCGGGATCTCAACTCACGCAGGCCCAGTCTGGCAACAATAACGTGAGTACGGTGCTCGACCCATTCGGCACGATTTACCAGGGAGGGAACTGGCAGGGCGGGATTGCGGCAAACATCTTCCAGAGCGGCCAATGGAACCCCGGCAATTACGGCAATCTCTTCGGGCTTGGCTATAGCATCTACCAGTTTGGCGGTCACAACCAAGTGTTCAATTTAGACAAGAAGTCGGCCGGCGCGATGCAGTTTCGCTACAATTCCGCCGGGGCTGGGCAGCATGTCGGCTTAGACATGGGCATGAATTGCTATGCGGCTGGCGACTGTGTCGGCATAACGTCGAGTATCACGCCGAACAGTTTCATAAGCGCACAGGGGGATGAAGGCGCCGTCCCCTATAAGGCCGACATCTACCTTCAGACTGCCATGAACTCGATAGTCGTCACCAGTGTCACCAATAACGGGGCATCCACTACCTTGTCCGCAGGAATCAGCAAGTCGTCTGGCTGTCAAACCCCGGCTACGTGTGACTACAGGGTGATTCCGCTGACATCTTCTACGGGCTTCTCTGCGGGGCAGTGGATCACAATTGATAACTCGCCGTTTCCAAGCGGGACCGTAGACACGATTCAAATCATCGCTGTCTCCGGGGCATGCGGTGGATCCACACTCGCGGCAAACCAGATTTGTGGCCTGCCGCAGTCAGACCACTCCGGCGGTGCTCCCGTGGTAGCGGCTCCTGTTTTAGCTGCTGACTTATCCGGTGTGGGCATGATAGGCCAGGACCGAACCATCGTTGACATTACCGCCTCGCCCGTGACCACCGGTAACGTAGATGTGAGTGTAGCGACGGTGACGGCTCATGGAGGAGCCAACTTCACCAACACAATGGTAGGCGGAAACGTTAACCTCCCAGGATGTATCGCCTTCCCGAAGACAGATATCCTGCCTTCCAATATCAACGACGCAGGGTCGAATGGAACTGTCCTCACAGGCAACATAACCAACTCCACCAGTCCTATTCCCGTACAGAACTCAACCATTTTCGGGGTGTACGATACCGTTTCGATAGCTAACGAGCAGATGCTGGTCACAGCCATCCCTGACGGTACTCATCTAACGGTGACGAGAGGCTACAACGGCACGACAGCCGCTAGTCATGGCACGAACGACTGGGTAGTTCTCGGCACGAGGATGTGGTATCAGCTGACAGCCACCGCCGGCGCGACCGCTACACTGGGATCACCGTTGCAATTCGTTGACCTGACAGTGAACTACCAGCTGGGCGCACAGACGCTCACGGCTACGGATTATGTGGTGCGCCCCTGTGGTGTCAATGCAGCAAATGACCTTACCTATAATACTGCCGCGAATCCGCCGACGATCACCGAAAACGCACTCGTAATCCAGGGCGGGGCGGGGTACGGATGGGGTAACGGCCATGTCCTGAGACAGGCGGTCCCTCCGATGTCGGTTGAGGCTGTTGGCATGCAGGCTGCTGTGCAGACGTGGAATTGGTTTCCGACAACTAATGTGACCCCCGTTTTCCGCTCTCTCAACAACGGGCGCGTGCGGTTGGAATCCGCGTTTCAGGTGGAGAGTTCAGCCTTCGCGGACTCAGACACTACGGCTGGATATTTCAATGGCGTAATCATCAAAGGTAATACCGCGAATGGATCGCTCGCGGCAATTGCTCGGGATCTATCCGGAAAGGGGCTAGCCTTGGCCACATTTGCTGCTGGTGCTGGTTCCGTGGACCACAAGCAGATCCATTGGGAAGGTGGGGCAGGTGCGGCGAGCCTCTATCCAGATGGGAACGAGTTCGTGATTGACTCGTTTCGGCTCTCAGGGGACCCGAGCACTGGCAGTAGAGTGCTGCTCAAGGCTACCGGCACGAACGGATCGTTATTGCTTAATTACAACGGCCTGTCGGCTCCCAGGGTCTGGAATATTCAGGACGCTTCTGGATCTCCTGCTTTAGTCAATCCCGGCTACATCGGCTCGATGAGCCTGCCGGATACGACGGGAAACGCCATAGAGTTGGGATATGTGTCGGGTGCGACGGACGCTGTGATTGAGGTCGTCATCACGTCGTGCTGTAGTGACAGTCCCCAGGCTGCGTACATGTTCAATGCCTCACTGTACAATCACAACCCCACCGACACATGGCAGTTTGTCACTCCGCTCTCTGGAGCATGGGGACCTGGATACGCTAACAATACGTCGTTCACGTTAGAGGCGATGGTCACTAGCGCGGGTAACAATTTGCGCCTGAGGCTACGGCGTTCGGGAGGCGCCGCCACTGGAGTTAACGTCTATCCCTACGTCAATATCATCCATTTCGGCGGTACTCCTGCCTGGACGACCACAGGCACCACAAGCAGCGGGGTGACCACACCAACCATCAGCATCAATGGGGTGACGTCCTTCGCCTCTCTTGGCAGCGTTCCTCCTCGCGGAACGTTTATATACTGCCAGGACTGCACGGCTGCCGCGACGTGCGCGGGAGGCGGCGCGGGCCACATGGCGGTAAGCAACGGAACCGCCTGGACCTGTCAGTAGTCGAAAAATCCAAAACCGAAGGAGAAATCAGATGCGAAAAGTAGCTGTCTTCATCATCCTCGGCGGTCTGACGCTCGCCGGCCAAAATGACCCGATCACGGACAAGGAGCGCCTCGAAATTGCCCGCGCGCAGCGCGATCTCCTGCTCGCCGACGCCAAAATGAAGGAGGCGGTGGAGCGGTTTAACGCGGCCAAAGCCGAAGCTGACGGCCTGCAAAAAGCCCTAGGAGAGAGAGTTGTTGCTGCGGCTAAGGCTTGTGGTAGCCATAAAACGTTCGATACGGCCAAGCTGGTGTGTGTTGACGTGCCCGCGCCTACCGGGACCCATTAGGAGCAAACCGCTCCGGCGGAGCGGTTTGCACTCACTTAACCGATTGATTCGACAAGCCCGGGGAATGGGAGGCCGCTCCGCCGGAGCGGTCTCGGGGGCAGGTCACTTCCACAAACGATACCAGGGTTTGGATTTGGGCTGGGGTTTCGCGGCCGAAACTCGTTTACCGGCCAGAACCGCTTGGGGATTATCGATCAACAACGATTGTGCCTTGGCGGCGCCCACGCGGCTGGAGACCGCTTCAAAAGCGAGGTCCAGCCGGGGACAGCGGTCCTCGACATCGTGCGCGTCGCTCGCTACAAAATGGGCCAGGCCGCGGCGCACCATCTCCCAGGCGGATTCTTCGGAGCGCTTTCCGAACCTCCCCAGTAACGATTGCGCCGTGATCTGGACCAGGCAGCCCATGCGGACCCATTCCTGAAATTCCTCGCCGATCTTCCGCAAGTGGTTGTTCCGCTCCGGATGCGTCATGATGGGGATCAATCCGCAATCGAGCAGCGTCGACAGAACGCGGTGCATGCCGGCGATGGTGCTGTCCGGAAATTCCACCAGCAGGTAGTGGCCGCCGTTGATGGCATACTTGGAGGGATTCTCCATGGCATCCTGCACGTTGTCGAAGCTCAGGTGAAAATCGCATCCGCGGTGGATGCGCAGTTTGCCATCGACTCGTGCCGAAGCTTCGGCGATACGTTGATCGATCAGTTCGGGCTGATAGCGATAGCGGGAATTGGCGTGCGGAGTGGCTACAATATCGGTCGTGCCCGACTCGGCCGCGAGCGTCAACATGGCGATCGATTCTGCCAGCGTCTCGGCGCCGTCGTCCAACCCCCACAGGATGTGACTGTGAATATCGACCAACCCATTGGTATTATAGGCTACGGAAATGACTTTGAGTTCCCGCGTAAAAATACAGGAGGATGTGCTGTTTCAGGAGCTTCAAGGTGAGGCGGTTCTCCTCAACCTCAAAACCGGAGTTTACCTGGGACTGAATTCCGTTGGAACCAGAATCTGGCAACTGCTGCAGCAGGACGGATCGTTGGATAAAACGGTGGAGGTTCTGCTCGACGAGTACGAGGTCAGCCGCGAACAGTTGACGCGCGACGTGCTCGACCTGGTTGCCCAGATGGGGCAGCAGGGCCTCGTGGTCGAGGTAAACTGATTGACTCGTTAATTGACTCGTTAATAGGCCTGAAACTGCGGCGATTGGGCGAACAATTGCCCTATGTGCCGCAGGCCCTCAATCTGGTCTGGGAAGCCGCCGGAAAATGGACGGCCGCCTGGATCGCCGTTCTGCTGCTTCAGGGACTCCTGCCTGTCGCTACGGTTTATCTCACCCGCACGGTGGTCAATCGTCTGGTGCCCGCCCTGCGTGGCGAGAGCATCCAACCGCTGATCTCGGCCGCGGTAGCCATGGGTTGCGTGCTCGTGACCAGCGAGGTGCTCCGCGGAATCGCCACGTGGTTGCGGACGGCACAAGCGGAACTGGTGCACGACCACATCGCCGGCCTGATCCAACGCAAATCCGCCGCGGTGGATCTGGCGTTCTACGAATCGCCCGAGTTTTACGATCATCTTCACCGCGCGCGGCAGGAAGCCAGCTACCGTCCGGTGGCGCTGGTCGAAAGCCTGGGCAGCCTGCTGCAAAACAGCATCACCCTGGTCGCGATGCTGGGGGTGCTGATTCCGTATGGCATCTGGCTGCCGGTGGTACTGCTCGCGGGAACTCTGCCGGCTCTTTACGTGGTGCTGAGATACTCGCTGTTGCAGCATCAGTGGCGCCAGCGGGTGACGGCCGACGAGCGGCGGGTCTGGTATTACGACTGGATTCTTTCCGCCAGCGAAACAGCCGCGGAAGTGCGGCTGTTCGGGCTGGTGGAATATTTCCGGACAGCCTACAAATCCCTGCGCATCCGGCTGCGCGGGGAGCGGCTCGAGATAGCGCGGGCACACCTCTTCGCGGAACTGGCGGCGGGAATGGGCGGACTGGCGGTGACCGCGGGAGCGATCGCCTGGATGGGATGGCGGGCGATCCGCGGGCTGGCCAGTTTGGGAGACGTGGCGCTGTTCTATCAGGCGTTTCAGCAGGGGCTGGGATTGATGCGTTCGTTGCTCGATCAGGTCGGGCAGTTATATCAGAACAGTTTGTTTCTCGGAAACCTGTTCGAATTTTTGCGCTTGGAAACGAAGGTGGTGGATCGGGCGGACCCCATCGCGGGACCGCGCGCGCTCGAACAAGAGATCCGCTTCCGCGATGTGACGTTCCGCTACCCGGGGAAGACGCGGACCGTGCTCGAAGACTTCAACCTGGTCATTCCGGCCGGACAGATCGTGACGATCGTGGGTCCGAACGGGGCGGGGAAGAGCACGCTGGTGAAACTACTATGCCGGTTTTACGATCCGGAGCGGGGCAGCCTGCAATTGGATGGGCAGGATTTGCGGGATTTTTCGGTGGCCGCGTGGCGGCAGCAACTGGCGGTGCTGTTTCAGGCTCCGGTGCATTTCAATGCGAGCGTCACCGACAACATCGGGATGGGAGATTTGCGGCGGTTGAAAGACGTGTCCGAAATTCGCGGCGCGGCACGGGCGGCGGGCGCCGACCAGATCGTAGAGCGGCTGCCTCACGGGTTCGATCAGTTGCTCGGGAACTGGTTCGACGAAGGTACGGAATTGAGCGGCGGCGAATGGCAGCGGATCGCGCTGGCTCGCGCATTTTTGCGCCAGGCCCGGGTAGTTATTTTCGACGAGCCGACCAGCGCGATGGATCCGTGGGCGGAAGGCGAGTGGCTGAAGCGATTCCGCGAACTGGTGGCCGGACGAACGGCACTGGTGATCACGCATCGTTTCACGACGGCGATGTTTGCCGACTGCATCCACGTGATGACGGCCGGCAAGATTGTGGAAACAGGCGATCACGAATCGCTCATGGCTCGCGGGGGCCTGTACGCGAAGGGCTGGCTGACGCAGCGGGGCGCTTGAGTCTATTGCGGGGGTACGCTGAGAGCTCCCAGGGCTTGCCAGGGACTGGACAGGGCCGAGAGGTTCTGAGCGGCCATCCACACCCCCTTGAAACCGGCGAACGAAGTTTTGAACGTGATGGCGAGAGTGAGGGTCAGGGTAGTGCCGCTGGCCTGGGCGCTCGAGCCTTGCGCAGCGATGGAGCATTGACTATTGCCGAGAGTCGCGGTGTTTGAGGGAATCAGACTGATGTGAGCGGCCTGGGTCCCATCGCCATTGTCGGGGATGAGATAGAGTTGGTTGCCGGGCTTGTAGTAAGCCACATAGCAGGCGCCGCGGCCGTCGATGGCGGTGTTGATCAGCGCCCAGACCGTCTGGAAGTTAGCCGAGTTGAACTGATCCTGGTAAGTGAAGGTGATGGTCTGAGTCACTCCGGTGCCGGAAGCGGGATTCATACCGACCGGGTTGGGGTAAGTGGGCGTAACCGGGGGTACAGCGTGGACTCCCATCGTCTGCCAGCCGGTGTTGTAGCCGGAGAGGTCGCGCACGGCGGCGTAGATCACCTTGTTGCCGTTGAAGGACGGATTGAAGTTGATGGTGAGGTTTAGGGTCAAGGTGGTTCCGCTGCCCTGGGCGGATGACGCCGTGACGGAGCACTGGCTGTTGTTCAGGACGGGGCTGATGTTTCCGGCGTCGCCGTTGTCAGCCACGATGTAGAAAGCGTTGGCGCCGCGCGAGTAGGCAAGATAGCAGGCCTGGCGGCCGTCGAGGGCCGTGTTGATGAGAACATCGACGATGTCGAGCGTCTGGTAGCCTTGGGGCGCGTTGATAGTGAGCGTGAGTGCCTGAGTGGCGCCGCTGCTGGCAGCGGGCGATAGACTCGTAATGGATGGCGGCGCGGGCGGTGGCGACGGCACGCCCAGGTCCCACATGCCGCGGCCATAGGTGCCGATGCGGAGCGTGCGCGTCGGCCGATGGAGCTTCATGCTGGTGACGCTGACGTAGGGAAGACCGGTGCCGAGAGGCTCCCACGTGATCCCGTTATCGGGACTGACGAGGATACCCAGGTCAGTAGCGGCGTAGATCACACCTGGAAAATCGGGATCGATCAGGAGATCTTCGATGGGAATGTTGGGGAAGCTGCCGGTGATGTCCGTCCACGATGCGCCTCCGCTTGTGCTGCGAAAGAGGCGCGGTCCGGAAAAGCTGATGCTGGCGACATAGACCACCTGCGAATTGTGCGGGTCGACCGCGAGCGCGCGAAAACCGAAGCTGCTGGTGGGGCTGTGATTCGTCCAGGTGGCGGCGGTCCCGGCGCTGGCGTTGTTGGTGACGTACACACGGCCGTCGCTCGATGCGGTGTAGACCGTGTCGGGCGCGTTGGGCGCGACTACGACGTTGGCGATGACGCCGCTATTGGCGACCAGCGGAGTAGAGATCGGCGTCCAGGTGGCGGCTCCGTCCTTCGTCTGGTAAATGCGATTGGTGGCGTAATACAGGCGCTGCGGGTTGACCGGATCGATGACGAGCGGGGGTAGAAAGTCTTTGGGATCGGTGTTGACGATACCGTTGGAGAACTTATTGAAGCTGGTGCCGTCGAGGCTTTTCCAGACGACGTAGTCGAAGCAGGCCATGTAGACGGTGGTGGGGTTGAGGTAGTCGATGGCGGTCCACCCGGCGTCACCGCATCCTCCGCCGAAGAAGGTGTAGTTGAAGTTCCAGGCGGGCGCGCCGGTATAGAGGTGGAGGCCTGTGTCCTGAGCGCCGCCATAGGCGTTATTGATGTTAGTCGGGTGGAGCGAGATCCCTGGATAGAACTGAGTCAGTGAGAGGGTGTTGTTGAGGCTGGTGTAGGCGGGACCAAAATTCAGGGGAACGGTGGTGACCCATATGCCGCCATCGTTACCGAGGTACATCCTGGCAGCGCCATTGGAGAACTCGATGGCGTGGGTGTCGACGTAGCCGCCGGTGACATCGTTCCAGGTGTTGCCGCCATCCTTGGACCGGTAGGTGAAGACGCCGCCTGTGTACACCGTGTTGGGGTCGGATGGGTGGACCTGGAGAGTGTTGCTGTAGCCGCACTGTGTACTGCAATAGTTCTTGGCATTGGGGAGCAGGGTCCAACTGGCGCCGCCGTCGTCGGTGCGGTAGAGACCGAGCAAAGAGCTGCCTCCGATCGCGGCGTAAAGAGTGCCGGGGCTGGATCGGGAGATGGCGATGCGAGTACTCGTGATGCCGGTGAGGCTGATGGCTCTCGTGCCGCTGCCATTGGCAGGATTCCAGGTGAGGCCGGCATCGAGCGACTGATAGACGCCGTATTTGGGATTGGTGTTAGCGCGGTCGAAGAGAGCGGCATAGGCGATGTTGCCGTTGGCCGGATTGAAGAGGACCTGTTCGCCGTAGGTTGCGTTGAGGACCGCGGTCCAGGTAAGACCGCCATCGGTGGAACGGTAGATCGCGGAGTTGGCTACGCCTACGTTCGCAGGCTCGACGCCGGCGAGGACGATTTGGCTGTTGGTGGGATGGACGGCAACGGAGGAGATGCGCATCCCGCCGTAGCCGGTGGCGAAGGGTTGCGAGATCAGCGTCCAGGTAGCGCCGGCGTCGGTGGACTTGAGTATACCGGCGCCGGGATAGCCGACCGGGTCGCCGGTGCCAGCGAAGACAGTGTCGGGATGGGACGGGTCGATGGCGAGAGATCCGATAGCGGGCGAGGCTTGATAGTCGGTGAGGGGCGTCCAGGTAGTACCGCCGTCCTTGGTTTTCCAGACACCCGATTCGGCGGTGCCGATGTAGACAGTATTGGCGTCGCGCGGATCGACCGCGATGGCGTTGACGCGCCCGGCTTGGTTGCCGCTGAGATTATTGACGAGGGGGGCGGGTCCGATGTTGGTCCACTTGGTGGTGGAGGCGGCAAGTGGGCGAAGTGCGGCCTGCCGGGCGCGCAGCCGCTGGATCTGGTCGATGGCTTTGAGGCGCGCATCGATGGGGAAGTGGTGGCGTCCGAGGAACCACTCGGCACGTTTTTGTTGGAAGTCGGGGCCTGACTCTTGGGGCCAGTCCGGGTCTTGCGCGAAGAGGGTGGATGCACAGAGGAATAGCAGGCCAAGGCGCATGTACGATGAAATCTCCGTTACGAATTCCCGCTCGGATAAGACGACGGGGACTTAGGGGAGATATTAACTCTAATCGATTCAATACTGCGTCCGGGAGCACTCGCTGGTCGAAGTATGTCTAGCTCGACTCTTCATCCGGCGCGTAATACCAGCTCGCAATCGTGTAGCGTTCGCCATGGGAAACGGGCGTGACCTCGTGGGGCATTTCCGCCGGAAAGGCCACCAGCAGCCCGGGTTCGGATTGCAGAGCAAAGGCGCAATGTTCCCAATGCGGTCCCTCGAGCAGGCCGTAGAAGGTAAGCCGCCCGTTGCCGTAGGTCCCTGGCGCGGGCTCCTCCGATTCGGCGTTGAGAAAGATCACCACGGAAATACGCCGCCGGCGGGCGAAATCACTTTCCCCCTTCCGTCCGCCGTCGGTATGCCGTCTGAAGAAATCCCCGGGATGGTAGACGAGGTAGTGGGGCGTTTCACAGCCGCCCAATTTCAGGTGAAAATGCTCCTCTAGTTGCGGAATGAGAGAGCGAAGATTTTCGTCCACAAGCGTCCGCACTTCTTTGGACACCATGGCGAAATTCACTTTACGATAATCTTCGTCGAGGTATTCCTGGCCGGATTTGATGATGAGCGCTGGTTCGGTGGGAGAATGCGCCATGCTGAGGCGAATAGTTTCAACCAACTCCGGCGGTAAAAAATGGGGAGCCGTGAAAAGTCCTGCTTTACGGAAGAAATCTGGCCCGGGCATTTTGAGGCGAACACAGATTATAGCTTAGGCATTAGTTACTGCCGTCTCCGCGCCCGGCTTGTTCCCGGACGGCGGCGCGGAAGAAATCCTCGAGAGCATGGACACACGTGGTATCTGAGTAAAGCCGATCGTAGTGCCGCGCGTAGCGCTCCGTGAGAGATTGCCGCCACTCTCTCTCATTCCCCAGCCGGGCAGCGATGGCCACATAGTCCTCTTTGTCGCTCGCGATCGTATCGGTTACGCCGAGTTGCTTCAGAATGCCATAGCTGTGGCGGCCGCGCATAAACGATCCGGGCAAGGTAACTACGGGAAGCCCGCATGCAATCGCTTCGAGAGCGGTAACTCCTCCCGACCATTCCATCGAATCCAGGAATACGTCCGAGGCCAGATTCAAATTCAGAAAGTCGTGCCACATCAGATTCGGCTGAAAAACACAATAATTAGAAACTTCCAGCCCTTCGGCAGCGAACGCCCGCCCCAGCCGATCTTTAAAAATCTTGCGAATGGCTTCGTGCTGAGACACGAAGACAAACTGAGCGGACGGGCATCTCTTCGCAATGCGGGGATAGAGATCGTCGTGCTGAGGAAGGTACTTGAAAAGAGACTGGCAGCAAAGGAACACAACCCGATCTTCCCCCAACCCGAAATCGGCTCGTGTTTTGATCAGAATCGGACGAGGGATCACCGGTTTGGGATAATAGACGCCGATTCCCGGCAGCCGGACCAAACGCTCGGAATAATGGGAATCGCCGTTCTCCGGCTCCATCAGGGCATTCGACAGAAAATAATCAATTGCGGGAGATCCCGAAGTGACTGGATAAGCCCAGGCAAGGCATTGCACGGGAGCCAGGCGCAAGGCCGACATCATCGCCATTTTCGAGTGCCTGACATCCAGGAAAACGAGAATGTGGAGATCGTCGGATAAGACTCTCCGGCAAAGCCCTTCGAAATCTCTGGGAAGGTGGACAAAATGATCGCTGACCTGCCGGACCTTGTCGGTAACCGCGTCCACGACTCCGCCACTGTGATACGCGAACACCTCGAAATCCTGCCGGTTCCTTTGAGTGAGCCACCCGGCGAACAGCTTGGAAATGCTGTGCTGCCGAAGATGCGCAGAGATGTAACCGATCCGGATCCTGCCACCCGAAGGGATGGGAGGCATCTTGCGCGGCGCACACCAGGCGGGATAATTTTCGGCCATCACGTCGCGCAGAAACCGTCCGTACTCCTCCTGCAATGCGCGGTCATCCCGGCCTTGATAGCCGAGATAGAACGTAATGTACCGGCGGACAGCCGCCAGACGCGCCGCGGGAGTTTTCTGCCGCAACTTGGCGATTATGGCTTTCAGGTTAGTGGCGAAGATTGCGCGGTAGCGATCGATGTCGGCGGCGGTGTCATACAAAACCGGCAATTGCAGCGCGGCGATCAGATCGAAATAGCCATGCTCCGGAAACAGGCTGGCTGCGCGGCGTGAGACTGAAATGGCCTCCTCGGTCCGATTTGCTTCGGCCAGGCCGAAAACCAGGGAATAGTACAACTCGTGGGAGGGCTCACAACGGTTACAAGCCTCCTCTAGCACCGAGATCGCCTCGCTATCGCGGCGCAACCCAACTAAACGGCGGTTTAAGTCCAGATAGAGCTGGACATCAGGTTTGCCGGTCCGAAGCCGGTTTTGAAGAACCTCAATTTCCTGTTCGCAGCTTTGAAGGGATTGGCGAGTATCTTGCGATTGGGATTGCCGAAGAAAGGAGAGTAAAGCTTCGCCTTGGTTGCTATGCGCCACTGAGCGGGAAAAAGGTCAAAACCAGGAACGGATGAAGCGCTCTCAGGAACCCAAAGAGCCGCGGCTCCGGAAGAAATACGCGGCCGGTGCAGCACCCTTCCTTAAAGCGCGGTCAGAACGGTCTGGTGATTTGGATTCGTGTTATCGATGGCGCCGCTGGCGCCGACGGTTTGAGTCATCTGCTGAAGATTTCCGTAGATTTCCAAGTGCGGAGCCGTATAGGGTTTGCGCGTGTTAAGCTCGGTTCTATCGAGAGTGCTCATTCTCGGTATATTACACTACCTGTTCGAGTTGCGCAACCACGATTCTATTAAGTAGAAGACCTTAGTCCGTTCGATAACACACTTATTTTGGGTTACAAACAGAGCCGCCAACGCGGGCGATTTCATTGAAGTTTTTATTACCGATTTTTAATCTGCGCCCGGGCACAAGCCCGCATTCCTGAGCCAGTACCCCAGGCTTCGCACCCGAAAGTCCGTCCAGAACGAATCCGCCCCCGGAAGGGGAGTTTCCCGTACTCGCGCCAGATCTACATAACGCTCGAGGAAAGGCGCCGGGAGCGCCGGCGGCATCCCGTATTCGAACATGTGCTCACCCCATACATCCTTTAAAACAGGAGTTTTTGGCCGCGAGAGCACGGCTTTGGGCAGGATACCGGTCATGCTTCTCCGCAGCAGGTATTTGGACCGGCACCAAGGCACGGCCGGAACAGCCAGGAGATAGCGCAAGACCCGCAGATCTAAATATGGATGCCGCACTTCCAGGCAAGCGCCCGTCCGCTCCGCGTCAAAGCTTGCGAATATTCCCTGCCAATGGATCAGTCCGAAGGAGCGATAACTGTTCGGACGGATGTAGTTCGCGGAAGGGGGCGTGGCGAAAGAGGCCTGCCAACGGGCACGCAATTGAAGCCGGGATTCCAACTCCGAATTCAGCCACTCGGGAAATGCGGGACTCGGATTCCCCTTCGGTTTCTGTAACCGGAACAAATGCTGCAGGGTCCGTGTGGGCAGTCGCCGGTGCAGAACAAGGTGAGACATGACATCCTGGACCAAGCGTCCGAAATGCCTCTCACGAAGGAGGTAGGCAAAGTACGAGCGCCACTCGTAAAACAGCGCATTATCCGGCCCCTCGCCAAAAAACACCACGCGGCTATGTCGGGCCAATCCCTGGTTGTAGGCATACCCGGCCGCAAGGCTGGTAGGCCAAGGGTCGGGTTCCGGGGTGTGACCGGGTTTCCGAAACCACTCCGGATCGATCGCTTCGGTGTGCTCGAAAAACTCGATCGGAATCCCGAGGTGTGAGGCGACCAGCCCGGCATAGTGCCGTTCACTGTCCTCCCCCTGAACGGTGGTGAAGGCGCGTATGCTTTCCTTTCCCGAACGATCCCGCAGGAGATCACGGCTGATCGCGGCGAGGGTTGGAGAGTCAATCCCTCCGCTCATGAACACCCCGACGCGATCGATGCGCAGCCGGTCGGCAACCGCCGCTTTTATCAACTCCAGAAAGCGGTCTACATAATCTTGCCTCCGCCGGTAGAAGACCGGTTCGTCCACCGGGAGCGTCCAGTAGCGGCGCAGTTGACAGCTGCCTTTATCCCAGACACCCACATGCGCTGGAGGAATTTTTCGAATATCCGCGAACGCCGTGGTAGCCGGTTCCATATTCCTGTCGAAGAGAAGAAAGTCCGCAATCGCAAGGTCGTTCAACCGGCTAGAAACGGCAGGATGCCGGCGTATGCAATCCAGCGTGTTGCTGAAGACGACACAACTGCCGGCACGAGCGTAGTAAAACTGCTTGATGCCCAGATGGTCTCGCGCGCAGAACAACCGTTGTTGCTCCGAGTCCCAAATGGCAAAGGCGAAATCCCCGAGCAAGTGCTCGACGCAACTCTCGCGCCACACTTCCCAGGCACGCAGGATGAGCTCGACATCCGGAAAGCCGGCGTGAACATCCTGCCCACGCGCGCTTAAATCCGCAGTCAGTTCCTGGCGGTTATCAATACGGGCGTCGGCAACGATCCACGTGCGCCCGTCGAGACTGAACGGCTGCCGTTCGTTTTCCGATTCGTCCGTCGTCTTGAGCAGCGTGTGGCCGAACCACGCATTGCCGCCCATCCAGGAATCTTGCGCGTCCGGACCGCGAAACCGGATCGCTTCCATCATCGCGGCGGCAACGGCGCGGTCCGCCGGTGCGCCGTCCAGGTTTACAAAACCGGCAATACCGCTCACAAACCCCGATTGTACGTCAGCCGGCCCACTCGCTTACCACGCGCCGGTAAAACACCTCCAGCCCGCGGACGCTTTCCATGTCGGCAAACAGCTGCCCGTGCGCCGCAAGCATCCGCTCACTGACAGTCTTCCGCCGTTGCTTGTCCCGCCCCAACTCGACCGCAAGCTCCACATATTGGTCTTTGTCCCGGGCGATTGTCTCAGTCACTCCTAACTGAGTCAACATTCCGTAACTCTGCCGCCCTCTCATATACTCACCGGGTAAAGTGACCATCGGCAACCCGTAGGCGATCGCGTCCAATGCAGTCAGTCCACCCGACCAATTCAGGGAATCGAGGAAAACATCAGACACCAAGAGCAGATTCAAGTAGTCGTGATAGTCAAGCCCCGGCCGGACCACGTAATGCTCGGGTGCTTTCAACCCTTCGGCTGCAAACGCCCGCGCCAGACGGGCCTTAAAGACCTCTCCGAGGCCCTCGTGCCATGTCAGGAAGATAAATTGAGCCGCCGGAAGTCTCTTCGCTATCCGCGCAAACAGATCGTCGTGCTGCGGGAGGTACTTGGGAAGAGACTGGCAGCACAGGTATACCGTCCGGTCCTCCGCCAGACCGAAATCCGCCCGCTTCTTATCCAGAATGGCTCGTGGAATTACAGGCCTGGGGAAATAAATCCCAATTCCGGGAAGCCGGATCAAGCGCTCGGAATAATGCTCTTGACCGTTCTCCGGCTCCATCCTTTCGTTCGACAGAAAATAGTCGATCGATGCCGCCCCCCAGGTAATCGGGTGTCCGCCAGCGAGACATTGGACCGGGGCCAGACGGAGAGCCGCCATGGCGGCGATATCGGAATGGCGCACGTCCAGGTAGACCAGAATGTGAAGATTACTGGAGAGAACCTCCTGACAGAGTTTGTCGAAGTCTTCCGGAATCTGCACAAAGTGATCACTTGCTTGCCGGATCTCATCGGTAACCGCGTCTGACGTACGGCTGTTATAGAAGGTGAAAACCTCGAATTCCTCGCGGTTTCGCCGCGTCAGCCAGCCGGAAAAATATTTCGTGGTGCTATGCAGGTAAAAGTGCCGCGACAGATACCCGACCCGGATTCTTTCCCCCGCGGAAACCCGCGGCATCGTGGGCCGCCTGATCCATTGCAGATAATTAGCCTCCATTACCCGATATACGATACGGCCATATTTTTCGAGTAATTCCCGGTCGTTCTGCCCCTGGTATCCCAGGAAGAAAGGAATATAGCGCCTGAGCGCCTCGAGTGCCGACTTGCGATCCTCCGGCGTCTCCAGACGCATGCCTGTAGCCACCTCTTTGAGTCCGGCGGTAAACCGCTCCCGGTAATAGGGTATGTCCTCAGCCTTTTCGTAGATTGCCGGAAGCAACAGCGCCTTGGCGACGTCAAAAAACTGCGATTGGGGAAATAGCTTGCGGGCACGCTCGATTGCCGCCAAAGCATCATCGATGCGATTAGCTTCCTCGAGTTCGAAAATGAGCTTGCGGTAGAGTTTTTCGTCAGGGCATCGTTGGCAGCCTTCTGCGAGAGCCGCGATGCCCGCCTCGAAATCCTCTTTTCGGAGTACTTTGTGGAGCTCTAAATAGAGAGCCGGAGAAGCTCCTTCTTCCTGGAGCCTTTTTTGAACCTGAAGTATTGTCTCGCGGCGATTCGCCAGTTGTTGATCCTGGACGTTCGCCTGGTACTGGCGAAAAAGCGCAAGAAATGGCTGCTGATTATTTCGCAATCAAAAGATGGCGAAGGGAGTCTTACCCGTTGGTAAAATTCCGCGTCAGGGTTCCGAAGGGATTGTCTCTATGAGGGCCCGCATCAAGAACGGTCTTAGTGAGTTGGCCGAGTGTACCATACACTTCAAGCCGGGGAATCTCATAAACCTTCCGCAGCAAAGGCATTAACGAGGCACGTTCCAGTGAACTCATATAGTGCGTTTATACTATCACGATTTGTGATTTTTCAACCAGTAATCGAGGCATCGAACCCGGAAATCTGCCCAAAACGATTCCGGGTTCCGATCGGGAATTGCCGCTACCAGGGAGACATCCACATAAGCGGTCAAACCCTCCGCCGGCGACAATCGCGGCAGGCCGTTAGCGATGACCTCCTGCTCCCAGAAATCGTTTAAAACCGGGGTTTTCGGCCGCCGCAGAACCGCTTCCGGCAACACTCCCCGCATGCTCCTCCGCAGCAGGTACTTGGAGCGGCACCAAGGCACAACCGGGACCGCCAGCATATAACGCAAGAGCCGCAAATCCAGGAAAGGATGCCGAACTTCCAGGCAGGCGGCGCTCCGCTCCGGGTCGAAATTGGCAAATACATGCTGCCATAAAGGAGAACCGAAGGACTGGTACGCACCAGGCCGGACAGGATGAGCCGAAATCCGTTGCTGTTGCTTTTCCTGCCACCGGAACCGGAGCTGAAGACGATTCTCCAAATCCTGATTGAGCCACTGGGGAAATACCGGCTCTCTCTCATTCGTCGAATGTTCGCCCGGCTTCCGCCCTAACAATCCCCGCCGTAACAATCCCCATAGTCCCTTGAGCGGGATCTTCTTGTGAGTGACTGAGTGTAGAATCACATCCTGCATCAATCGAACGTATCGCCGCTGTTTGAGGATATAAGAAAGATAAGATCGCCATTCATAGCCCAATGCATTGTCCGGACCTTCGCCAAACAGAACCACCCGGCTGTGCTGCGCCATCCGTCGATGGTAAGCCCGGCTCCAGGCCAGGCTGATGAGACCGGACGCCGGCTCCGGCGTAGGCAAAGACTTCTCATACCAGTCCAAGTCGATTGCCGCCGAGTTGTCGTCGAATTCGATCGGAATCTCCAGATGGGAGGCGACCATCCCGGCGTAATCCCGTTCTTCGTCCTGATCGTAGACCACGGTAAAGGCGCGGACCGCGTCTTTTCCAGATCGCACCCGCAGCAGGTCGCGTGCGGTTGCGGCCAGACTCGGTGAGTCCAGACCGCCTCCCATCAGCACCCCCACTCGATCGATGCGCAACCGGTCGCTCACCGCGGCCTGTAGCAAATCGCGGAAACGGACCACGTAATCCTGCGGGCGCCGGTAAAAGATCGGCTCATCGATCGGCAGCGTCCAGTACCGCCGCAGGCGAACGGTATCCCGTTCCCACACTGCGCAGTGGGCCGGTGGAATTTTACGGATGTCCGCGAACACCGTCGTAGTGATGTCGTCGTTCCGATCGAAAAGCAGGAAGTCCGCAATGGCCTGATCGTTCAACCGGCCGGAAACTGCCGGATGCCGCCGGACACAATTCAGCGTGTTGCTAAAGACCACACACCCCGGCGCAGCGGCATAATACAGGGGCTTGATTCCCATCTGATCGCGCGCGCAGAACAGCCGTCCGCGCGAACTGTCCCAGATGGCGAAGGCAAAATCTCCCAGCAGATGATCGACACAATCCTCCTGCCACACCCTCCACGCCCGCAGGATCAACTCGACGTCCGCCACGCCGGGGCGAACATCCTCTCCTCCCGCTTTTAAATGGTCTAGCAGTTCCTCGCGGGCGTCGATGCGAGCGTCGGCAACGATCCAGGTGTTCCCGTCGATACTCAGGGGCTGCCGCTCGCCCTCGGATTCATTGGTAGTCTTGAGGAGAGTGTGCCCCAGACATGCCGACTCGCCGATCCAGGAGTCATTGCCGTCCGGGCCGCGGAACAGGATGGCTTCCATCATTGCCGCGAATATGGAAGGATCCGCGGGTGCGCCGTCCAGGTTGACAAAACCCGCGATACCGCTCATTTCCGCAAATCGGCGACAATTGCTTCGCGCAGCGCGGGAAGATGTTTCAGGCCGCGAGGATACTTCAGTTTTTTGATTGGAACCATGCCCACCAAACGGCTGGCCTCGCATGCCTGCCGTTGGAGGCGGGCCGCATCCACTACCACGGTATTGAAGGTGCTTTTCACCAATGCCAGGAAGGCGTCCCGGGGAGAAAGTGCTTCGATTTCGATTTTCCGGGCACGCCGGTTCTCCTGTGGTGAGGAGAGTGCGTAGATTGCCTTCAGCGGAAGAGGCCGAGCCTTCGAGTGATCGAACGGGATCACCATCTTTTGAGTGAACAGGTTCATTGGCTCGCCGCCCGATTTCCCCAAAAATCGCCGGGCGATCGATGGAAACAGCTTGAGCCGCGGCGGCCCCGGATAGACCTCGAACCCGATCCCATGGCTTCGGGGTTGAAACAGCAGCAGATCGTCCGTAAGCAAAGTATGGCCCGCGGCCAGAAAACAAGCTGCCATGCTCGATTTGCCATACCCGCTGCGGCCGAGAAAAGCTGCCGCTCCCCCGTCCACTTCGACCGCGGTTGCGTGGAGCGGCTCAAAACCACTTTTCAGCAGCGCAAACGAGATCGCCTGTCCCAGCAGATAAACGTGAAAAGATTCCGCCGTGGCTCTGGGAGATCGTGCGCAGAGGACCCGCCGGCCACCGGAAGACACCCAAAATTCCCCAAGGTCATCCCAGCGGACATAACTCGACCCGTCATCCAGGTGCGCGTAGTGGTACCAATCATCCCGGTGTTGCAGCTCGCATCCGCGGATGGTTTCCGCTAATGCTGCTGTGTCCGCCGTCGCAATCTCGATTTCCGCGAAACCGGGACCATCCGTGTACTCTGGCAGCGCCAGTTCGAATTCGCTTTTTAAGGATATCCCGTAAACGCTGTAGTGAAAGCCCGTCAATATTTGAGATTATCAGCTTACGGTACTGTCCAGCTTCCCATCTGCACCCAGCCGGAGTCCTGCCCGTCGTAAGCCTCCATATAGATGTTCTTCATGCCGGCGAAAGCGTGCGGGAAGGTCAGCGCGAGCGTCAGAGTCAGGTTATTCCCACTCCCCGATCTCGACGAAGTCCCCGCGTTCACTGTGCATTGGCTGTTCTGCACAGTCGTCGACTGGCCCAAGGTTACCGGCCCAAGCCAGGCCGTGGCATTGTCATTCGCCAAATAGAGCGTATTGCTCGATTGATAATAAAGGATGTAACAGGCCGCAT
>Ga0070717_10000834_pt1 | contig 20374 bp, 14 predicted proteins | sample LARL113metaG_FD_71366 | JGI IMG/M metagenome (GOLD analysis project Ga0070717, IMG submission 71366) | Corn, switchgrass and miscanthus rhizosphere microbial communities from Kellogg Biological Station, Michigan, USA - LAR L11-3 metaG | ecosystem: Host-associated > Plants > Roots > Rhizosphere ... | reverse complement strand
CGCCCGGACGTTCACCGATCGCCGCGCCACGGCCGCCAAGCAGCGCCTCAACCCGCCGATGGCCCTCAAGAAGGCCAACTTCTGCGCCGTCGCCGGCGCCTCGACGAGCAGCGACACCACGGCGACGCCGTAGCTGCCGGGGGCGGGCTCGCCTACGCGCAGCGGCGCCGCCGCGCGATCATCATCTCTTGGAATTTCAGAAACTTGGCTCCCCAAGCGTCTTTCTGGGCGAAGTCACCGTTCTCCGGATCGCCGAGTTCGCGTTCTCCGGAGTCAGGCGGGGTCCCAAGGCGGTTCTCCGGATTCCCCTAGCGTCACGAGAGCTTAGCACCACGGAGCTAGCGACGGCTCGACATGGGGTGGCAAGCGTCAGGCCTACGGGGCGCTGTTCTCCGGAGTTCTCTGGAGTAGAGCCGCAGTCCACGAGCCTGCCGCTCAGCGCCTCCCGACGGTGCGGCGCCGCCTCCGTACCAGTGCTCCACGCGACCGGCATCAGGCGCGCCCGGCGAACCGGATAGCGAGGCGACGGCCCGTCGCTCGCAGGTTCGGCGCGCCGATTCAGCGTGGCTGCGCCGAATCAGCATCTGTGGCTTTCAAACGAACTGCCGCTCGAGCGCACACGCAACCGGACATCGTTTAGTTAGGCGGTGCGCAAATTCGGCGGATGCATGGCAGTGGCTCCTCGTCAGTGACCAACCGCCGCCGGTGCGGTAACCTTCTCCTTGCCTGCAGGCACGTTTCCGAGGGCGGGCGCCTGAAGCGGGATCCTCTCACTCTCTCGGCTTCGCTCGAGATGGATCTCGTGATCGGGCGGATCGACTAGCGGGATTTGGCGTGGGCCAGATACGTATAATGGTCGGTGGTAAGGCGGGCGTTTCGCCTCGTTAGGGAAGAGCAAGAAGCCGAGACGATGGCCTGAGCTGTAGCCCTCACAACCTCCGGGTAGTGAGGTCGTGCAAAAGGCGTTGGTCTTGGACCATATGTGCAGTTGTGGAGCGATCGCCGGTGTGCGCAGGTACTCCTTCACTTTGGGCATCAACGGGGCCGTGCAGAAGACGTAGCCTTCTGGCACCGGACGACGGTCGTGCATCGACCGCTCCACGGTGTACCCGGGGGGCGGAAGTGCGGCAGGTCCCCGGCTCACGTTCACGTTGTCCCGGGCCAACAGGTCGTCGGTCCAATATACTGCGTGGTAGCCCGTCGGTGGACGTTCCGTCGTAGTCACGTAACTTCTGCCGTCGGTGTACAAAAACAGCGGCAGGACTTGGTCGTAGTGCTCGGTCATCGCGTTCGGAGAGATGATATACCCCTCGAAGACAGGGTCGGCGTGCGAGACCACATTACCAGGCCCGACGAGTCCTTGCCCGCTGACGGTTACATGCGTAGTCGTGATCCAATCGGTACCGGCACCGTTGCGAACGCGCCATAGAACTCGCTCGTTGATCGAGGAGTAGGTGAAGAGAAAAGGCGGGGCGTCATCGCTCCTACCATTGGCGGGATCGGACTGGGTCAGTTGTTTGAGTTCGAGATCTTCACAACTGGTCCAGTGCGAGAGTTGCGCGGGATCTATCGCTGACCAACGCGCTCTCGAGAGGCAGCGAGCGTAGGCCCTGCCGTCGCTATCCTCGGTCCAGACGCCCTCGAACTGCATCCCCTCGACCCTGCGTGCCGCCCATTTGGGCGCGGACGCGAGCGCGAAGCCGTCGGGCTGCTCCGTCCCGTTCGGCTTGTTCTCGAGCGGGTCGGCACGTAGCGGCAGATCCCGAAGATCGAACAACTCGATGACGGTACCCGCGACAGTATGCGACTGACTGTTACCTGCGTAGTCAGCCGTCATCGCCTGGACGCATACGTTGTGCATCCGTCGCGCGTTCCGCGGTGTCGCCTTCGGCATCTGATAACCCTTCGCCGGCTGCCCAAGTGCAGGCGTGCCACCAAGCCACGGTGCGTAGCCGAGGTCGATGCATTTTGCCGACGCACCGCCGTGCCACTTGGGCTGCGCGAGTACCAGGCGCCGAAGCTGGCCTACAGAGGGCTGGGTACGGTTGGCTGCACTGGACCCGGCGACCACGGCCGGCGCGCCCGTGCAAGCCGCAGCCGGCGGGGTGGTGACCAAGCCTCGCGTCTTGGTCGACTCCGCGACGTTCGGATCCTGGACCGGCAGGCATGCAAACGTGAAGCTCATCGGGTAAGGCGGGGTCTCACCGGCGAGGGCGTCAGGCTTGGTCACGAGTTGGAAGTCGTGCCAGCTGCCTGGTACGGCGAGAGCCCAGTTGCTTTCCGCGAAGCATAGCGGCTTTCCTCCGACGCCCCCGATCGTGACCTGGTATTCCCATGCCGTCGACAGCTCGTGGGGGGTGTACATGTTCTGGTGCTGCCGCGCGTCAAGGATCGTCAACGCGACATCCACTGGCGCACCAACCACGCTCTGGGCACCCAGAAGCGCGAATGGCATATCGTGCGTGGGGTGTACGTCACCGTTGTCCGTCTTGAGCCGGCCTGCGTCTACCCAAATACGGGAGTAACCCTGTCCTGGCGTAGGTGTATAGGGAATGACGACGCCCTCGAGCTTCGGGTCGCTAGTCCCGAAGACGCGGGTGCCCTGATCGCTCTCGTGGCCCCCAATCGGCTGGGCCGATGCGCGCGCAGAGATGAGTATTCCGATAGTAACCGTGATGCGTCGTGTCGTTTCCAGCGTGAGCATAATCCCCGACCTCCTGTTTCGGTAGTGCGGTCGGGTACACGAGCCGTGCCAACCATCACGACGCAGGCGCATCGGCACAAAGCCGTAGCCCGATCTGGACCGAGCGGGTCTCGGGATCGACCTTCAGGCGGTTGTTGCTGCGGGCGCTGACCCCGTCTTGGTAGAAGCCGCCGCCGCGATACCACGCCTCGGCCGGTGCGGTGGTCAGCAGGATCCACTCCCAAACGTTCCCGGCGAGATCGGCGACGCCGAACGGGCTGTCGGACTCTGGGTGGGTTGCGACGACATCCGGGCCAAACGCAAGGGCTTTTTGGCCATAGGCCATGTCAAAGTTGGCGTCTCCCGCTTCGAGGCGATCGCCATGCGGGTAGACCCGGCCGTCCGCGCCCCGGGCGGCGCGCTCCCACTCGAGCTCGTTACACAACCGCGCTCCGGGGATCACGCGGGATACCCACGCAGCGTAGGCTTGGGCGTCGTTCCACGACACACCCATCACGGGGAAGTCGAGCCAGTCCTGCTCGACGTGCGAGGTACGATCGAGATATCTCAGGGGCTCTCCTGCAGCCACCTTGTACGCAGTCCCGACAAAGCGCGCAGGCGAGAGTTCGAGCTGCCATCGGTGGTCAGCGCGTCGGACAAGCTCGATCGTGCCATACGACCCGCGACCGCGCGGCCTACGCCGTTCGCGTTCCGCTGCAGGCAGGAAGTCGAGGAACTCGATCCATTGCCGCATGGTGACCTCGGTGCGCGCGATGGCGTACGCGCCGGTCGTCCGCGTGTGGAGCGGTGGCGCCGGCAAGATTGTCCGGCGGACGAGGTCTTCATCGAGGCTGCCTGCGAGGAAGCGTCCGGCCGCGACATGCACAAAGCCGGGCGGCGTGTGCGACGGTGCAGACAGGGTGACGTCGAGCTTCTCGCCTCGCGCGAGCAGGACGGGATAGCGCACCGCCTCGCGCCCCGGGAGCGCCCCGGTGATCAGGTACGAGCCTGGTGCGAGCGCGACGTCGTGCGGCTCGCCAGCGTCAGTCGGTGCCGATATCTGACGTCGTCCGTCGCGGTCATCGTAGCGTTGGATCGAGAATCGCATCGCGCCGTCGGTGGCGGCGAGGTGGAGGTGGGCCGGGGCGTCCCAGCGGCGCGCGACGTCGCCCGCAGCGTCGTGCACTTGGAGGCGCCGCAGCAACTCGTCGCGCCGCGCCAGCCGATGCTCGCGCTCCGCGGCGCATGCGGCGTCGTAGATCACCTCGGCGAACCGGCGCCTGATGTCTACCCGATCGCCATCGAGCAGGAGCGCACGCTCGAGGGACTGCTGGGCGAGGTCGTAGTCGATCTCGAGCGCGTTGGCCGTAGCGACCACGCCGTCCCACACGCGCTCGCCATCCACGGTACGTCCGGCGTCGAACTCATCCAGGCTGTGGCGCCGGGCGGTCTCGAGTTCCGCTTCGCGTGCGCGCGCTCGTGCGAGGGTGACTTCGGCCTCGGTGATCCGGTGCCCGATCTTGCGATCGCGCGCCCGCTCGGTCATCCAATGATCTGCCCCGTACGCGACGCCAGCCGTGACGGGAAGAAGGACGATCGCGAGAATGACGGCGACGCGCCGACCGCGCGCGGCAGCGTGGGAGCGACGCAGGAATTCCTGCTCCTGCGGACCCAACCCCAGAGGATCCGCGAGCCCGCCCTCGACGAGCTGACGTCGCTGCCACAGTGCCTCGCGTGGCATGCCCAGGCGGTGCCACTCGGCGGCCGCGCGTTCTACGCGAACGCGCGCGGCGTGGGATTCCGCCTTGCGGTCGAGCCATGCGCGCAGCGTGCGCCACGCGGTAATCAGCGCGTCGTGCGCGAGCTCGTACGTTGCTTCAGGCTCCGCCGGACGCGCGACCACCACCCGGCCTCGGACCAGCGCCTCGATCACACCCCGCGTGTGCTCTATCGCCGTGCCGCGCGCGAGCTCCTGCTCGGTGCGGCGCGCGCGGGTCCCCTCGGCTGTGACGAGCAGGATCAGAATTTGCTGCGCAGCTATGCGCTCTGTCGGCAGTAGGCCGGCGATCACGGCGTCCGCGTGGCGCGCCAGTGCCCCGGCGACCCCCCCGATGGTACCGAGTGAGCTGGCTGGGATCGTGCGGCTCGCAGGATCTCGCGCCTCCCAGAGCTCGGCGAGCGCGAACGCAAGGAGCGGGAGCGCGCCCGGGCCGCTCGAAGACTCGAGCAAAGCCTCGACGGTAGCCTCGGACTCGAAGGACCAGCCAAGCGCACGCGCTGGGGCCGTGATCGCCGTGCGCAAGCCGATCGTCGATAGCGGCGTGAGCAAGAAGAGCGCGCGCGGGAGCTCGTCGCTCAACCGCGACAGCGCTGCTACGCGAGCCAGGAAGTCGGCACGCACCGTGGCGATCAGCCGCACGTCGCGCGCGCCCGAGCTCGCGATCGCGCACAGCAGCTCGGCCATCACGGATGCCTCGCCCGAATCGGCGATCGTCACGAGTTCCTCGAGCTGATCGACCACTAACACGATGGGCGCGCGGCGGCGCTGGAGTATCCGTACGAGCTCGGCCGGGGCGGCGTCGATACGCCGACCGAGCTCGGCTTCGTCGATGTCGCACACCGGCGCGAGCGCCGCGAGCAGCGCTGCGAGCGGCCGCCGGCCAGGTACCAGGCGGGCCACGATGAGTTCGGTGCCCGCGGCGTCGCCGAGTGCGGGCACCACGCCGGCGGCGACGAACGAGGACTTGCCGACCCCGGAGTCGCCGGCCACCAACACGAAGCGGTCGTCGCGCAGGCGCTCGACCACCGCTCGGATCTCGCTGTCGCGGCCGAAGAACACCGAGCGATGTTCGGCCGAGAAAGCCTGTAAACCGCGATACGGCGTGGCGAGCGTTGTTGGAGCGGTGCGGCCCGGAACTACCAGCGCCTCAAGCGCCTCGCGCACAGCGTCGCCCGACGCGAGGCGCCGCGTGGGATCGAGAGCCACACAGCGGTCGACCACCGTCGCAAAGCGGGCGTCGAGATGGCTGACTACGTCGCCGAGAGCGCGAAGCGGCGTGGTGATGACCGCCGCACGCAGCTCTGCCAGCGACTTGCCGGCATGGGGCGACCTGCCGGTGGCGAGCTCGTAGAGCACGATCCCCAGAGAGTAGACGTCCGAGCTTCGCGTCGCGGGGTCCTGACGCCAGATCTCCGGCGCCATGTAGAGCGGCGTGCCCACCACCTCGCGTGTAGCAGGTGGCGACGCCATCGTCGTACCGTGCGCCACGCCGTGCCAGTCGATGGTGAGCGGGTCGTGCGCATCGATCGGTGCCACGGCGGACGCTTCGATCAGTTTCGCGAGACCAAAGTCCAGGAGCTTAATGGCGCCGTCGTGCGCGACCATTGCGTTGGCCGGCTTGAGGTCGCGGTGCAGCACGCCGTGACGATGGGCAGCGGCCAGGCCGCGCGCGAGCTCGAGCGCGATGGTGAGCAAGCGCGGCCACGGCACCGGTGTGGCGAGTTCGTCGAGGCGATCACCTCGGACGTACTCGGAGACCAGATACGGCTGACCTTGCACCTCGCCGACACGATGCACCGCCACGACGTTGGGGTGCTGCAGCCGCGCGATCGCGCGCGCCTCGACGCGAAACCGCTCGCGGCGATCGTCTTCCTCCGGGACGCGGGCCGCGATGAACTTCACAGCGACCAGGCGATCGAGCAAGGTGTCCTGTGCGAGGTAGACCTGCCCCATCGCACCTCGCCCGAGCAGTTGCACGATCCGGTATTCGTCGAATGTTGACGGCGGGCTCCATGCGCGCACGACGGGTGACGTCGACGCGGTCGCGCCCAGACCAGGCTCCACCGATTCCACTATGCCACCGCTTCCCGGTCTGCATCCTAGCACGACGCGCGGAGCGATTCGTTGCAGCCCGGCGGCACCGGCTGGAGTCGTGGGAGGATGCGGGGATGGCGCTCTTGCTGGTCCGCGAGTCGGGACGCGTGGCGTTCACCGTCACGCTCGGCGATGCATGCTCCATCGGACGTGACGCGACCAACGAGGTCGTGCTGGCCGATGCCCACGTCTCGCGCGTCCATGCGCGCATCACCGCCGAGGGTGCAGGACACCGCGTGCGAGATCTGGATTCGCGGCACGGCACGTTGGTCAACGGCGCGCGGGTTACCGCGCACACGCTCCGCGATGGTGATCAGTTGCAGCTCGGCCAGGTCGAGCTCACGTATCGCGCACGCGATCGTGCGGATCACGCAGTGATCGCGAGCACCGCGGTCGGCGCGCTGCCACCGGCGCTGGCCGGCGCCGATGCGGATCGGCTGCGCCTTCTCCACGAGGTGAGCCGCGTGATCGGTGCGGCTGGCGAGCGCGACGAACTCGCTGGCAAGATCCTTGAGCTCGCCATTGCGGGGCTGGGAGCGGAGTACGGCATCGTCGGGCTCGTCGAACGCTCGGGCAGCCTGCGTCGAATCGCGCGCGGCCGGCGCGAGGTGGTGCTGGGCCCGGCGGTGCTCGAGGCCGTGCTGCAGCGCCGTGAAAGCGTACTGGTCGGCGAGGGCGGTCACTGCGCGGTCGGCGCGCCGGTGCTCGCCGCATCGAGGGTATGGGGGCTTTTCTACGTGGCCCGGCGCGCGCCCGCGTTCAGTCCTGAGGATCGCGCATTCCTCGAAGTCACAGCACAGCTGACAGGCGCGGCGCTGAGGCAGGGCGAGCGCGAGGGTCGACTGCAGCGCGTCGCCGAGGCCTCGCTGGGCGCGGACGCCGAGCTACTCGGCACCACGCCCCCGCTGGCGGCGTTGCGTGAGCGCTTGCAGCGCTACGCCGCCGCGCGTGACACGACCGTATTGATCCGCGGGGAGAGCGGCACGGGCAAGGGACTGGTCGCCCGCCAGCTCCACAAGCGCTCGCCGCGCACGGACGGCCCATTCGTAGCCGTAAACTGCGCAGCTATCCCCGATACGCTGATCGAAAGCGAGCTGTTCGGCCATGAGAAGGGCGCGTTTACCGGCGCGGCGCGCGCGATGCGCGGCAAGTTCGCACTCGCGCACGGCGGGACGATCTTCCTCGACGAGGTTGGGGACCTAAGCCCGAGCGCGCAGGCCAAAGTCTTGCGCGTGGTCGAGGAGCGCGAGATCCAGCCGCTCGGCAGCGAGGCTACCGTTGAGGTCGACGTGCGGATCCTGTCCGCTACGCACCGCAACTTCGACGACGAGATCGCGGCAGGCCGGTTCCGCGCGGATCTGTACTATCGCCTCGCGGTCGTCGAGCTCATGGTCCCACCGCTACGCGACCGCGGTGATGACATCATCCTGCTCGCGGAGGCATTTCTCCAGCGCGCGGCTCTTCGACTCGGACGGCGTGTGGCAGGCTTCACGACCGGAGCTCGGGAGGTGTTGCTGCGCTACAGCTGGCCGGGCAATGTCCGCCAACTCGCGAACGAGATCGAACGCGCGCTCCTGCTCAGCGACGTCGACACGATCGATCTCTCCGACCTGCGTGCGCGCACGGCTACGGACGCGCGCGTGCCTGTCGCGGTCGCCGCCCGCACATTCGCCGAAGCTGAGCGTGAGCTCCTCCAGCGCGCTCTCGACGAGGCTGACGGGAACATCCGGGCGGCCTCGCGCACGCTCGAGATGTCGCGCAACACATTGTACCGCAAGCTCCGGAAGTACCAGCTGACCGAGGCCTGACGGCGGCTGGCGTCATTTCGGCGCCGGGTGGCCCCGAAACGGATCCAGTGCACGCAATAGCTGGGCACGAGCTCGCAGAGTTACCGATGGCACGGCGAGTGCTGGACCTGTGGCCGCCGCGATCGCCGCCGTTCGTGGCTCGTGGAGCACATCTCAAGAGTAGGAAAACGAGAACTGCATATGGCAACTTCAAAATCACCTTCGCAGTCAAGAGCATCATATCCGATCTCAGGGAGATACAAATGACGAATCTAGTTCTTCAGGACTTCACGTGCATTGAGGAAACCGACGAAGCGGGCTGGGACAGCCCGTATTTTGTCATCTTTGTCGGTCATCCCGGGAGCTCCGCCCTCTCCGATGTCAGGACTGTCCGAAAGGAGAGCTGGGATAACAACATCGGAAGCGGCAGCGTTCGAATCCCGAATCTCACGGTCGCCAGCGGCGTCAACTCGAACACTCTTGTCCTCGTTGCACTCATTGAAGAGGATGTGAACCCAGATATCACCGGCTCGAGCCTTGCACACGTTCAACGTTGGATGAATGCTGTCTTCGGGGCCTTTGGTCAGATTGGCGGAATCTCACTCAATCAACTAGAATTGCTCGTCGGTCCCGAATTTGAGCGGGCGCTCAATGCCAACATCGCGAACGACGACATCGTGGCGGTGCATCGCCTGGGGATCGGGAAGGCCTCGGGTGTGCTCCCACAGATGCATTTCTGGGGGGCCGGCGGCCATTATGCGGTCCGGTTCAGGATGGAGTAGTGGTCCATTCAATGGCAAGAGGGCTATATCGAATATCTCTTTACCGAATTGGAGAAATGCATGATAAAGTTGATGTTGTCAATTCTGCTCGCTGTTGTGTCGCAGTGGTTGGTCGCTGCCGGTTGTGGAACGGGTCCTCGCGAGAGCGAGCCGGAAGGCGTGGTGGAAGCTGAGCTCGCAAGCTGCTGCTCGGGAGGAACGTTCTTGTGCCCCGGTCAGGAAGTGTGGAACTACGGACCACCAGGGTGCGACGACACGACGAAGCCCGCGGCGGACCGCGCTTGTCACGCGCTGTGCGGTGCTCGTTGCCGAGACAGCGGCTGGAAGTCGGTACCCTGCGGGCCGGACTGACCGGAACGAGACAAAGCGCAGCGCCGGGCGGCTAGTTGTAGCCGGGCACGCACGCCAGTGTTCTGGCCGCTAGATCGAGTTCGCCCGCTGGCACGTCTCGCGCCGTGAACTCTCGCTATCATACGCCTCAAATAGGTCGTCTCACGCGGCGGTGTTGGAATAGTGACCGCTCGCGATAGTATAGCTTAACTGCCTCGTAGGTAAAAGGATACAGGATACAGTCATGCTATTTACAAAGAGCTACATACAAAACCTCATTCGCAATTTGCTGGATAGTCGCGGGTATGAGCCGCCGGTGGATCCGGTGGATCCCGAGCGGATCGCTCGCCTCGAGCCCGAGCCGGAGCCGTGGCACATTGCACGGCAATTTGTGCAGGCCGCACAAGCCAAGGATCTGGCGGCGAAGCTATCAGATGGCCACCTCAAGATCACACTCGAGCGGAGTTCCTCGGCGGCCATCAGCCAACTGCTCGACGACACCTGCGGAACGCCGCCTCGCCGGTGGCCGTGGCCCTGGCCTGGGCCGCCGCCATGGATCTGGCAGATCGCCTCCGAGCTGTCGTCGTTCGCTAACAGGCTCCCCGCCGGCGCTTTACGGGACGATATTCTCGATATCGCTGGAAAGGTCATCAGTCACTCGGACGTACAAGCCAAGACCGGCTAACACGACTGCGTCACGTTAGATGGCGGTGCCCGCGACGGGGAGCGTGGCAGGCAGAACAACGAGGTAGCCAGCGAGCGATCGCCCGGGCGATCGCGAGCCACATGGTGGCGAAGCTGTCCGCGAAGTGTCGCTCAGGTCGGAGACGCCGCTACGACGAAGCACACGACTATGGCCTCAGCGAGGCTGGGCCAATGAACCTCCGGTGAAGCTCCGCGCTTCACCGTCGAGTAACGCGGACACCGTCGCAGGAACAGTTGACGCAATGCGGGCAGCCCCGATGACCGCCCTACGCATCCACGTGTGCGCCGATCTCGCGAGCGCGGGGCCCGACCTTCGCTGGCCAACCATGCATGCCACGCAAGACACCACGCGAAGAGTGGCTCGGATCTGCTGCGAGCTCGGAATCACAGATCAGCGAACGCTGGCCGGCGATCAGGCGACGGTCGACGCGCTGCTCGGCGCGCTGTCGGAAGCTGTCGCCACGCTGGTCGACGACGGACTGCTTGTGTTGACATTCTCGGGACACACGGTGCGCGGTGACGGTCCCACTGAGACGGCGCGCTGGTGCCTGTTCGATGGCGGCGTCGAGCTGTCGCAGATCACCGGCCAGCTGTCGCGTTTGCCCGCGGCTGCGACCGTGCTGGTAATATGCGACTCGTGCTACTCGGCTGCGATAGCGAGCGTCCTGAGCGGAACGCAGGAGGTCGTCTTGCTGGCGGGCTGTGGCGAGCACCAGACGATGATCGGTCGCTGCCGCAGCGAGTTCGTGGTCAAAATTGAGGAGTTCGTGGTTTCGCGGCGCTCGCGAGGTTCGCTCGCGCAGCTGCGCGAGGTGCTGGAGGACGACACGCCCGACTGCGAACGGCCGGTGGTGTGGACCAACGCCGCTCGGCGCTGGAGTCAATCTATTGCGGATCTAGTTCAGGCGTGCAAGCCCTAATCACCAACAATTCTTCACGGTGGGATTCGGCGGGCGCCCGGGAAGCGGGATCGTGGCGGACCGAGGTCGAAGCCGCGCAGCCGGCCAGCTCGGTGCGCGCCACGCCTGCATCGCGATCGACGTCACGATGACGCGTGAGCTGGCATGTGTGCACTACGACGATGACGTCGAGAGGATGCATCGGCAGTTCACCGTTGGTGTCCTGGCCGGCGTCGCTCTCGCGAGCCGGTAGCCTGGTCCGCTGTCGACGCCCGCGGCTGAGCACGCATGATCGCTTCCCGACACGACCAAGCCTTCGATCGCTAAGACTCGTAGGCAACACCAGCCCGAGTTGACAGATCACCTCAGCCTGCGACGCGATTCCGCGGACATAAGTGGCGTGTCGTTCAACGATCGTGCTGGAACGACGCGGTCGCAATTGACGTAATCCGCTCGTCCCATACGGCGAAATAGGGCCAGCCGAAGAGCAGGTAGTGCTCCGTCGGCTCTACAGGCGCGGCTATCGCTCGGCAGAGCGAGACGATGTCGTCGAACCCGGCAATGCCACCCGGCGTCCCTGGCTGGAAGCCGAAAAACATCAACTTCAGCGGCGCCCGAACGTCGACGAGCTTCGCGAAGTCATCAAGGACTAAAGATACGTGTGTGGTCGGATCCTGCACACCGAACTGGCCGGAGGCCCACTCCGATTCGCAGGCGAGCACGAGGCCTCGGCCATTACTCAGAGCCCCCGACCGGAGCCGCTCGACCCATGTGACCGACCCGGGATACCGCGTCCAGGTGGCGTCGACAAGCCACTCGCCACGGTCGTCTTCCCGTTTGAGGGGCCTGTCATAGTCGCTGTTCGTGCCGCGGATCTGCCGTGCGAAGTACTTCCGGCGCGGATACACCTCGAACCCGAAATCCGCACCGATTCGAAGCACAATGTTGAGCAGTGCGTTGGTCCATTCGGCAGAACCACCTGGTTTGACCACGCTCGCTTTCGAGTCGCTGCGGATGGTGAGCGCCGCCTCTAACTGGGCGAGCGATGAGAACTCACGATAGATGCGCTCTTTGACGTCGTCTGCGGACGGTATTGACTCCGTGATCATTCGACCCTTTGCGGTGAGCAGCAGCGTAGCACTGTGAACCAGCCGACCGGATCACTGCCGGGCGAACACTCCATCGCCAGTGGTAGTGAGAACAACCTCGCCGTCGCGAGCGGTGCTCCACAGGGTATCGCTCGCCGGGGCGTCCACCCAGTACTTCGGCTTCTGCACGTTGCATTTTGCCTTCGACGCATCGTAGACGCGCATGGAGTTCTGCCCCGGTCCGCCCATCGCCGCGGTGAGCTCGTCGACCGTCGATCGGCTCGGGTGGCAGTACCCGAGGTTTGTGCCCTCATTTTGCTTGCCGACCGAGATCACGGCGTACGTCGGCGTGACCCTGGCCAGGAACGGGGCCGTGGTCGATGTGTTGCGCCGTGGTGCCCGACCTGCAGATCGGCGTGCTCGAGTTGATCAAGCACGAGCGGCTCCTCGTCGGACTCCGCGTCGCCGGTGAACAGCACCGACGATGCGCAGTAGTCGCTGCGCAGCAAGATCGAGCACGCATTCGGATCGCTCGTTCAGGCCTTCGGCCACGAGGGCGGCACGATGGCGGTGGGCTTCACGTCTTCGGGGACTGAGAGCGGGACGGTGACGCTGCCGGGCTCTATCAGCGTGATCGACGCGCCGTCCGAGCGCGCGGCTGCCTCTGCAGCGGCGACGACGGCGATGTCGCGCCGGAGGCCGTTGTCCGCGTAGGCCGCAATCTCGAACCCCGCGGCCACGGCCGGCACCCCGCCCAGGTGGTCGGAATGCGGGTGGGTGTTCCACAGCAGATCGGTCTTGCCGCCCTCGCCGAGATCGCTCGTGAGGCCCGCGAGCGCCCGCGCGTTCCACTGCTTGCACGCCGCGCAGCGCTTTGGCGATTCGCCGGCGTGGATCAGGATGTGCTGAACGTCGGGCAGGGGTGACGAGCGCTGCCAATGCTTGCCCGGCGTCGTAGAACGCGATCCGGAGCTTCTTCCCACCGCCACAGACTGCCGCGATCGGTGGCGGTGGCGATGGCTGCAGGTTGTCCGGGGGCGAGGGAGCCTCCGGCGGCTGTGGCGCGATCGTCGCCGGTGGCGCCCGTCCACCGCACGCCGCCACCAGGGCCACCCACACGACCGCTGCCATGCCACGCATACGCACCTCCGAGGCGCGTGGCCGAGCCGCCCGGCGGGCGGCGAGCGCGGTACGTGGGGCGCACGGAGCGCGCTCGATCACCCCGCCTAGGCTCAGCGAGAAGGAGGAAATCGAGGTGGGAGCGAGCGCGTCGCCGGGGCTCCTCTCGCCGTCGGCCGCAGCGCGGCGCGTGGCTTGCGCCGAGGGGAGGCAAAACTGGTGCGGAGCGCGATCACGCCGATCGGCGCGCGGCGATGCGTGGGCGCCGCGATCATCGCGAGCGATCTCGACCCGCTACGCGCCGCAGTTACCAGATCACCGACTCGCCGACGCCGGCGTACCGGCGACCTGCAGCGAATCGCTGCGCGCGCCGCGACGTTCGGTAGCCAAGACCAGCGCGACGTCACGATCGCCGTCAGCCGAAGCCATCGCCCGTCCGCTCGCCAGCCAAGCGGGCTTACTGGTGGTCGGGACCGCTTGCACACGCATACACGGATGGCAAGGCGTGGCTAGTCGCCTCCCAGACCTGAGCGCTGGGGGACGCGCCGCGGCACGCGGGCACTGTCACGCGGTATGATGCTTGCCGAGGTGTGACAATGCACGAGAGCGGTGGAGCCGTCGCTTCAGACTACACGGTGTTGCAGAAGGTTGATCTCGGCGGCGGTACCGTCGTTACGTTCGAGGCCCGCGGCCTTGACGGGGAGCAACGGACCAGCACGAAGCTTCCGTCGTTCAACGACGTCGCGCTCACTATCACGAGTCTTGCGCATTCGCTTTCGGGAGCGATCGCTGCAGCAAAGCCGCAGAAGGCCAGCGTTGAGTTCGGCGTGGAGGTTGCCGTCGAGTCGGGCCAGCTCACCGCGCTGATTGTGAAGGGTGGGGCGAAGGCCAATCTGAAGATCACGCTGACCTGGGGCACCTGAGCCCGAATGGACGTCCACCTGGAGCAGCATCTTCGGCGATGCTGTGTGCGGATCGGATCGTCGGCGCTCGGAACCGGATTCTTCATCCGGCCGGGACGGGTGCTCACTTGCGCCCACGTCGTCCGCGATCAGTTTCCTGCCCGATCGGTCCAGGTTGGCGACGCGTTCCGCGCATTCTGGCTCGATCGGCCTCTGCGGGCGATCGTGCTGTGTCTCACCGACGATATGTACCCCGATCTTGCGGAATTGGAGGTGGTGATGGAAGACGGCGGTCCCGTCAACGCTCCGTGCGTCCGGCTTGGCACCGAGCATCGAGTCGGCGATCAGTGCTACGTCCCGGCCTACAGCGAACGACGACCGTTCGGCGATGCAGAGGATCTCTGTATTGGCGCCATGGTTGACCGTAGATCCTCGTCGGCGTCGACGGCGGAGGAGCAGCGGGGCATCAAGCTGGCGTTTGGCCAGATCGCGCCGGGCTTCAGCGGCGCGCCGGTCGTAAACCGGCGAACGGGCGCAGTGTGCGCCATCGTGCAATGGACCCGCGACCCACATAGCGACCTGGGGGGCATCGCGCTGTCGGTCAGCTCGATCGGCCGATACTTCCCCGACGTCGTAGCGGCTAACGCGGCCTTCCATGCCGCGAATCGAGCGTGGGACGACGCGTGGCGAGTCGTCCGCACGGAGCTTCGGCGGATCGATTTCACCGTAGAACGAACACGCCACCCGCGCTTCGTGGGACGCGCCGACCTCCTGAGCCGGCTCGATAGCGAGCTACTCGAGGGACCGGCCGGTCGCTGGATCGTGGTGACCGGCGGCCCCGGGATGGGCAAGAGCGCGCTGCTCGCGGCCTGGCTCGCGCGCCGCGAGGCCGCCGGCGACACGGTGCCGCATCACTTCATCCGCCGGGGCTACAAGACTTGGGACGATCCCGAGGCGCTCGTCAGCTCGCTCGTGGCGCAGATCGAAGCACGGTATCCCGAGGCGCGGGAGGTGGAGTTCGACGCACGACTGGCGCCGGCGGCGCGGCTGGCGGCGGTGCTACAGCGCGTATCCGAGCGCGCGCTGATGCCGCGGGGCGCGCGGCTGGCGTTACTGATCGATGGCCTCGACGAGTACGACACGCGGCCGGGATCGCCACCCGGCGATCCCCTCGCGGCGTTCTTGCCCTACGTGCTGCCATCGGGCGTGAGCGTTCTGTGCGCGAGTCGGCCGCGCCATCCGTATGTCAACTCGATCGCCAAGCGAGGCGTGCGGATCCAGATCGATCTCGACGACGCGAACGCTTTCGCAGACAACACGGCAACGGTCCGTCTGTTCTGGGAGAAGGCCGGGCCAGACCTGGGCCTCGATGCGTCCTTCATCGCCGATGCGGTGGAACGTGCCGTTGGCAACCCGATGCACGCCGAGATGCTGCGCAGGCACCTGACCGGCCTGGAGCCCGAGCAGCGCCGGGTAGAGGATATTCCGGACGGTCTCAGAGGAGCGCTCGATCAGATTTGGGAGCGAATCCGTGCTGATCCAAGTGTCGTCGCCGGGATGGGTCTTCTGTGCGCCGCGCGCGAGGCGCTCACGCTCGACGAGATCGAGCAGGTGGCCGGCTGGTACGAATGGACGGCGCGCGACGCGTTTCGGCGAAGCGCACGAGAGGTGCTCCTCGAGACCGAGCGAGCTGAAGCCGTGCGCGAGTACCGGCTGCACCACGACTCGATCCGCGCGTACGTCACCGAGGCAATCGGCACGGCCACGGTTGTGCGGTACCACCGCGCGTTGGCGGAACGGCTGGCGAACTGGCCGGCTCCATCAGATCCGGCCGCGCGGCGATACGCGTTGCGGCACGCGCTGCTGCATCGAGCCGAGGCGGGCATGTGGGCCGACGCGTGGCGCGTCGGCGCGAATGTGGCGTTCCTCGAGGCAAGGTGTCGCGAACTCGGCGTGCACGACACCGAGGCCGAAGTCACGCGGACGGCTGAACGATGCCGCGCGGCGAGCGACGATGCGCACGGCCGGCGGTTTGCCGACCTGGCGCGCGCGCTCACGCGCGAATCGCACTGGCTACGAACGGCACCGGAGGCGACCGCAGCGCTCCTCTGGAACCGGCTTTGCCGGTACGGCTGGACAGCGAATGACCTCGACGCGCAGTTGGGGGTGCCTGCAGGGACGGACATGCTCCGGCTGCGCCATACGCCGACGCGAGAGAGCCTGGCGCTTGTTCGGAACCTCCAAGGCCACACCGGCTTCGTGACTGCGTGCGCCGTTACGCCGGATGGACTGCACGTGGTGTCGGCGTCGCATGACCAAACGCTCAAGGTATGGGAACTCGCGAGCGGGCGAGAGGTGGCCACGCTCGAGGGCCACACGAGACACGTGGTCGCATGCGCGGTGACACCGGACGGACGGCACGTAGTGTCGGCGTCAGACGACCGTACACTCAAGGTGTGGGACCTAGTGAGCGGGTGCGCGGTCGCCACGCTGCGCGGCCATCTTCGCCAAGTGACGGCGTGCGCAGTGACCCCAGATGGGCGGTACGTGGTGTCGGCTTCGTGGGACGAGACACTGAAGCTGTGGGAGCTGGCTATAAGGCGCGCCGCGACACTGCGCGGCCACACCTCTCGTGTGACCGCGTGTGCGGTGACCCCTAACGGGCGGCACATGGTATCGACGTCGTGGGACGGAACGCTTAAGGTGTGGGACCTGGCGACCAGGCGCGCCGCCACACTGCGCGGCCACACCTCGATGGTGACCGCGTGCGCGGTGACGCCGGACGGGCGGTATGTGGTTTCGGCGTCGTGGGACGAAACGCTTAAGGTATGGGAGCTAGCAAACGGGCGCGCAGTGACCACGCTGGAAGGCCACACCGGCGCGGTGACGGCGTGCGCGGTGACGCCGGACGGCAGGCATGTGGTGTCGGCGTCGCATGACAAAACGCTCAGGGTCTGGGACCTGGCCAACGGGCGCGCGGTCGCCGCGCTGGAAGGCCACACCGGCTCCGTGACTGCGTGCGCGGTTACCCCGGACGGACAGCATGTAGTCTCGGCGTCGACAGACGATACGCTTAAGGTATGGGAGTTGGCGGAGAGGCACGCGATGTCCACGCGGGAAGGCGATACCGGCTCGGTGACCGCATGCGCAGTGACTCCGGACGGGCGGCACGTGGTGTCCGCGTCGGAGGACAAAACGCTCAAGGTCTGGGACCTGGCCAGCGGGTACGCCATTGCCACGCTGGAGGGCCATACCGATTCGGTGACCGCATGCGCGGTGACTCCGGACGGCCGGCACGTGGTGTCCGCGTCAGAGGACAAAACGCTCAAGCTATGGAAGCTGGCGAGCGGGCGCGTGGTAGCCACGCTGCAAGGTCACACCGATTCGGTGACCGCGTGCGCGGTGACGCCGGACGGCCGGCACGTGGTCTCGGCGTCGAATGACGAAACGCTCAAGGTCTGGGATCTCGCGAGCCGGCGCGAGTTGGCCACGCTCCGAGGACACCTCAGGGATGTAACCGCGTGCGCAGTCACGCCGGACGGTCGGCACGTGGTCTCGGCGTCGAATGACCAGACGCTCAAGGTCTGGGATCTCGCAAGCCGGCGCGAGTTGGCCACGCTCCGAGTACACCTCAGCTATGTGACCGCGTGCGCGGTCATGCCGGACGGCCGGCACGTGGTCTCGGCGTCGTGGGACAAGACGCTCAAGGTCTGGGAAGTGTCCACCGGTCGAGTGCGGGCCACGCTCGAAGACCACACCCACTTCGTGACCGCGTGCGCAGTGACGCCAGACGGCCGGCACGTGGTCTCGGCGTCGAATGACCAAACGCTCAAGGTCTGGGACCTGGCGACCAACGCCTGCCGTATCACTCACTACGGCGACGGCGTGTTCACCGCCGTCGCCATCACCACGACCACCGTTGTCGCCGGCGATGCCGCGGGGAACGTCCGGTTCCTCGACGTGCCTGCATGGATGGCGTCCGCCCCGCGACCGGAGGTGGCCGATCGCCCCCGCGGCCGCTCCCGCAGATCTCGTGCTCAACAGCAGAAACCCCGCGTGCCGCGGGTCCTCGACCGCCGGAATCCGCCGCGATAGCCGCAGATTGTTAAAGGCGAGTCGACATAGGTGCCGATGGGCGACGTGACGACTTGGTTGAAAAGTTCCTGCGCTACCGCAACCCAGGCGCCGGCTGACAGGCACCCCGCGACCCAACACGTCGGCTTTCGCATCCCGTGGAACCGGCACGGGCGAAACGCCGGCACCTCTGTTGCGATCCGATATCGTGGCGCTCACGATGGACCAGATGAAGCGAGTTGCAGTTGTACTGGCTATCTTGATAGTCGCGGCAGCATATAGGCGAGTCGTTGCTCCTGTCATCCTGCGTCCAGGAGTCCTTGGTGGAGCTCCTTCCGGCGGTCACTGCGGAGCGGAGGCCCTCCAGTGAAGATGTCCGTCGACATGCCAAGCATGAAACTGGCCCATCGGTGCGCAGACCTAGAAGTCACGGTCTCACTCGTGAACGCATACATGCGATGGTTGAGGCGCTTGGTTGGAACATCCTCGTGCGGCCACCGCAGCCAGGTCTGGGCGGGATCGCTTTTTTGACCGCGCACAAGACTTCCAGAGAATATTCCAATAGAACTGCACGAGGACGCAATGAGATTCATCCCAGAACCGTCGCAGGTACACATCCTACTCGGTTATTATGGACGGATACATGACAAACGCACCTGGTCCTATGCAGGAGATGGCCACCACTATTGATGTCTTCACTTTGAGGGCGCACCGATTCGGAGCAGCGCATGTCGCGTAAACTTAGAACGATCGCGGGAGTGTGGGTGCTCGTCGTGGCATGCGCTGGCCGTCAGCCAACAACTGCCGTTGCACCATGCGCGTGTCCCTCGCCATTGTCGTCATCCAAACTCAGGGAGGAGCTGCCGAGCACATCGCTGTCTGAGACGATACGAGATCGACTCGATCAGTCTGAGGAGAGCGAAGCAAACGAGGATTCGCTCGCTCCCCAATTGGGTTCACGTCCCTATGCGACGCAGATCACTTTTCGGAACTGCCCACCGGAGGGGGACCGGGGGACCCTGAACTGAACAAGCTCAAGAATCGCGTAGATCTGCCGCCTTCGACGCATTTGGTCACCGTGGATGAGCTGACAGCGTTAAAAACGGTAGCGAGCAAGAAACACCGAGAGGACTGCACCGAGCAACAGCGCTCATTGATTGCTGAGTATGAGGGCACCCCGATTCGAATTGAGGGCTTTCTTGTCGATGCAAAAAAAGAAGGCATGGAATCACCGAATTGTCACAGCGAGGATGATGATCAACGCGACTTTCATCTCTACATGGTCGGCGAAGAGAGCGCCGACAAATCTGAGTCGGTGATTGTTGAGATGACGCCTAGAGTACGCAAGGATAGATCTGGCTGGACGATTGCAGCACTAAGGAAGATCGCGAAACTGAAGGAAGAGGTGCGTGTGTCGGCTGGCTCATGTACGATCAGGAGCACGCAGCTGAGGTAGGCAAGTCACGCGCGACGCTCTGGGAGGTCCATCCGATCACGACGTTTGAAATTCGACGCGGCGATCGGTGGGTTAAATTGTAGAGATTGCGCGCTGTGACTCGCATTATGTTCTCGTTCCCTGCTAAAGCAGGGGCTGCACCATTGTGCGGGGGTACAGCGCGCGCCGTACGTCGCCTACATCGGAGGCGGCGAGGACGGAGGCACGATGGCGGTGAGCTTCACGTCCTCGGGCGGCGACAGCGGGATGTGGCGCCACAGGGCTCGATCACCGTGATCGACGCGCCATCGGAGCTCGCAGCCACCTCGCGGCGGCGGCGACGATCGCGGTGTCCTGCTGCAGGCCGGCGAGCGCCGTGCCGTGCCGCCGACAGCGATAGGAGGGCCCCGGGCGAAGCGTCGCTCCTACCCGATCTCATCGCTGAGCCGCAGGCGGAAAGCGCGAGCGGACGCCCGCGGCCCAAGCGCGGCACGTGGCTCGCGCCGGAGGCAAAAGTGGTGCCGAGCGCGACCATGCTGATCGGCGCCTCGCTACGCATGGTGCCGTGATCATCGTGAGCGGTCTCGACCCGCTACGCGTCGCAGTGGACATAGCGCCAACTTCGCGTCGAAACCTAGCGATCCAACTTTGGCTTCGGACTGGCGCCTGGATTCAATTCCGGTTTGAGGGCTGACC
>Ga0070717_10000833_pt1 | contig 20376 bp, 19 predicted proteins | sample LARL113metaG_FD_71366 | JGI IMG/M metagenome (GOLD analysis project Ga0070717, IMG submission 71366) | Corn, switchgrass and miscanthus rhizosphere microbial communities from Kellogg Biological Station, Michigan, USA - LAR L11-3 metaG | ecosystem: Host-associated > Plants > Roots > Rhizosphere ... | reverse complement strand
CCGGGATGGCAATTGTATCATGGCAAAAAATACCTCCTTTAGCTTATCGCAACAACAGAATTTGCCGGTTCAAGTTCGATCTCGCCCAGTTGCACGCGTAAGCAGGCAGACGAACGAGAAGGCGCAACTTCTTCAGCGCGATTTTTGATGTAACGTATTGTTCCCGCGTAAATTCGCAACGCGGCGCGACTGGGCAACCGTGAATCGGCTTTGAGAGATCGGGCAGCAAGCCGGGAATTGTGTGAAGCATTTCGCCTTTTGCGTGAAGCGAGGGAATCGAGCGTTGCAACGTCTGATTGTGTGGGTGTTTTGGCCATTTTAGGATGTCGAATGTCGTTCTTGATTCGACAACGCGACCCGCATAGATGATCAAAACACGATTGCAAAATTCGGAAACGACCCCAATGAGCAACTGCTGTCAATCGGCCAGGGGCGCGTGATTCAGGGACCGGCCTCGACGGCCAATGAAGCTATTTGTCTGATTAGATCACGTGGAGGACCTCGCGTTCATCGGATGTAGTTGGACAACTTGACGGGCACACGTCCGGCACAATTGCTGGATGCACGAATGTGCTCGGGGCGAATTGCGCTGGAACCCATCTCATAAATAAGGAACGGGTGCGTTGCTAGAGATTTGGCGCTGCAGCAAGGCGCGAGGAGGGAGAATATCCTTTATGGATCTGTGAGCGACGAGCAACGCCGCTGCAGCGCCAAAGATCCGGCAACCCTGCAGGCTAAGTTCTGGCGGGCCGCTGGCGGCGTTGCTTCTCAGTCACAGAGCGCTCCGGCTATGCTCCTTCGTCGCGTCTTGCCAGCCGCCCGCCTGACCTTAGCGCACTCATTCCCTATTTATGAGATGGGTTCAATCAACATCCTGCCGCCCGGCCTCGGGGACGCGAATGTAGCGACGCAGCGCAACTAATCCAATCGGCGCCACCGAGGCCGCCAGAGCAAAGATAAGCCACATCCTTCCGGAATGTCGGGGGCCATGTTCCGGACAAAACGCAGCTAATAACCAGCCCGCGCTTCCAACGAGTAGTTTGCCTAAAAGAAACGGAATATAGGATAGCGCGCCATAGGACGCTTCCTGACCTTTTGGAGCAATCGCGGCAGCGTACTCATAGACTCGCGGTGAGTAGAACGCTTCGCCGACCGAGAAGATGGAAATAAAGATCGCGGTCATGACGTAGTAGGGATGAATGCCACCTTTCAACCCGAGATAGCCCTGACCGAGCCATTGCCCGATCGCACCGTTGGCGGAAGCTTGGAACCACGGTGTAGGTAAAGCCATGACGAATACCGAAGCAGCACAGATAACTCCACCGACTACGACCATTCGATACGCGGAGAACTGTTGCGTAAGAGCGCCGATCGTTGGCACAAGCAAAATGATGAGAAGATAATTGATGGCTAACAGCTGGCCTATCGGAGCGCCGTCGCCTAGCTCACGAATGCCGAATTTGGGAAAGACGTAGTCCATTTGCAGAAAGATGAGCTTCAGAAATCCGATCAAAAGAAGAAAAGCAAGAAGCCGGTAAAAGCCGGACTGACTGAGTAGCCGTCGAAATAATCGAGCGGTGTCGACGGCACTGTCACGGACCGTTAACAAGATACGGTCCCAGAACGCACCGGTGGGGTATCTGACCGGCTCGGCATCGAACCTGACACCTTCGTCTGTCGCTTCAGCTCCTCTGCGCAGAAAATAAATCGTCGGAAGAAGCAGCAGCTCGAAACCGAGACTTACCAAAAAGAGCGTCCGGTAAGTAGTTATTTGTAATCCAAAGAGACTTAAATGACCATGTTCGCCTAACGACTGCCGGACATAGTCGAAGATGCGTGCAGCGATCAGGTAGCCAACGTTCATGACCATATAGATGATCGAGAAGGAGATCGAGCGTTGTCGGGTAGTCGAATAGCGGCGCGCGGCGGCGATCAGCACCGGCGTGCCTAACGCCTCGCCGATGACCAAAGGAAACAGTCCGCCCGCTAGCGCGAGCCATTTTATCGTCGTAAACACCATGATGGCGCGGGCAACGAGGCAGACAACAACACCAACGAAGAAAGTTCGGCGAAGTCCGAGCGCATCGGTGACTGAGCCAGCTAGCAGCGTGAACACGGTCATCGCCGGCGCCCAGATCCACCCTACCAAAGCGCCCGCCTGCTGATCGTTGAACCCGAGATCTGACGAAAGCCATAAAATCAGCGTCTTATTTGTGACCGAGTAGGCCGAGATAATCAGTAGCTTGATCAGAAAGGTGAGCCACAATTCGCGTTGAGCTCCCTTGAGGACGGTGAATTTCGCAAGAAACCCGAGAAAACCTGTCGCTGCGCCGGGAGCGACGCTGTCTTCCGGCACGAACGTCTCTTTGATTGCGCCTCCCACGGTTCTGAACTTCAACTACAACATCTTCGCGACAAATTCGTGCACGTCGAACGGCGCGAAGTCGTCGATCTTTTCGCCAGTGCCAACAAACCGCGTCGGAATTCCAAGCTCATGTTGAATCGCGACGACAATCCCACCTTTGCCGCTGCCGTCGAGTTTGGTCACGATGAGGCCGGTGACGCCGATTGCATTTTTGAATTCGCGCACCTGGCTGAGTGCGTTGCCGCCGGTGGTTGCATCGACCACAAGCAAGATTTCGTGCGGCGCATCAGGATCTTGCTTCGCCAAAGTGCGTTTCACCTTTTGCAATTCCGCCATGAGATTCCTTTTCGTGTGCAAACGTCCAGCTGTATCGCAAAGCAGAAAATCGATCTTCTGCTTCGCTGCGGCTTGATACGCATCGTAACAAAGCGCGGCTGGATCAGCGCCGTATTGGCCGCGAATCATCTCGACGCCGAGACGCTCGGCCCAAATTCCGAGTTGCTCGATCGCCGCCGCGCGAAACGTGTCGGCGGCTGCCAGCAGCACACGACGTCGATCCTGTTTGAGATAATCGGCCAGCTTGGCGGTTGATGTTGTCTTTCCGGTGCCGTTGACGCCGACGATCAAGATTACCTTTGGTTTTTCGGGCAGCGTGGTAATTGGAGGCAAATCTTTTGCCAGGACACTGAAGATCTCCTGACGCGCGACCTTAAGAACGTTGTTGATGCCGAGCAATGACCACGCTTCACGCTCGCGCAACCGATCGATGATGCGGGTGGTCATCGCAACGCCGAGATCCGCACGGATGAGCGCTTCCTCGAGCTCGTCCCAGTCAATTGGCTTGTTTGCGAACGTTTGCGCGAGCGCTTCAAAAAATTTCATTCCGATTCCGAACCGATTCTTCTATAGCGGCGCTCTCTGAACGCGGGAATCAAAGTGGCACAACTTTGTAAGTTGCGTGTTTCGCCAGCTCAAGTTGCAAACTTGCGCCACATTTTCGGCGGTCATAGTCCGCCGCTACAAAAATCCTGCTAATCCTGTCTTTCTTTTTGTGCAGAAGAGAATGGTTCGCGGGCAGGCCGGTTCAAATCTTTTCTGACTCGGTCGAGAATGCCGTTTACAAAACGACCGGAGTCAGCCCCGCCAAAAGTTTTCGCGAGTTCGATCGCTTCATTGATGGAAACCACCGGCGGGATGTCGTCGCGGTAGAGCATCTCATAAATCGCGAGCCGCAGAACATTTCGATCCACAGCCGAGATGCGGCGGAACTCGTAATTCTCGCAATACTTACGAATGCGGTCGTCGATTTCCGGCAAGTGTTTTATCATCCCCTCGATAAGCGGTTGTGCAAAGTCGCGCACGCGCGGCGTGGCTGGACAAAAATCCCAAAAATCGTCGATTCGTTCCGGTGCTTCACCGTGTTGAAGGTCGCGCCAAAAATGAAATTGAACGGCAGCCTCGCGTGCTTTTCGGCGTTTCCCCATGATCAGGCGCGGAGTTTTGCGAGGGTGTTCGCGATTTCGACGGCGGTGCGCGCCGCTTCTGTCCCGCGGTTGATGTTGCTGCCAAGGCAACGCTCGTGTGCCTGGTCTTCGTTCGCGAAACTGAGCACGGCATGAATCACCGGCACGCCATGATCGAGCGCGATGCGTTGCAATCCGTCCGTGACCGAGCGAGCGAGATTTTCGGCGTGACTCGTCTCGCCTTGCAAAATCACGCCGAGCGCGATGATCGCATCCACATTTTTTTGAGAAGCAAGCTCGCGAACGACTATTGGAATTTCAAAAGCACCGGGCACGCGGTGAAGGGTGATGGCGGCGCGTGGAGCCAGAGTGTGCAATTCCTTTCTTGCGTGATCGATTAATCCATTGACGTAGAGCGCATTGAATTGGCTGGCGACGATTGTAAATGTGCGTGATGGGCCGGCGGCGCGTGGACGAGGAGCGATCTTGAGCATTGCTGCGGTAATCAATCAACCAATACCGCGAAGCCAGCAACAGGCAGTCGAATGCAAGCCCGACTGCCAATTGTCGGATCAATCCGAGGCTGGCTGCGAGACGACTATGCCGGCCAGCAGAAAAATCATGGCCGCCGAAAAGAGGCAGTAACGGCAAAATGCGTGAAGCAGGAACGCTTGCACGAATAAGAGCCAAAGCGTGGCGAGAAACATTGCGCTGATCGTTAGGGCGAAAAGCGTTCGCGCGCGTCTGTAGCCGAACGCGGCGAACGTCGCAAAAGTAAATGCGCTGAAATACGCGACGGCACCAAGGCCCGCCACAGGAATGCCGGCGATCTTGGCGTACTTGCTGCCCAGTACCTCAAAGCAGCTCGCTGAGCCGCCGCAAACGGCCGTTTCGCCAGTCAGGTTCATGACTGTGAGATAAGTCGCCTCCGCCAGCCCGATCAGACAGATAAGAGCCGCAATTGTGTAAAGGATCGTCGGAAAGCGCGCCCGTTTCGTTGCCGATCTTGTACTCGCGTTTTCTTTCGCCATGTCCTTTAAGAAGACGGTTTGGCGTTTTTCACTGCGGCGTCAACCGCGGCATGCAGATCGGTTGGATTTAGGGTTTTCGGATCGATCTCTTTATTGTTCAGAAAAATCGTTGGCGTATTCTTTACCCCGAGCGAAATCCCTTGCTTTTGATCGGCCGCCACCCGTTCTCTCACTTTGTCGCTATCCATGTCGATCTTGAAGCGCGCTATATCGAGTCCGATGTATCCGGCATAAGCATCGAAGAGGGCCCGAGTATCGGTTGAATTACTCCAAACTGCTTGCTCTTTGTAAAGCAGGTCGTGCATTTGCCAGAAGCGGCTTTGTAACCCAGCGGCTTCCGCTGCGTAAGCTGCTTCACGCGCGTGCTGATGATTGATCAGTGGGAAATTCCGAAAAATCAAGCGAACCTGGTGGCCGTACTCGTGCTGGAGCTGGTTAATCGGCTCCGAAAGCTTGCCGCACGGCGGACATTGAAAATCGCCGAACTCTTCGAGCGTAACCGGCGCGTTGGCTGGGCCGAGGATGTGGACTCCTCCGGTTTCAATCACGGCCGATGCGATGCGCTCTTTCGGAATGGTCAAGGTGCGTGGCCGCTTCGCGCGATAGAGGGCAGCCCCGCCGCCGATGGAAACGGCCGCCACGACAACAACAATCAGGAAGGGAAGATAACGTTTCATCGAACGGAGACTGTTTTGGAGCCAGCGAAATAACGAATCGAGAAAGTCGGCACCAAAGTTTGAGGAGTCAAATCTGGCACGGGTGGGCGACTACAGTAGCGGCGAGATTTCCCTGGCAGCATGGGCCGCGAGAATTAATCATCCAGGGCTCCGAAACGGAACCCGACGGAGATGGTGCGGCCGTGGTTAAGCCAGCGTCGTTTTCGTATGAGAATTTTCGCATAGCTGTCGGTTTCGTTTTGTTCGCACAATTATTCCGCTCGCCGATCGGGTGCCCGCGCCAAACCGGCCAACGGTAAGGTGAATGTGCCGGCGCTCTTTCGGTCGAGCTACTACCTTAATCGAAACTTCGGCCGAAACCGGCCGCATTCGGCCGGCAGATTTCCACTGTAGTTCTGTAGCCACATCGGTGCTTGCCACGCCATAAGTCGCCGCAGAGACCAAAGGCGGGTGCGAACGATGCCCTTGGACTCCCTTCATCGCTGTTGCAGCCGACACCCCGAAGAGCATTCGGGGCTAGAGAAGACGAGTGCTAAAGCAGATGTCCAAGCTTTATTTTTTTTGTCTCGAGATATTTCTCGTTGTGCGGGTTGGCTTCAGCGCGAATCGGCACCTGCTCGACCATTTGCATGCCGTAACCTTCCAGCCCAACCACCTTCTTCGGATTGTTCGTCAGGAACCGGAACTTACGCACGCCAAGATCGAAAAGGATTTGCGCGCCCAGGCCGTAATCGCGCAGATCGCTCGGATAACCCAGCTTGGCATTGGCTTCGACCGTGTCGAGCCCTTCCTCTTGCAACTTGTAGGCGTGAATCTTCGCAGCCAATCCGATGCCGCGGCCTTCTTGCCGCATGTAAACGAGAACGCCATTCCCTTCCTCGGCAATTTGTCGCAGCGCAGCGTGCAATTGATTTCCACAGTCGCACCGGCGCGAGCCAAACACATCACCGGTTAGGCATTGGCTGTGCACTCGCACAAGGGTGATCTTGCTTTTGTCGATCTTGCCCTTCACCAGAGCAAGATGATGCGTCCCATCCAGCTTCGATCGGTAAAGGTGTAAATCGAAATCGCCATAGTCAGTCGGCAGTTTCACGATCTGCTCGCGCTCTACCAACTTTTCGCGCACGCGGCGATGCGCGATCAAACTTTGGATCGTGCAAATGCGCAAGGCGTGCTTTTTGCGGAACTCCATCAGCTCCGCCAACCGCGCCATTGTCCCGTCGTCATGCAAGATTTCGCAAAGCACCCCGGCGGGTTGCAGCCCGGCCATGCATGCAAGATCGATAGCCGCCTCGGTGTGACCAGCGCGCCGCAACACGCCGCCATCCTTCGCGCGCAATGGAAACACATGCCCGGGCTGCGTGAGATCTTCTGGCGAGGACTTCGGATTGGCGATCGCCAGAATCGTCGTCGCGCGATCGTACGCGCTAATGCCCGTGGTCACTCCACGCGCCGCGTCTACCGAAACGGTAAAATCGGTTCGCTGCGCTTCGCGGTTTTGCATGACCATGCGTTGCAGGCCGAGCTGCTCCGCGCGCTCGTTGGAGATCGGCACGCAAATCAAACCGCGCCCGTGCGTCGCCATAAAATTGACCGCCTCCGGCGTGACTTTCTCCGCTGCCATCACCAAATCGCCCTCGTTCTCGCGATCGGCATCGTCGGTCACGATGACAATGCGCCCCTTCGCGATGTCGCTCACCACATCATCAATCGTATCGAATTGAAATGTCTCCGCCGCCTTCGCAATCATCGAAATGGTACCATTACGGTCCCTCGACCCCGTCAGCAACTTTTACTCGGTCCCGTGCTCTTGCTTGTAATCGCGGGCGAAACCAATAACCGCGAAGATCACAAAGAACCCGAAGAGAAATTTCGCCAGACAGGATTGAGCAACCCCGAAGCGTTTTGGGGTCGCCCTACAATTTTAAGATTCTGGTAAAAGCAAAAACCGCCGCCGACACAACGCCTCTGGCAATTCAAAATCAGAGGCAGCGCATTTGGTCGTTGGCGGCACGACAAGCTAATAAATCGTCGGTGGCGTCGGGGTAGGTGACGCGCGTCTCACGGGCCGCTTCGGGGAAGGCTTGCCAGGAAGATACGTAGTCGGCGCAGGCGTGGACTTCGATCCAGCGCTTCCGCGCGACCCCGTGCCATTCGTCGGATGAGAACCACGCCCCCCTGGCAAAGGAAAAACCGCCCCTCCTCCAATCAAGGGAGGTGCATAACCTGTTGGGGGACCGCCCACCGGTTGGCCAGTCACGGGGCTCGCAGAGTACACACGTTCGCCATTCGCGCCTTGCTGTTTCCGCATCGCCGCAACGATCAAGTCCTGGCTCGGCAATGGTGGGAAATCCGCGATGAGCGGATGCGATTTCATGGTCTGCCTCAGATCCACCGTTACTGGATCGGGCAACGTCGTCGCGCCCGCCTTCACGTCCAACATCTGGCCAGCCAACACGCGCTTGAACTCTTTTGGATGCTTGACTAATCGGAGACTGGCGTCCCCTTCCAGCACGATCAATTTGCTGCGGCCGGCGCGGTTGCCTTCAAAAATCACCGTTGTCCCGGTGATTCCCACGGTAATTGCGCTGGTTCTGATCGTCGCGCCGCCGGAATCTTTCGGAACGCGCAACAGCATCGAGCCATTCCCTAGCTCCACGCTTCGTCCGGCTCGGTTGAAGCTAAAAACAGTGTTTGCACCCAGGCGCGTGATTGTCAGATCAGCGAAAGTTAGTTCCGAGCGCGACTCATCGCCCGTGCGGACTCCCGTGTTTTCCCGCACCCTTTCATCAAGGGCGGCCGGTCGCGCCGGCGAACCGGAAGGCAACACTTTGACGTCGCGAATAATCCGAGTAACCCGCGCTTCTTTTTTGGGCGAGTCCTCTGCAACAAGATAGCCGGCGATGAGTACCCCGGCGACTATCGTGAGCACCTTGCAAAGATTTTTCATCGGAACAATCCCGTCGCGTTGCGGCGATTATAGATTATTCCGCGCGTCAGCGTGTCGAGTCAAACCGCTCTTACCTCGACCGTTTTTTCCAGAAGCGGCATAATCGAAAAGAGCGATTGCTCATTGCGGGCGTGGACAAACAGCAAAGGCTCGTCAACATCGGCATGTTCCCCGATTTTTTTGATCGCGGAAATCCCGACTGCGAAATCGCGGCCATTCTCGCGACGGACAAATTTTTCGCCGATGAAAGCTTGTACGTCTTTTGAAATTACCAACTGTCCTCGTGTTTTTCGCACGAAGTGAGGGTTGCGCAACGCGTGAAAAGAGAAAATGCTAAACACGTATTGATGGACAAGATCGACAAAATCTTCGTAGCCGGCCATCGTGGCATGGTCGGCAGCGCACTGATTCGGCGATTCGAAGACGAAGGCTTCGCGAACCTGGTAAAGCGTGACCGGTCTCAGCTTGATCTCGCCGATGAATCGGCTGTGGCAAAATTCTTTGCTGAAGAAAAACCGGCGATCGTGATCCTTGCGGCCGCCAAAGTGGGCGGCATCAAGGCCAATAACGATGCGCCTGTCGAATTTTTGATCGAAAACCTGCGCATCCAAAACAGCGTTCTCTCTGCGACGCATGCCAGCGGCGTGGGCAAGCTTCTGTTTCTCGGCAGTTCTTGCATCTACCCGAGGCACGCCCCGCAGCCAATCCCGGAAAACGCCTTGCTTACCGGGCCGCTCGAGCCAACGAACGAAGCTTACGCTATCGCCAAAATTGCGGGGATAAAACTTTGCCAGGCATTTTCTCGCGAGTATGGCGCCAATTTTATTTCGCCTATGCCGACGAATCTTTATGGGCCTAACGACAACTTCGATTTGGAAACATCGCATGCGCTTGCCGCGCTTTTGCGCAAGGCGCATGAAGCGAAGGTGCGTGGCACGCGCGAGCTGCTCGTTTGGGGTTCGGGCAAGTCGCGCCGCGAGTTTCTGCATGTTGACGACCTTGCGGCGGCCTGTCTCTTTCTCCTCGAGAAGTACGATTCGCCGGAAATCATCAATGTCGGGTGCGGCGAGGACCTATCGATCCGCGAATTAGCGGAGTTGATTTGCGACGTCGTCGGATTCGACGGCGACCTAACGTGGGACAAGACCAAGCCGGATGGGACGCCGCGCAAACTTCTCGATGTCACCAAGCTGAACAAGCTCGGCTGGCGCCCGACCATTTCGCTGCGCGAGGGCATCGCGCGCACTTACGATTGGTTCCTGAAAAATATTCAATCGTGAAAAACTTTGTAGCCACGCCTGTGGTTGGAGGGCCGTAGGTCGCCGCGGCGGGCGAAGGCGGGTGAGCCGTCGCGCGCGATCGCCCGCAGGGCGGTGGCTACAGGCCGGCGCCAGTTGCATGTCCAAACTCGTGGCCAACGCGGTTTGCGGTTGATTCCCGGTCGGGCGCGTTCTAAAGCAGGAAACCACGCATGAAGTTTCAGGTCTACGTTTTCGTCGATACGGAAAACCCCGGGCCAAAGCGCATTGTCGGCAGGGTCCGCAAAATCCCAGGCGTGGTACACGCCGATGCCTTGTTTAGAGTGCCCGACATCATCGCTCTCGTGGAAGGGGGAAGACCTAGCAAAAATGGATGTTGTCATTGATCAGATCGCCGAGCTCGAGGTGTTCTGGATACGGAATTGAAGGTTGTGCGCTGGGTTTAAAATAGAGCCTGCCACTGGCTGCGATGATTCAGCTGATGCTTCTCACAGATTCGAAATGGATTTGCCAATAAAAAAACTCCGGGTCGGCGTTGTCGGTGTTGGACACATCGGAAGCAACCACGCCCGGTTGTATTCGCAGATCGACTGCGTCGATTTTGCCGCCGTTTACGATGTCGATCTTGCCCGCGCGAACTGGATCGCAAAAAAATTCGGCGCCACGGCGGCAAAATCTCTCGGAGAGTTCGCAGAATTGATTGATGCGGCATCCGTTGCCACGCCAACCAGCACGCACTTCGCTGTCGCGCGTCCGCTCCTGGAACGCGGCAAACATTTACTCATCGAAAAGCCGATCACCGAAAACACCACGGACGCGAGTGAGCTGGCCGGACTAGCGTCGAACCAATTGGTTTTGCAAATCGGCCACGTCGAGCGTTTCAACCCTGTGCTGAGCGCACTCGAAGCGCGCTTGACGCATCCTCGTTTTATCGAGGCGCACCGGCTTTCGCCTTACCCGGATCGCAGCACTGACATCGGCGTGGTTCTCGATCTCATGATTCACGACTTGGAAATCATTTTGCATCTCGTGCGTTCGCCCGTGCAAAGCATCGATGCAGTCGGCGTGCCGGTACTGAGCCGCAGCGAAGATATTGCTAATGCGCGGCTGCGTTTTGCAAATGGTTGCGTGGCAAACGTGACTTCGAGCCGCATCAGTCCGGAACGCATGCGCAAGATCCGAGTTTTTCAGGAGGACGCCTATCTCTCGCTCGATTACGAAAAGCAATCGGGTGAAATTTATCGCCGTGAGGGCGGGAAAATTTCGCGGGACAAAGTGGCAATCGATCGCGAGGAACCGTTGAAACGCGAGCTCGTATCGTTCATTGAATGCGCCAGCACTGGGCGCGAGCCGCTTGTTTCTGGGTTTCAAGCAACCGTGGCGCTCAAACTCGCGGTCGAAATCACGAAGCGAATCGCCTCGAATGGCTAAACCAATGTCACTTTGTGAGGTCGCCTGTAGAGGCAAGCGTGTCGTCTGCGCCGGACCCCGTTGTAGAGACAGGCGTGTCGCCTGCGCGGGGTTTGACTTTGCAGCGGACACGGCTGCCGCTACAGAAGAATGACGATCTACTTTGTCGCGGGCGAGGCCAGCGCGGACAACCACGGCGCCGCCTTGATGCGCGCTCTACAAAAACTAGACGTCGATCTTAATTTCATTGGCCGCGGCGGTCCGCAAATGAAAACAATCGCGGGCGAGCGATTTGAAAATTGGATCGACAAATCCGGCGTGCTCGGTCTTTGGGAAGTAATCAAACATTACGGGTATTTTCGGAAACAATTTCGCGCAACGCTTCGCGAGATTGAAGACAGTCGGCCGGACGCAGTCGTCTTAATCGATTATCCCGGATTCAATTTACGTCTCGCGCGCGCATTGCATCGACGTCGCACTGCAGACAAACTCATTTACTACATCAGCCCGCAGGTCTGGGCGTGGAATCGCGGCCGCATGAAAAAAATGGCGCGCTGGCTCGATTTGATGCTGTGCATTTTCCCGTTTGAAGCCGAGCTTTACAATGAGTCCGGATTGCGCGCCATCTTCATTGGCCACCCGATGATCGAAACGCTGCGCACGCCCAAGATCGGCGGCGAGATCGACATTCAACGCGATCCGAATTTAATCGCGCTTTTTCCCGGAAGCCGCTCGCGCGAAGTGCGCAAAATTTTTCCGGTCCTCGTTCGGACCGCGTGCGAACTTCGAAAACAAAAACCGAACTTGCGTTTCGAAATCGCGGCTGCGTCTCATGAGCTTGCTCGAGAAATGGAAAAAATGCTCAACGAATTTGATCGAGCAACTCCTCACCTCAATCCTCTCCCATCGATGAGGGGCGAGGAGAGGGTAAGGCCAACGCCCAACCAGTCGAAAAGTGAGGCGTTTCTCTCCATCTCGAAAGAAGAGGCCAGAGCTAGCGAACCGCCTAACGAGTCGAGAAGCGAGACGCCTCTCCTCTCAGTAAGGGCAGAGGGGTGGGTGAGGGGTGTTGCCCAAGATCGACAATCACTTGAAATCAAAGTTGGCGAGGCAGCCTCGCTGATGCAGCGCGCCTTTGTCGGAATTGTCGCCTCTGGCAGCGCAACGTTGGAAGCGGCCAATTCTCGATTGCCGTTTGTGCTGGTTTACAAGGTTTCCTGGCTGACCTACCTCGTCGGCCGACTTGTCGTGAAAGTGAAATATCTCGGCATGCCAAACGTTCTCGCCAACAAAGAAATCGTTCCGGAGTTCATCCAGCGCGATGCAAGACCGAATAAACTTACTAAAGCAATTTTGCGTTTGTTCGATGACCGAGCTATGCGCAAGAAGATGCTTTCAGATTTCGACGCAATTATCCGTTCGTTAGGCGAAGGTGGCGCCAGCGATAACGCCGCGAAAGCAATTCTCGAGGAACTCCGTGCCTGACGCTAGTCGAGTCGCGCTCCGGATCATTGGCGCGGTCGGTGTCGTCTTGTTTCTCACGACAAACCTTCCATGGCAGCTCGACGATTACGATCAGGCCAAGCAAGCATTCACTTCCTTCGAGATGATCAGAGAGGGGCATTGGTTTTATCAACGCACGCCGCATGAGCGCGTCGCGACAAAACCGCCGCTCGTCGGCTGGATTTCGGCGGGCACTTTCGCAATCACGCGGTCGTGGGATGTCGCATGGCGTTTGCCATCCCTGCTGGCTGCGCTCGCGATCTTAGTCATGTTGTTTCGCGCCGCGGCTTCGTTCGAGCGAGGCGGCTCATTCCGCCTCTTCCCTCAAAGCGGAGGGGACAAAAGTGAAGGGTCTTCGACGTCCCTTCCGATCTTTGCGTTGATCGCGACCAGCGCGTTTGTTTTCAATCTACTGAGTCCGCGACTGGCGACGCTTGTCCGCACAGATATGCCGCTCACGCTCGTTATCTTCGCGATTGGCCTGTTGATCTGGGAAAAAATCCGCGAGCGCGAACAATGGTACTCACGCGATCGATTATGGATCTTTGCGTTGCTCACCACAGCAATGTTGATCAAAGGACCGATTGTTTACGCATTTCTCTTGCCGGGGATTTTGGCTTTTGAGATCCGTGGAGGCAGGCGACACGGTCCGAGCCGGACTGGCATTTGCCAACCCAGTGCGTGGTGCGGCTGGTGGCCGTGGCTCGTGTCGCTCGGAATTTTTCTCGTTTGGGTGATCGGCGGATCCATTTTTGTTCCCGGTTTTTTCGATCAGGTGGTGATGCGCGAATTTCTAGCTCGCTTCGGGGAAACTGTGCATCGTCCGCAGCCGCTGCTTTTTTATTTGCCCCATCTTCTTCACAAATTTTTTCCGTGGAGCGTATTGATGATCGCGCTGGCGATTATCGATCTTCGCGCGCGGCAATGGAAAATTAACGCGGCACTTCGCGAGATGGCGCCGACAACGGTTTGGCTGGTTTGCTGGATTTTTGGAGGATTGATTGTGATGTCGATCATTCCATCGAAACGCGTTGATCGCGTTTTCCCGATCATCCCGCCGCTTTGTTTGCTTTTGGCCGTGCAGATCGGAAAGAGTTCAACGCCCTGTCGCCACGGCTCTGTGAGGTCTCCCTCAATGAGCTCTGATATTAAACTGACCGACTACCCGCCTCCGCAAAGTTTCGGTGAGGCAAGCAGGCCGGTGGCTACAGGGAACGAGATGATGCGTGCGCGCGTTTTACGCTGGAGCCTTGTGGCGCTCTTAGTGTCCATCCTGTTTACGAGTAGCTACACAGTCGCGAAAATAGTTTCGGGTTATCGCGTCCATCGCGATGCGCTGGCTTCCTTTGGACACGCCGTCCGCGACGAAGCAGCAGCGCATCAATGGCGTTATGAAGTGCTGAAGACCGGCGATGAAGGACTGTTGCTCTACCTGGAAAGAACCCATTTCATCGAGCCGCAGCGGGCGATTGCCGAATGGAACCGCGGAAATCTCGACGCGGTGGTGGCGCCGGTGCAGATGGCTCCGAGCTTGATGCGGGATCTTCACGACGCCGCTCTCTCGCGATTAAAATCGGCCCAGGGAAAAAGCGAATCGGGCAATTACGTTCTGATTACACGCTAAGATGCAATCTTGAGTTGCGAAAAGTGCTGACTCGACTTCGGCCGTCGCGCCGTGCAATTTTACTCCCGCGCCCAGGTGCGCATGTCGATGGAAGAATTTCCGAAACGCGAAATCGAAACACTGTGGGCGCCATGGCGTGTCGAATATTTTGAGCGCGAGAAGCCGAATTCGGATTTTCTCGCAGAAGCCGCACAAGCCAGCGATGATGCGGCGTGTTTCGTCATCACGCGGCGGAAGACGGCGTTTCTGATGATGAACCGCTATCCCTACGCGGTTGGTCATTTGATGGCGGTGCCTTATCGCAAAACGGCCGAGATGGATTCGTTGGGCGAAAATGAAATTGTCGATCTTTGGAATTTGGTCGCACACGCTCAACGGCTCTTGCGCGCAGCGACCAAAGCGCAGGGTTTTAACATTGGATTGAATCTCGGCGAGTGCGCGGGCGCGGGTGTGCCCGATCATTTGCATGTGCACATCGTGCCGCGTTGGAACGGGGACACGAATTTCATGCCGATCCTTGCCGGGACGCGCACCATTTCCGAGGGATTACGCGGCTTGTATGAGAAATTAATCGAGGCGCAAACGAAACTCGAGACGGAAGCCCAGCGGTAAAATGAACACGTGGGTTGACGCGCCGCCGCCTAAACCGACGGGTTGCTTCGCGAAAGGCTGTCTGATTCTAGCTGTTTTCGGCGTTGTGCTGGCGATCGCTTGCGCCGCGGGCATCTACTGGGGCTTCCGGCATCATTCGGCGGTCGTGCGCGGGATGTATTGGCTGACGAAAACGCATGCGATTACCAATGCGCCGGCGCCGATTCCGCCGCATGAAGCTTCCGACGCGAAAATTGAATCAGCCGTGGAGCATTGGCGAAATTTCGAAACGAGTGTTCGCGCCGGTCAACCGGCCGAGATCGAGCTTTCGGCGGATGAGATCAACGATTTGATCGCATCGAATCGAGACACCCGCGGCAAGATGTTTGCCTCGATTGAAGGCGATCGCCTGCGACTGCAAGTGAGCATGCCTCTGGGGGAAATTGCCGGCCGCTCCGGTTATTATTTTAAGGGCGACATCGCGATTCAATCGGAGGGCGTGGAGCGGCTCGTTAGGCCGAACTTGGGCAGCATCACCATTAATAACCAGCAATTACCGGCCGACGTGCTCGATTGGAAATATCGCTCGCACCGATTGCGCGATTATCTCGAGGAGAGCGAAAATCCTTGGAACACCGCCACTTTCGAAATCCGTGATGGCAAACTCATTTTGCGATCGCGCGCTGAATAAGTAGAGCCTGCAGGTCTGGATGATGTAGCAGCCGCTTCGCTGTGCTTGCCGCGCCGAAGTTTAGCGAAGGCGGGCCGAGGCGTTCGTCGTGCGTGGCCATTACCTGAGCACGGCGACACAGCGCGGTGGCTACAGCGAAACAACCGCTCTGCTTCTGCGCCCTCACGGCTGCATGATTTCGCGCGCGAAAACATTGAGCTGACCGTCTTCCTGTTTGCGCACCTCGGTGATCTCAAACGGGCGCACCTCGTCACGGCTTACGACCGACCCTTGTGTTGGCGGCGTGTAACCGGACGGAAACTCGACAATGATGCGGGTAGATGAACCGCCAAAATGCAATACGGAGTCGGCCAATCTTGTGCGCGGCCGGAGGACAGCTCGGTTCGCGTCGGAAAAATTCACCACAAATTGTCCCTTCAAATAAATGCGTTCGCCCGCCGTACCGCGCTCAGCAACGTCCTGAAGATCGGCGGTGCTGACGAGCCGACCGAGCGGCATGCGGCCTGGCGGAAAAGTTTTCCAAGTTCCGCCGCCTGCGGTGGAAGCTAATGTTCCGGCGGAGTCAACCGGAGCAGGTTGGACTGGCACTGCGGGGACCGGTGTTTCGACTGATTGGGCCATTGCAACCTCCGGTGCATACGTCGTCGGGCGCTCAGGCACCGCTGCGCGAGCCTCGGTCAGCGCTGCCCGCGGAAGCGGCGTCGCCACTGCGACTGCTGGCGGTGCCGACTCGGAGGATGTCGATCTTTCTGCGACCTGCGGCGCTGTCGAGGGCGAGGATTTCGGCGTCGATTTTTGGTTCTTCGCCAGCTTCATGCTTTTCGCCGCACCCTTTGCCGCCTTCCCGCCTTTCGGTGCAACTTCGACAATTTTCGGTGTCTCAACCGTAACGGGCTTGGCTGGCTCCACGCGCACGAGCTGATTTTCTGGAGGCGGTGGCGTACCGGTCGGCGTCAACCCGGGAATCGGCACGGCCCCACTCGGAGCAGCCGGGTTCTGCCGCCGGTTCGCATAATGCATTTCCGCGCGCAGCCGCGCTTGTTCTTTAAACAAAGGCCAGCCGGCTTCGAGATTAAGACTTAGCGGCGGCTCGAGCCTAAAAGTTCCGCTCCCGTGCATGATCGTGTATTCGCCGTAAAGCAGGGGGACGGCGGTGAGCATGATCCGACCGTCGGTCAGCCGTTCGACATGAATGGCTGCGGAAAGATCGTGCGTCCGTTCAAGCTTGATTTCCAGACCCGGGGTCAGCGTCTGATTCATCAACGGCACCGTTCGCGCATCCGCCGGATAGACGTGTTCCATCAACAACTCGCCGTTCTCGATTGCGCCCGTCAGGGCGGCCACTCCGGACGTAAAAAGATCGTGTGGCCCCAGCTCGCGGGCTTCCATGATCACGTAACGCCCGACCACGTAAGGCACGAGCCCACGGACCTGTTGGAAATTGCGAATGTAATTGCGTGCCAGCTCCGCGTTCGTCTTGGCGAGCTCTGCCTCGCCCATCACGCCGTAACGATCGAACAATTGCTTCGCGTTGAGAAACTCGCCCGCTGGCGCAGCCGTCAGCTCGAAGCGTCGCGGCGGCTCGACCTTATGCAGCTTTTGCAAGATGCGATAGCTGTCCGGTCGTTCCGGTTGATTGAAAATGTAGAAACTGCCGAGCCACGCGGCCAAGGTGAAGGCGGTCAGGAGCAGGATGGCCAGCGTCCAGGCAAAATAGTTGATGCGACGCCGAACTCGACGAGCGGCGTACGGCTCTTCGAAGCGATAAAGCCCGTAATCCATCTAGCCGGAAGCGAGAAAACGTTGCGCGTTCAAGCTGACGGAGCTACTTCGAACGACGTACCGCAGCCGCAGGTGCGTGCGGCATTCGGATTCACGATTTGAAAACCGACCCCGGTCAAACCATCGTGGAAATCCAAAGTCGCGCCGCGCAGATAATCCGCACTTTCGTCGTCGATGAAAAATTCGACGCCGTCATGCTCAACCACCGCGTCGCCGGCCTTTTTCTCATCTAACGACATTTCATAATGCAAGCCCGAGCAGCCGCCCTTTGCGATCTGCACGCGGAGACCCTTGCGCACGGTGGCTGGTTCCGTCTCGAGCAAAGTGCGAAGTCGCCGAGCAGCGTTCTGGGTAACGTTGATCATCTGATGACCAAACCTACGATTTGCCCCATCCAAGTCAACCGGCGGTGGCAGCCCTGTTGGCTGCGTTAAATCGCTAAATCGTGAACCCTGATCTGCTCTTTATTTGATGTTGGACGTTGGGCGTTGAGCGTTGGACGTTTGCTTTAATCGAATTCTTGACTAGCCGCTAGCCTCTCAACCCTCAACCTCCCATGTCCCGCATCCGTCTCCTCCCTGAAACGGTCGCCAGCCAGGTAGCCGCGGGCGAAGTTGTCGAGCGGCCGGCTTCGGTCGTTAAAGAACTGGTCGAAAACAGTATCGACGCCGGCGCCCGCAAAATCGACATCGTTATTCGTCGCGGCGGAATTTCGCTGGTGCGCGTGATCGACGATGGCTGCGGGATGGACCGGGATGACGCGCTCCTTTCTCTCGAGCGCCACGCCACCAGCAAGATCCGTTCGGCGGCTGATCTCGAAGCGGTCGCCACGCTCGGCTTTCGCGGCGAAGCGTTGCCGAGCATTGCTAGCGTCTCCCGTTTTCGCCTAACAACTCGCGAGCCAAATGCAATCGCCGGTACCGAGATCATCGTCAATGGTGGTAAGATCGACATGGTGCGCGACGGTGGCGAAGCGCCCGGCACACAAGTCGAGGTGCGCTCGCTCTTTTACAATTTGCCGGCGCGCCGCAAATTTCTCCGTTCCGAAAACACAGAGAGCCGCAACATCGAGCATCAGCTTCACCTGCAGGCGATCGGTCATCCGGAAATTGCCTTCACCTTCGCGCGCGACGATCGCCTCGTCTTCCAACTTCCGGTCACGGCCAATCTCATCGAGCGGATTCGCGATTTATACGGAACGCAATTACTTGATCAATTGCTGCCCATTGCGGCGACTAACAAACCGAGAATTCTGATCCGCGGGTTAATCGGTCGAGCCGGTGTGAGCCGGCAAACCCGCGCACAACAGCTAGTTTTCGTCAACGGACGCGCCATCGAAAACCCCCTCGTCACCACAGCTGTGCGCGAAGGTTATCACACCGCGCTGATGAAAGGCCAATATCCGGTCACATTTCTGTTTCTCGATCTTGATCCGGCGCTTGTCGATGTAAACGTCCATCCAGCGAAGCGCGAGGTCCGTTTCCGTGATCCAAACGATGTCCGCGACGCAATCATTCGAAATATCCAGCAAACTTTGGAGCGCGCGCGGATCGATTGGCAGGAAAAATTCCGCGGCCCGCCTGTAGCCGGTGTTGTTGATCCCGGTCGGTTTGCAACCGGCGTCGTTGAACCCGGCCATACCGCACCCGAAAAACAAGCTGTTGATCTAACATTGCGGCCCCTGCCGGCTTTTCCGGAAATCTCCCATCGCGATTTGCCGCATTTAGAGGCCGCGATCAGTACTGTGGCCGGAGTCGCTGACCCCGGCCGCGCGTTGAGTAAATCTGACTCAGACGAGAGGGTCAAAAGCGGAACTGCTCAGCAGTTCCAAATCATCGGCGTGCTCAGCAAGCTTTATGTTTTAATGGAGAACGTCGATGGGCTCGTCCTGGTAGATCAGCACGCCGCGCATGAGCGCATCCTTTTTGAGGAATTGCGCCGTCGCATGGAAGAGCAGGGCGTCCCGTCGCAAAAATTGCTCATCGCCCAGACGTTCGATCTGCCACCGCGCGATGCCGATTGGATCGAGCGCAATCTGCCGATCTTGCAAAAAATGGGAATTGGCATCGAAAGCTTCGGCCCGAACGCGTTCAAGATCGATAGTCTGCCGAGTTTTTTAAATGTCTCGGACGCGCCGCAGTTCATGCGCAAGGTGATCGACGATCTGAAAAGTGCGAGCACGACCAGCTCGCCATTGCGCTTGGGAGAAGAGATGATTGCGAAAACGGTCTGCCGCCACGCCGTCAAAGCAAACGATCCGCTTCGCTACGCCGAAGTGGAAAAGCTCATCCGGGATCTGCTCGATTGCGATCTGCCCTACTGCTGCCCACACGGGCGCCCGACAATGATCCAAATCTCGCTCGGCGAACTTGAGAAAAAATTCGGAAGAAAGATTTGAACCGCGGATAACGCAGATTATCGCAGATAACCTAAGGACGAAACTGTAGAGGCAGGCTTGTTATTATTTGACCCAATAGTTGCAGCTCAAACTTGACTGCTTAAAGCAGTCAAGTTTACTAAGCGGCGCTGCTTTGAAATCAGAACGTACTATTTTGAATGTCTTGTTTCCGAGAGTGCGCGCGGAGATTTTGCGATTGCTTTTCACCACACCGAAGAAGCAGCGGTACGTGCGCGAGTTAATGACCATGAGCGGCCTCGCTCTTTGTACGGTCCAGGACGAGCTGCGGAAACTCAGCGCGATTGGCCTGGTCACCAGTTGGTCCAATGGCTACCAGCGATTCTACCGCGCCAATCGCGATCACCCGCTCTTTTCAGAGCTGCTCCGCATTGTCCAGCTGAGCGCACGCCTTCCGCAGACGAAACATTCCGCGCTGCGCCGGCAACGGCGCCCGCTCCGCCAGCGGAAGCAGGGACGGCGAAACATTGATGCGCTCTCTGTCGATTTCCCAGCAAAATGGCGCCTGTTTTCGCGTGCGGACAAAAACTCGACTGCTTAAAGCAGTCGAGTTTGCTGGGGATTCAGGGGTGAAAAGAAGACGACGAGTCTGCGTGCTGGCCATCTTCCATGGG